>Ga0210399_10000395_pt1 | contig 35100 bp, 27 predicted proteins | sample IncBWC14MmetaG_FD_150865 | JGI IMG/M metagenome (GOLD analysis project Ga0210399, IMG submission 150865) | Forest soil microbial communities from Barre Woods Harvard Forest LTER site, Petersham, Massachusetts, United States - Inc-BW-C-14-M | ecosystem: Environmental > Terrestrial > Soil >... | reverse complement strand
CTTCCAGCGTGCGTGATCGCTAGGCCGTGGCTGGTAGATTGAGCCGGCTGCAAATCTCATCCACAATCTGCGCGGGCTCGCCGCTGATATCCACGACGACGGCATCGGTCGGCTCCTGCAGATCAGCGAATTGCGCCGCGAGAATCTGGTCATCTGCAAAATGGCCTTTGCGCTGTTGTAGCCGCCGATCTATCAATTCGTAGCTGCCCTTCAAATACACGAGGCGCGCGTCCAGTCCATGAAAAAGCCGCTCCCGATAGCTCTGCTTGAGCGCGGAACAACCTAGCACGATGCTTCGACGCTCCGAGGCAGCGAGCGCGAGATAGTCGTGAATCGCTGCGAGCCACGGGATGCGATCCGCATCGGTCAACGGAATTCCATGATGCATTTTGTCTTTGTTGGCGGCGGAATGAAAATCGTCGGCGTCGGAAAACTCCCAGTCCAACCGCTTCGCCAGGAGCAAGCCTACGGTGGTCTTGCCTGAGCCGGTCACGCCCATCAAGGTGATGATCATGCGGTTCGCGCCCTCATTTGTTCCCGCGCAGCAGTAGAATTACGTCGAGTAATACAAGGACCGCGACCACGACTTCCACCACGAACATGCGCCGCTCGTTGAACTGCGCGACCATGAACTCGTACAGTTCGCCGGCGGTCTTCAGTTTTTCCGCCACCAAAGTCTTGTAATCGTCGACGCCGATTCTTGCCGAGCTCACCCGGTACACGCGAGCGTAGTAGGTATCACTGATAAATTTCACGGCATATTCGGTGCGTTCGGCGAGGTCCATGATGTCGAGGCGCAGACCGTTCAAACGGCCGGCGCGCCGCGGTAGCCGCCAGAGCGACCGTAAACTTTCGTGCCCTTCTAGCGAGCTATACACGTTGGACAGAAGATTGGTGAGCACTTCGTCGTAGTAGCGAAATTCCAGGAGCTGCGTGTTGGCGTATTCGAGAAGATCGATGACCGCCGATGTGGCGTCTGGCTTGTCGTAGACCAGCGCAGCGGCCCAGCCGACAACCACAAGATCATTGGGATAGTAAGAGAGCGCGGCGCGCACGACCTCCTCGCGTTCCGAAGCGGAAAGCGAAACAAGTTCGCCGCGAACCACGCGGGTGATCTGGTCGCCGCAGGATTGGAGCAACTCGGTCGCCATGGCGGGGCGTCCGTCGCCGTGTTTCGCGGACTGCACATCGATGATCAGGTAGTCTTCGTCCAGCCATTTCTGCGAAGGCTTGATCATGGTCGGACGAAAGTGCTCGAGTCGCGTATGCAGGAGATCTTCCGCGGCTTTCTCCACCTCCGGAGCGTTCATCCAGCGGTAAGAGTGCTGCGGCAAGGAGTCAAGATGACATTCAAACGGCGTGATGAACTCGACGCAGGCAACTCCGAACCAGTAATACTTGATCCGGCTGTCCAGCTTTTCGCCGGTTGGAAGTACGATCTGGCCGGTTGCCTCGACAATGGGCGCGGTTTGCGCCTGGGCATATTCCGGAGTGCGGTGCACGAAACCCGGCGAGCGCGGCGCCGCCTCCGGCCCCAGTAGGGCGTTGAGCCTCTCCAACTCGAAGCCTTCGCTGACGTCGAACAAACTAAGAATGCGGAAGTAGCCTTGAACATTCATGGAGCGAAAACTGGAATCCTCTCGTAAGGTCCGAGGCGCAGAAACGCTACTTTTTCGTGGCCGGCGCGGGCTTACCTGCCGGTGGCGTGGGCTCGGGCGCGAGCTTTACCTCTGCGGCGGACTTCTGCAGTTCTTCGACGGGCTTGGAGTCGAGCTGGTATAAGGCCGGCTCGTTCTCGCGCTTCGCAACGTAGTTGTCGCCGCTCTTGGACATTAGCACTTTCTCGGTGCGCTTGCCGTCATTGGAGGTAACGGTCAGGTCGATCACCGGAGTCGTGAACCCGGAATCGACAAATTTGCTGGCAGAGAGGTCGCGGACTTTATCGATTAGCGCCTGCACGCTGGAACTGTCCATTTTCTTCCCGCTCGACCACCAGTCCGGACCGCCTTTGGTCAGAAAATAGGCTTTCGATCCGTCGTGCATATCCACTTTGTTGGGTTCATCGAAACCGAAATCAAACAGCTTCTTGTTGCGGAAATCGTCCAGGCTCTTGTCGAGTCCGGTGCCCAAGTCGTTCGCCACTTTGTAGATGCCTGCCACGGCACTCGATTTTGCGTAGTAGTCGTCTTTGCTTTTGCGAATCTGCAGCTCTTGCGTGCCCGCGGCATCGGTGACTTTAGCGGTCGCGACCGGCGCCCCAGACGCGAACGCCGAGGCGGCTTTTTTCTCATCGTCCGCGGTCGCTGCGGCCAAATCCATCTTCGCGTCCTTCAGCCTGCGGACCAGATCCTCGACAGTGAAATTGTCCGCGCGGAGCGGCCTGGGCTTCAAAATCTGCCACGCATCCTTGTTGCGGCCAAATTCGACCGACTGCTTCTTGGCATCCAGTTCGACTTGGCTGATCTTGTCGAAGTCGGCGGTCAACAACCGCTTGTCGCGAAGATCGCTGGGGTTCTTGTCGATGCTCGTCTTGGTGTAGCTGGCGATGGTGAACACGCGAGGATCGCCCGAGGTCGCCGCGAAGACCGCATTGCCCGCTGGCGTGGCGTCGCCGAGGAGGAGTTTGTTGGATTTGCCGTCCTTGGTCGAGATGTCCACTTCGAGCCCTGGCTCGGTCAAGCCGTATTGCTTCAAGTCCGAGGCTTTATCCTCGACCACGCGCTCGGAATTCAAAGAAGACAGCGTAGAAACCATTGTGGAGATTGCGTCCTGATCAGCCGCAAGGGCGACTGGCATGGTGATCTGCCATTTTCCCGCGTCGTTCTTTGCGAGCGAAACTTGTTCGGCGCCCTTCTTCTTGATTTCAATCTTGGAAAGGTCAGTGTCTTTGAGCGTCAGTATTTTGGGCGCCGCATCGACGGGAGTCGCCATCGTGTCCGCGGCTTTGTGGTGATCCGACCAGTACATTATTCCGGTAAGAGCCGCCAAGACAGCGGCCGCAATCAGCAGTCCAGTGCTTTTCATGGATGATTTCCTGACATGATGAAAACCGGCATGGACCGTTCTATCGGCGCTTCCACCAAACCGAGACGCCGGCAACAATAACAATCAGCGGCAGAATGAACTGGCTGGTGATGCGCACCCAGCTCAATTGCGCTTGGGTCATGGTCATCCGGCGGTCTTCCTGTTCCTTTGGGCGAATGGAAATCAGGTCTTCGTCCGAGGAGAGCCAGTTCATGGTGTTCAGCGCAAGATCGCGGTTGCCGTTGAAATTCAGGAAAGAGTTGGCTGCCCAGGCGGAACTTCCGAAAACCACAAATCGTCCCTGGGAATTCTCCTTGCCGGTGTTATAGCTTCCGGCCGCGGCCAGCGTCAGAGGGCCCTTCTTATTCTTCGGGTCGCTGGGGTCAATATCGGGAGAATTGAGCTTGGAGGTCGCCAGGCTGGAATCCGAGGAACTGAACAGTTTCTGTACCGTGGATTTACCTTCATTCTTGACGTCCAGCGAACGGGACAACGGGAAACCGGTCGCCGTCCCTTTCATCTCGCTCACAATCGGCTGAGAATCGTAGGTGGTGACCAGCGCCACTTGGGGGCCGAGGCCTGCGAGCTGTCCTATCGGATTCATGTCCAGGATCAGGTCTTTCTGCGGCGTGACGCCCCAGCTTGCGAGCAGTCCGGTAAGCGCATCGTTGTCGGCGATCTCCGAACGTCCGATCTTCAGCGGGGGATCGAGCATGAAAAGAGCCCGCCCACCATCTTCAACGAATTTCTTGATGGCATCGACCTGCGGCTGCTGGTAATCGCCGGTCGGACCGGCTACGACGAGAACCGTGCAGTCGCTGGGAATCTCCGCCTTCTGCAACAGATCGATGGATTTCGCCTCGTAGTTATCCTTGCCGAGCAATTCCTTGAACCGCGAATAGCCGCTGCGCTCGGAATCGTCGATCCGGTGTTCGCCGCTGCCGGTCACAAAGCATACGGTGCGCGTGTTGTTTTTCAGGTCGCGAATGAAGGCGCCGGTAATGCCCTCTTCGGTCAGGGTCTTGGCTTCTTCCTTCTTCATACCGACTTGCACGATGGTCGTGCCGTAATTCTTGATTCCGGCTTCGCGCGCCAATTGCGGCTTCTTATCGGGATCGACGTACTCGACATGGACCTTTGGGGAAAGATTCGCATACTGGTCGAGCTGATCTTTGGCTTGCGCGAAGTGCGTCGACTGATCGAAATAGGTGATCGTCGCAGGCTGTTTGAGTCCTTTGACGATTTTGGCGGTTTGATCGGAAAGGCTGTAGCGCTTGTTCGAGGTTGAATCGTATTGCCTGTTGTAGCGATCCGCCAACGCGTTGGCCGTCACCAGGATGGCCACGATCACGACGATATAGAGTGTGGCGTAGACGGCGTACTTCGTTTGCCTAGCCTTCAGAAACTGAGTGCCCAATTACGACCTCCACCGCAGGGATTCCAGCGAGCGAGCCGTCAGGAAAAGTCCCAGGAAAATTATACTGACGTAGTAAATGGCGTCCTTCGTGGCCAGCAGGCCTTTGGCGAAGGATTCAAAGTGGGTGATCACCGACATGTAGGAAAGGAACTTGGCCCACGTTGAAGTTTCGTATCCGCCGACCCATTCCAGGATCCAGAGGAGCAGGCAAACCCCAAACGTCGTGGCACCCGCGATAATCTGGTTCTTGGTCAGCGTGGAGATAAAGGTGCCGATCGCCAGCAATGCCCCAGCCTGCAGCAACAGACCAAGATAGCCGATCACCAAAGGCTTCCAGTCGGGGTGTCCGTACTTGAAGATGAATGCGAAGTTGAGCGCGGTGAGCAGCAGCATCACGGAATACAGCGCGACGGCTGCAAGCCACTTGCCGAGGATGACCTCGATGTCGCGAATCGGCGAAGTGGCGAGGAGTTCGATCGTGCCGGTGCGCTTTTCCTCCGCGAAAAGCCGCATGGTAATCATGGGGATTAGAAACAGGCCAACCACGCTGATGTTCGCGAGCAAAGGCCGGATCAATTCCTCATTCACGTTCATCGGGAAGCTCTGGCCGCGCATCTGCGATTGAATGCCCATGTACACGAAGTAGCCGAGCGAGTTCCAAAAGAAAAACCCGAAGATGATCGCGAACATCGCGAGCAGCAAATAAGCCACAGGCGAAACGAAATAACTGTTCAGCTCTTTCCGGAAAATGACCCAAATATTTCGCATCTAGTCGGCTCCTGCCACAACGGGTTCTTCCGGGGCTACGGCTGCGGGCTCGCCGGTAAGTTGCAGGAAGATCTCTTCGAGGCTGACCGCGGTTGGACGCAACTCGTTCAAGTCCCAGCCGGATTCGACGATGGCGCGCGCCAGGTCCCCTCGTACGAAACCATCTTTGTGGCTCTCAATTTCGAAGGCCGCCCGGTTCTGTACCTTTTCCTTGAACACGACGCGGGTCACGCCGGAAATCTGCTCGAGCCGGCGTTGCACCAGAGCGGAATCCACATCGCCCTCCCGGGCGGCGACTTTGACCAGCAGGGACTCGGCGCCACGCGCGCGATTCTGCAGATTGTTCACGGAGTCCTTGGCCACCAACTTGCCCTTGTTAATGATCAGGACGTACTGGCAGGTCTGTTCCACTTCCGGGAGGATGTGGGTACTGAGAATGATGGTGTGGTCGCCAGCCAAGCTCTTGATCAGGTCGCGGGTCTCGTTGATCTGCTTCGGATCCAAGCCGGATGTAGGCTCGTCGAGAATGAGCACATCCGGATTGTGAATAATGGCTTGCGCCAGCCCAACGCGCTGGCGGTAGCCTTTGGACAGTTTCCCCAGTAACTTGTCTCGCACATCGGCGATCGCGCAGCGCTCCAGCACATATTCAACGCGCTTGGTCAGGTCCAAACCCGACAATCCTTTAAGGCTTCCGACGAACGCCAAATATTCCGCCGTGCGCATTTCGGGATAGAGCGGCGGCGTCTCCGGCAGGTAGCCAATGCGCTTCTTGACCTCGAATGGCTGTTCGAGAACGTCAAAGCCGGCCACCGTGGCTTGGCCCGATGTCGGTGGCAGAAAACACGTCAGCATCCGCATCGTCGTGGTTTTGCCCGCGCCATTGGGGCCGAGAAAACCTACGATCTGACCTTTTTGGACCTCAAAGGAAACGTGGTCGACGGCCGTGTGCCGCGCATACCTCTTCGTTAGATCGGTAACTGTAATCATAGAAATTTAGTTTTGGAAATCAGACGCACAGCTTTCGAACTAGCCCCACATCATTCTTCAACAGATCAATCGTGAATCTCCATCCTAAAAGCCGAGAAGGCCCGCTGTCAATCCCTGGCGGGGATTGGCGGGAATGATCAGGGCTTCGCTGACGTGGGACTCGCCGCGGTGCGTGAATCAAGACGCAGTGGCCGGGCGGGGCAAGCCCCGCCCCTACAGGAAAGGTGGTGCTGTTCATTCTCGGCGCATACTTGATCGAAGATCAGTTTACCGTCTTCGGCAAATCGCGAAAGGAGATTTGCCGCTCGCGGCTTATTGGGGCTGCTTGATGTCTGGTCCGGCGTTCTCGATGCTGCCCTTTACGAGTTCGGTTTTCACTTCCGACTTCTGGTTGACCAGCAGGTTCACTTCGGTTTCGAAGGTGTGATAGCCCGGTAGCTGGACCTTGATGCGGTGCTTGCCCGGGCTGATCAGCATGGAGTGCCCCACTCCGCCAAATTCGCTGGCGTGACCCACAAATTTACCGTCAAGGAACACCGCGGCTCGACCGGGTTCGACGGTCAGCTTTAACGTGGAAGTTACGTCTGGAGTTATGGCTCGCGGACTGAGATTCAGCTTGACGGCAACCGTGTGCGCCTGGCCAGGCTCGACGACGACCTGTTGCTGAAAGTCGTCGTAGCCGGACTGGCGGACGGCAATTTGGTGCTCGCCCGGAATCAGCAGGATCTTTTTATCGCCCTTGAGTTCTTTCAGGTAGCCGAGGTAGTTGCCGTCCACCCAGACGCCTGCCTCCTTCTCAACCTTGGTGGCGCCTTCCAGTTTTACTTCGCCCAAAACTTTGCTGCCGCTGGTCGCCGGCGGTGGTGCGCTGTTTTGGGCCGCCCAAAATGCGTTGGTCATGAATAAGCACAGGACAGCCAGGGAGACGGCTCGTCCAAACACGGGGACTGTTGAAATTTGCTTCATTCGGCTTCTTTCCTCCAAAACTAGACTTGGGGGCCTTTTTGCAAAATAGGTGATGCGCAGCAGGGTCTCGCCTACTTGATCACACCTTGGGCGATTGGGTTCGGGGTCAATGTACTGCAGTTCGTGTGCACGGCCGAGTTTATTCGCCCAGTGTTCGCTTTTAGAGTTACCCAGTGTGCAGGCTCGGGTCAAGCACCGTTTCTGACATTCTTTGACGGAACTCACGGGTCGAGCGGTGCTCACACCCGTACAATCCAGCCGTCTATGCCCACAGAAGTGAGCGTCCTCGAAGCGCCGGCCAACTGGTGGCGCCTTCCCACGCGAAAAAATAGGAGGGGTGTGCATGCGCAAGATGTGTAGAGGTCTTCTCAGTCTTGTAGTGGGGTTGGGGTTTCTGGCGGGGAGTGCCCATGCTCAATTCAAAAACGGGTCGCAGGCTACCGAGCTGAAACTGCCGACGATCAGCCAGCGATCGATCATTACCCAACAAATCGGGCTCACAGACATAACCATTAATTATTGCCGGCCGCTGGTGGGCGGAAGGACGCTGTTTGGCAAAGAGATTCCTTACGGGCAGGTTTGGCGCGCGGGGGCGAACGAGAACACGGTCATTTCGTTCACTGATGATGTTTCCGTTGAGGGCCATGCGCTGCCTGCGGGGGCGTACGGGCTGCACATGATTCCGACTGCGGACCAGTGGACTATCATCTTCTCGAAGAATTCGACTTCGTGGGGCAGCTTCAGCTACGACGAAAAAGAGGATGCGCTGCGGGTCACCACGAAGGCGCAGCCGGCGGAATTTGAGGAGGCCCTTGCCTACACGTTCGAAGACGTGAAACCGGACTCGACGGCAGTGACCTTGCGGTGGGCGAAGCTGGCGGTGCCCTTTCACGTTTCGGTGGATGTCAACGCCATCGTCCAACGGAGCATTCAGAATCAACTTCGTAGCGTGGGCGGATTTACCTGGGCGGGTTTCGATGAGGCGGCATTGTGGCTCCTGGACACCAACACCAACCTCGATCAGGCGATCAAGTGGGAAGACCGCTCGATCTTGGCGGAAGAGCGCTTCGATAATCTGCTGACGAAGTCGCAAATCCTGGAGGCGCAGGGGAAAAAACAGGAGGCTGAGGCGACCAAGGCGAAGGCTTTTGAGATGGCCAACGGCGTCCAATTACACGTCTACGGGCGAGGGCTGCAAATACAGAATAAACAAGACGAGGGCTTTGCGGTCTTTCAGATCAATATCAAAAAGCGGCCGAATGAGTGGTACACGCACGGCGAAATAGCGCGAATCGCATCCGCGAAGGGAGACTTCGACACCGCGACAAAGGAAATGAAGTTGGCTAAGGCGAGTGCACCCGACGGCGCGAAGAATCAAATTCAAGGACTGATCGACCGTTTGGAGAAGAAGCAGGATATAAATCCACGGTAGCGGTCGCTGCCTCGATGGAAGAGGTCCAAGTATTTTTTAATAGCCCCGCCCTTGGGATGAAACCCGAGGGCGGGCTTTTTTGTCTCGGGCTTTCTCGTCCCGGGTTTTTCTTGGCTTGGCTGGCTGGGCAAGATATAGGGAATACAGGAAGTTATCCCTTGTTGTTCGCGCTGCCAAACAGATATTGTTCAGGGCAATGAACTGGGTCGGTGGGGCAAATCCGGGCCGCCGGACGGGTGTCTGGCACGCGGGTTACAATCTTCTGGACGCGATCTCCAGCAGGAGGGCTGGGCTATGAAATTTGGCATTCGAAGGTCCGGTGTCGGTATTCGCAGGCGCTTCCAGGTCCTGGCACCGGGCTCTTCCCTTCGACGCCGTGTGGCGTACAGTCTGGCGATCGTAAGGCTCATCCTGGTGCCCGTGATCTTTCTGGCGGTCTACTATTTGCTGGAGATCGGGTGGATCGTGGATCGCATTGTGAGCTTCGACGCTCCGGCGGCAACGCTCTCGCAGCAGGCTTCGATCAAGATGCTGGAGGCGCGGCACAATGAACGGAATTACCTGCTGCTGTATGATCCGGCATCGCTACAGGCGGGTCGCGAGGCATTGCAAAGCACCGAGCAGACCCTTGTCGCGATCCGGGACTTACAACCCACCGACGAGCTGCTCACCCAACAGACCCTCGACGCTCTACATCAGTATGAGCAGCGCTTCGAAGCGGCGGTTACTGCCATCGGGCAGCCGGGGCAAGCTCCGGCCGATCGCATTGATGCGGTGCTGATGACTTACGAGCGGGATCTCGACAGTCTGTTGAAGAGCGGGCGCTTTAAGACTCGGGCACAACTGGTCGACGAGCTGCGGAATCGGGTTGGCTCCTTTGACGCGCAGATCACTAAGACGGTGCAGGAGGGAAATCCTGCTCTGCGGCACATCACCATGGACCTGCAAAATTCAGGGCAGGAGGTCTTGGGCTTGACCGCGAAACTTGAAGCGCGGAGCTGGGACCGCGTCGAGCACGATCATCGCAAGGCACGACGGCTGATCGCCGCAGCGGAATGGTCGCTTACGGTCGTCAGCGCAATCACTCTCATAGTGAGTGTGTGGATCAGCTTCATCCTGCCGAAACAAGTGGTTAAGCCGCTGCTCAGCTTGAAGGAAGCCGTCGATCATGCAGCTGCTGGGAACTACGAAATTGAATTTGATATTCAGGGGGAAGGCGAAGTGGTGCAGTTGGCGAACAGCATCCGCATACTGATCGCGCATCTGCGCGAGGCTACGCGTTATACGTAGAGCGAAGTTGGACTGAACTGAGAACATCGAACGCCGGACTGAAGTCCAGCGCCTTCATTGCTGGAGCTTGACACCAACGTTTCGCCGCCGTATCGTCGGCGCGAAAGCAGGTCACCTTCGGAAGTCCGCGCCCATCGTGAGACTTTCCGATATGGAGGTGTTCGGTGCCATTAGACCTCATGACCCTGTCCCTGGTATCCCAACCTGTAACTGTCGAAGAAGGGGTGCGCATCCTGGATCGCGACCAGTACCGTTGCCAGTACTGCGGTCTGGACGGCATGGCCAGCTTCGACAATGCTCTGGCCATGTCGGTGGATTTCGTGGTGCCGCGGGCCCGCAAAGGCAAGAAGGACCCAAAGAACCTGGTGGCCTGCTGCCGGGCCTGCAACATGATTAAGGGCCGCCGCGTCTACAGCAATTTCGAAGAGGCCAAAGCGTACGTGCTTAAGTCGCGCGACGAACTCCGGAAGACGTGGGAGGCTAAGGCCGCCAAATCACTGGCCAAAACAGCCAAAACGTAGAGCTCTGTACTCGACTGCCGATCGACGCTCCTGAATCGTGGAGCGGGTCGGTGTGACAGGTCAGTCGGAACGCAACGCTTCCATCACATCGATGCTGGCGGCGCGCGCTGCGGGCCAGACCGAGGCCACGACCGCGGCGCACAAGAGCACGGCTGCGGAGACAATCACCGGAAGAAGGCTGGGCATGCGCATGTCCAGAAAATAGCTGCTCGCCAAACGCGCGAGCACGTACCCACTTGCGGCCCCCGCGATTACGCCTATACCCGCCATCACCACGCCTTCACTGATAACGCTGGTCAGCAGGTGACGTGGCTGCGATCCCATGGCCAGGCGGATGCCGAACTCTCGAGTTCGGCCACTGACCGAGAACGCCAGCACACCTCCGACCCCTACTATAGCAATCAGTAGTGCGACCGCCGCGAAGCCGCCAAACACCAGGGTGTTCAGCCGGTCCGGCGTGAGCACTTCCGCGCGGATGTCTTCCAGCGTGGCGGCGTGCTCGACGGGTTGGTCGGAGGACATGTCGCGAACGATGCGCGTGACCGGTGTCACCAGAGCGTAAGGATCCAGGCGCGTGTGCACGAACAGGCGGCCTCCAAAGACAGGTATCTCGCCATTGCCATCGGGTACCTGGCCGAAGGGATGATAAACGGTCAGCGAAGCGCCCGGGATCACGTGTTCGTCGTCCACGTCGGCGGCGATGCCAACGATGCGGCGCGGCTCCTTGCTAACGTAAATGAAATCCATCACCGGATCGGTCCACATGATGTGCCGGTTCAGAGCGTCCTGGCCTGGGAACATGCGCTGCGCGACGCTCTGGCTGATGATTACCACCGGCTCGCCGCCGCGGCGATCATCGTTGTTGAAATCGCGTCCTTCCACAATAGGTACGCCTAGCGAAGAGAAAAATCCCGGAGAAACAGCACGAAACTGCGCGCGAGGATCTTCTTCTTTTACTCCATTCACATGGCCCTCGCCGGAGAACGCGAAGCCGGCACCGAAGCTGCCGGCGTCACGCCAAGGAGTGGTGGTGCCCAGAGCGACGTGATCCACCCCTGGCAGCTCGTTGATGCGGCGCATGGCTTCCCGGTAAAAGTTGATAATCTCTTGGGAAGATTTTCCGTGAGACATCACCGGCACGTTCAAGGCGAGAACGCGATGCATGTCGAAGCCGGTCTGAGCGGATTGCAACGATAGGAGCGTCTTGATGAGCATGCTCGCGCCGGCGAGCAGCACGAACGATGCGGCGATCTGGGTAACGGCGAAGATGCGCAGGCGCCGGCTGGTGCTTCCGGTGATGCGCACGCTGCCATTCGCCAGACCCATGCCTTGCGAGGACTCCGCCGACGGCAACCGCGGAACAAATGCCAGGAGTACCGACGCGATGATGGCGAGTACCGCGCCGACGAAAAGCATGCTGGGGTCCACGGTAAGGTCTTGGGCGCGCACCGAGAAGCGCGCCGCGTAGCGCGCGAGGATGGACACCATAGGCCCGGCACTAAGAACGCCCAGTAGTGCGCCGCCGACGCAAAGTAGCAGGCTTTCGGCCAACAGCGTCCGACGCAAAGCACTGCCGGTGGCACCCAAAGCCGCGCGGATCGCGAGCTCCCCTTCCCGGCGGACGCTACGCGAGAGAATCAGGTTGGCGACGTTGGAGCACGCAATGATGAAAATGAGCACGGAGGCCGCCAGCAGCACCAGGAGCACGGTCTTAGCCTGCGAGGTGATCTGGTCACGCAACCGCACCGCTTCGATGCGGCCGTCGGCTTTCGGGGAATACGCTTCGGGATGTTCTTTGACCATGCCGCTATAAACCGTCTGGAGCTCCGCTCGCGCGGCGTTCAGGTCGGAGCCGGGAGCGAGCCTACCGAACAGCTCGGTCATGCGATGCACGCGTCCTTGCACCATAGTCGCGGAGAGATGATGCGGGCTGGTCACCACGTTGGCGATGATCTCGGTCTCGGCGGGATAGGGTACGGAAGGTTCCAGCACGCCCACGATGGTGGCAGAGCGCTCGCCGAGTTCCACGGTCTTGCCAATGACGGACGGGTCGCGATTGAAGGCGGTCTTCCAGAAGCGGTCCGTGAGAACGGCGGCGCCGGCGGCAGTCGGGCCATCATCGCGCATATCGAGGAGGCGGCCCATCTCGGGGCGCAGCCCCATAACCTCGAAATACGAGCCGCCTACGACGCCCGCGCGAACCTCGCGGGGGTCGCCAAGCCCGATCATCGTAAACCCGATGACCGAGAAGTCGCCGAATTCGCTAATGGTTTTTACACTGTTGCGTAGGTCCTGGATCTCCGGCACGGAGAAGTTAGCGTTTTCCACCCCGATGCCCTTGGCAGTTTGTCGAATGTAGATGAGGCGGTCCTCATCGCGGTTGACCAGCGGGCGGAGTAACACCCCACGCACCACGCTGAAGATAGCGGCATTGGCGCCGATGCCGAGCGCCAGCGTCAGCACTACCGTGATCGCCAGCCCCTTGCTGCGCGCTAGCGATCGCAGCGCAATCTTAAGATCTTGAAGGAATAACTCTGGCTTGAAGTTCATCGGTACTCCCCTCCCATCAAGACGCCATAGCGTGGTGAGTGTTTCCGCAAATCCGAGTTCGACAAGCAAACGCCTGCGGCAAGCCCCCGATTAGCTCGATTAGAAGGGTCTTTCATCCGCTGACGGACCGTACAGCGCCGGTACTGGAACGTCGAGCGCCCGCAGATACATGGTCAATTGGCCGCGATGGTGAATGAGGTGGTTGAAACACATCCCTCGCAGCATATCGTAACGCGGCATGGTCATTAGAACCTTGTCCCCTTGTTTTAGCGACCATGTCTCGTTCAGCTGATCATCGCTCAATTTGGCCAGTGCCTCGCACGCTTGGCTTCCGAGTTTGCCGTGGAGTTCCACCAAATCGGCGTCCTTCTCAACTTTTGGCGGACGGGCACTAGGATTTGCAATGTCCAATTCCTGCGCGGTGCTGACCGCGATTACGAAACCTGGCAAACTGGCAACGTGCCCGGCCATCCAACCGAGCGTGCCGGACTTCTCATGGGGCTTCCAGTCCCATTTGTCTTTGGGGACGCGCTGCAGCGTCTTCTTGGTAGCGTCCAGGTCGCGCTTGAATTCACGGATGAGCAGTTCATTGATGGGCATCAGCGCCCTCCCGAAAGATTTGGCGGTTCGACGAGGCCAGTCTCCAATATTTTACTTGTTAAATGCAAGTGATAACTAAAGGGCGACCGGCCCGACGGATGACGGCATTCTGCAGCCTCCACAGATACGACGAGCGACGGGCCCCCGAATCGACATCCCGGTGCTTTTTTTTGCCTTTGGGCACTTGTAACCAAGTTTGGGGGCTCACACAATCCGCCTTGCTCAGTTCGACGCGCAGCTTGTGGCTTGGTTATCCAGCCCGCTAACGTCAGCCGAGCCGGATGTCTATCTCCAAGCGCTCAGGATCGCCGCCATCGCCAGATAGCAGACCAACTGGTACCCGGTGTTGATGGCAAATAGCTTCATGCTTTGTTTCATGAAGAGGACTCCCGTAAGTTGTACCGTCGCAACGAAGCCCAGCCACACATGAGAGCCGACCAGCAAACCGAGCGGCAGGGTTTCCACGCGCATGGCGTGCAAGAACATCGCCAAGATAAAGGCTGATACTAGGCTGGCGGCAAACGAGCCCAGGTATGCCGGGCCTGCACTCTTGTGCATATCCTGCACCCTGGCTTTATCGTCTGGATCGTAGCCCATTTCGCGCGTCCAGGGCTTCGCGAAAAGGATTGGCGAGTACCAAACAAAGCCGACGATCATCGTGGAAATCGCAGCGACGAGAACGGCCAGCAAATTAAGATGATGCATGTGCATGCAGGAGCTCCTTCGATGACTGCGGCTATCCGGGAAGCGGTGCGGCATATCCTAAGCCGCGCTCCCGCCGCATGCAAAGAATTTGAAAGCAGAGGGAAAGAACGGCGGGTTGGTGGGAATCGAAGTGCATCCGATACTTTTAAGCTCACCGACCCAAGGGTTCGCCTCTCGCTCTGATTGGATTAGCTCGCTGTGTTCGCTTGGGAGACCAGGAGAATCGCAAGAATATAGAAGAGGAACATGAGACCGAGATAGGTCTTGGCTTGGCGGTTGGCACCCTGGAATTCTTTCCAGGCCAGTACCCCCCAGAGAGCGGCGACCATGGGGGCTGATTGTCCGATCGCATAGGAAATTGCCACGCCGGAGAATTTCGCGGCCACGAGGTTGAAGACCATCCCCAAACCCCAAATACAGCCGCCCAGTAGGCCGAGTAGATGTCCAGTGGCAGGCCCCCGGAAAAAGTCGCCGAAATGGACTGGCTCGCCCATGAGCGGTTTCTTCATGAAATAAATATTCCAGACGAAACACGAAAGCAGCGCGCCGAGAGTGAGGAAGACGCTAACGCTGTAAGGGCCGAGGGTATGTCCTTGGGACATGGAACGAGTGACGAAGGGCGCCCAGAGTCCCATCAGCACGCCCGACACGATGCAAGTGATGATGCTCTTCTTCGAAACGGCGCGGTTTGTGTTGGAGAGGCTGCCGTAGGCTTTGCCATCCAATACGACGGCGATAACGGCGCAAACGACACCGGCGGCAAGCAGCCCAGCATTTCCATTTGGCTGGAGAATATAGCTTGAGACGACACCCACGACGAGGGCGATACCGATGGAAACCGGGAAAGCGATGGCTAGTCCGGCCATGTCGATACCCGCGACCAGCAAAAGATTGGCCAGATTGAAAACAGCGCCGCCGATTAGAGTTGAGACGATGTTGGAGGTGTCCGCTTCGTGAACATTATTCAGAAAGCTGGAAGGATCGCCGGCGGTGCTGCCCATGGTGAACGCCAGAATCAGCGAAATCAGAAAGATTCCGAAAGCGTAGTCCCAATAAAATAGCTCGAAGCGATAATTCTTGACGCCTTTGTAGGTGTTGGCCCACGAACCCCAGCAGACTGCGCTGGTGATCATCATCAGCAGGGCCAATGCAAAACTGTGCGGAACGAACATCGGCTGGCTCTCCTTGCAAATGCCGGGAAAAGGTACCGGAGACGGCGGCTAAAACAAAGCAGCCTCTTCGGGACGCTGCGACTTGATGAGGGCGACCACTTCGCTCCGTTTGCCCATCGCCCGGGCTCCTACTTGAGTGCAGCAGATGGCGGCACATGCGTTGGCGAACAAGCCGACCTGGCGATGATCCCAGTTCTGCAACAAGGCGTAGGACAACCCGCCCATGAAAGCGTCGCCAGCGCCTGTACTGTCTACAACCTTCACGTTGAACGCGGGAACGTGAACCATTTTTCCTGCGCTGGCAATCAGCGAGCCCTCGCCACCCATGGTAACCGCCACGACTTTCGGGCCCAGAGCCAACAGCTTCGTTGCGATTTTTTCGTAGTCAGTCTCGCCGGTGATCTCGCGAGCGGCGGCTTTGCACGGTTTCAGAACGTCCACTAACCGCAATGCAGCGATCAGATCCTTTTCGGTTCCAAGTTTAGCGTGCGCAAAGTAGCTTGGCGCTACATCGAGGTCGAAGATAACCCGGACGCCCGCTTCGCGCGCCACCTGCATTCCCTCTTTGATGGGCGGAAGAGGAAGTTGGGAAGCCTCGGTATGAAAATGCTTAGCGGTTTTGATGTGTGGCGCGAAACGGCTGCGAACCCGCTCGGCGGAAAGTTTTCCGTTAATGTTGGGAAACATGTAGATGCAGCGATCGCCGTGTGCGTCAACTGGAATCCACGTAAAGGTGGACTTCTCGCCATTGACGGTTTCAATGCCGGAGAGGTCGAGCCCGTCGTACGCAAACGCCGCGGTAATCAATTGCCCGCTTTCGTCGTCACCGATCAGCCCAAGCCAGCCTGCGCTTGCTCCCAATCGTGCGACCTGCGTTAGATTGTTGCCGGTGACGCCGCCGGCGTGAATCTCGAGACGGTCGGCATTGATTTTCTCGTCCGCTCCCAACAGACGAGGAACAATCGCGAAATAGTCGATCCCGCAGCTTCCAATTCCCACGACTTCGGTGGCCTGGGGCATGTGTCCCCTCAATCTCGCTCTTCCGTCGATAACACGCGTTCGTCGACAGAGCGTGCATTCCTACGCAGAAATCTGTTTTGTTAAGTGCGAGAGATTCAAAATGGGTGTCAGCTTACCACAGGCCCGGAGCTCTCAAAATCTGTATCGCCGCGAGGCCCTGGTGGCATTGTTGACGGGTCCTGGCGCGGGTGTTAGATTTTCGCTTCTGCAGCTGAAAAACACGGGAGCATCGCCTGAGGATCTCTAGGAAGAAACGCCGGCTGGTCAATCTTGGCCGACGGGACTTCCTCCTCCGCTGCGGCCAGGGCGCTTCGCTCGCGTTCCTTCCTGCTGGACTGGGCTGGCCGTCCTTCGCGTCCCTCTTTTCTCAAGAATCCCTGCTTGCATCGAACGAATTTCATGTACATCCCCACTATCGAACGCCAAGCAGCCTCAGCACTGTGCTGCAGAAAGTCGATACGAAGTTCGATGATTTCGTCACCGAGAAATATCACGATCAGGTCGCGGTCATCTTGCGAGAATGGAGTGCGCAGCTCCTCGAATCTCCGCAGAAGACAGTCGCCCTGGAAAAAGCGATGGCCTCGAATTTCTCGGGAACATCGCTGAAAGCGCTTGCGTCGCAGCCCGTGAGAGCAGATTCCACGTTACAGGTCTTCCAGATGAAGTTCTCGGGCGAAGCGTCTCTGGGGCGCGAAGCGTTTCTCGGTGAATGGCGCTCGCTTATGAACGCGTTCTCACAGATGATCACTGCGGACTTTCAAGTGACCAGCATTCGCGTCGCCCCTTCCCTACAACCGGCGAATGGGATTCCTGCTTCGCTCAAAACGCAGGTCCGTTTTGAGTTGCTGGGGGCGGGAGCCGGCTTCCATCGCGAGCAACGCGTGGGCAACTGGGAAATCGAGTGGGAGCTGCGTGGGTCGGGAGAAGTTCACCTGAGTAAGTGGCGGACACTTGATGAAACGCGCTGCAGATCGCTCGCGCCAGTATTCGTGGACGTTGCTTCGCAAACGTTCGCTGACAGCCCCTCCTACGCGTCGCAGTTGGTCCCTGGCACGGATTACTGGCGAACAGTTCTCGACGGAGCGTGCGGCATCGATATCTACGGGCACAACGGGATTTCCTTCGCGGACATCGATGGCGACGGGTTTGACGACCTCTACATTTGCCAACCCGCCGGGCTTCCCAACCGTCTTTTTAGAAACCGCGGGAATGGAACGTTCGAGGACATCACCGCGGTTTCTGGGCTAGGGATTCTGGAAAACACCGCTTGCGCGCTGTTTGCAGATTTCGACAATGACGGGCGTCAGGACCTAATCGTGGTGCGCACGGGTGGCCCGCTGCTGTTTCTGAACGAAGGAGGCGGAAAATTCCGCGCGAAGCCGGATGCCTTCCACTTCGCCACGCCGCCGCAAGGCGCTTTTACCGGAGCGGCCGTCGCTGATTACGACCGCGACGGCTCGCTGGACATTTATTTTTGCCTGTACGTCTACTACCAGGGCGCTGATCAATATCGCTACCCGTCTCCCTATTACGATGCGGAGAACGGTCCGCCAAATTTCATGATGCGCAACCATCGAGACGGAACCTTTCGCGATGTCACGAAGGAATCAGGCCTCGATCGCAACAACACGCGCTTTAGCTTCTGCTGCGGGTGGGGCGATCACAACGGAGATCAATGGCCGGACCTGTATGTGGTCAACGACTTCGGTCGCAAAAACCTCTACCGCAACAACGGCAATGGCACCTTTACCGACATCGCTCCCGAAGCCGAAGTGGAAGATGTTGGAGCAGGGATGAGCGTTTGCTGGCTGGACTACGACAATGACGGCAAGCAGGATCTTTACGTTGCCGATATGTGGACCGCAGCAGGTAATCGCATTTCGGAGCAAGAGGTGTTCCAGAAAAACGCGGGCGAGGAAGCCCGCAAGCTCTATCGGAAGCATGCCATGGGCAATTCGATGTTTCGCAATCGCGGCGGCGAGTATTTTGAGGATGCGGGCTCCAACTCGGGGACGACGATGGGACGCTGGTCCTGGTGCAGCGACGCCTGGGATTTCGATCACGACGGTTTCCCGGACCTCTACATTGCCAACGGCATGATTTCCGGCACCACGCGCGAAGACTTGAACAGCTTTTTCTGGCGGCAGGTCGTCGCGAATTCGCCGAAAGCGCCTGGACCGAACTACAACTACGACCAGGGGTGGAGCGCGATCAACGAGCTGATTCGCTCCGATGGCACATGGAGCGGCTTCGAGCGCAATGTGTTTTACGCGAACAACCGGGACGGCACGTTTTCGGATGTCTCGGGGATTGTCGGGCTGGACTTCATCGAAGATAGCAGATCGTTCGCACTGGCCGATTTCGATCACGACGGCCGCGTGGAAGTGATCTTGAAGAATCGCAACTGTCCGCAGTTGCGCGTCTTGAAGAACTCTATTGCGAACCTGGGTCCTGCGATCGCGTTTCGGCTAACCGGAAAGAAGAGCAATCGCGACGCGATTGGAGCGGCGGTCACGGTCGAGGCCCACGCGGGCCGGCAAACCCGCTGGTTGCAGGCGGGATCCGGATTTCTGGCGCAGCACAGCAAAGAATTATTTTTTGGCTTGGGAGAAACGAAAGGGTCGGTGAGTGCTTCCATCCGGTGGCCAAGCGGATTGGTGCAGGATCTGCGCGACCTGCCGCTCAATCACAGAATCTGGGTGGAAGAAGGCTTGCCACCAACGCGCACGGAACCCTTCAAGAAAGTGACACCCGTCGCTGAACGCGCTCTAGCCCCTGTCAACCCGGAAACGCAGACGCTCCCAGCTTCCTTCGAAACATGGTTGCTTGCACCCGTGGCGGCGCCTGATCTCTCGTTTCCTGATCTAGCTGGGCGAATAGCGACACTCTCGGCTCGGCGCGGGAAACCGCTGCTGCTCTATTTTTGGTCCGCAGCCTCACCGGTCTGTCAGCAAGATCTGAAGCAGTTCGAGCAGTCCTACGCGCGGTGGACCAAGGAAGGACTGCAACTGATCGCGGTGAACGCCGATGACATTCCCAGCGGCGACGAAGACTCCGCGCTGACGCCGTACCGGCATCTGCCTTTCCCCATCCTGGCTTCCGCACCGGATTTAATCGCCATCTATAATATTCTCTATCGTTCGCTCTTTGACCGGCATCGCGATTTGACCCTCCCCACATCGTTCTTGCTCGATGAAACCGGAGCAATCGTCAAGATTTACCAGGGACCCGCGTGGCAGGAGCAAGTCGAAGAAGACTTCCGGCACATTCCGCGAACCGCGTCGGAGCGAATGGCCAAGGCCCTTCCCTTTCCAGGCGTGAGTGAAACCACGGAGTTCGGACGCAACTACCTATCGTACGGTTCGGTTTTCTTCGAACGCGGTTACATGGAACAGGCGGAGCACTTCTTCCGACTGGCTCTGCGAGACGACCCGTCAGGCGCCGAGGCTCTCTACGGCCTCGGAAGCGTTTATCTGCAGCAGCAGAAGTCCGCCGAAGCGCGAGAGAGTTTCGAGCGCGCCGTGCGGCTTCAAGCTCACTATCCCGGCACCCTGCCAAACGCCTGGAACAATTTAGGGCTTCTGGCAGCGCGAGAGGGTCGCACCGAAGAGGCCATTCAGGATTTTCAGCGAGCTCTCACGATGGACCCCGATCACCTGATTGCCTTGCAAAATCTGGGCAACGCCTATCGCCAGGGCAAGCGTTGGGAGGACGCCAAGAGCGTGCTGCAGCGAGCGCTCCAATTGAGCCCCGAGAACCCCGAAGCGAACTACGGCCTGGGCATGGTTTTTGCGCAGCTCAACGACACTGAGCACGCGTACGAGTATCTGCAGAAGGCTCTGGCAGCGCGGCCTGCTTATCCCGAGGCGCTGAATAACCTGGGCATTCTTTACTTGCGCACGCAGAGGCGGGACAAAGCGGAGAGCAGCTTTAGAGAATCCATCCGCGTAGCTCCGGCTTTCGATCAGGCGTACCTAAATCTTGCACGGCTCTATGCGATCGAGGGCGACACTCAGAAGGCGCGAGCTGTTCTCCTGCAACTTCTCAAGCAGCACCATGGCCACGCGCAAGCGGAGAAAGAATTGGAACAGCTCCCGCAATAATCCGGTGTGCGCGGGTCTGCAACTTCAAAAAGAGACCGGCCCACCGCATCCGCGGTGGACCGGCCAATCGCAAAAGTTCCTGCCAGAGCCCCAAGCTAGAAAGTAAGCTTCAGACCGAATTGCACCAAACGCGGGTTGTTCACGGTGGAATTCACCGAGCCAAACCCCGGCGCGCTGATATCGGCCACCGGCGAACCGAATTGCGGGTGGTTGAACAGGTTGAAGAACTCCGCCCGGAAATTCAAGCCCATGCCTTCCCGAGGCAGCGCGAATTGTTTGATAACGGAGAAATCAGTGTTGACGAAACCCGGACCGGTGACCGGAACGCGATTTGCGTCTCCTAGAAGCCCCGAGGCCGGCGCAACAAAGCAAGCCGGGTTAATCCACTGGTTTGCGCCGTGGCTGGCCGCGTACGGGTCGCAACCAGAAACCTGGTCGGGACGGTTAAAATTGTTCCCGTTCCCCCCGGCATTGAAGAAGACTCCGGACTGGTTGAAGCTGTCGATCAGCGGGATCCCAAACCCCGAAGTGATTTTTTCGATGAGGGTCAACTGCCAGTTCCCCAGCAACGTGTTGGCCACGCCACTCCAATCGTTGCCGAACTTCTTGCCCCTGCCGATCGGCAAGTCGTAAATGATGCTACCCGTGAAGTTGTTGTCCAGGTTGATTTGCGACAAACCCCAATCCAGCTTGTTCCAATTGGGGAGCGGGAAATAGGGTGCACTCAGCAAGGAACCCAAACCATCGGACAGGCCATTGTCATAGGTCTTCGAATAAGTGTAACTAAACAGAGCGTAAAGGCCGTGCTTGGGCGTCTTGGTTTCGGCTTTGATTTGTAGCGAGTTGTAGCTCGTCTTGCCGACGTCGCCGAAAAGTAAAACGGCGTTAAACGCCGGTGTCACGACGCTTGGAAAGAATTGGGACCCATCGGGATTGCAACCGATTGTATACGAGCCGCCCGGGACGCAAGCGGCAGGGCCCGCGACGTTGATGCTATTCCCGGCCACCAGGATGTGGCGGCCGCGGGAACCCGCATAGCCAACAGTGAGCACAACGTCCCCAGGAAGCTGGCGTTCCACGTTCACATTGAACTGCTGCGCCATACCGAGCTTGAAGTTGGTCGGTTGGGTAAAAAACGTTCCGGTAAATGTCGAAGCGTCGGGCGGAGTCGGAATAGCCGGAAATCCGTCGGAAAAACTAATGGCGGCAGGCGATTGCCCGAGCACGGTGTGGCAGTACGAGGTCACAAAGGCGCACCCAGCAGGCGCAAAACCATCGGACTCGGCGAAGAACGGCGGATTCTGCCATAGACCTTGCGCACCCATGCTCCAGGCCGAATCGTGATAGATGGCGTAGCCGGCTCGCAAGACCGTCTTGTCGCTGCCAAACGCCTTCCAGGCCGCGCCGATTCTCGGCTCAAAGGCCGTCCAATTCTTTTTTACACCTGCCGACGTGTTCACACCATTCTGACCGGCAATGAGAAGCTGGCCATTAGTAGGATCAAAGTTTGCCAGTCGCCCATCGACTTCCGTAATCGGATTGGTGATATCCCACGCCAGGCCCAGATTGAGAGTGAGGTCTCTGGAGATTCTCCAGTCATCCTGCACGAACGGGCGGTACATTTTCCAGCGACGCCCGATCACCTGGCCGTTGAAGGTCTGATCGTGCTCCGCCAAGCCCAATAAGCCCATCAGAACATCCGCTTCAGGATTGCCGGGAATGCTGATGGTCTTGTTTGTAAAGCCGCTAAAATTGCCGGCAACGCCCGGGATCCAAAATCCATCCTGAAAGGCCTCGGTGCCCACATTCATTTGGTTGGCGCGGATCCCAAGTCCCAACTTGAAGTCGTGCTTGCCACGAATCAAGTCGAGCGAATCACTAAACGAGAAGATATTTGTTCCACCCTGAAACGGAGAATAGCCGCGATCGCCAAGGGACCAGTATCCGCCAAATAGCAACACGGATGTCAGCCCGCAGCTATATGCCCCTGCCGTGCAAGTGGTGCTGCCGGCGGGGCAGCCCAGGTTCGCGCCGGGGATACCGATCTTTGCGGATTCGCAGGTCCCGGTGCCCTGCGAAGTGATGTAGTCGAAAATCCGGTTGTAACCAAAGCTAGCCTGGTTCACCGTCGTCGGGGAAAACACGTGAGTTTCGCCGATGGCTATCTGGCGGGCGTGATTTTGAAATCCTTGGTTGCTGCCGAACGCGCTAGCCTCGGCAAAAGAACCAACCCCGCCGCCGCCCGGCACGTAGGAAACCGCTTGATCGTAGCTAAAGCGGGCAAATACGGTATCGATGCTCGAGAAGTTGTGGTCCAAACGAATGTCAAACTTGGTGTCGTCCAGCTTGCGCACCGGTTCGTTAACGAAGTTGAATCCGGAAGCGGCGTTGTTGGCGTTTGGCGTAGGATAGAGGTTGATCAGCGCCTGCCCGATGGGATTAAACAGGCCAGCTGGAATTTTGTTACAGGGTGTTCCCGCTGCCTGGCTTCCGTTGGCGGCGGCCGGCAGAGGGTTCCCTGCCCCATCGCACTGGAAATAGACATTCGGAGTCGCCGCGGGATTCGTCGACGCCCCAATCATATTTGGGTTGACGATAACCAGGCCGGAAACGGGATTGCCAAAAGGATCGCTGCTGAAATCGCCCGCGCGCATGGCCTCTGAGGGAAGCAAACCTGTAAAGGTAAGACCGCGGCGCTGATACTTTTGTTCACCATCGATGAAGAAGAAGGTCTTGTTCTTTCGAATCGGTCCCCCGATGGAACCTCCGAATTGGTTTAGATTGAACTTCTCCGCGGAGGTCGCAAAGAAGCTCTTGGCATCCAGCGAGGTATTGCGAAGAAACTCGTAAAGCGATCCGTGGAAGCCGTTGGAGCCTGACTTCGTGGTTACCAACACTGTGGGTCCCGCGCGAGTCCCGTATTCAGCGGAGTAGTTGTAGGTTAAAACCTTGAATTCCTGGATGGAATCGATCGATGAGAAAATCCCGATACCCCCGGCAGTCAATTCGTTGTTGTCTATCCCGTCGAGCAGCCAATCCGTGCTGTTCGGACGTGATCCGCCGACCGACAACGAGAACGAGCCGCGTGCGGCCACTTCACTGGCGGCCGAGTTCTGGTTGAAAAAGCTGTTGGGATTCGTTTCCGACGTGGTGCCCGCCGTGAGCGTGGCAAGCTGGACGAAATCGCCTCCATTCAAAGGAAGCTGCGAAACTTGCTGGGCGGTGATCACCTGACCGAGCGACGGATTGGCGGTCTCCACGGCCACCGCAGTGGCTAGCACTTCTACCGTTGAGGAGACTGCCGCGGGCGCGAGCGAAAAATCCAATTCGCGCGCCTCATCCACCTGCAGCCGCACTCCTCGCTGCTCGGTGGTCTGAAAGCCCTGATATTCGACGTGCAACGTGTAGACCGCGACGGGCAGCAAAGGTATCAGGTAGTGGCCGGCGTCATCGGTTTTCGCCTCGCGAGATAGCCCTGTGCTTTCCGAGGTCGCCTTAACGCTGGCGCCCGAGATCACGCTTCCCGATTTGTCCGCAACCGTGCCCGAGAAGCTCCCCGTGGCTTGGCCGTACATCCGCGGAGAAAGGGCCAGCGCCACTAAACATAGCATCACAAAAAAAGTTATTCGCTTACTCACGGTCAACACCCCTCCACTGCAAGGAAATTGCAGCTCCTCAGTCCTATTACCGAACTCAGCATTCTTCGAGGAAACGCCGAGCAACGTGGTCAGGCAAGTTACTTCCCGGGCCTTATTCTGTCAAGCCGGACCGTCGCTCCTGATCATATCTGCGGCTTTCCATCGGCAGAGTCCATTGACATGGACGGCTGCCGTTTGCAATTGACGCTAGGGCGCATGAAGCTGTTCTTGCTGGAGACATCCGGACCGGGATAATCTTGGCGCGAATCTTTCCCTCCTGGAACTTATAAAGCGCCACGTGCTGATCTACGGGCTAATCGGTGGAATCCTGATTGCCGTCCTCGAGTGGACTGAGTATCGCTTCCTGGTAGTCGAACATTCGATCGAAATCTACGGAGGACTGACCGCGGCGATGTTTGCCGCTATTGGGATTTGGCTCGGCCTCAAGCTGACAGGAAAGCAGCACAGGATCGTTGTGAAGGAGGTCTCTGTCGCGGTCAGGGTACCCTTCATCCCGGACGAAAAGAAACGAGAGGAACTCGGCATCACGCGCCGCGAGCTTGAGATACTTGAACGGATTGCCCAAGGCATGAGCAACCGCGAGATCGCCGAGAAGCTCTATGTGAGCGAGAACACGGTCAAGACCCACTCCAGTCGTGTTTTCGACAAATTAGGGGCCAAGCGGCGAACGCAGGCCGTGCAGCTCGGCAAGGAATTCGGCCTACTCCCCTGAATTACTCACTCAAATGAATGATTTTTCTCTTGGCAGCCAAAATCACCCGAAAGGGTGACGACACCGCCCCCGTCTGACGCGCTATGGTGCATTCGCAATCACCTTCACATGCACAGGAGACTCCTAAGAATCCCATGAACCCTATGAAAAAGATTGTACTTACCTTCGGGCTGATTTCCGGCGCTATTTCCTCGCTGATGATGGTGGTCACGTTGAGGTTTGCGGACAGGATGAACTATGACAAGGCCGAGGTCATCGGCTACACGACCATTGTGCTCTCGTTTCTGCTGGTATTCTTCGGCATCCGCTCGTACCGCGACAACGTCGGCGGCGGCCAGATCACCTTCACGAAAGCCTTTGCCGTGGGGATCTCCATTACTCTGATTTCGTGTATCTGCTATGTCGTGACCTGGGAAATTATCTACTACAACTTCCTGCCTGATTTCATGGACAAATATGGGGCCTATATGGTTGCGAAGCTTAAGGCCTCGGGCGCGAGTGCCGCAGCCATCCAGGCGCAGGTTCAACAGGTGCAAAAATACAAGGAGCTATACCAAAACCCGCTCCTGAATGCAGGGATGACGTTCCTCGAGCCCTTCCCGATCGGGCTCGTGATCACCCTGATCTCCGCGGTGGCCCTGAGGAGAAAGCTGCGATCGCAACCAGCACAATCGCCTTTGCCAGCCTCCTAATTGATCGCGCTCTACGACCGCACGCCGTTGACCTATGGATGTTTCTGATCAGCAGGAGGCAGGGGCAGGCTCCCTTTCCCCACTTCCTCGGGCCGCATGTTCGGTGGAACTCCCAACAACTTCCGCTTCCATCACCGGCGTGGGGATCAGTCAACAGACGCCGCTTCGCTAACTACGACGAATACGTCCACTCCACCTTCGTGAAATTAAAGCTAATACTCTCTGTGGCAGAGGTAGTTTCCTTTCCACCTCCACCAACAACACTGCTTAGTTCGCCCGCGCTCAACTCTCCGGCTGCTGCGGCGGAGACCTTTACGGGGGTTTCGATCACGCATCGCCACTGACCATTGTCTTCGGTCACGTGCACGCGCGATCCCTCGGGGATAGCAACACCTTCCGCTTCGAGCACGGGCGTGGGCTCAGTCAGCAGACGCTGCTTCAGATCCTTGTCTGTCGCCGCGCACTGCACCAACCGCGACCATTTCTCCCGGCTATTCTGACTTACCAAGGCTGATTTGGAGTCGTTCATGGCACCTCCTGTTTATAATGTCTTGCACTACCGGCCGATATTCGTCTATCACGGGGAACGGTTGACTGGCAAGGTTTTGTGGAGTTCATGCGGAAGATTGGCCGCGACCAAACGGTCGAAGGTAGTGACTCATTGTCCGGTTCCGCGACAGGGCTTTCCCGCAAGCGGGCATTCGCAACTGCCTCGTTCCTACGGATGGGCTGATAAGTCCAAGGGTTGCAGAGACTTGATCCATTAGGATTTCGAAAGGGTTCGGAAGTACGTGTGCGGTTATGTGCGCAGGTTTCAGGGGTGTGCTCATGCAAACGCTTTGGCAGGATTTGCGTTACGGGCTGCGAATGCTTGGCAGGTCGCCGGGGTTCACCGCCGTTGCCGTGCTCACGCTGGCGCTGGGCATCGGCGCGAACACCGCAATCTTCAGCGTTGTCGATGCAGTGCTCCTGCGTGCGCTGCCATACAAGGATTCAGCTTCGCTCGTCAACATCTGGGGAAAATTCGAGAAGCAAGGCATTCCGCAGAACGCGATCTCCGAGCCCGAATACTGGGACTTGCTCGAGCACAACGAATCCTTCTCGCAGATTGCTGCCTACTCACTCGGCGGCAGCGCGAACCTCACGAGCGCGGATGCGCGGCCGGTACAAGTTTCGACGGCCAGCGCCACGGCTGGCGTGCTCCCGCTGCTCGGCGTTGCGCCGGTTCTTGGCCGCGGCTTTAACGCCGATGAGGACCAGCCTGGCCATTCGCACTTTGCTTTGCTCAGCTATGGTCTTTGGCAAAGCCAGTTCGGGCGCGACCCGAACATCTTAACCAAATCGATTCAGCTCGACGGCAACAAGTACGATGTCGTGGGTGTTTTACCGCCGCAGTTTTCTCTGGGCTACAAGCAGGAACTTTGGATTCCCCTGGGGCTGAATCGCGCAAAACCCGACGACCGCGGCAACCATTATCTTCACGTCATCGCACGTCTGAAACCCGGCGTGGATTCTGCGCAAGGTTCGGCTGCGCTCACGCGCCTCGCGGGCGATCTGCGGCGCGCATATCCCGGTAACTACGTCGGGAACGACGAGAGGGATTTCGGAATGTACTTGGTACCGGTGAAAGAGCAGCTCGTCGGCAAGTTGCGTCCGGCTCTGCTCGTTCTGCTGGGCGCCGTTGCGTTTGTGCTTCTGATTGCCTGCGCAAACGTCGCAAATCTTCTGCTTGCCCGCGCTTCCGCACGCGAAAAGGAGCTTGCCATCCGTGCCGCGATGGGCGCTAAGCGCGGACGCCTTGTGAGGCAGTTGCTGACAGAAAGCCTGCTTCTTGCCCTTGCTGGCGGAGTGTTTGGGCTTGCGCTCGCCTACTGGGGTATCGATGCGCTCCGGTTACTTGTTCCAGCGAATATTCCCCGCATGGACGAGGTCCACGTGGATCCAGCCGTACTTGCATTTACGATCGGCGTATCGCTGCTGACGGGATTATTCTTCGGCCTCGCGCCAGCGTGGCACATCGCGCGAACCGATCTGCGCGAGACGCTCAACGAAGCCGGGCGCGGCACGTCGGTCTCGGGAGGGAGCAACCGCCTGCGCGGTGCGCTCGTTGTTTCGGAGCTTGCGCTGGCGGTGTTACTGCTTGTTGGCGCGGGGCTCTTGATCCGCAGCTTCAGCCGACTGCTCGACGTTTCTCCCGGCTTTCAGACACAACATTTGCTCACGATGGAGCTTTCGCTGCCGGAGAAAACCTATCCGGACGGCGCGCCGGTGCGGAAGTTCTACGCGCAGCTGATGGCCGGCGTGAACGCGGTTCCGGGAATCCAGTCCGCCGGCGCCGTTTCGCAAATGCCGCTCACCGATTCCTATACTTCTGGCTCGGTGTTTTTCGAAGACACTTCTGTTCCCGATCTCCCGAGACTTCAACAGGTGGGCAATCTTCCGTACATGGAAGTCGACCAGCGTTCCGCCACTTCCGGCTACTTTCAAGCGATGCAGATTCCGCTGGTCCGTGGACGATTGCTGAACGACGGGGATGACGCGAGCGCTCCACTGGTGGCCGTGGTGGATGCGAATTTTGCGCATCGCTTCTGGCCTAACAGGGATGCCATCGGCCAGCGCGTGGCCGTCGACACCATCCCCAAGGTCGTGCCCGCGGCCGCACGCTGGCGCACGATTGTGGGCGTGGTCGGGCACGTCAAGCACTATGGGCTGGACGTGGAAGGCCGGGAACAGATTTATATCCCGCACCAGCAGCCGCTTTACGGTGCGTTCGTGCCTCGCGATATGACCCTTGCGGTGCGCACTTTGCAGGATCCGGGGAGCGTGACCAGCGCGATTCGCGAGCAGGTGTCAGCCATCGACAAAGATGTCGCGCTGTACAACATCGCGACGATGGACCAACTCGTTTCGACATCGGTGGCGCAGCCGCGGCTGAATCTTTCTCTTCTCGTGGGGTTTGCGGTGCTGGCGCTGGTGCTGGCGGGGGTCGGCGTGTATGGAGTGATGGCGTACGCGGTGACGCAGCGCACGCACGAATTCGGTATTCGCATGGCGCTCGGCGCAACGACCGGTGACGTTTTGAAACAAGTGTTGTCGGCAGGAGGGCGCCTCGCCGCGCTGGGCCTCGCGCTCGGACTTGTTGCGGCGCTCGCCCTGACTCGCTTGATGGCCAGCATGCTGTTCGGCGTGAAGCCGAGCGATCCCCTGACCCTTGGCGTGGTAGCCGGACTTCTCGCGTTGGTTGCGCTCGCAGCCTGTTACATACCCGCTCGCCGCGCCACGCGTGTCGATCCCATCGTCGCCTTGCGCTACGAATAGATCGCGGCTCTTCGAGCCACAACGAAACGATGCGAGAAGCACTTCGGCCTCGCCGCACCGCGCGTCACCAGATACACTAGATGTCTGCTTACTTTCGAAATGTGGTGACCGTCCTCACTGCCCAACTGCTTGATTAGTCGGGTTACCGGACGTCGGGTTACCGGACGTCTCTAACAATGTCGGCCCTGTCAAACACTTTTTGAGCAGACTTCTCCATTCACTTATAAGAGTTTTTCCTCCGCTTCCTGCTGTCTTTCTGATCGGCGCCGGCAAGCACGGTTCGTTCGTAATCTAGCGGTCGGTTTCAGTCCGACCCAAACATCTCTTCGATCAAAACTTCGACCATGATTAGTTCTTCGAACTCCCTCTCACGAGGGAGCGGGATGCTCCATCAAGTGGACGACGCTTTACCGCACGCCATGTCCGGTACCGAGCTGTCCCGCGTACGAACCGAACTCCGGCTCCTTCCTCCCGAAGCCTATCAACAAAAGTCCGATCGCGTCGAGAGGGGCCGACATTGTTATGCAATCAAGTGGTTTGGCCGCCCCGAGGCCCGTCCACCGGTTGCCACAACCCGGCGCCGATCCCAATTGACGAATGAACGTATATCCTTAGGGGCCGATCTTAAAATCGACTTTGTATTCGTGATAGTTGCGGAAGTCAATGATGTTGTGGCTGCAGTAGCTGGTGCCCCGTTCACAGCCCAAGCTCTCGGCATGGACCGGAAGCAGAACCGATGTCCCGCCAATCGTCACATACGAATAATCAACCGCCGATTCGACCATGTCCATCGGAAAATCTGACGGTATGCTACGGGCTTGCATCTCGATTCGCAGGACGCGCGCGGTTGTCGGATCCACCCATACGGAGCCTCCGTAAGCCGCAGCCAGAGTCTGAGAGCCGGCCTGCAGCCTCCACTGCGAATTTTCACTCCGCACTTGAAAGTCGTAAACCTGGGCACTGAAGCCCGAAATAGGAGACGCACCACCGGACCGGAACTGCGCCTTTGTATCGGGGTGAAACAGTTGCAGCAGTGTGGACGCAAATTCTCCGGTGGACCAGGACCCGCCAATTTCCTGCAGGCTTTTGTTCGTAGGGCGGTCATTGATCTTCACGTTACGATAGCTTTCCTGCGCGTCAGCGTAAATTATTTCAGCCGAAACCACGTCCAGGGGCATTTCACTCTCGCGGCCATGCTGGGTAGACCGCGCCATGAACTCCTGGCAAATAAAGTTGGGAAGCTTCTCTGAAAACTCGAATGCCGCCGCTCTGGCCCTATCGATCAAGGTCAGCGAACGCGTGGGTACGGAGTCCGCAGAAGGCGTCGCGGCTGGCGGTAGGTCGGGGCAGGGAGTAGGAGCCGGCTGTTTGCCTCGTTTCAAAATGGGAGGAGCGTCGGAGCACGGAGGCGCTTGCGTTTGCGTTGCGGGTGGCGACACGGAGGGCGCCGATTGTGTCGGCTGCGACTGTGGCGAGGGTGTTTGAGCTCCGAGAGCACTTGTTTGTTGAGTCAGAAAGAGTGCGAGGCTCAACTCGTAGAAACCAAATCTCCGAAATGCCGTCGCGCCAGCGGCCATACTAGTACCGGAACTCTGGCCGCGAGCGTATGGCCGATGTTCCCATGGTCCCAATAGTAGTCTGCCTATTGCGAACAAACAACTTAGATAGGGACCATATAAGGACTGCTGGGCGTTCCGACAACTGGCTGCGCCAGACGGGACCGGATTGAGCCGAGCATGGAGTATCCGGTGAAGGTTTCAGAGATTGGGAACACGCAACTCGGCTCGATGCTCAAAAATCTTCCACACACTATTATCAAGGCGGAATAGAACCCTCATCGTTTCCACCGTCTGCGGTTGAATCGCTTTAGGGTACGTTTCCAGTCGCGGGAAAGTATTTGCATATGTTCCGCTTTTCGCCGCCAATTCTACGCTCGTAATCGTGATAGGCGATTCTAGCGAATTCCTGGCCTGTATTTCCGGAGTGTACAACGTCTCGCCAATAAGTTGACGGGTCGATTTGACGTGGATGAGCACAGGAGAGTTGTCTACGTCGCTACTTAGTATTCCCAAATGGAGAACCGCGTGGATCGTTTTCACTAATTGGCTACTCTTTCACTCTTGGAATCCTATCCCGTGAGCTTGCCTAAGTCCTGAGTCGGAATACCGGAAACTGACCCACCACGGACTCGCCCCAATCGTCGGCATTGCCTGCCGTTTTGTGATATGTTCGCTTCGGACGAAGTGCCAATGTAGCGCTCCCCCAAATACTCCCGATCCCATGTGGCGCCCAATGACCCGCGATGAATTTACGCCCATGGGGCGCACGGAAAGCATCTGAGGATGAACGATGAAAAAAACACTATTGGGTCTCGGCTTCACTCTTGCACTGGCTCTCCCCTTATTCGCGCAAGACAAGGAATCCGACCGCGTCGAAAACGCAGGAAAAGTCATGCAGGAAATTCTGAACGCTCCCGACAGCATTCCACAGAGTGTTCTCGACAAGGCTGATTGCGTGGTCATCTTGCCTTCCGTCTTAAAGTTTGCCATCGGCATCGGAGGCAGCTACGGACGCGGTGTGATGACCTGTCGGGGTGGCAAAAACTTCCACGGCCACTGGGGCGCGCCAACAATGATGGCTCTCGAAGGCGGCAGTGCCGGTTTGCAGCTCGGCGGAACGGCGACCGACTTCGTTCTGCTCCTCATGAGTCCACGATCGGCTACCAGCATTCTCAGCAGCAAGGTCAAGCTCGGTGGCGACGCCTCCGCGGCAGCCGGCCCGGTCGGGCGCACCGCCTCCGCGGAAACCGATGTCACCATGCGCGCTGAAATTCTTTCCTACTCACGGGCGCGCGGACTCTTCGCGGGCATCTCCCTGGCAGGTTCCACCCTTCGCGCAGACAACGGCGCGAACAAAAGCCTCTACGGCAAAGAAGTAAGCGCCAAGGCAATTGTCTTCGACAAGGCCGTGCCAGTGCCAGACAGCGCGAAGGACTTGCTCGCTACATTACAAAAAGCCAGCCCGGTGAATAAGAGCGGTAAGTAATCCACCGAGGTAACGGCGGGAAGCACGAAACAGTGCTTATGAAATCCGTGCCGGCTCAACTGTGCTCGTCACACACACGTGACCGCATGCCGCTCGATAACGATTGGACAGAACAGGCGTCCGTAGGTTGGGACCTCGGTGGTGTCATGGCCGAAGCCACGCGTCGCGGCCTTGCAGGACAAAATCGTCATCGTTCAGATCAGGATAAGCGTCGTAGACCCGATTGATCTCCTCTCGCTGCCCTGGACTGAGGGATTCTTTGGGATCCAGACACCAGGTGCCTTCCAGCAGCCCCTGGCGTCGCAAGACTTCATGCAGACCGGCGATGCAGCCTGCAAAGTCATGCACCGGGTCGAAGAAAGCCGCGTTGCAGTCGGTGATCTGCACGCTCTTCTCGATGAGGCTTTTCGGAACGTTGTTCTGGCCGCAAGCCGCGGCGTGACACTCCTGCAATAGCTCCGACGCGCGTCGCGTCCAGACAGCCCAGTGACCCAGCAGACCGCCCACGATGCACCGGTGTTCCGTTCGCCCAGCGATTCGAAAAACGTTTGGCGTGACAAGATCCATCACAATGTTGTCGTCGTTACCGGTATAAAGAGCGATGTCGCGTCCGGATTCCACCACGGCCCGGACAACATCAAGGGTCTGGTAGCGATTGAACGGAGCAATCTTGATGGCGACCACGTTCTCGATTTCTGCGAACTCCCGCCAAAAACGATAGGGCAACACGCGGCCGCCGACCGCTGGCTGCAAGTAAAAACCGATCACGGGTAAGATCTCTGCCACGCGCCGGCAGTGCGCTATGAGCGCGTTGTCGCCGGAGTGCTTCAAAGCCGCCAAGCTCAACAGTCCGGCACCGTAGCCCAGATTCGCGAGCAGCTCAGCCTCTTGAACGGCCTGCGGTGCCTCACCGCATATGCCGCCGATGCGAATCAATGGTTCCTTTCGGCCTTGATCGGCACGATCCATCTCTTGCGCAGCCAGTTTCAACACAGGTTCGAAGAGTCCGTGTCTTGGATCGCGGATCGCAAACTGTGTTGTATGCACTCCTACCGCTAAGCCACCTGCACCAGCAGCGATGTAATAGCGAGTGAGAGCCCTTTGACGCCGCTCGTCAAGGCGCCGGTTTGCGGTGAGCGCGAGAGGGTGCGCGGGAATGACCGTGCCGCGTCGCAGGACCTCGTACACTTTGGATTCGAGCTGTTTTGACATGGTGGTGTCGATAATCTTCAGGGGTCGCGTTCGTAATTAGAAGCGCCCGGCGCGCTCCTCAAAATGCGTTGGTTTCGCTGAGGTCGCTTCTCCTCGCGTAATCCAATCGGCGATCCAGGTCATCAGCTGTGCGGCGCTGACACGAGGATGTCCAAACAGTTCGAAGGCCCGTCCGGCGTCGCTCAAAAGCGCGTCATTCGATTCCACACCTTCGAAGCGGACGGGCTTCTGAAATAGCGCTCCGAATTGCTCAGCGATGCTGCGAACGCTGAGCAGCTCCGGGCCTGCAATGTTGATCACGAAGGGAGGACTCGACGCGCGGCCCAGCGCTTGGAGACTCATCGAACTGGCGTCTCCCTGCCATATAGCGTTGAGGTATCCCATGGATAGAGGAACCGCCAGCCCCGCGTAGACGCGTTTGGCAATATCCAAGAGCACGCCGTAACGCATCTCGCATGCGTAGTTGAGCCGGAGGATCGAGATGTTCGTCATGCCCGCACGGCTGAAGTGCTCAAAGATCCGTTCTCGTCCGAGGCAGCTCATGGCATATTCGCCCAAGGGATTGAGTGGATCGCTCTCGCACGATCCTTGCTTGGAAACTTGGCAAAGACCATATACGTTGCCGGTAGAAAATGCCGCGATCCTGCTATCGCGATATCTCTCGCCGACGAGCCCCGGCAAAAAACTGTTCATGGCCCAAGTCAGCGACTCCTGTCCGGTGGATCCGAACTTCATACCCGCCATGTACACGACGTTTGCTGCTTCCGGTAGTTTCGAGAGCGCCGCGCGATCGAGCAAATCGCATCGAACGGTCTCCACGCCCCATGCTTGCAACTGGTGTTCGCATTGATGCGATGAGAATCGTGACACTCCGATGACCCTGCGGCGAATGCCTGCGGCCTCCGACGCTCTCTTGGCCATGCGCGCGAGCGTGGGTCCCATCTTTCCGCCCACACCCAGGACAACGATGTCGCCTTCCAGCGCCGCCAACGCATGTGTCATTGCCTCGGCTGGTTCGCTGAGGAGTTCGTCCAACTCCTCCACGTCTCGAATCGATGTCTTCTGGTTTTCTGCCGCCATGTATTCGCCTTTCCCCGGGGGCCGCACGTTGTTAGATCAAGAGCTGTCAGATCAAGATTTTGTCGGGCCTGATTGTACTTGAGCGCCCCGAATGTCGTCAGCATCGCCTCTATGCTGGTCGTTTTGGAACGCCGGTCGAGGTGACGTCCGCGCGCCTACCGTGATAGCGTCTAGCGGATCGATTTGCGATTTCTCTGTGGAGCTGCCGTTAGATGCACCTGCGCGTCATGACCAAGGCGGACATCTGCGCCGCACAGCGTCTGAAAGAAATTGCAGGTTGGAATCAGACCAAAACGGATTGGGAGCGCTTCCTGGAAGCCAGCAAGACAGGATGCTTTGTCGCGGAACTGGACGGTCAGGTTTGCGGCACCGCAACAACCATTTCATTCGAAAACCGGTTCGGATGGGTTGGCATGGTATTGGTGGATCCGGCGTTCCGCGGCCGCGGCATTGGAACGCGGCTTCTCGAACGAACCATCAAATACCTTGACGCACTGCGCATTCCGTCCATCAAACTCGACGCCACTCCACAAGGAAAACCACTCTACGAGAAGCTGGGGTTCGTGCCGGAATACGAAATTGAACGATGGACCCTGCGAAGACCTCCTGTTCAAGTGACTGAGCTGTCTGGCGCGGGGCGGTTTGCAGATCTACTGTCAGGTCTGTTGGAACGCATCTTCGAAACGGATCGCGAACTTTTTGGCGCGGATCGCAGTTTTCTGCTGAAGTCCGTCCACCAGGAAGCGCCCGATTTCACTGCCGCAATCACCGTGGAAGGACGGCTGCAAGGATACACCTTGGGTCGGAGAGGATCTTTCGCGGAT
>Ga0210399_10000394_pt1 | contig 35108 bp, 19 predicted proteins | sample IncBWC14MmetaG_FD_150865 | JGI IMG/M metagenome (GOLD analysis project Ga0210399, IMG submission 150865) | Forest soil microbial communities from Barre Woods Harvard Forest LTER site, Petersham, Massachusetts, United States - Inc-BW-C-14-M | ecosystem: Environmental > Terrestrial > Soil >... | reverse complement strand
GCCCTGCGCATGCTTGGCCTGACGATTACCGACCAGTTTAGTGGCCAGTCGTCGGACCGCTACGCCGATGCAGGGACCGCATTTCAACGCCTGAACGATCCATACGAGCGGCTCTACTACGCGGGCCTCCTTTGTGAGCGACGTGCCAAGGCCCAGATGCGGGCAGGCCGTCCCCCACAGATGCTGGTGAGTCTTTTCAAAGAAGCGATGCAGTATTTCGAAGAGGCGGAAACTCTCCATCCCACTGGGAACGACGACGCCGTACTCCGCTGGAATCGATGCATACGCCTGCTCGAAAAACTTCCTCAGTTCGAGTCAGAGGAACACCACACGACCCTGGAAGATGCCGATACTGCTCCGGTCGGGATCAGTCGTGGCACCGTCCGGAAGGCTGGATGATCAGAAGCACAGTCTTTTCTTTCGTCAACTATTGATCCAAGAACATCTGCTTCTGGCGGACTGAAAAACCTCAGGCCTGAATCGCGAACATACCGGACCGGATGCTGTGGTTCTCGGCGGGGCCCTTGTCGTAGGTCGGGTTCTTCATCGGGTGGACGCAATCTACGGGCAGGCATCTACGCAGGCGGCGTCCTTGGCCCCATGCAGGGTTCGGCAATCACATAGGCCATAGCCATCTCCCCCATCACCATCTAACGGTACGTTCGAGAGAACATTCAAGCACTGCTCGCGGTAAACTCGTGCGCATGGCGCCGACAATTGAAAAACTCTCCGCGGTCACTTTTCGCGTTGCGAACATGACAGAATCGGTGTGTTTTTACCGGGATGTTTTGGGCATGAAACTTCTCTACGGTGGAGAGGGCACAAGTTTCTCTTCGCTTCGGTCTGAGAATCCACAATCTGCGATCCTCAATCTGGAGCAGGGTAAGCCGATGACTCGTTGGGGCCGGCTGATCTTTCACGTTACGGATGTGGACGCACTGTGGACTCATCTGAAAGAGAGTGGCTTTAATCCGGAAACTCCACGTGACGCCTCCTGGGGAGAACGCTTCTTCCACATGCCCGATCCGGACGGCCACGAGCTATCTTTTGCGCGCCCGCTATCATGAGTTGCGGAGAGCTGCGTATGGGACAAGTATGCCCGTGACTGTGGAGGTGGAGCACGTAGGCGGAGCTTTCGAGAAAGAGCGGGCGCAAATGCTGGAGGCTTCTGCGACGGAGCTTGTTCTCAGTTCGTTGCCCGCCTTCGTGCCACTGGAGGCAGGCTAGGCGCAAGCGATCTTATCTCAATGGCACCTTCAACAGGACCCTTGGGCACGGGGCGTATACCGTAAACTTCTTCGACGGTGGCGCGCAAGATTTCGGCGACGCTCCACGCTTGAGCAATGCACCCAACAGGCCTGTGCGGGTAGTCTCCATCGAATATTTCCGAGATGTGGCCGAGCCCAGCATCGGCCAAATGATCCTTCAGTGGAGACAACCAGGTCTCCGCCTGCTGCCGCGCTGCTTGACTGCCCCCGTTCACTTTGATGAATGCGGTAATGAACGGACCCATCAACCAGGGCCACACGGTCCCTTGGTGGTAGGCGCCGTCACGACTGTGGGGATCTCCGGTATAGCGGCCACGATATTGAGGATCGTTGGGAGCCAAAGTCCGCAGGCCATACGGCGTGAGGAGATGTTGTTGCACGACGTCGACCACAAGCTTGGCACGTTCCGGACGTAACATCGTGTAAGGCAGGCTGACGGCGAAGATCTGGTTGGGACGGATGCTGGCGTCAGGCACGCCGGTATTCACAACATCATAAAGATAGCCGCCCTTGTCGTTCCAAAGCATGCGATTGAAACTCCATCTGACCAGCGTCGCCAATCCGTTGTACCGTTTGCGCCCGTTTTCATCGCCCAACCGTTGTGCTAAGTCCTCCATGATGCAAAGCGCGTTGTACCAAAGCGCCTGAATCTCCACTGCGTTTCCACGCCTCGGAGTAACCACCCAATCGCCGACTTTGGCATCCATCCACGTCAGCTGCACTCCCGGCTCGCCGGAGTACAGCAGGCAACTGGCGTCGACCTTAATGCCAAATCGAGTGCCCCGCAGGTGCCAATTGATAATGTCAGTGAGTACGCCATAGAGACTACCGACGAACTGGAGGTCACCAGTGTAGGAAAGGTAAGACCGAAGCGCTTCAAAGAACCATAGGGTCGCGTCGACCGTGTTGTATTCCGGTGTCTCTCCAACATCCGGGAACACGTTCGGGAGCATGCCGCGATCCACGTGATGGGCGAAGGTCTCCAGAATACTGCGAGCTACCTCGAAGCGGCGGTTGGGCAGAGTCAAACCGGGCAGAGCAATCATGGTATCGCGGCCCCAGTCGCTGAACCATGGATAACCCGCGATCACGGTCTTCTTGTCACCTCGGGAAACGATGTAATTGCTGGCGGCCTTACTCAGATCCTTTACAAAGCTGTCCTCCACCGGAGAACTCATGCCGATCTGCCGCCGCCTGGATAGTTCGTTTTGCTTGTATAGGGCCGCTCTTGCGATGTCTCGTCGCTCGGTCGAAGCGATAACTGTGGCCCTCTTGAGCGTCCCAAGATCGAAACGCAAAACGCAGGGATTGAAAAGGTCTTCCGTATGATCGAGTCCGCGCTCGCGCTCCGCCTCATAGTTGAAGTTTCGATACCAATTCGCGGTGGTCTCCACAGTCGCGGCGTCGTGTGACAGGTGCAGAGTGGGCAGCCCCTGATATGGAGAAATACTAGCCAGGCCGGGTTGCGCACTGACGGTGCCGTCGATAGCGCGATTTTCATGAGTCAGGCTGTGATAATCGCGGAAAGCGAGCAGAGGACGGAGCTCAAGGAGGACTGTACGGGCTTCGCCAGCGCTATGCATTTCATACTGCACGATTGTCGTGTTCTCGCCCTGAACCATGAAAACGGTCTTCTCGATCTGAACACCCTGAACTTCAAACGTGAAGATTGGAAATGGCTCGAGGCGGAACTGTTTGAGATATTGGAACCCTTTGGGATGCACAACTCCCTGATACTGATTCGCGCACAAGTCAAATGCCCGGCCATCGATGAGGACAGTTTCTTCCAACTTGGAAAGAAGCACCAGGCGTCCAACCGGGGGCTTAGTGGCGGCGACGAGAAGACCGTGATAGCGGCGGGTATTGATTCCGGGCAGGGTGGAAGAAGCGAAGCCCCCGAGTCCGTTGGTCTCAAGCCATTCGCGGCGGCAAGCCGCCTCCAGGTTGCCGCACAGGTCTTGTCCAAAACGGATCATGGTGCACGCTCTCTAAAACCGGGCTCCAGCCGAGTAAGCCGCAGATCAGAATGTGTATGAAACGCCGATCAATGGAACTACCTTCGCCCGCAAGCCGCCGTCATCGAGCTTAATCTGAACGTTACCGGTGACCAACCAATTGCCAAACGGGCTATACTTGCCGCCAAGCGCGAGGTCGTTCGTGTTAAAGGAACGGTGAATGGGAATGGTTTGCGCCACATCGGGATGTAAGTTCAGTAGCACATCCTGCCACGCGCCGATCCTCAATCCGGGAGCTTCGTAGAATCGTTGGCCCAGAAGGTCTACTGCGAGTGTCAGCTTGTGGGTGACGCCAGCGTCAACGCCGGCCGAATAGAACAGCTGATCGGGAAGACGGCCTTTCGTTCCCTTGACCGCATTCCCCGCCAGAATTGAGCTGCCATTGAACTCATACCCTAGGTTGGCGTGAGGAGATATACGGGCTCGATAGGAACCCGAAAGGAAAGGTTTGACACCAGCCGCACCCGTGCCGAGAAAGTTGTTCTCATCCCCGCTGGGCAACCGTACGTCCGCTCCCAAGGCGACTGCCGCCCGCTCACGCTTGAACACAGTGCCCTTTGCACGTAAGACGACGTCACCAATTCCGCTGGCGGTCCTGGCGTTAGGAAAGTCTGCTGTCAGGCTAGTAGCGGGATGCATTGGATCAAAATAGTGGAAATAGCCCGAACAACTTTGGGTCGCAGCGCAGCCCTCCACTGGCCCCGTGCCTGCGTAGAGACGGCCTAATAGACTGTTAGGGTCGGCCTGCGGTGGTATCGGCTGCGAGATGGGGTCAGGTGTCCGGACAATAGTCGCATGCGACACAATACCGAGCCGGACATTAAGGATCGGCACTGCGACTGACACATCGATGCGGTTCGTTAGACCGTATGTCGCGTAGAATGTGAACTGATGTACCTTCAGATCGATCCGGTTTGTGGTTCTGATGTATTCGAGTTCAACTCCAGGGATTCCTGGAGAAGGATTGTGGATTGGATCGTTGTTGTGCGTTCCATCTGGATTAACCGTATCAGCGTGATTGTACACGGCCGGGAGGCGCTTAAGATCGATTCCGTCCAGAGAGCTGAAGGGAAAATACTGGTAGGTGCCAGCGACGAAGACTCGGTGGCGACCGATAGTTTCAGCGCGTTCGCCCAGGATAGGCCCGTAGCTTTCTGTTGAGCGCTTCAACACTCCATTTTCAAATAGGAAAATAATGCCGGAGGTTGGCGACGCTAATCTGAGGGACGTCAACTCCGAACCAACGGAGGAGTTCAAAGCTGCAGCATTTGACTGAAAGTCGCTGTCGAAATGTGCCTTGTGCGCTTGGTTGGGGAGGTTCACCCCAACTTGACCAACTGACGGGTCATACAGTAGCGGAATGACGCAAATCAACTTGTTTGGGGCGGGGCAAGTTTGGGCCTGAGCTAGGAGCCAAGTAGGGTTCGCTGCAACGACGAACAACCCCAGGACCAAAGTGGCGGCTTTGATTGTTGACATGGGGACCTTCACTCCTTACCTTGCGTTCGCTAGATTTCTCATCTACCTGCCGGCTGATTGTATCTGCCAGTTACCTGCTGAACCGGGCGATTCCTTCTTCTTCAAAGTCATAGTGAAGCTGGAGGGTTTCGGATTCTCCTGTCTACCATCTCTCATGACGTAGTTGAGGTTAAGCGTCACTTTCACCGTCGCCTCATCGCCACTAATCTGCGGCTCTTGGTCAATTTTGTAAGTTGATGCCACACTGCTGGCCATCTTAAAAAAATCCCGTATAGTCGCAGCTTCTTTATTGTCCATTGTCGGCCAAATCCTTCTCAGGGCACCGATGTTCCTATCGTTGTATGCCTGGCTGTATTGCGCAACTACTGCGAGAACCGCAGCCTTGTCGTCCACAAGTGGCTTGGGCGGCTTCGCGGGGTTGGCCGCCTCGGTCAGTCTCTCTATTGCGTCTTGAGCCTGACTCAGATGTTTACCTGCAGGCATCCCCGAAACATAGGCTTGCAGGCTCCCTTTGTCGTTCTTGTTGGTTCTCTCCCAAGCCATGTCGTCCAGACGTCCGAAAATTTGATCGTGCCGCGTGCCCGATGGATAATCCTTGAGGAAAGCTTGCAGCGTTGCCTCGTCTCCGGAGCTCCGCGCTTCCTGGAAGCGCAGATCGTCAATCTTTTTACCTGCCGATTCGAAATGGGCCCCCTGAGGATGCTGCCGTTGATAATCGCGAAATGCCTGAATCGTGTTCGTGGACTCGGTCTTTCGCCAAGTAAGGTTTTCCTGCGCCTCGTCCCGATGCTTTCCGTTCGGAGATTTTGCCAGGTATTCCTCAAATGTGGCAGCGGTGCCTGCGGCCATGGCCTTATCCCAGTACAACTTGTCGAGCGTTGCTTCTAATTCCCCAAGATGTGGACTATTTGGATGCTGGGCCCGGTACTGCTCTAGCTCGTCAGTACTTCCCGAGTTGGCGACCTGCGGCCAAGCATCGGGTTCCTCCGCTTTGGGCGGGGGCACTTGATTAGGAGGGGAAGAGGAAAGGGCGAATTCTTTTTTCGCCAAGTTTACGCGTTCGCCGGACGCGAAACTTTTCTGCATTTTACCCGATTCGCCTTTTTTGTCCACTACTTTGATTTCGTGAACACCGGGGGTAATGGATGAGAAGGTTCCAGCTGAGCCTATGGTGCCAATCGGGTTATTGTCGAGGAATACCTCTGACCCTTTATTCCAACCGCGGATCCGCATGCTCGCCATTGCGATAAGCGGAGGCTTGGTAGCCGGGGGCGGGGCAGTGGTCGAGGGCGGGGGCGGAGCGATGTTCGTGACCGACGGCGGCTTCCCGGTGCTGGCAACCGAGGGCGGCACCTCGCGCAGTACGATCGGAAATGTATTCGGACCTTTGGCCTGCACAGAAATGGTTTGTGTCTCGGTTGTATAGCCCCGATAGGAGAACTCCATCTCGTGCTTGCCCGGCCTCAGTTTGATGCTGCAGTAGGGCGTCACACATTCCTGTCCTGTGGATTTAATCCGGACGGTGGTCCCGAGCGGGGTGGTCTTAAACTCCACGGGGACAGCCCCGGGGATAAGCATCCAGACCAGGGTCGCAACCAGGGCCAACAGAACGGCGCCTCCTGCGACGAGCACACGAGGATTCGTGAGAACGTTGGAAGGCACTACGACGACCGTTTTGCCGCCCTCGGCGTCCTTTAACGCTTCTATGCGACGGCGAGTCTGCTCTGCGAGCTTTTGTTCTTCCTGCTGACGTTTCTTCTCTGCTTTCTCACGGGCTCGTTGCTCTTCCGCCTGCTGACGTTCTTGCTGACGCTGTTGCTCTGCCTCTCGTTGCCGTATACGTTCCTGCTCAGCCCTCTCCTCTAATTCGCGAGCCCGCGCCAGTTTTTCCTTCTGCTCAGCGGCCTTCGCTCGCTCCTGTTCAAGCTCCTCCTTACGCTTCTGCTTGGCTAATCGCTGTTGCTCCACTTCTGCCTGGCGGGCACGTTCCTTTTCCGCTTTCTGCTGTGCTTGCCGCTCGACCTCCAGTTGGCGCACCCTGGTTTCGATACCGCCCTTTAGCTGCAAGAGGCGCGGTTCATTGGGATAGACGGCGAGTCCCTGATTCAAATGACTGAGGGCGCCCTGTAAATCGCCGCTGGATTGGGCACGCACCGCGGCTGTCATGTGCTGCTCGATCGTCTGCTCTTGCTTGTGCTTTTCGATCCGAGCTTTCAGCGGCGAAAGAAGGGGAGAGTTTGGCTGAATTTCAGCGACTCGCGCCAGAAGCATTTCGGCGGACGGGCAGTCCACCTCAATTGCGGCTTCGCATCCTTCCAAAAGTTCGCCGATTACGAGTTCTTGCACCACAGGATCGTGGGTTGCAGACTCGCGGGCGCGCGCAAGATAACCGGCGCCTTTTTCCCACTTTTTCTTTCCCAGCGCCGCGCGGCCGTCCGCAATAATTTTTTTGGCTTTTTCTCTAAGTTTGAGGCCATCCTGAAGCTTCTTTTCAAATTCAGAGACTTCACGGGCGCTGGGGAATTTCGTCTTGCCCAAGCTGAGCAGGTCAGCCACGCGACTATAATCGGCAGTAGCGAGGGCAGCTTGGGTGCTGCGGATCCATTCCCATTTTTCGGCAGTGCGCGCTTGTTCAGCCAGCTTGGCAACGCGCCCCAATTGGCGGTCCAATTCCGGGTACTGAGGATAGATGCCGCGGACCGTGTTCCATCGTGCGGTGGCTTCCTCGTATTTTTTCGCATCCTCGAGAGCGCGGGCTTCACTGACGATAGCCGTCAAGTTTGCCGACAAGTCGCGGGCCTGGGTCAGCTGTTGCTGAAGCCGTGGTTCTCCCGGATAGCGCACGAGACTCTCTTCCAGGATTTGGATACGGCGGTCCAGTCCCGGTTCGGATTGCGAGCGCTGGATGACATCTCGAACAAATGCTTCCTGTTCAAGGCGCGCATGCTCGAGCGCCGTCCTTTCTTCGTCCCGTCGAACCTGTTCCTGGATTTGTGTACGCAGGTCTAGAAGGCGTGATTCGTCGGCATATGAAGAAAGTCCGCGTTCGATTTCGCGAAGCGCCGCGTGCAGATCGCCGCCGGCTTGCAGCCGCGTGGCCTGTTCCAAACATTGATCAACAAGCTCCTGGCGTTTGCGCTTGGCAATGTGTTCCTGCAAATCAACCGGCTGTATAAAGCTCGGTTGCAATTCGGCCAACTGCTGAAGGAGAACTTCGGCAGCAAGCCAGTCTTTTTCAACAGCGACCTCCGCGGCCTCGAGCAAGCTGGCAAGGACTTGCTCGCGCACTGCAGGGGCGCGTTCGGCCATAGCGTAAGCGTTCTTCAGGAACTTTCCGCCTTGTTTCCAGTCCGCCTTTCTGAGAAGCGTCTGCCCGTCGGTTAGCGCTCGTTGTGCTTCTAATCTGCGATTTACCTCTTCCCTCAGCAGCGTTTCGAGGCGTCTCAAATCGGGGTTGTCCGGAAACAGCACCAAGGTCTGGCGCAGGCTGCTCTCCGCCAGCGTGAATCTTCCATCGGCCAGGTCCTGTTCGAACTGAGCGACCCGCTGACCGACGAGCTCTTCGGATGCTTGCTGCCGCAGACTTTCGTACTCGGACTTAAGCTCCGGTGACACCAGCCTGATGAAGTCAGAGCTCAGTGCTATCTTTTCAAGTGCGGCCTCAAACTGACTGGCGCTAACCAGGATTTGCGCGTCGCCCAAAGCTTTCCGAACGATCTTGTTGGCGGCCTCGGATTGCTTTTGGCTGACCTCGGCGAGCAGTTGTTCCAGCTTTGGCATCAGCCCGTGCAGGCGGCGACCTTCCTCAAGCAGTTCGAGCGCAGTCGGGTAGTCCTCTTTTTCCAGCGCCTGGGTAGCGCGGTTCATCACCTCGTCGATCTTACGCAGGCGTTCTGCTTCAGAACGGGCCGTCTCCAGCAGGTTTTGGAAAGCTGAACTACGGGCCAAGAGAGATGAATGCGACTCCAGCAGCCTCAGCGCTTCACCGGCCTTGTAACTCTGGAGGAGCTTTTCCGCCGCAGTCAACGTGGTCTCCAGCTTTTTCTGGTAGTCGAGGGAAGCCCGTCGGACCTCTACCAGGATGAGACGCAATTCTTCATCCGGAGCCTCTTGCAGAGTCGCGTCCAGTAGCTTGGTGGCTTCCTCATATTCCTGCTCGGCAATAAACTTATTTGCCTCTTGGGCAGCAGCCTCCACAATCAGACGACGCTTCTCGGCAAGCGCGTCGTCTTTTGCGAATTGCAGAAGGTCGGCAATCTCGGTCGAATCCTTCAGTTCGGCGTAACCCGATTCCAGGATTTCAATCGCCTCGTCATAGGACTTTCGGCTGAGGGCATCCTTGGCCTTCTTCAATAGCTCTGCCTTACGGCGTTCGCCGCGTTCATGCTCGACGTTTTCGCGCACGATGAGGAGGAGAGACTGAAGACGGGGCTCGGGGCCTGTTTTTTCTAAGGCAGATTGCAGAACGCTGAGGAGTTCCTCGTTCCGGCCCTGTTCCACCAGGGTACGGGCGTAGTTCAGTTGCTCGTCAACAAATTGCTTACGTTCAGCGAGATGGCGCTGTTTTTCAGCTAAAGACTTGAGCTTCGACAGGGTGCGTTCTTCGGGGAAACGCTGTAAGCCCTCGTCTGCTTTTTCGCAGGCGGCGACATAGTCATCGCGGTTCAGTGCCTCCTCGATCTGGTGGGTAATTATTTCCAGATCGCGGCGGCGCTGCTCCTGTTCTCGCCCAAGAGTTGCGGATTCGATTAGTGCTTTGACCTGGGGAGCGGCTGGGTCCACCAAAGCGGCTAGTTTCAATTTCTCCAGGGCTGAGGTAAATTTTCGAGCTGCAATCTCTCGCCCCGCCTGCTCCAGATAACTGTCCAGTTGCCGCTGACGCGCGCGCGCCTCCAAGTCGTGTTGGATGTTGCGGTATAAAGTTGCCGCCTGAACCTTTTCAGGCGCTATCTGCAAAGCTTCCTCCATAGCTTGCTTGGCGGAATCCAGGTCTCCTGCCTGATGTGCCGATTCAGCGCGCTTTAGTCTCTCCTGTAACTCCAGCTCTTGGGTCCATGCCGCCTGAATCGATTCGCGTAGTTGCTGCAGTTCGACATCAGTTGTATCCAAGCCCGCGGCGCGTTCCAAACATCGGAGGGCGGGTTCGAATTGCCTGCGGGCCAAGGCTTCCTCCGCCTGGCGGCGGAGTTCTTGCACCTGGTCCTTAATCTGTGTCTTTTGGATACGTTGTTGCACTTCTCGGAGAAGAAGGTTTGCCTCGGTGTTCTGCCGGTCCACTTGCAACGCCAGCAACAGCTGGTCTTTAGCCTTGAGAAGTTCTGAGTTTTCGAGCAGCGCTGTGACTTCCTGCAAGTGTTTGCCGATGATTTGCTGTTTCAGATGGGCCTGTAGCTGGCTGAGATCGATCGCAAGATCGTCGGCTGAGTGATAACGTTCCTCGCGATTCTTCGCCAAGGCTTTAAATATGATCGCCTCGAGCTCCGGCGGCAGGTCCGGAACAGAGTTGCTGAGGGGCGGCGGCGCGGCATGAATGATCTTCATCAGCGTGGCCGCCATGTTTTCGCCGTCAAAGGGGTGGTTGTAGGTAAACAACTCGTAGAGCACAACCCCAGTCGAAAAGATATCGGTCCGCGCATCTACCGGACTGCCGTTGACCTGCTCGGGCGCCATGTAGCTCACGCTGCCCATGATTTGTCCGGTTCTGGTTTCTTTGGCAGCGCCAATGTGGGCGATACCGAAATCCACGATCTTGACCGTGCCCTCTTTCGTAACCATGATGTTGGCCGGCTTGATATCGCGATGCACAATGCCGCGGTGGTGAGCGTGACTCAAACCGTGGCAGACGCCAATAATGGCTTGGATTTTTTCGAGGATACTGAGTTCCCGGCGGGAAGAAATGATGGCATCGAGGCTCTCGCCCTCCAGGAACTCCATCACAAGATAAGGATTTCCTGCGTGGTCCCCCAGTTCGAAGACGGTGACGATATTGGGATGCTGCAGGCTGCCGGTGGACTGGGCCTCGCGGAAGAAGCGCTTTAGCAGGTCGGGCTTGTTAGCAAACCCGACGGTCATCATTTTGATGGCAACCCGGCGGTTGAGGAAAGGATCGGTGGCTTCGTAAACGACACCCATCCCGCCGCGCCCGATGACATCGACCACGTCGTACTTACCGATCTTTGCCGGTTCTTTCGGGGCCATGGCAGGCCGCGATCATGTGAAGCAACCAGGACAAAATTAAGCAGTGTCCTCCTCGACAAGCTCCAAGAGAACTATCTGACGCTCTGGACCTGTTCCTAGAAGAAACGCTGGTGTCTCCCCAGACTGCCGAACGTACCTCGGGGCACATCGACCTGGGATCGCCGAGGTATTGTGCTACGAACCCGACGCGCTCGCAACTGAATACGTCTCTAAGCTGTTTTACTTATCCGCACCTTACAGTCCATCGTGGCGGTCTTCACCGGTTGCCTGTTTTGCCCGGGATCCGTGCCGTGCCTAAGAGGATGGGGGTCAACTTCGGTTCGCGAATACCGCAGACGTGTGGTGCTGAGCGGAAAATGGTGCTATCCTTTGCGACCACGATTCGAGGAGGCCACCATGTCGGTCCCAACTGCCTCAACGACCATCGGTGCGTCGCGAGGTTCACTCACCGAGATAGTCTTCGTGAACGGCGCCGAGCAGCGTAGGGTTTCTCTGGATCACCTCCCCTTCACCATCGGCCGCAAGCCTGATCGAGACCTCGTGATCACGGACGCCCGAGTCTCACGGGATCACGCCGAGATCAAAGCAGAAGGCGCCGACTTCGTGCTCGTAGATTCCGGCAGCAGCTCCGGCACTTTCGTCAACGGCGAAAAAGTCCAGCGCCAGAAACTGAAATTTAACGATCGCGTCGAGTTCGGCGCCAAAGGTGGGCCCTACTTCGTTTTCAATCCCACCAGCGCGGAGCGGGTCGACTTGCTCCGGGAACTCAGCGCAACGGCCAGGATCTCCATTTTCTCCAAACTGAATCAAGCCGACGTTGAAGAGCTGACCAAAATCATCTCCGCTAAAAAGTATGCGCCCGATGCTGCGGTGTTCTTTCAAGGGGATCCGTCGGACTCTCTGTTTATGCTACTCGCGGGATCCGTGAAGGTTACCCAAGCCTCTGAAGGCGGACGCGAGAAGATTCTGGACATCCTTGGGCCAGGAGAGATCTTCGGCGAGTTCGCCATGCTCGATGGACATCCCCGTTCAGCGACCGTTACCACTTGCGAACCCACCGAGTTAGCCTCGATCTCGCACAAAGATTTTCGCAATTTTGTTGCCAGCCGCCCCGAGGTCTTATGGAAAGTGCTGCAGGCACTCTGCGAGCGTGTACGGAAAACCAGCACCGAGATGCTGGAGCTCTCCTCTCGCGAAGTCCCCTACCGCCTTCTTGCGGCCCTGCATCACTTGGCTGAGAAATACGGGCAGGCTGCACCGGACGGGTCGTGCTTGATCAGCGGGAAGGTTGGCGTGCAGGACCTGGTCGCCATGGTCGGATCCAGTCGCGAGGTGGTGGGCCGTCTGTTACACCGTTACCAGGAGAAGGGGCTCGTCGAACTTGGAAACAACAAGCAAATTATCATCCCGGACCCGACAGCTCTCGCCCGCGCGCTCGAATACTCCTCGGAATGGTCGTGAGCGGACCGCTGGGCTGCAGACGTGCGCCACATAACGGAGAGTGGCTCTGACGATGCAAAGATTTTTCCGCGCGGCTGGCACTCAAGACTTGAGCACTCGACGTTCCATTAGTTTTCAATTTTCGTGTGGTCGCGCACGTGCCTGAGTGAGAAGTTGAGTTGACTCACTTTCAGGAGGAGGCAATTGCAGGTGAAGCCAACGAAGGTCCTCATCATCGGCGGGGGTTTTGGAGGCGTCTACACCGCCATCACGCTGGAGAAGCACCTTAAAGCAAATGATAACGTTGAAGTGGGCCTGATCAGCAAAGAGAACTATCTCGTTTTCCAGCCGATGCTGCCGGAGGTTATTTCGGGGAGTATTGGAATTCTCGATACCATCGCGCCAATTCGCCGCCTCTGTCCGAAAACCAATCTCTACACAAGAGAAGTCGAGTCCATCGATCTGAAGAACAAGAGGGTAATGACCAGTGCAGGCTTCCGGCCACAGACATCGCAACTGGAATACGACCATCTTGTTATCGCCGTTGGAAACATCACCAGCTTTTCCGCTCAGCCAGGACTTGCAGAGCATGCTCTGCCCTTTAAGTATCTCGGAGACGGCCTGGTGTTGCGTAACCACGTTATCCGCGCCCTCGAAGAGGCTGACATCGAGTCGGACCCCGAGTTTCGACGCGCGTTGCTCACCTTCGTGGTGGCGGGCGGGGGATTCTCAGGGGTGGAGGCGGTCGCCGAACTCAACGATTTCGTACGGCATGCCGCGCGAAGCTTTCGACGCATTAACCGCGCCGAGATTCGGGTCATCCTGCTTCATGCCGGTCCGCTGATCCTGCCAGAGCTGTCAGAAAACCTCGGCCAGTTTGCGCAAACGCTGTTGCAGCGCCGCGGGGTGGAAATCCGACTCAACACACGCCTCGCTGGAGCAACCGGAGAATCCGCCCTGCTCGATAACGGAGAAAGGGTTCTCACCAAGACCTTGGTTAGCACGGTTCCCTCAGCGCCCAACCCCCTGGTGGCTTCGCTGCCGTGCAAGAAAGAGAAAGGTCGGATTGTTGTCAACAAACACCTGGAGGTCGTCGACTATCCCGGCGTTTGGGCTGTGGGGGATTGTGCGTGGGTGGTGGACCATAAAACCTGGCAGCCATGTCCTCCTACGGCGCAGCACGCTACTCGGCAGGCGGCCTGTTTGGCGAAGAACCTGATCGCATCGCTGCGGCAAGAACCGAAGCAGGCGTTTTCATTTGAGGCGCTGGGAAAACTGGCGGCGCTGGGACGCCGTTCAGCTGTGGCCGAGGTGTTCGGTGTCAAGCTCTCCGGATTCGTCGCTTGGTTGCTGTGGCGAACCATTTATCTCATGAAGTTACCTGGCCTCGATCGCAAGCTCCGAGTTTCCACCGACTGGTTCCTTGATCTGCTGTTGCCACCTGACATCGTCCAACTCAAGCTTGACAAGACCACGAGCGTGATTCGAGAACACTTTGAACCGCACGAGATTATTTTCCGTCAGGGAGATCGCGGGGATCGTCTTTATGTCATTGTAGAAGGTGAGGTCGAGTTGTTCCAGGAGGGGCCGGATCAGGTCCCACATTTGTTGGGTCGTCTCGGACCAGGAGAGTGCTTTGGAGAGATGGCCTTAGTGAACGACAAGCCACGCATGGCCACCGCCCGAAGCATTGCGAGGACAAACCTGTTGAGCGTGGACCAACATGCTTTTGGTGCCCTTTTCGCCTATCACCCGCCACTGCGCCGCATGTTCGAGGCACTCATCGATGAACGTCGGCGCCCAACTGCGCCGCCCGAGCCCGAAGGCCAGCCCGATCTTACGATCGTGACCAGGCAGCAAGCAAGATAGACGCATCCCCTCACACTTTTATCGGATCGATGAACGTCGATGCGGATTCGGGATGCATTCACCCACGATCGCCGCCAAGGAATTGAGATTCCACGTCAGACCGTGCATGAGAGTTTGCTGGTGCGACACGAGGAAAGGAATCTCTGACCAGCGCTCTTAAGGGGTAGCCACGTCCTTGGGCAACCGGTATTGATCTACCCATTGCGATACCCGGGGCGACTCTGTGTGTTGCGCGCCAGACCATGTATATGATCAAGACCAGTAGGATCGCGGCCACGACCGCTGCGGGGATGTTTTTGAGCCATCCTGGTAGAGAGCGGCCGTACTTGATCGCCCCTTTAAAAACCCGAGTAGGTTCTGGACGCATCTGTTCGCGAGGCCGGACGCTTTTTGTTTTTTCGGGGGAAGGAACGATCGTGTCGTCTCCGAGCGAAACCGCCTCTGTCTTGGCAGTTGCCGGAGTGTTGCCGGAACGTGAGACACTCGGCGCCGACCGGAGAGTCTCGGCTGCCCCCACTATCTTCTCGGTAGGTCGCGGCCGGCCGATCGTTTCGTCTTTGCCGACCTCCGTGACTCGAACCAAGGTTTTTTCAGCCGAATCCACCCTAACGCTGGCTGGCTGACCTTGTGCCGGCGCCGGCTTGTTCGGCACTGCGAACCTTTGCGCTGTGTCTCCACGTCGTAATGCCGCAATTTGAACCGTGAGCTGCTGTTTAACACTGCCGACCGCCGACAAGATCTTCTGATCCCCGGGGTAATGTTGGGCAACGAGAGTTACTTCCCCCAGGACATTCTCGAGCTCCGAGATGTTGGCGAGCTGAGTTTCCTGGAGGGGACCGTCATACAGCGAGGGCGAGCCCGCAGTTTCCCACTCCGACTCGCTCATGGTGGCTTCGTTCGCTGCGTGAGCCATCTGTTGTTTCATTCGTTCCATTCGCTCGAACCCGGAGCGTTGGCGGCTAATGCCTGCAATGGCACTCGTGCGGGCGAAGTCGTACTCTTGCTTCATCTCCGCAGGCACGACCGCCGCTGCGGAGGATACTCGTCCGAGAATATCGAGAACAGCTTTGTAGCAGCCCACCTGAAGCAGTACTCGGCAATCCTTCAGTGCCCGGCCCAGCATGGCTGTGGCAGAGTCTAATTCCCTCGACTCGATCTCACGCTGCAGCAGTTGCGTGTCTACGTCGTCTTCGAATTCCTGGCGGTACTTGGCCAGCGCAGCCCGAGCGGCCTTGAAATCAGAATTGGATAACGCTTCGCGCGCCTGTTCTTTCGCAGACGAAAGCGCCATCACGCGACGTTGTTCACGATGTACATGCTGAGAGAGCTGGGAGAATTCGGCTGTCTTGCCGTAGCGGGCGGCGTGACTGTCAACAAACCTGACAGCCTCGTTAAAGCGCTGCACAGCCAGCAGCCGGCGCGCCGTGGCGATTGTTTCCTGAAGATCGGCACTGAACTGTTGCACATGACGGCGGGCATTATCCAGAATAATGCGCAGTTCCTGGTCGTCGAATTCCTTGAGGGTGGCCTCGAGTAATTCGATCGTTTGCCCGTACTCGCCTTGCGACATAAGGCGGTGGGCCTCGTCCGCAGTGGCATCGATTTTTTGCCGTATAACGTAGGATGTAGCCTCCTCCTGGCAAAAATGGAGGAGGTCGTCAAAGTCGCCCGAAGACGTTTGAGATTTCGCCTTTTCCAGGATCTCGATGGCCTCTTTGTAGGCCCGACGCCGAATCGCATCCTTGGCCTGCTGAGTGACTTTCGCCTTGAATTGCTCGGCGCGGTCACGCTCCAAATATTCCGTAAATAGCGAGTACATCGATTGCAGAACGAACTCGTCTGGATACTTGGCAAGCGCTTCCTGCAAGGGGGCGAGAGCCTCAACAGATTTCTTTTCCTCTAACAGTCGCCGTGCCAGGGAGACCTGCCCTTCAACATATGTCCGTCTCTCGCAGTTCTCCCGTTCTTTGTCGGCGAGGGCCTTCAACTTAAGAAGCCCGCGATCATTGGGAAATCTTTCCAGTGCCTCCGCAGCTTTCGCGCATGCTTGGTTGTAGTCATTGCGGTTGAGTGCCTCTCCAATTTCGCTGCTGAATTGTTCCAGTTCTTTCCGTCGTCGCTCCTGCTGTTGTCCAGCGGAGGCCAGTGCAACCAATTCGTTGACACCCGGCGCGTCGGGATCGATTTGCTCCGCTTGTCGCAGCAGGTCAAGAGCGGCCGTAAAATGCCTAGAGGAAATTTGCTTTCTGGCCTCTTGCAACTGGGTGTGTACCTGTTTCAACTTTGCCCGTTCGGTCAATTCGTTGCTAATAGCAGCGTGCAACTTTTTGGCTTCAAGGTTTTCCGCGTCCACCGTCAGAGCTTGTTTCGCGCTGGCGAGCGCATTTTCGAGATCTTCGGTGTCGAACGATGACTTGGCGCGCGCTAGCAATTCGGCCACTCTGTCGGCGCGTTGCTTTCGCTCCTGAATTGCATCGCGCAGTTCGCGCAACCGGGGATTGCCCTCATCAAGATTCAGCGAGACGCTCAGGTAACGCAACGCCTCGTCCAGGGCGTTCCTGGCGATGGCTTCTTCAGCCTGCGTTTCCAAGTCTCGTATACGCTCGGCTCGCTCCTGCTTCTGGATCTGCTGTTGCACCTCGCGCAGCAGTTCGCTGGCGCGCACATTCTGCCTGTCGATTTTCAGCAACTGCAGCAACTGCTCTCTGCTCTTGTCCCATTGCCCATCGGCAACAGACTGTTCCACGATTTCCAAGTACACCGAGATCCGCTTGCGCTTGAGACGCTCCTCGAGGTGGGAAAGATCGAAAGCCAGTTCGGTCGCAGTCTGGTAACGATCGTCGGGTTGTTTCGCCAATACCCGTTGCAGAATAGTGTCCAACTCCGGCGGATATTCCCGCAAGAAGTCACTGAGAGGAGGTGGAGGGTCATGGACGATCTTGAGTAGCGTGGCACCCGCGTCCTTGCCTTCAAACGGAAGTACGTTGGTCAGCATTTGGTAGAGCAATACGCCGGTCGAAAAGATGTCGGTTCTCAGATCAACGTGAGTTCCGTGCACTTGCTCAGGGGACATATACTGAATACTTCCCATGAGTTGGCCGGTGCGCGTGACGTATTCCGCTCCGATGCGAGCAATTCCAAAATCCACCAACTTGATGGTGCCATCCTTCAGCAACATGACATTGCCGGGTTTAATGTCGCGATGCACAATGCTCTGCTCATGCGCATATGCCAGAGCATTGCAAACCTGGATCACTATGCTCAGTTTCTCTTCCAATAGCAGCGGCCGGCCGGAGCGCAGGGCCAGATCCAAGCTCTCGCCTTCGAGAAATTCCATGACGAGATAAGGCATCGCCTCTTGGATTCCAAGATCATAGATGGTGACAATATTGGGATGCCGAAGCTTGCCCGCCGATTGTGCTTCCCGATAGAAACGCTTCAGGAGCACTGGATCATTCATGACTGCACTGGTCATCATTTTGATGCCAACCAGTCGTCCGATCTCCGGGTCAACTGCCTTATAGACGACACCCATGCCGCCTCGACCCACGACCTCGAGAACTTCGTACTTGCCCAGTTGTTTCGGTGCGCTGTTGGGCATCGCTATCACTTTGAGAGGGGAAACGGCTCGATCGAGCCGCGGCATTGGCTTCAGGCTCAATGCCGATGGTAAAGGTGCCCATACATTAGCATAGAATTCGGTCGCCTAACCACACGCTCGTCGACGATGAGCGGTTTCCGAATCGCGAAGAAGGCGCTAGGATACTGGGCGGGCTGCGGGGACAATCCGAAACATTTCTTTTCCCACAAGAACCGGGGCGCCGAACGGCACCGGAGCTTTACCGCGCACCATGACGAATGTTCCATTTCGACTGGAAAGGTCCTCCAGGAAAAAGTCCTCGCCGCGGTGATAGACGCGTGCATGAGAGCGGCTCATCAGCCGATCGCCTTCGAAGGTGTAGGTGGCATTGGCGCGGCCAAATGTGACTTCTTCCTCCAGCAGCGGATACTTCTCTGGCCGTGACGAGCCATCGGGATTGATGGCGGAAAACTCCGCGGCGCTTTCCTCGAGCAGGTTGGTGACATTCAGAAGAGTCTTTCCCAACGTCGTCGCCGCGGCAACCACCTCCGGTTTGCAAACAAATTTGAACTGGCGTGTACCCATCGCCACAATGTCGCCTTCTTCCAAAGTGTACGTAGCCACGAGCCGAATGTAGATGCGGCCTTTCGGTCCAACGTTTTCCACTGTGGGCTGACCTTTTACCAGCGAAAACCTCGCCTTGACGGATGGCAACTTTGCATCGCCTGGAGACTCTGGGCTCGTCTCTGTGCTGTCCACCGTTACGCCCTCGGGGGTGACCACGTATTCCGCGGAAATCACACCATCGCGGGTGAGGCGCTGGAGTTGGGCGCCGATCGTTTCGGACCGGGTTACGATCGTGTGGGCGACCTTGATGGGCACCGGCGCAGTCTCGCTCCATTGAACTTGGAAAAGATCGCGATCCTCGCTTTTCCCTTTGAGGCGGAAACGTCCGAGAGGAACCACGTTAAATTGCGATGCCGAGAGGCGCTCGCGCAGGGTATCGGAAATGATAATTTGTCCCGCCTCTGCCACACTCTCGACTCGTGAAGCTACGTTGACTACGTCACCGAAAACGTCATCGGACTTGACGATTCCTGTCCCGTAGTGCAGGCCAATGCGGACTTGCAGCTCATCTTCCTTTTTCCTGCTCGCGTTTTTCTCCCGTAACCGGCGTTGCATCGCAATGGCGGCTCGGACCGATTCGTTGCAGTCATCGAATGCCGCCATCACCGCGTCACCGATTGTCTTAATAACGCGGCCGCCGTGGTGTTCGATCGACAACCGCAGTAGGTCGTTACATTCGTGCACCATCGCCAGCCCGGCGATATCGCCGTACCGATCGAAGTAGGCGGTGGATCCCTTGATGTCCGTGAACAGTACTGTAATCGCGCGGCGGAATTTCTCCAGTTGCTGCAGCACACTGGGATCCTCGCGCGAGAGTTCAAGAATCTTGGTAACTAGTGTCTCGTATCGCACCGGGATTGATCACCTGTCCGAGAGAAAGGGATGCCTGCAATTGCCATAGAGTGTTTTTCAATTCTCATGCAGAGGCTTGCCATTGTCGCATGAAACTGGCGAATCAAAAGCCTGGTGGACCCCAAGAGTGAACAGTTTCGGTTCGAGAAGAAAATCGTTGCAAGTGATTGAAAGGGCGGGTATCGTTGCAAGCGCTTTTCGACTCCATTGGTCGACCCGGATTGAAAATCAGGTAGCCAACTCCAGGAGGGTGGATGGGCCGCAGGCTAGTCTTCCTTTCGGCGGCATTGCTCACGTTGTTTCCGGTGATGGCGGTCTACGCCCACGAGCGATTCATCCGCCACGATCTCAAGGTCCCGGTTCATGAACAGTACTTTGCCCGGCAGCCCGGCATGTTGCTGGGCATGCAGAGCGACATGTTGCGTATCGCGACAGTCAGCTGCGTTCTGTTGCTCGCGTTTCTGGTGGTTTTCTTTTTCCGGCACAATCTCGACGATTTCATCGAACACCGGTTGCTCTCGGGCCTGCGCGGACCAGCACAACGAACGCTCCACCACCTGGCCAACTTTCTCACGGACAAGCCAGTGATGTTGCCGTGGTTCAAGACCGTGAGCGAGTGGGCGGTCGTATTGTTTATACGCAGTCCGGCGCTAGTACTGATGTATTCGGCGACCAATGACTCGCTGGTCATGCCCAGCTATCCACTGGAGCCGACCTCCGCGATTTACTACAAATACATTCAGGTCTTCTTGGCCATCCTTATGCTCACGCAGACCGCTCTGCCTCTGGCAGGCGCTCTCGTTGTCGGCACCTGGGTCTATTTGTGGCGCTGGGGTTGGATGGTTGCTGCCGACGCCCTGCCCGTCCTGACCGTAGCCGTGGTGTACCTTACCTCACCGTGGCAGTCGCACAGAGTCGCGATCACGGAATTGAATGAAAAGCAGATTCGCTGGGTGAGATTGCTTCTCGGATTCGGGTTCTTCGCCTTGGGCTGGCTGAAAATTTACAACTACCATCTCACCGCCGGAGTCGCCGACAACTATCCCGACGTTATGAACGACCCCATGATCGGATTCTTTGCCATGGGAACGAATCCGCTCTTTCGACGCGAGAACTGGATTGTTGCCTTCGCCTTTGCGGAAGTCCTGAGCGGCTTCATGCTGATGGTCGGGATCTTCACCCGGGTATGGGGTTCCATGATGATCTGGATCTTCACCAAGCTAATGCTTGTAACCTTCGGGTTCGAAGAGATCCCCCACATCTATCCAATCGCTGCAACTATGGTGATTGTCTTTTCCAACAAGCTGGGCAGCGAGTTTTCTTTCGTCGAAAAACTACAGCAGAAAGCAGCTCGTGAGGGGAAGACCTGGCTGCGGCTTGCAACCGTCGGAGTTGCTTCCTTGGTAATTGCCACAGTCACCGTGTACGTCCTGCTTTATGCGTTAACGTTTATCGACCGATCGCATTTGTAGCCGGGAGCGCTCGTCATGAAGTTCGCCAGTGTGAAAGTGATTTTGATCATGATTGCCGTGACGATCCTGGGTTTGTACGCCCTGGACTACTGGAAGAATCCACAACTCTGGCATCATGAAGCGGCCGCCATGGCCAGCCCCGAAGGTGGACCGCGCCTCATCCTGTGGATGAACCATCTTTGCTGCACGGGATGTCTGGAGGACGTGCGTAAGGCCTTGGCAGGTACGGCCGGAGTGGATTTGGAGAAGGCGACCGGTCCCAAGCAACTGCTCACGCAAGCGGCGGCGAATATGGAGAACGCGACGCTGCCTGACTACGGAAATGCCGTCACACTCCCGATCTCGGAGTTGGACAAGTTGGATCTCGTTAAGGTGGACCGGGCTCTCCGTGACAAAGGTTTCGTTGCTGGACGGATGGAGTTGAGCGGCATTCCGCACTTCCGGCTTGAGGCCGCGCTGGATCACCTGTGTTGCGGTATGTGCGACCGGTCAATTAGTGAACGGATGGGTTTCTTGAAAGCCAAAGGGCAGGGCGGCCGGTTGAAGTGGATCGAGAGCATCAGTGTGCAGCATGAGAAGAAGACTGTGGTCGCGTACGCACGCTTCCTGGAAGCTGGGAAGACGGATGATGTAGCCGAGTTCCTGTCCGGGCTCAACTTTCTCGGATTCGAACCCCAGTCTCTCCGTATCGAGACCGCCGAGCACATGGAACACCCTCCTCTCCAGGCGCCGGTTGCTCCGAGCGGTACCGGGGGACAAGGTCCAGGGGATTGATTTGCTGAGCGCAGCCTGTCCCTTGCGCTCCGATTGCCCAAGGGATGCGGCATTGGCAGGCTTTGCGTTCATAACTGGTCTTGACAGCCCGTCGCCAAGTATGCATACTCCTCCCACTTGAAATGGGGCTATGATATGAGCGCTCAACGCATGTCGCGTCGGTCGATTACTCAGCCTGGATCTACTCCCGAGCTTCTGGAACAGATTCGCATTCGAGCGTACGAATTGTTCGAGCAACGGGGAAGAGCCGAAGGCCATGAGATCGAAGATTGGCTGCAAGCAGAGAACGAAGTGCTTCGGAAAACAGCCAAGACAAGTGCCGCTTAGCTGCTTGTACACAGCTCACCCCCCCTAGCACTGTGTAAAGGCCGAAGTGAGTACGCCAGCTTTTATTTTAAAACCACGCGGAATGCCTCGGCCGGCAATCCGCCAGGAACATTTGCCTCACGCACCGCAGGAGAAGGTCTATGGTGGCGAGCCCGATACCAATTACAACTCCAGCCAAGCAGACGGACCAATTATGCATTAACACAATTCGTACTCTTGCCATGGATGCCGTGCAGCAGGCGAACTCCGGTCATCCCGGAACACCCATGGGCATGGCTCCGGTCATGTATTGTTTGTGGCAGGAGTTCCTGCGCTTCGATCCCGAGGATCCCATCTGGCCGAATCGCGACCGTTTCGTACTCTCCTTCGGCCATGCCTCGATGTTGTTGTATTCCATGCTGCACTTGTGTGGCGTTAAAGCGGTCGATGCCGATTATGAACGGCTCGGAGCCCCTTGTGTCACGCTCGACGACATCAAGAAATTTCGCCAGTTAGACAGCAAGTGTCCGGGGCACCCCGAATATCGTTGGACTTCCGGCATTGAGACCACCACCGGACCGCTGGGGCAAGGTGTGGCGACGAGTGTTGGCATGGCGCTCGCAGAGCGTTGGATGGCGGAGCACTTCAACCGCCCAGGCTTTGAAATCTTCGACTACAACGTGTACGCCATGTGCGGCGACGGCTGCATGATGGAGGGTGTGAGCGGCGAGGCGGCGTCGCTTGCGGGTCATCTCAAGCTGTCGAATCTCTGCTGGATCTATGACAACAACAAGATTACGATTGAAGGCCACACGGAGTGGGCCTTTAGCGAGGACGTCGCCACCCGTTTTATCGCGTATGGCTGGAACGTAGTCCGGGTGGGGGATGCCAATGACCAGGAGATGCTGGCACGCGCTTTCCAAACGTTCCAACGGACCGAGGATCGCCCCACGCTGATCATTGTAGACAGTCACATCGCATACGGCGCTCCTAACAAACAGGACACCAGCGCCGCCCATGGCGAACCGCTGGGAGATGAAGAAATCCGGTTGACCAAGAAAAACTATGGCTGGCCCGAAGATGCCCGGTTTCTTGTTCCTGAAGGCGTGAGAGAACATTTCCAAGAGGGAATCGGAAAGCGTGGAAAAGATTTGCGTGAACGATGGCATCAGACTTTTCAACAATACGCCCAGCAATACCCGGAACTGGCAACCCATGTTGGGAAGATGCAGCGGCGGGACCTGCCCGACGGTTGGGACCGCGACCTGCGCGAATTCCCGGCAGATGCAAAAGGCGTTGCTGGGCGGGATGCCTCGGCCAAAGTCTTGAATGCGATCGCTCGCAATCTGCCCTGGGTAGTCGGTGGCTCTGCCGATCTTGCCCCCTCTACCAAGACGCGCTTGACCTTTGATGGTGCAGGCGACTTTAGCGGGAAGAATTACCACGGCCGCAACCTGCACTTTGGCATTCGCGAGCATGCCATGGGATCGATTCTCAACGGCATGGCGCTCTCGAAAATGAGGGTGTTTGGTTCTGGCTTCCTGATATTCAGCGACTACTTGCGGCCAGCTATCCGGCTGGCTGCGCTCATGGAAATTCCCGTCATTTACATTTTCACCCATGATTCGATTGGAGTCGGCGAAGACGGACCGACCCACCAACCCATCGAACAACTGATCTCCCTGCGTTCCATACCCAACTTGATCACCCTACGCCCGGGAGATGCGAACGAAGTGATTGAGGCGTGGCGCCTCATCATGCAGTTGCGCCACAATCCAGCTGTTCTCGTTCTCTCGCGTCAGGCACTGCCGACTTTGGATCGAACGCGCTATGCTCCCGCTTCCGGTCTTGCCAAAGGCGGATACATTCTTGCTGATTCCGCTGGCGGCAAACCGGAGATCCTGTTTCTGGCAACCGGCAGCGAGGTTGCTCTGGCGATCGATGTTTACGAGAAGTTGACTGCGGAAGGCGTGCGCGCCAGGGTTGTCAGCATGCCGTCTTGGGAACTTTTCGAAGCGCAACCGAGCCAGTATCGCGATACGGTAATTCCGCCGGACGTCACCGCTCGCATTTCGATTGAGCAAGGTTCAACCATGGGATGGGCGCTCTACCACGGGTCGGGTGGACGCGCCATCGGAATGAGGACCTTTGGGGCCTCCGCCCCTCTGAAGGAATTGCAAAAAAAGTTCGGCTTTACGCCCGATAGTTTGTTAGGGGCTGCGCGAGAACTGATATCTGCGAAGAGCTGAGGAAAGCACAATCGTAGCGTGGTCGGAACGGCAGCAATCCGGACCAATATTGGTATTTGTGATGCCCTTGATTTAGAAAAGTAGCCAGAAGCAAATTGGAAATCGTCCAACCTGGAGTTACCAATGCAGCCCGCAATCCTTACTGAACAAGCAAAGCCCACCCGCCATTCGAATCCCCTGCGCGAACTGCAGAACTATGGCCAGTCGGTTTGGCTGGACTTCATCCGGAGAAGTCTGCTCACGAGCGGCGAATTGGAACACTTGATTGACGACGATGGACTTCGCGGAGTTACGTCCAATCCCGCCATTTTCGAGAAGGCTATTGCTGGCAGCTCCGACTACACCGAATTGTTGCAGTCCCTGGCTGGCAGGAGTGAACTCGATGCGAAAGCCCGCTATGAGCAGCTCGCCATCCGCGACATTCAGGATACCGCTGATCTGTTACGTCCTGTCTATCAAGCAACGAAGCGTCGGGACGGATACGTGAGCCTGGAGGTTTCCCCCTATCTTGCGCGCGACACTGAGGGCACTCTCGAAGAAGGCAGACGGTTGTGGAAGGCCGTTGGACGCGACAACGTGATGATCAAGGTGCCGGGCACCCCAGAGGGAATTCCCGCCTTCCGGCAACTGATCAGCGAGGGCATCAACGTGAACGTCACGCTCTTGTTCTCGCAAGGCGTGTATGAGCAGGTCGCCCAGGCTTACATTGAAGGCGTCGAAGAATTCGGCCGCCGCGCCCTGGACTTAGGCAAGGTTGCAAGCGTAGCCAGTTTCTTTATTAGCCGCATCGACTCAGCTATTGATTCCCTGGTCACAGCCCGCCTGGCTGCCTCAAAGGACTTGGCAGAGCAGGCGCTCCTGCGCAGCATTCTCGGAAAGATCGCAATTGCCAATGCCAAGCTCACGTACCAGGCCTACGAACGTATCTTCCATGCAGACCGTTGGGTGGAGCTCGCCAAACATGGCGCCCAGTCGCAGCGGGTCCTATGGGCGAGTACCGGCACCAAGAATCCGAATTACAGCGACGTAATTTATGTCGAAGAGTTGATCGGGTCCGATACCGTCAACACTATGCCGCCAGCCACACTCAGCGCTTTCCGCGACCACGGCAAAGCACGTCGCAGTCTGACGGAAGATCTCGAAGCTGCGCATGACCACATGGACACGCTGCAGAAGGTGGGCATTTCCATGGATGAGGTCACCCACAAATTGCTTGAGGAGGGCCTCACTCTTTTTTCGGAGGCTTTTGACAAGCTGCTTATGGCGGTTGAGAAATCGACAAAAGGGAACGCTGCTCCGCAGGTGAGCCATCAGACCTACGCACTGCCCGCCAGTGTCGCCGCCTCTGTGAAGTCACATGTGAATGATTGGCGCGCCGAAGGCAAAGTAAGTCGCCTATGGGAGCGCGACGCGTCGCTCTGGACTGATTCCGACGAAAGCAACTGGCTGGGTTGGCTGACCATAACCGACGATCAATTGGCGCATCTGCATGAGCTCACTGCCGTGGCAGAAGACGCGCGCAACGGAGGTTTTTCGCATGCGTTGCTGCTCGGGATGGGAGGCTCGAGCCTATGTCCCGAAGTGCTAAAGATGACTTTCGGAAAGATTGCCGGATCTCCAGAACTGCACGTGCTCGATTCGACCGATCCGGCGCAGATCAAATCCGTTGAAGAGAAGATTGATCTGGCCAACACGCTTTTCATCGTGTCCAGCAAATCGGGCAGCACGCTGGAGCCCAACATCTTTAAACAGTATTTCTTCGAGCGCGCGAAGCAGGTGGTCGGCGCGGAGAAAGCTGGCTCACGTTTTATCGCAATTACCGATCCGGGTTCCAAGATGGAGCACGTGGCAAAGGGTGACAACTTCCGACACATTTTCCACGGCCTGCCCAGCATTGGCGGACGTTACTCGGCACTGTCTGATTTCGGCATGGTGCCGGCCGCGGTCATGGGACTCGACACTCAGAAATTCCTCGATCGCACCGAAGAGATGGCGCAGGCTTGCAAGTCTTGTGTTCCGGTGGACGACAATCCCGGCGCAATCCTCGGCATTATCCTTGGCACGCTGGCCACGAACGGGCGTGACAAGTTGACGATCATTGCCTCGCCCGGCATTTCCGATCTGGGCGCATGGCTCGAGCAGTTACTTGCCGAGTCCACCGGCAAGGAAGGACACGGAATAGTTCCGGTAGACCGCGAGCAACTAGGGGCGCCCGAGGTCTATGGCGACGATCGAGTTTTTGCTTATTTGCGTTTAGAGTCCGCGCCTGATCGCACTCAAGACGAAAAGGTGTCTGCGCTCGAACAGGCTGGTCATCCCGTCATACGGATCGCTGTGGGAGATATTTATGACTTGGGCCAGGAGTTCTTGCGCTGGGAGATTGCCACCGCTGTGGCGGGCTCCATCATCGGCATCAATGCCTTCAATCAGCCCGATGTGGAAGCCAGTAAAATTGCCACTCGCAATCTGACGTCAGAATATGAGCGTACTGGCTCATTGCCCGTCGAGAAGCCCATCTTCGAAGAGGGCGGCATTCAGCTATTCACTGACGAGAAGAATGCGGCGGCCCTGGCCCAAGCGACGGGTTCCGACAAATCACTGGTCGGCTATCTTCGCGCTCATATGGGTCGGATAAAAGCCGGCGACTACTTTGCTCTGCTTGCTTATGTTCCCATGTTTGCCGAGCACGAGGAACTTCTCCAGCAAATGCGGCACGCCGTACGCGACGGCAGGCGGGTCGCGACATGTTTGGGCTTCGGCCCGCGCTTTTTGCATTCCACAGGACAAGCCTACAAAGGCGGTCCAAATTCCGGCGTGTTCCTCCAGGTTACTTGTGACGACGCTAAAGACTTGCCGGTACCAGGGCAGAAGTACACCTTCGGTACTGTGAAGGCCGCACAGGCACGCGGGGATTTCCAGGTCCTGGCCGACCGGAATCGCCGTGCGCTCCGTGTTCACATCGGCGCTGATGTCAAAACCGACTTAGCCACACTTAACTCCATAGTCAGCCGCGTGCTCGCATAGTTTCGGGCTACGCAAATCGAAAAGAGGTCGGATGCAAATCGGAATGATTGGTCTTGGGCGAATGGGAGGAAACATGGTGCGCCGTCTCTTGCGCGGCGGCCACCAATGCGTGGTCTATAACCAGACTCCGGAACCCACGCAAGCGCTGGCAAAAGAGGGTGCGATCCCCTCGTCGTCATTGAGCGACTTTGCTTCCAAGCTAACTCCGCCGCGGACGGCATGGTTGATGATTCCCGCCGCCTTCGTGGATAGCACGCTGGATAATCTCGCGCCTCATTTGGCTAAGGGTGATGTCGTCATCGATGGCGGGAATTCCTATTACATCGACGACATTCATCGCTTCCAAAGGATGTCGGAAAAGGGAATCGATTACGTAGATGTGGGCACCAGCGGTGGCGTGTGGGGTTTGGAACGTGGTTACTGCATGATGATTGGTGGTCCCAAAGCTGTGGTCCAACGACTCGACCCGGTCTTTCGCACGCTGGCTCCTGGGCGCGGCGACGCGCCACGCACACCCGGTCGGCAGGGACGCGGTGGCACCGCCGAAGACGGCTATTTGCATTGTGGCCCGGCAGGAGCAGGACATTTCGTGAAGATGGTCCACAATGGCATCGAGTACGGCCTGATGGCTGCATACGCCGAAGGCCTGAACATCCTGAAGCATGCCAACGTAGGAAAGCAAGGCCAGTCTCACGATGCCGAGACCACACCCCTGCGAAACCCCGAGTATTACCAGTATGACTTCGATCTGGGCGATGTGGCGGAGGTTTGGCGCCGGGGCAGCGTAGTTGCTTCCTGGCTGCTGGATCTCACAGCAAGCGCCCTGGCCAAAGAAACTGATCTTTCGGATTTTTCGGGTCGAGTGTCTGATTCCGGAGAAGGGCGGTGGACCATTACCGCGGCCATTGATGAGGGAGCGCCTGCACCCGTGCTCAGCGCGGCTCTTTATCAGCGGTTCAGTTCGCGAGGCGAAGCCGATTTCGCTGACAAGTTGCTTTCGGCTATGCGCTTTGCTTTCGGCGGACACATGGAGAAGAAAGAAACACCAGAAGCAACGATGGTTGGAAACCACGGATGAGAAATGGCACCAAGGTCTTGGTAGTCGATGTTGGGGGAACCAGCATAAAGCTGTTGGCGACCGGACAGAAGGAGGCGCGGAAGTTTCCTTCGGGTCCTAAGATGGCGCCTGAAACCATGGTGCGCGTGGCCAAGAAAACTGCGAAAGATTGGGATTACGATGTGGTTTCGATCGGGTACCCTGGGCCGGTTGTGCATGGACGCCCTTTGCGCGAACCGCACAATCTTGCGCCGGGATGGGTGAACTTTGATTTTCAACAAGCTTTTGGCCGACCGGTAAGAATCGTGAACGATGCAGCTATGCAGGCGCTGGGCAGTTACCAGGGCGGGCGCATGCTTTTTCTGGGTCTCGGTACTGGACTGGGTTCGGCCATGATTGTGGACGGCTCGCTCGAACCGATGGAGTTGGCCCACTTGCCCTACAAGAACGGTAAGACCTACGAAGACTATGTCGGTCTTCGCGGCCTGGAGCGTCTGGGAAGAAAGAAGTGGCAACAACACGTATGCAAAGTTGTGCGCCAACTTCGTGATGCCTTGGTCGCAGAGGAAGTTGTGCTAGGTGGTGGCAACGTGAAGAAACTCGAACAGCTGCCTCCAGGGACCCGCTTAGGCACCAACGCTAACGCATTTGTCGGAGGTTTCCGCATATGGAGGGCATAGCCGCATGAGCGAGGCAGAGCTGCTTTCAGAAGCAGATGTCAGAACCACGACAGTGAAACATCCAATCGCGAAGCGTAAAGGAGATCCCTGTACCATGGTGATCTTCGGCGGCGCGGGAGATCTCACGAAACGGAAGCTCATTCCTGCCCTGTGCAACCTGGCGGAGCAAGGTTTTCTCCCGCAGCAATTTGCGATTATTGCTGTTACTTACACCGACCTTACGACTGACACCTTCCGCCAACAGGTCAGCGACGATATCAAGACCTTCGCCTTGCGCCCTGTCGATCCCGCTATCTGCAAGGGGCTGGTCGAGCACACCTACTACGTGCGCGGAGATTTTGCCGACCCGGGTACCTACGAACGCCTGAAAGCAACCTTGGGCGAGGTCGCAAGCAAGGAGAATTTGCCGGCGAACTATTTCTTTTACCTGGCCGTCGCGCCACGTTTTTTTGGAGAGATTGTCCGCCGCTTGGGCGCATCTGGCCTGGCGCAAGAAGAGAACGGTTGCTGGCGCCGCGTGGTGATCGAAAAGCCGTTCGGTCGAGATTTGCAATCGGCGCGTGCTTTGAACGCGGAAATCAAACAGGTGCTCGACGAGCGTCAGATTTATCGCATCGATCATTACCTCGGGAAGGAAACCGTACAAAACGTGCTGATGTTTCGTTTCGGCAACGGAATCTTCGAACCCGTCTGGAATCGCAGGTATATCGAGCACATCCGGATTACCGCTGCGGAGACGGTGGGCGTGGAGCAACGTGGCGGTTATTACGATACCTCCGGCGCTCTGCGCGACATGGTTCCCAACCACCTGTTCCAGTTGGTTTCGCTCACCGCGATGGAGCCGCCGATTTCGTTTGACGCAAATGCCGTCCGCGACGAACAGGCAAAAGTTCTGCATGCGATCCAGCCGCTTTCTCCCGAAGAAGTGTTGAGCAAGACCGTGCGCGGCCAGTACGGCGCCGGCGCGATCAACGGAAAGCAAGTGCCGGCTTATCGAGCTGAGGATAACGTAAGACCGGATTCAACCACTGAAACCTACGCTGCGATGAAAATTCAAATCGATAACTGGCGATGGTCTGGCGTTCCCTTTTATTTGTGCACCGGGAAGCATATGGCCCGCAGAGTTACTGAGATTTCCATCCAGTTCCGCAGCGCTCCCTTTCAACTTTTTCGAAACACCCCGGTCGAGGAGTTGCAGACGAACCGCCTGGTCATCGCCATTCAGCCAGAAGAGAGCATTGCTCTGAGTTTTGGCGCGAAGATACCGGGCCCCATCATGCAGCAGGGTAAGGTGGACATGTGTTTCAATTATGCCGATTATTTCGGCTCGGCTCCCAGCACTGGCTACGAACGTCTGCTTTACGATTGCATGATCGGAGACGCGACTCTTTTTCAAAGGGCAGACATGGTGGAAGCTGGTTGGAGTGTGATCACACCTGTGCTCGACGTCTGGCAGGCTCTGCCGCCCCGCGACTTCCCCAATTATGCGCCCGGCACGTGGGGCCCGAAGGAAGCGGAGCAAATGCTGCCCGGTGGCGCGCACGAATGGCGGGCTCGTGCTGCATAGTTATTGCTGAGACCTTGCTGCGAACGAGGCGATAGAAATGGGTCACAAGCTGGTTTTCCTGTTCGACGTGGACAATACTTTGCTCGACAATGATCGAGTATCCGCTGATCTCAAACAGCATCTCGATAAAGAAGTCGGGCATGAACGCCAGCAGCGCTATTGGCAATTTTTTGAGGAACTGCGCTCCGAGCTTGGGTATGCGGATTATCTGGGTGCCCTGCAACGCTATCGCAGTGAGTATCCTCGCGACCCCAACCTGCTGACGGTTTCGGAGTTTCTGGTTGAGTATCCCTTCGCCAACCGGCTCTTCCCCAATTCTCTCGACGTTATTGACCACGTGAAGCAATACGGCGTGCCCGTAATCCTGTCGGATGGCGACGTAGTATTTCAGCCTCGAAAGATCAGACGTTCGGCCCTGTTTGCCGCCGTCGATGGCAATGTGTTGATTTATGTGCACAAAGAAATTGAATTGGATGACATCCTCGAGCGCTACCCCGCAGACCATTACGTCCTGATCGATGATAAATTACGCATCCTGACAGCTATCAAGAAAGCTTGGGGCGATCGGGTCACCACCGTGTTCCCGCGGCAAGGGCACTACGCGACCGATCCCAAGGTGCTAGCCACTTACCCGGCTGCGGATATCAGCATCTCTCGCGTTGGGGAACTCGTCGACTTCAATCTGCAGGACTTCCTCGGAGCCGCGAATGCCGCAGATGATCGCGCGGCGATTGCGTGAAAAAAGAGCATGGCTCCTAGCACCGGGCGGGATGTTCCGGGATCGAAAACTGCTTCCGCAACCCCATCGACATCGCAATTTTCCGGCAAGGCTCCGTCTCGGGAAAAGTCACGTCTGACTGAAAGTTTCGAGGGCCCGGTTGCACCCTGGCGCAAATGGGGTCCGTATGTCAGTGAGCGTTCTTGGGGAGGAGTCCGGGAAGACTACAGCCCCTATGGCACAGCATGGGATTTCCTCACTCACGACATGGCTCGCAGTAAGGCATACCGTTGGGGGGAAGACGGCATTGCAGGAATTTGTGATCGCTACCAGTTGCTGGTATTTGCTCTTGCATTCTGGAATGGTCGCGATGCCATCCTGAAAGAGCGAATGTTCGGGCTGTCGTCGCCGGAAGGAAATCACGGCGAGGACACAAAGGAATACTGGTTCTATCTCGACAATACGCCCACGCACAGTTACATGCGGATGCTCTACAAGTATCCGCAGGAGGAGTTCCCATACGCGCAGCTGGTTGCGGAAAACGCACAGCGTCGCGGTCCGGAGTTCGAACTTCTCGATACCGGAGTTTTCGATGAAGATCGCTATTTCGACATTTTTGTTGAATACGCGAAGGCCGATCCGGAAGACATCTGCATCCGGATTGAGGCCTTCAACCGCGGTCCGAAAGCAGCACGTCTCCACCTTTTGCCACACCTTTGGTTTCGTAATACCTGGGCTTGGACCAATCCGGCCGGGGCAGAACCGACAATTGTTCGGGCGACGCCTGGCAGGGACTATGTAACCCTGCTCGCGGACAACGCAAGTGCTCCACCGATTCCAAACCTGCAATTTCCATATTCGTTGCCCAAGTACTACCTCTACGCACCGGCCGGTGGAGAGGTTCTTTTCACCGATAATGAGACCAACGCACCCCGGATATTCGGTTCCTGGGCCAGGAGTCGCAAGCCCCACGTCAAAGACGCGTTTCACCGGTATGTGATCGAGGGAGAGCAATGCGTTAAGCACGAAAGCGGAACCAAGTCTTGCATTCACTACAGCTATGATGTGGCTTCAGGTGACTCTGTAGTTCTGCGTTTGCGTTTGACGTCCCGCCCCAATGCGGATCCCCTGGCCGACGTAGACGATATCGTTCAGCTTCGTCAACGGGAAGCCGACGAGTTCTACGAGACTGTTCATCCCCCAAAGGCAACCGAGGAGGAACGGCTGATTCAACGTCAGGCTTTAGCCGGAATGCTCTGGAGCAAGCAGATTTATATGTTTGACGTGCAGAGCTGGCTCGACGGCGACGATCCACATTGGCCGCCTCCCGATTCGCGCAAGCACGGCCGCAACACTCGCTGGCGCCATCTGAACTCGATGCGGATTCTCTCCATGCCCGACAAATGGGAGTTTCCGTGGTTTGCCTCGTGGGACCTGGCCTTCCAATGCGTTACGCTGGCGCTGGTTGACCCACACTTTGCCAAGCACAATCTCTGGCTGCTCCTGTTCGAACAGTTCCAGCACCCCAATGGGCAGATCCCTGCCTACGAGTGGGAATTTTCCGATATGAATCCACCCGTGCAGGCCTGGGCCTGCTGGCGCGTTTATCAGATCGAAAAGCGAGACACTGGAAAAGCAGATACCGCTTTCCTGGAAAAGTGCCTGCACAAACTGCTTATTAACTTCGCATGGTGGGTGAACCGGGTAGATAGCCAGGGAAACAACGTCTTCGAAGGTGGATTCCTGGGATTAGATAACATCACCGTGATTGACCGCGGCCAAAAGCTTCCCGGGGGCGCAGTTCTTGAACAGTCGGATGGCACAGGGTGGATGGGATTTTTTTGCCTTTACTTAATGCGCATCGCTCTGGAGCTGGGTAACCAGAACCCGACCTATGACGTCTTGGCTACCAAGTTCTTCGAACATTTTGTCTACATCGGGGCGGCCATGAAGAAAATGGGTGGCCGCAATTACCAGCTGTGGGACGAAAACGACGGCTTCTTCTACGATGTCCTCCGTTTTCCTAACGGAGACTTTCATAAGCTTCGTTTGCGTTCTTTGGTTGGATTAATTCCGCTCTTCGCCATTGAGGTCCTGGAAAAGTCAGAGCTGAAATCGCACCCTGATTTTCTGGCCAACGTGGAATGGTTTATCCGAAACCGACCCGATCTTGTCGGCAATGCCTGTTACTCCGTCGGTTGTGATGAGAAGTGTACCCGCTACGTGCTCTCCATCGCAGATCCCGGCCAGTTTCACAGGATTGCGACGCGACTTTGGGACCCGGCGGAGTTCCTCTCCGATCACGGTATCCGAAGTCTGTCGAGATATCACGAGTCGCATCCGTTCTACTTTGGCGAAAGCCGACTGGGTTACGAGCCTGGCGAGTCCGAAGCGCAACTTAAAGGAGGGAACTCGAATTGGCGAGGGCCTGTCTGGTTCCCGACCTCGTACCTTCTGATTCATTCTTTGCTGCGTTTCGGTGATGCGCTGGGTCCTGACTTCGCCGTCAAACTTTCCGATGGAGGGCAATCGGTTACCGCCCGAACCATGGCGAGAGAAATTGCAGAACGGATGATCAGAATTTTTACGCGCGACCAGGATGGGCGGCGAGCTTGTTTTGGAAACAGTCAAAAATTCCAAACAGACCCCCACTGGCGAGACTGTCTCCTCTTCAACGAGTACTATCACGGAGACACTGGAAAAGGCTTGGGCGCGAGCCATCAGACGGGTTGGACCGGACTGATTGCCAGCCTGATCGACGAGTGGCGGCGATAAACATCGCTTGCAGCTCCTAAGCGCACCGTCGCTCAAATTACATTCAAGTTAATTTTCGTAACCAGCCTTGACGAACTTTTCGTTTGCAATCTCGCAGCAGTAAAGAGGTTCGACTCCGCCGAAACCCACGACAGACAGGCGAAGTGGCCGGGTACCTCGGACTTTCTCCTTGACTTCCAAATCGATCTGCCCATAATGTGTGCGTCGCCTCGGATACTCACTTCCCAAGACCGTGCCATGAGACGACAGGGCCCGGGCTAATCCCAATCGTTCTCAAAGGTTCTTACAAACGCGGTTCACATGAGGAGGCCGTCATGCGCAAGGCGCTGGTCATGTTTGCAGTTTTGACAACCGTTGGGTTTTTGATGGCAGCGGTGTTGGGCACGGGCAATCCAACAGACGCTCAGGTTATTGCGATTCGATTAGGGGAAGTGGGAACGGCAGGATCGGGCATTTTCGATATCCCGGTTCCGCCGTCGGGCACTCAATTCCGCCCGGTGCAGCGTGTTCCGCGGGATAAATTTGGGGAGGTCGGTCCTTTTCCGTTGCAGTTTTCCGACCTAAACGCGCTGGTTTATCCTGACACAACCGTACCCGAGCGACAGCAGATGCTGGAGGGGATGTCGCTGTTCACCTTGGCGCATACAGCGGCGGAAGGGGCTGGTCCGATGGCCAATCAACCCTTCTGCCTAGGTTGCCACCAGAGCACGGCCGAAACACCTCCCCATATGGGATTGGTGTCGGGGAGCGAGTGTGGCGTTGCCGGGTCAACCTGCACTTCGATCGTTTCTCGCGCGGCGCGCGCCACGCCGACCAACTTCAAGTTCACATCGCTCGATCCGGCTACCGGTGGGGGTGTGGCACCTGGCAACAATCTTCCCGCGCCGGATGGACATCCCGATCCCAATGCTAGCCTGGACGCGGTGAACGGCCCGGGCAAGGACGCGGCGTTTACGATTTTCAGCGATTTTAATCCCACTCACGCAGACGCCGGCAATAATCCTACCGGGATTGGTTTTCAGGATCCCCTCGACGGGTCCACGACCAACATTGTGACCAGCACCATTTCCCAACCGTTCGGCGGATTCGTCCAGCATGTACGGCCTTCCGTGCCGGAGTGCGTGCCGAAACCGATTCCACCCTCCAAGTACGACGCTC
>Ga0210399_10000393_pt1 | contig 35130 bp, 30 predicted proteins | sample IncBWC14MmetaG_FD_150865 | JGI IMG/M metagenome (GOLD analysis project Ga0210399, IMG submission 150865) | Forest soil microbial communities from Barre Woods Harvard Forest LTER site, Petersham, Massachusetts, United States - Inc-BW-C-14-M | ecosystem: Environmental > Terrestrial > Soil >... | reverse complement strand
ATGTATGGCGGCTTGGGCGACCGGCACAGTTTTGGCTTACGCGAAACTTCGCATTACCTGGCGCCCGTGCTCGGCTGGAATTTACCATCTGGCTGGACGTTTCGCGTTTCCCCGGGCTTCGGCCTGAACGACAATAGCCATCGGTTGCTGGTGCGCTGGGGCGTCTCGCGGGAAATAACCGGGTTTGGTTCGATGGTCACGAGGCTGTTGGGGGGGCGCAAGTGAAAGCCATGGCCGCAGCATTTGGCGCTTGCGCGTGCCTTCTTGCCGTGTCGGTTCTCCTTGCCCAGAGCCGGGATTCTGAGAAACCGCCTATGGATGCAGCGCCTAAATACGACCCGGCCATCTATGCGGAATTGCAAAAGGCGCCCGAAAAGGCGCGGAACCGCCCAAATCCGCTACAAAACGATCCAGACGCGGTTGCCGCCGGCGCCATCTTGTTCGAACAGCACTGCGCGGAATGTCACGGCAACGCCGCTGGAGGCTCGCGCAAAGCTCCGAGTCTTCTCGTTCCAGAAGTCCGGAACGCAACGCCGGGAACGCTCTTCTGGTTGATAACGAATGGGGTGGTTCGCAAGAAGATGCCGGTTTGGTCGAAGCTTCCGGAACCGCAGCGCTGGCAGTTGGTGCGGTACATCAAATCCCTGAAGGGGTCCGCTCCGGCGGGGGAATCTCCCGCTGCGCAACCTTGACGGAAGAACTCTAGTTCACAGACTTGGCTGCATCGTTCAGTGTCATCGCCAGACGCACGCCCGCTTCGGCGAGGGCTGTTTCCACGGCTTTGGCGGCGTTAGTTTGATAAGCCTCGCCGACGGCCAAGTGCTTCTCGAACATGCGCTTTCCCATGTGATTGTTCTCGGCGCAGCTTTTTAATTTCAAATCCGGTTCGATGCCGATTTTCTCCTGGAAGGCATCGTAGACCGAGGTTTCCGCTCGCTCGTGGCTTTCCCAAGCCCAATTGTCCACGTGCATGCCGGCAGCTTCCCAAGTGGCGCTCTCGGCGTGAAATTTGTCATCGAGTTCATCGGCATAGCGGAAAGGGTTGGACATTTCCATGTCGCGTTCCACCACCTCGGTGTCCCAAATCTGGTGGAGGTTGGGGGAATAATCCTCACGCTCCGGATGGACAGCGCTGAGGAGCGGTTCATGGCGAAAATATTTCACCGGCACACAGTTTCCGCCATTATCGGCATTGTTGATGGCATGCAACGGCTGATGCATATCGCCGACAAAGTGAATGAGATAGCGGATGGCTTCGGCGCGTTTCAAAGGGTCGGCGGACTTGTCTTTCAGAATAGCGCGCTGCTCTTCGATCGCACGCGTCACGCAGCCTTCAGTACCGCAATACTCCGTCAGGTCCCCCTTGTGCTTTCCCCGCGGAATATCGATGTAATGCCAGGGACCGTTCTTGCGCTCATTGCGCACATCATCCGGCCAGGTAGAGGCATCCACCAGCAGGTCCGTCGTGGAATTGCCGCACCAGCGTTGCAGCTTCGGATCGATGGGGTTTTCTCCAAGGAGTTTCTGGATAAATTGCCGGGCTTCCGGCGTGAGGTGCTTTTCCGCGATAGCGGCCACGGTCTGATGACCTTTGCAGCCCCAGGCGCTGGCGGTTGGCGCGGTGCAGGTCAGAAGCGCGACAGCGCCGGCGAGCAAAGGAATCTTAGGATTCATTGTTTTGCCTCAAGAGAATTTGTCGGCTGCAGCGCGGCTCACAGTCGGAAGATAGGACGTTCCCAGCTCCTGCCGAGGTTTCAAGCGCTGAGCCACCGCCCGATCGGCCGCCACGATTCAGTGTGATCGCAAATCACGCGCAGCGCGGCGGTGATGGGAATGGCCAGAACCAAACCCATGCCTCCCCACACCCACCCCCAGAAGAGCAAAGCAATGGTGATGGCCACGGCATTCAGGCGCACGCGGCGGCCGACGAGTTGCGGCGCAATCAAATTAATGGCCAAGACGTGGATCGTAGTGAGCGTCGCGGCAATCAGAACGAACTTCCCAATGGTGTTCCATTTCGCCAGCGCAATGAGAAAGGCTGGCAACCAAGCCATCACGGCCCCGATGTATGGCACCATGTTGAGAATTCCGGAAGCGATTCCCGTGAGAATGGGATACTCCATCCCGATGAGCCAGAAAAACAGGCTGCTTGCCGCGATGACAATGAGCGTCACGATGCTCATTCCCGCGAGGTAATCGCGCAGCACATCGCGCAAATCTTCCAGCGTTTCCTTGACTTGCGTGCGACGCGAGACGGGAAAAAGTTCCAACGTGCCGTGCCAGACCTGACGCTTCTCCGCAAGCATGAAGAAGACCAGAAAGGGCACGAAGGTAATTTCCAGAAACAAGGCGTACAGGGAGCCAACCCCGCGGAAGATCAGCGTACGCACGATGCTGGGTTCGCTGCGAACCGCCGGCGCCGAGGGAGCACCTTGCTCGGGCGCAATCTGCGAAACTTGCCCTTCGAGTCCTTTGATTTTGCCTTCCACGGCCCCTGCGGCCCGTTGCAGAACACTGCTGTATTTCGGCCAGTTCTCGGCGAAGTCCGCGGTGCGCGTCCACAAGCCGTAGCCTACTGCGGCCAGCACGGCGATAAGGATCAGCACCATAACCATCGCGCCGAGGGTTCGTGGCAGCCCCATTCTTTCCAGGATTTCGACGGCCGGATCGAGAAAATAGGCCAGCAAAATCGAGAGCAGCAGGGTGATCACTACTCCGGCGGCGTAATAGAAAAACAAAAGAATGATGGCGGCGGCGATCACGCGCATGCTGAAGTTGGAACTGGTGAAGCGAACGAGCGATGGTGGCGTGGGCGTGGCGGACACGAGCGGCTCCGGTGCACCACGTTAGCACACTCTGGTAAATCGTTTGCGTTGTCGCGGGCGGCTGTTTCGATTCAGCAAATCCGAGGATTCGTGTGAATACCGTTTCTATTTGTTCCGTGGAGGCCAAAAGCCTGCGCGCGGCGAGCGGTCCAATCACGGTTTTTTACGTGTGTTAAGCTTTTCGAGGGTCTTCCCTGCTGAAGTTGGCTGCGACCGGCCCGGCACCCCATTTTGGAGACACAGGCTTCTTCCCATGGGCAAGGAGTTTTTTGGAACGGACGGGATTCGCGGCGTCCCGGGCACGCCGCCGCTGGACGACGCCAGTCTTTACGCCACGGGACGCTCACTCGGAGCGCATCTCCAGCGCGAACATGGCGCGGCTCATGTGCTGATTGGAATGGACACGCGCGAATCCGGCCCGCACATCGCCTCGTTGCTAGCGGCGGGTCTTGGGCAGGCTGGCGCCAAGGTTGCTTTTGCCGGAGTGATTACCACTCCAGGGGTGGCTTGTCTGGTGCGGCAGAATGATTTTCAAGCTGGAGCGGTCATCTCCGCCTCGCACAATCCCTTTCAGGACAACGGAGTGAAGCTGTTTTCGCACGCCGGGATGAAGTTTCCCGACACGGTCGAGGAAGAGCTCGAAGCCGGGATATCGAAGCACCGGGGCGAAGCTGCGCCAAGAAATCCGCCAGCGCTTGCCGCCGACGAATCCCTGGACACGGAATATCTCGCCTTTCTCCGGAAGCGATTTATTGCCGGCGCGAAGCTCAACGGTTTTCGCATCGTTCTCGATTGCGCCAATGGCGCAGCCTACAAACTTGGGCCGGAGTTGTTCCGATCGCTGGGAGCCGACGTTGTGGCCATGGGCGTTTCGCCAGACGGGCGGAATATCAACGCCGGATGCGGATCGCTGCATCTGGAGGGCTTGCAGAAACGCGTTGTCGCGGAAAAAGCGCGTCTTGGCGTGGCCTTCGACGGCGATGCCGACCGCGCGCTGTTCGTCTGCGAAACGGGAAAAATTGTGAATGGGGACGGCGTGCTGCTGGCGGCCGCGCGGTACCTCAAAGCACAAAACAAACTCACCGGCGACCGCGTCGTTGCTACTTCCATGTCCAATCTGGGCCTTGAACGCATCCTCGCACGCGAAAATATCGAGCTCGCGCGGGCGGCTGTCGGCGACCGCTACGTTCTTGAAGAGATGCTTCGCAGTGGAAACGTATTGGGTGGCGAGCAGTCCGGCCACATCATTTTTCTTGACGACAGCCCGGCCGGAGATGGCCTGCTCACGGCTGCAAAAATCGCGTCACTGGTCTCCATGTACGGTAAAATCGAATCGCTCGTCGAAGGACTCAAAGACTATCCGCAACTGATCGTCAACGTAAAGGTGCGCTCGAAACCGCCGCTCGAGACCCTTCCGGAAGTTTCCCGAGCGCTCGCCGAAGCCCAATCCGCTCTGGGCGACAATGGCCGCGTGGTGCTTCGCTATTCCGGGACCGAGCAGCTTGCCCGCGTCATGGTCGAAGCCGAACGCGAAGCCGACGTCCAGCGCTTCTGCCAATCCCTTGCTGATGCGCTGCGCTCCTCCATCGGCGCCTGAGCAACCTGCTGAAAGACACATGACGATCTGCAAAGCTCTGCGAGCCAGCATCCTAACGCCATTGGTTCTAATGAGCTGTCTTCCGATTGCAGCGCAAACCCGGACCGTCGCTCTGACGTTTGATGATCTTCCCGTAGCGGCCACGAGGGGCCAAGGCGAAGCTCAAAAGCTCTCCGTCGAAGCGCAATCGGCCAATCGCGCCCTATTAGACGCCCTAAAAAAGCATCACGCCTCAGCTATCGGATTTGTAAACGAGAAGTCCGTTGAAGAATTGGGAAGCGATAACGGTAAACGGATTTTGGAGCAATGGGTGCGGGAAGGCTTTGACTTAGGGAATCACACATTTTCCGACGCGGACCTGAACAACATTACGCTCGAACAGTTCAAGCAGGAGGTGGTGAACGGCGAAGGTTCCTTTCGCCCCATACTCGATGAAGTTGGCAAGACTCCGCGGTTCCTGCGCTTTCCTTTCAACCACACCGGAGACACAAAAGAAAAGCACGATTCGGTAGCAGCTTTTCTGAAACAGCGAGGCTACGAAATTGCCGCTTGCACGATCGACAACGAAGATTACTTATTCAACGCCGCGTACATTCAAATGCTCGCAAAGAAGGTCGACGCCCAGGCAGCGAAACTTCGTGCCGAGTACCTGGCCTACACGGCTGTCGAAATTGATTACTATGCCTCCCTTCATAAGCAGATATTTGGCCGGGAGATCCCGCAAGTGATGCTGCTCCATGCCAACCGCTTGAACGCCGATGTGCTCGACGAGATTCTTTCTATTTTCGAAAAGAAGCAATATCGGTTCATCTCCCTGGAAGCCGCGCAATCCGATCCTGCCTATCGTGTTCCGGACAACTTTGTAACGAAATTCGGACCCATGTGGGGCTATCGCTGGGCCCATGAGCTCGATATTAAAGTGGATGGCAGCCTGGAATCCGAGCCGCCTGCCTGGATTCGACAGTACGGCAAAGAACCGGCGAAACGATAGCTCTGCGGGAGATTCTTTCAGCGCGTGCCCTTGCAAGAAATGGCGGCCTCCCCGTTCTAACCGTGAAGTAACAGGAGGCATTGCCATGGTGGACCGTCTTCGTTCCCTTGTTGTTCGAATCCGTAAAGGCTTTTCTGGCCGGCCCGGCCTGACATTAGCGGGTTGCGTGGCGGCGGGGATCTTTCTTCTATTCTTGTCCGCCTCGAAGCAAAGCGTATCGCCCATCCCTTTCTCATCCGGCAACTCCCTGCCAGCTCGCGGGAGCCCAACAAGCGAATTCCCACCGCTACCGAGCGTTCCATCGACAGGCGGCGAAACAAAAGAACTCAATGCGCTGTTGATGTCTCGCCCGCTATCTGAAGCCTACAAAGTGGGACCACAAGACGCTGGAGGTCTGCTTCCGGAGCCGCGCATTGCCTATTCCGCGGAACTTACCATTGCGACAAAGGAATTTGCCCATTCGCGCGCCAGCCTGGAAGAGATTCTCGAGCGCCACCACGGTTATGTGGCCAAGCTGCGCATGGTGGGCCAGCCGGCCGGGAGCGTTCTTTCCGCAACGCTGCGCGTGCCTTCGTCGGAGTATCGCTCGGCGCTTGCGGAGTTGAAGGCCGTCGGCCTAGTGGAACACGAAGAAGAGGCTGCCGACGAAATTACCCAGCAACACAGCGAACTCGAAGCGCGTCTGGTGAACGCGCAGAACGAAGAGCAGCGCATCCAGCGAATGCTGCAGAATCGGGACGACAAATTCAGCGACACGACATCGCTCGAGCGCCAGGTGACGATGCTGCGCGGAGAAATCGAGCGAATCCAGGCGGAGCGATACTCTTCCGGGAGCCGCGTCTCTTTCGCAAGCGTTTTTTTCTCGCTGAAGGAAGAGCGCACCTCGCCCGCCGAGACCATCGGAGCGAAACTTCGCGCCGCGACGGTCAGCGGTTTGAACGACGCTTTGGACAGCATTTCCACGATCCTGCTGTTCCTGGCTGCCCGCGGGCCGCTGCTAGCTCTCTGGGTGGTGCTGATCTATGTTCCCGCACGATACTTCTGGCGCCGCCGGTCGCTAGCGTTCAGCCAAGCCCAGGCTCCCAAGAATTCCTGACCATTCCGAGCCGGGAGCAGCTTTAGAAAATCGGCCTGGTCCGGGAACTTTTAGGCGCCTCGCGACATTGCACTTAGTGAAGGAGCCAGGCGACTTGCCGTGGAGCAGGCACTGCCCGCTCGGAATTCTTCTCTTCTTTGCCGAATCCGGGCCCACGCCGTTGCTTTGGCTGCTGATCCTGTCGTTCCCGGCGCGACTAATTTGGAAGCGCTACAAGCGCCAGCTCGCCATGAGCTGAACAGCGAGAGTTTGAAAACTGCGATTCCCCAACGGCAAACTCTGTCGAGCGAGCGCAACCGCTTGCGTTGCCCGCAAGGTGATCCTCCTCACAAATTCGCAAAGGCGCTATTCGTCTGCGGCCGGTTCAGACTCTTGCGCCTGAACTCTCCTCCCTGCCATACCCCTTGGAGCTGCCGCCAATGAGAAACCCCCCGCGGATGTTCCCAAAGAATGGAGAGTTCCGCCGCTATTCTGTGGGATTTTGTAGAACCTGGACGATGTAACACGGTGGTCTGTGGGCCGCCACTGCAGGTAACCGCCGTGCTTTCAATCAACTCGGGAGTTTACCGTGGAACATTCATCGCTGGCATCCCGTTTGCTCTCTTATTATTCACTTAAAAGATTGGCTTCCCGGGGTGGCCGGAACCGATCCTCGACTCGGTTACCGGTTTGGGGCGTCAATTGCGAAAAGGGGGCTTGCACCAGCCCCCTTTTTCATTTTTATTGCACCGTTGTTCTGTCTCCCGCGCTTAACTTCCAATCGTGTAGTGCTAGTTCCCCCTTCGACAGCTAGCCTATAGCTAGTCCCAACTCTCGGTTGAAACCAGCGGCCCAAGGCAAACGATCCAGCATCCGCCGTTGACGTACACGGTCATGGTTGGGAAACTCCAGCGGACCACTGTTCACGGTCGACTGTTGACAAAAAAGGAGCGGCCGCTGGGGGCAACGGCCGCTCGGGCGTGGGATGGAGGATAGTAATCCGAAGTCAGTCGGGTTTTTCCGGCCGTTCTGCTGCGCTCGCGAGCAGCAGGACGACACAGGAGCAGTAATACTCCAGAAAAACCCAAACAACTCCCGACTACTGGAGCAGTGTGCGCTCCCCGAGATTCTCCGTCGATAGCTCGCTGGGTTCATTTCTCCAGTACCTCCGTACTTTCCCATCCTTCCCGCCGTTTGTTCTTGGCTATAGTTTTCGAATGACCTTTTCGAGATGGTCGATCAATGCACGCAGCTTTTCCCGGTCTTCGCTCGAAAAACTGGAAAGAGCCTGGGCCAGCGATTCCACGCGGCGCAAGCGGCCCTGCTGAAGGATTCTAGTTCCTTTCGCGGTTGCTGCCAGCCGCACGCGCCGCCCGTCTTCTGTTTTTCCCCGGCGCACCAAACCTGCTCGCACCAGGCCCGCGACGATGCGGCTCATGGTCGGCGGACGAACTTGCTCCGCCTCTGCAAGCTCCCCGAGCGAACGCGGACCCCCTCCCAGCACCAACACCGATAGCGCCGAGAGCTGCGCCGGGCCGACCCCACTCTCCCGGTCGCGCACTCGCAAGCGCCGCAACAAATGAATGGCCGCGGAGTGCAGCCGGTCGGCGGTCTCGAAAGTGTCCCCGCCGGCGAAACGTTTGGACTTGACACCCGTCATAGAATATAGTTAGCTATGCTAACTAAATTGCTCCCGGAGGTAAATCACTGATGAGCACCGCACCAACGAGCCTGGGCATCCAGAATATCGGCCAGATTTGCATCATCGTTCACGACTTGCCGCGTGCCACGGCATTCTACCGTGACACGCTGGGCCTGCCACTGCTCTTTACCGCCGGCAACATGGCGTTCTTTGACTGTGGCGGAGTGCGTTTGCTGCTCGGCCTTCCGGAAACGCCGGAGCTGGATCATCCTAGCTCCATATTGTACTTCCGCGTTCCCGACCTCAACGCTGCTCATCAGTGGCTGGTAGACGCTGGCGTGCAAATTGTAGCCCCGCCACGCCTCATCGCTCCGATGCCCACTTACGATCTTTGGATGTCGTCATTCCATGATTCGGAGGGCAACGTTCACCAATTGATGAGCGAAGTCCCGCGCGCGAAATAGCCTTCGCCCTCGAGCGCCCTAGGAAGGGTTGCGCGGATTACGGTATCCTTCCAAAGGCCATGCATGAGCTGAACTATTTTAGAGACCACCTCGATGTGTTCGCCGATATGGCGAAGAAGCGCGGCGCCGCGCTCGACCTGGACGCTTTTCGCAAGCTGGACAAGGAGCGCCGCGAACTCATCACCGCGACCGAACAGCTTAAGGCGCGGCGCAACAAGGCTAGCGAAGAAATCGCGCGCCTGAAGAAAGAAAAGCAGAACGCCCTATCGATCATCGCCGAAATGAAGCAAGTTTCCGAGCGCATCAAGCAGGCGGACGAGCGCATCGCAGCATTGGACGCGACCCAGCGCGAATTGTTAATGACCATTCCGAACATTCCGCATTCCTCGGTGCCGGTCGGCGCCGGCGCTGCGGACAACGTCGAAGTCCGCCGCGGGGGCGCGCCCCCTAAATTCGATTTCGCTCCCAAGCCTCACTGGGAAGTGGGCGAGCGCGCCGGCATCCTCGACCTCGCCGTCGCGACGAAAATTACCGGCGCGCGTTTTGCGGTTTACAAAGGCTGGGGAGCTCGCCTCGAGCGCGCCCTTGCGAATTTTTTCCTCGACGTACACACCCGTGAGCATGGCTATACAGAAATACTGCCGCCCTTCCTGGTGAACACCGCGTCTCTCACCGGCGCAGGCCAATTGCCGAAATTTGCCGCAGATCTCTTCAAAATTCAGGACACCGACTTCTGGCTTACTCCCACCGCCGAAGTCGAGCTCCACAATCTCTACCGCGACGAAACCATTCCGGAAGAAAAACTTCCCATCCACGTCACCGCGTGGACCGCCTGTTTCCGTTCTGAAGCCGGCGCCGCTGGAAAAGATACTCGCGGCATCCTCCGGCAACATCAATTTCAGAAGGTCGAACTCTTCAAATTTACGCATCCAGAGAAAAGCTATGAAGAGCACGAAGCTCTGGTGCGCAACGCCGAGACAATTCTCCAAAAACTCGGTCTGCACTATCGCACCGTCTTGCTCTGTACCGGCGACATGGGCTTTGCTTCCGCAAAAACGTACGACCTCGAAGTTTGGCTGCCCGCCAGCAACGAATTCCGTGAAATTTCTTCCTGCTCCAACTGCGAAGCCTTTCAATCTCGCCGCGCCGGTATTCGATTCAAACCTAAAGGGGTTGGCAAAAGCGATTTTGTCCACACTTTGAATGGTTCCGGACTCGCCGTGGGCCGCACGTGGATCGCCGTGGTGGAGAATTGTCAGCAAGCAGACGGCTCCATTTTGATCCCTGAAGCCTTGCGCCCCTACATGGGAATTGACCGCATTCCGGCAGCCGGGTAGGCCTGCTCGCCGCCTAATTGCACGAATTCGGCGCGCGCCGCACATCCCCGTCGAAAGCAGCGCGCTTCCTGTGTAACTTATTGTAATTAAATAGCTTAGAGTACATTTGCGGACATTTTTCCCAAAGATGCAACGCACAATTCGCCTCGCAACCCCTTGAAATCACACCTTTTCGTTTGACGGGCCCTTTTCGCCTTGCATACACTCCCCTCACGGCCCGAATGTGGTTATTCGGCAAACGAGGCTGGTTGGCACACACTTATTAACATGAACTTTCTCGCTCGCATCGTGAGATTTCTGTTCTGGCTGCTGGTCCTGTCCTGGGGCTTGCGGCTTTTGCGCCGCATGGTCGGCGGTATGCTGCGGAATGACCAGGCTCCGCCGCCACAAACCGCGGATTCCGCTGCGGGCATTCCAGCACCTTCCGCGGCGCGCCGGCTGGTGCGTGATCCCGTCTGCGGAATGCACGTGGACGAGACGCGCTCTATTCCGTTTCGGGAGGGGGCCGAGATGCTTCACTTCTGCTCTCCCGCTTGTCGCGATGCCTACGCCGGCAACGTCAGGAAGTTCGCGGCCAACGGATAAGCCGAATTTCCATTCAGTGAATTTTGAACCTGGGCCAAGTGAAAACGGATTCTCTTACACAAATCGACTAGACGAAAGGACCGACGCCAATGGCCACGGTCGCAAAGCCCACAGCCCCCACAAGACAGATAGGTGCACCTCCCCTGGTGCCCCGCATTGCTCCCCGAGAGGACTTGAATCCTTTTCGCATCGCGCAGATTCAGTTCGACATGGCGGCCGAGTTCTTGAAGCTTGATCCCGGCCTGCGGCAGATTTTGCGCACGCCCAAGCGCATCCTGGAAGTTTCCCTGCCCACCAAGATGGACAACGGCCAGGTAAAGGTGTTCACCGGCTACCGCGTGCAGCACAATGTGTCCCGCGGCCCGGGCAAGGGCGGCATCCGCTATCACCCCAACGTCACTCTCGATGAAGTAAAGGCGCTGGCGATGTGGATGACCTGGAAGACCGCCGCCGTGAACGTTCCCTTCGGAGGAGCCAAGGGCGGCGTGGTTTGCGACCCCAAGCGCATGTCCAAGAGCGAACTCGAGCGGATGACACGCCGCTACGCCAGCGAGATCCTGCCCATCATCGGTCCATCCATGGACATTCCCGCGCCGGATGTTTACACCGACGCACAGACCATGGCCTGGATCATGGACACCTACGCCATGACCATCGGCCATTCCGCACACGGTGTCGTCACCGGCAAACCTCTCTCCGTCGGCGGTTCTGAAGGACGCGGCGAAGCCACCGCTCGCGGCTTGCTCTATGTGGTCGAAGAAGCCTGCAAGATGAAAAAGATTTCGCTTCGCGGCGCGACTGTCGCGATTCAGGGATTTGGCAACGCCGGCGCTACAGCCGCGCGGTTATTTGCTGAAAAGAAAGCAAAAATCGTGGCCCTCAGCGATACCCGCGGCGGCGTCACCAATTCCCGGGGCATCGATCCCATCAAGGCCATTCGCTACAAGGAGCGTTCCGGCACGGTTGTCGGCATGCCGGGCGCGTCGCGCATCACCAACGATGAGTTGCTCACGATGAAGTGCGACATCCTCATCCCTGCGGCGCTCGAAAATGTCATCACCCTTCACAACGCCGAGGCCGTCAAGGCCCGCATCGTCGCCGAAGCCGCCAACGGTCCCACTACCCCGCACGCCGATGAAATCCTTGCGCGTCGCGGCGTCATCGTGCTGCCCGATATTCTCGCCAATGCCGGGGGGGTCACCGTCAGCTACTTCGAATGGGTCCAGAACCAGGAAGGCCTCATGTGGGACGTTGACGAAGTCAACGCCCGCTTGCAGAAGATCATGACCCGCGCCTTCCACGAGATGGTGGATACCATGCGCAAGCATCATGTTCCCCCGCGCGCTGGCGCCATGATCCTCGCCGTCGGCCGCGTCTCGGAAGCCACCCTAGTTCGCGGCTTATTCCCCTAGGAAATAGCAGCCGGCGCCGATCCGTGTGGCTTTGGCTCGGTTCCGGGGATCGCGATCGGCGTTTTAATGCCTTGCAGCTCGGGAGGTTTCCAGAATCGCGTTGGCTTCAAGCGCAAGCTTGCGGCAGCTTATGTCCTGTTTCCTCATCGGTCTGGGATGGGGCGTTTGAAGTTGCGGCGCAAAGTCCTCTTACCTTGGCACCGGGGAGCTATCGGAGAGTGCCTCCGCCCGCGCCGGATTCTTGCCTAGCGTTCTCTGAAAGTCAGCAAGCTCTTTCTGCCGCCGGACGGGAATCTGCAATCTAAGGCAGCGCTTCTCGGGCTCCACGCGGCAGAGTATTACCAGGGCAGCCTGGCGGCCGATCTTTCCCGACACTCTCCACATAAAACGTGCCCTCGCGCTTGCTGATGACAAAAAAGAGTTCGTCCGGCAAGTCTCCCGGCGGATCATGTTCTCCGGCCCCTTCCAACAGCAACCCGATTTGCCACTTCGAGACGTTTGCCGCCGAGTTGCAGGGTTGCACGAAGTCAAATTCCGTATCGATTTTCTCGCGGCCGTCCCGGCTCAACCGGCCATGCCAGTATTGGAGTTTCGCCGCATCAGCGTTGGCTGCCCAAGTACTAGCGTTTTCCCACTTCATATCCACCCATTCGTCCAGGAAGTCCTCGGGAGCCAGCGCCAAGGGCGGGATGCGGGTTACCCGGTTTCCACTCACCTCGTACTTGTGCACATGCTCCCGCGTAAGGATGCTGGCATCGAGACCCTGCGAGGCCACATTGTGGATCTCGAACCCCTGCGGATTGACCGTCAGCCGGTAGGGCTGGTCCGTCCCGAGATAAACGATCGTATGTTCGTCGAGCAGCACCACGGAATGATTGGCATCTTCGCCGGGGCGCAAAACTTTGTAGCGCAGCTGCTGCCAGTTCGAACTGCACCACGGGTTCACATCGGCCGTGACCACAAACCAATTCCCATCGTCATCTGGAGGGGAGACGGCAAACTGGAACGAGCCTTGCGCACCGGCGACATCCTCATAACCATTGGATTCGGCCACCAACAGCAGTTCCCAGGTCGCCCCCATTCGGCGGTAAAGATTCAGAGATGCATCGCTGCCGCACGGAATCGTCAAGTTGGTGACCACGGCCATCAAATCCGGTTGCCGCGCCGGCCGGCGCACCGTCACGTCATAGAGATAGCCGAAATCGTCCCCGTCTGCAGTGTAGTACCCGTCTCGCTGCACTTGATTTAGCGCCTCGATTCCAGCCTTTTTCAGGTCCGCGAGGATAAGCTCATGCAGTGTTTCCGGGGAGGAAGAGGAGTGCTTATTAAGCGTACGGCCGATGATCTCGCGCAGCCCCGACTTGAACTGTGGAAGCAGTTTTTGAGCCGCCAGCGGTACATGGTCCGAAGGATTCCCCCTGCCCCGCGTATCGATGGCGCGGAGCTGTTCCGCCACGGCTTGCAGCTTGTCCGTCTGCGCCTGAAGAAAAAGGAAAGGCGAAAGAATTAGAAACGTTTGCAGCGGGAAAACGCGCGGCGAAAGGTTCATAGAGATATTCCAGAATGCGATAGACGGTGGAACCGACCCGCCGCGGCAAACATCCTTGACATTCCTAAACAAGAATATCATCAAGTTTTTTCTTGCGTTGGAGAAACAGCGCGCGTACATTCGCAGGTGCCGGTCCGTCCACCTGACGCGACCGGCTATTTTCGTCGTTGGAGCAAGAAAAGACGATGACCACGAACGGACACGGCCACCCAGCACCGCCCATTCTGCTGACCATCGCGGGATTCGATCCTTCCTGCGGCGCCGGCACTGCCGCGGACTTGAAAACTTTCGCCGCGCACGGTTGCTACGGCATCGCCGCCATCACCGCGCTCACCGTGCAAAACACGCAAGGCGTCGAAACCGTGCACCTTACGCCTAGCTCTGAACTGCGCGCCCAACTGGATGTGCTGGCCAAGGATTGCGAAATCGCCGCGGTGAAAATCGGGATGCTCGGTAATCGCGGCAACGCGGTGGTGGTCGCGGAATTCCTCGATGCGCACAGATTTGCGCACGTCGTGCATGACCCGGTCATGAAGTCCTCCAGTGGCGCAGAACTTCTCGACGCCGGCGGAATCAAATTTGTCGCCACGGAACTGTTGAAGCGCGCCAGCGTCATTACCCCGAATGTGCCGGAAGCGGAAGTCCTAACCGGACTGTCTATCAAGGACGTCGCGGGCATGGAAGCCGCCGCCCGCAAAATCGTCGAGCTGGGCGCCCGCGCGGTGATCGTCAAGGGCGGCCACATGGAGCGCACCACGGATGTGCTTTTCGATGGCACCGAGTTGGTTTCGCTCGCCGGTGAGAAAACCAATGAAGACCATCTTCACGGAACGGGCTGCACTTTTGCTTCCGCGCTGACCGCGCAATTGGCAGCCGGGCGCGGATTGCTGGAAGCCGCCACGCTCGCCAAGGTCTATGTAACCAAAGCCATCGAGAAAGCCTATGCCGTAGGAAAAGGCCGTTTGCCGCTGGATCATTTCTTCCGGCAGAAGATCGAGCCCCCCGCCCGCGGCATCCACGAAGTCCCCCAACACGGCATGCACCCCGCCGCCGAGCCCGCTGCGCACTGAGAATTGCTCTCGACGCTCCCTCTCTTGTCTCCGCGTTTAGACACTTATTGTTTGTAGACGATGCGACCGCCAACGATGGTGGCAGTCGGTGCGCCTTTGAAAGCGCGCCCGTCAAAAGGAGAATTCCGGGATTTACTGTGCGATTCTTTCACATGATAGGTCCAGGTGTGATGCGGCGAAAAAATTGTCAGGTCCGCGGGTTGGCCCACGGCAATCCTGCGTTCGATGCCCAGCACTCGCGCTGGCCCCACCGTGAACAGCTCCACCATGCGCATCAGCGAAATTCGCCCACCTTGCACCAATTGCTCCAGCGCCAGTGGCAGCGCCGTCTCGAAACCCAAAATTCCAAACGGCGCACGATCGAACTCCACATCTTTAAAGGCAGGCTCGTGCGGAGCATGATCGGTCGCAATGGCATCCACCGTTCCGTCCGCGAGCCCAGCCAGCAGGGCTTCTCGGTCTTCGCGCGCCGCCAGCGGCGGATTCATCTTGAATTTCGAGTCGTACTCCACGTCCTCATCGATGAGCGTGAAGTGATGCGGCGTCACTTCGCAGCTGACGCGCAGCCCGCGCGACTTCGCCCATCGCACTTGTTCCAGCGACGCCTTGGCAGAAAGATGCGCCACATGCAGTCGCGCGCCGGTCAATTCCGCGAGCTGCACATCCCTCGCCACGCAAACCGACTCCGCGGCCGCCGGCATCCCGCGCAATCCCAGCCGCGTTGAAGTTACTCCTTCGTGCATCACCGCACCGGCTGCCAGCGAAACGTCCTCGGAATGCTCAATCACCGGAAGGTCCAGCGACCGGCAATAGTCCATCACCTGCCGTGCCAACTTCGCCGTCGCAATCGGTTTTCCATCATCTGAAACCGCTACGATCCCCGCTTCCTTCATCGCCGCGATTTCCGCAATGGCCTCGCCCTTGCTCCCCACGGACGCCGCGCCAATCGGCCAAACTCGAACGCTGCCGCCGACTTTCGCGCGATCCAGAATAAACCGCGTCACCGACGCATTGTCATTTACCGGCTTGGTGTTCGGCATGCAGCAAACCGCCGTGAAGCCGCCGCGCGCCGCCGCGCGCGTGCCGGTCTCGATGGTTTCCGACGATTCCTGCCCCGGCTCGCGCAAATGCACGTGAAGATCGATGAAGCCTGGCGCCACGATCATCCCGCTGGCATCAAGAACTTCCGTGTCCTGGGGCGCCGCAATTTTGCCCGCCGGCCCAAGCTCTTTGATCTTCTCCCCATCCAGCAACACATCGAGTGTCGCATCCGTCTTTGTCACCGGGTCCATCACGCGCCCTTTTTTAATCAGAAGCATTCGCCGATTCCTTTGACTTCACTTCCAGCGCTGGATGCGCATCCGTCTCCGTGGCGCCGCTGATCAGCAAGTAGAGAATAGCCATTCGTACCGCCACTCCGTTAGTCACCTGCTCCAGCACACAGGACTGCGGCCCGTCTGCCACTTCCGGCGTAATCTCAATTCCGCGGTTCATCGGCCCTGGATGCAGCACGATTGCATTCTGGCTCGCCCGGCGCAACCTCTCCGCATTCAGTTGGTACAGCAAAACGTAATCGTTGGGGGAAAGCGGCGGATCATTCAACCGCTCCGTCTGCACCCGCAGCATGATAATGACGTCAGCGCCTTCGAGCGCCTCTTCCATCTGGTAGACGCAGCGAATCGTTGTCCCCGGCGCGATTTTTTCCAGCTCGCGAGGAACCCACATCGCCGGCCCGCATAGCGTGAACTTGCATCCAAACTTTCCCAGCAGATGGATGTTCGAACGTGCCACCCGGCTGTGCAGGATGTCGCCTAGAATCGTCACGTTCAAATTCTTGATCGTTCCCAGCCGGTCGCGAATCGTTAGCGCATCCAGCAATCCCTGTGAAGGATGCTCGTGCGTGCCGTCGCCCGCGTTCACCACGGGAATGTCCAGATGCCGCGCCACGTAATCGGGAGCGCCCGATGCTGCATGCCGCATCACCAGGCAATCCGGCTTCATCGCGTTCAGATTGAAAACCGTATCCAGAAGCGTCTCGCCCTTTTTCAGGCTGGACGCCTCGGCCTGCAAATTCATAGAGTCCGCCCCGAGCCGCGAAGCCGCGGCCCCAAAACTGATGCGCGTGCGCGTCGAAGTCTCGAAAAACGCCAGCGCCACCGTTTTCCCCCGCAGCGTCGCCAGTTTCTTCAGCGGATTCTTTTGAATGGCCTGAAATGGCTTGCTTTGATCGAGTAAAAAGCTCATTTCGTCCGCGGTGAGCGGTTCGAGGGCTAGCAAATCGCGGAAGTTGTAACTCAATGTCCCTTCTCGGATCTTAGAACCAGCTAATTCCTGCAAATATTTCCAAACCTACTCGACGCGGTCGACCAGCACGACGCGCTCTTCTTTGTCGATCTCGCGCAGCCGCACCTCGATAATTTCGGTGTCGCTGGTCTGCACCGTGCGTCCGATGTATTGCGACTCGATCGGCATTTCGCGGTGCCCGCGGTCGATCAGCACGCACAGAGACACGCGTTTCGGCCGTCCCAGGTCAAACAGCCCGTTCATCGCCGCGCGAATCGTCCGCCCGGTGTAAAGCACATCGTCGATCAGCACCAGGTCCATATTATCAACGCCAAAAGGAATGTCCGAGGAGCGCAGCACCGCCATCGGCGCCACTTTCGAAAGGTCATCGCGGTACAACGTAATGTCCAGCACGCCTACGGGAACTTCCAGGCCGTCGATCCCGCGCATCGCTTGCGCAATCCGCTGCGCCAGCGGTACTCCGCGCCTCACGATCCCGATCAGCGCCAGGTTTTTCGTTCCGCCACTCTTTTCCACAATTTCGTGTGCCAGCCGCTGGAGCGTGCGGTCGATTTCCGGCGCGGACATCAATTGTGCTTTTTCGACGATGCGCATGGTCGGGTAATCGTATCATTGGTGACCGCGGAGCGGTCAATCCGGCCCGCTGTCATCGAACTCTAATGCGGCCGTAGTAGACTCTCGGGGCGGATTGGGGAGGTGGTCTTGGCCATGTTTTCAGCAACACTTTTGGTGCCGCGGTCTCGCTTGCACCGCGGGCTGATTCGAGCAGCAATTTTTCTCGCTGGCGGCATTTTCTTGACGCCACGAATCGCGGCCCAGGCGCCGCGGCGCGCGGCAGCTCCTAAGGCGTCGCCAGTTCCCGCCAAGCCGAAGCTCGTCGTGCTCTTGGTTGTCGACCAGATGCGCGCAGACTACGTCGATAAATTCCTCGGCCAGTGGACCGGCGGCCTCAAGCGCCTCGTCGACGAAGGCGCGTGGTTTCGCGACGCCGCTTATCCCTACGCCGCCACCGAAACCTGCGTCGGCCACGCCACCATCTCCACCGGCGCATTTCCCGCCACCCACGGCATGGTCGCCAACGCCTGGTGGGACCGCAAAGAACAAAAAATGGTGACCTGCACGTCCGATCCGGATGCCAACGCAAAGAACATGGGCTATGCCGGCGCCACTGCAAAAGGCGCGGACACCGCTTGGCGCATGGCGGTGCCCTCTTTTGCTGAGGAGCTGAAATTTCAGAGCAGCGGCGCAACGCGCATCGTCACGTTTTCCCTGAAGGCCCGCGCCGCCATCACCATGGCTGGCCACAAAGCTGATGCTGCTACCTGGTTTGACAGCGGCGCGTGGGTCACCTCGACCGCCTACGGCACGCTGCCTTTTATGGAAGAGCAAGCCAAGTCGCACCCGGCGAAGGCCGATTTCGGCAAGACCTGGGCACTTTCCCTTCCTGCAAGCGCTTATTGGTACGGCGAGAAAGCTCTCGGGGCCGTCCCTCCCGACGGTTGGGATCTCCGCTTTCCCCACCCGCTGCGCGGAAAGACGGGCGTCGATGAACCAGACGGCGCCTTCTACGAACAGTGGGCCTCCAGCCCCTACGCCGACACGGCACTAACCGAACTGGCCGAAAGAGCTGTGGATGAGCGGAAGCTAGGCCAAGCCGCAGGAACCGATTTTCTCGCCGTCGGGTACTCTCCTGTGGATTATGTCGGTCACGAGTTCGGCCCCCGCAGCCGCGAAATCCAGGACATCCTAATAAGGCTGGACAAAGATCTCGCCAACCTCTTCGCGCATTTAGACGAGAAGGTCGGCAGCGGAAATTACGTCGTAGCGCTTACCGCCGACCACGGCGTGGTGCCCATTCCCGAAGACATGCAAACCACCGGCGCCGACGCCGGCCTCCTCCATCTGCCGGACCTCCAGGAAAGAATCGAAAAAGCCCTCGAAACCTTCAATTACCCCCAGCCTGCGGTTGCGCGCATGACGGGCAGCGACATTTATTTCGCGCCAGGGGTTTACGAAAAATTGCAGCACGACCCCGCCGCGATGCAGGTTGTCTTGGACGAGGTGCTGTCACAACCCGGGGTTGCGGCCGTGTATCGCGCGGAGGAATTGCGGGACCGACCTGCAACGCAAAGTCCCGGGCGCCGCGCCTTTGCACTCAGTTATTTTCCCGGTCGCAGCGGCGACCTATTCATCCTGCCAAAACCCTACTGGCTGATGGACAGCACTCCCACCGGAAAGCCGCGTTCCTACGGTACCGGCCACGGCGTCCCCTACAACTACGATCAACACGTCCCCGTTGTACTGATGGGCTTCGGCATCCAGCCCGGCCAATATTTCCAGCCCATCACGCCCGCCGACATCGCCCCAACTTTCGCCGCCCTCTGCGGCATCACCCTGGCATCCCGGGACGGCCACATCCTCGTCGAAGCCCTGAAAAAACTCACGCCTGGATCCCGTCCGGTGAAACCAGCGATAGCGCCAGCACTCTAGCGCCGTGGCGTTGGCCGCAACTTTTTTGCCGCACGGGCTCCTAAAGTCATTTCTGAAAGAAGAACTACCTCCCTTGAAGTATCAGCTCCTCTAGGGGGGACCCCACTTACGCTCTAGCACCCTCCGTTGGCCGTCTCCGGCTGTTTCCTGCGCCAGGGAAGGGGCACGCTCGAGTGACCGTCGGATTTTACGCGGAGCCATAGCAGCTTCGTGTTATCCTTTTGCCCGAAGTGAGCTCCGCTGGCGCCGCTGACCTCAGCGTAAAAATTGGCGCGTTGCGCCTGCGGAATCCTATTCTCGCTGCCAGTGGAACCTTCGGATACGGCCTTGAATTCGCCCACCTTGTGGACCTGAACCGCCTCGGAGGCTTCGTCACCAAGGGCCTTTCTAGGGAACCTATCGAAGGGGCCCCCGCCCCCCGGCTTTACCCCACCCCCTCCGGCATGCTGAATGCCGTTGGGCTCCAGAATGTCGGGGTCCGGGCCTTTGTAGCCGAAAAACTCCCGGTACTGCGAAATTTTGATACAGCCGTCATCGCCAACGTCTTCGGGTATACGCTTGAGGACTACGTCGAGGTAATCGGCGTCCTGGAGGACGCCGAAGGCCTCGCCGGGTACGAACTCAATGTTTCCTGCCCCAACGTCAAGAAAGGTGGTATGCAGTTTGGCGGCGATCCTGTCTGCCTCGCCGAGGTCGTCGGAGCCGCCCGGAGAGCCACCCGAAAGAGACCTCTCTGGGTCAAACTCTCCCCTCTTGTTACAGACATAGGACTTATTGCTCGAGCAGCCGAAGAGGCCGGCGCCGATGCCTTGACGGTGGCAAACACCTATCCCGCAATGGCCATCGATTTCCGCTCCGGAAAGTCCCGACTAGGTAACCCGACCGGCGGCTTATCTGGCCCGGCCATTAAACCTATTACTTTGAGGCAGGTCTGGGAAACGAAGAAGGCCGTCAAGACACCAATTATAGGTCTTGGCGGCGTCGAGACGGTCGAGGACGTGCTTGATTACCTGGTTGTAGGTGCATCAGCAGTACAGGTCGGGACGGCCAGCTTTACTGACCCGAGTGCCAGTCAGCGACTTTCCGAGGCCCTTACTAAGGTCCTATTACTAGCTAAAGCGTTTACTTTGAATGAGTTAAGGGACAGATTCGTAGCTGAAAATGGTTGACATAACGCCTCTTCTTTGCTACACTTTTTTGGATCGAGTAGCACAAAGAACACACTATGAGACATCGACTATTCATGAGCTGGGCTGCACTGCGGTGGGTACTCCTGATGTTCCTGGTTGCTCCGGGGATGGAAGCACCTCTCGTAGCGCATCTGAATCAACCCGTGAAGCCGATCAAGACCTGGGTGGGTAATTCCAGTTGGTATGGCCCCGGGTTCAATGGCCGCAAGACCGCCAACGGCGAGCGCTTCGACTCCGAAGCCCTCACGGCGGCACACCCCAACCTGCCTTTTGGCTCCATCATCCGCGTAGTGAACCCGCGGAACGGCAAATTTGAAATCGTACGTATCAATGACCGGGGTCCCTATCAAGAAGGGCGTGAAATTGATGTATCCTATCGTGTCGCCCGGAAAATCGGCTTGATCCATTCGGGCGTGAGCCAGGTTCGGCTCGAGCTCATGGCGCTACCCGAGAAACACTGACCCCGAAGGAGTCGGGGTCGAATATGACCACGACGACCTTCGATGCCCATCCCCGCAGCAGCCTGATCGTCGCGCTTGATTTTGATTCTCTATCCACCGCGCTGAAATTCGCTAAGCAGGTTGCCGATCTGGTGGGCATGTTCAAGATTGGCAACCAGCTCTTTACGGCTGCGGGCCCGGTCGCCGTCAAAGAAATCGCCGCGCTTGGCCCAGGCATTTTTCTGGACCTGAAATTCCACGATATTCCAAACACCGTTGCCGGCGCCGTGCTTTCTTCCGCGGCCATGACCGGAGTGCAGCTTGTCAACGTGCACGCGCTCGGCGGCAAGGCCATGCTCGAAGCTGCCGTGCAGGCCATTAGTGCTGGAGTTCCCATGGGTGCGGACCGGCCACGCTTGCTGGCGGTGACGGTTTTGACCAGCATGGATCAGAAGGCCATGAAAGATGTGGGCATCAGCGGTACGCCGAAACTGCGCGTGGTGAAACTTGCGCAGCTTGCAAAACAGGTGGGCGTCGATGGGGTCGTCGCATCGGTCGAGGAGGCCCGAGCGATTCGCAAGGCTTGCGGCCGGGATTTCCTGATCGTGACGCCTGGCGTTCGTCCGAAAGATTCCACCGTGCAATCCAAATCCGAAGACCAATCCCGGAAAGCCACGCCTACCGAAGCGATTCGCGCCGGCGCCGATTTCCTGGTGGTTGGCAGGCCGATCATTGCGGCGGCCGATCCGCGAGCCGCCGCCCAAGCGATCGTCGAAGAAATCGGCGCCGCAAAGTAGATTCCCGCGGTTTGACCCGCGATTCTTTCCTCCAGTAGCATCACAAGCGGCGTTAGCATTCGCCTCTAAATTCATTCATGACTATTCCGACGAAGAGCGTAATTGTTGGCACGGCCGGACACATCGATCACGGCAAATCCACGCTGGTCGAAGCCTTGACGGGCACGCACCCGGATCGGTTGGCCGAAGAGAAGCGCCGCGGAATCACCATCGATTTAGGTTTCGCTTTCCTGGAAGAAAATGGCGTGCGCTTCGGTTTCATAGATGTGCCGGGACACGAAAGATTTGTCAGTAACATGCTGGCTGGTGCTGCGGGCATCGACGTTTTATTGCTGGTCATCGCCGCGGACGAATCCATCAAGCCGCAGACCCGCGAGCATTTTGATATTTGCCGTTTGCTGGGCGTGAAGCGCGGGGTGGTGGCGTTGACGAAGAGCGATATGGTGGACAGCGACACGCTGGAACTGGTGCGCATGGAGGCGGAGGAATTTCTCCGCGGATCGTTCTTGGAAAAGGCCCCGCTGGTGCCCGTAAGCGCAAAAACCGGAGCCGGACTCGGGGAGTTGAAGAACGCCTTGAGTGAAGCAGCCGCTAACGCGGGCGCGAAAGACTCTCGGCGATATTTTCGGCTGCCGATTGACCGCGCGTTTGCGATGAAAGGATTTGGCTCCGTGGTGACGGGGACGCTGATTTCCGGAAGCGTTGGCCCTGGCGATGAAGTGGAGTTGTTTCCGCGTGGCGAGCGGCTGCGCGTGCGCGGGGTGCACTCCAGCGGCAAGTCCGTGGAAGGCGCGATGCCGGGGCAGCGCACGGCGGTGAATCTGGCGGGAATCGAGCACACCGCGCTGAAGCGCGGTATGGTGCTGGCATCGCCGGGAAAATTCCGGAAGACGCGGCGGATCGATGTGCGGCTGGAGTTGCTACCATCGGCGAGAAAAATGAAGCCAGGCTCGCGCGTGCATTTTCACGCCGGTACGGCGGAGACCATCGCCGAAGTGTTTTTTCACGGAACGAAAGAAATTTCGCCCGGCGGTAGCGCGCTGGCCAATTTAAAATTGCAAGATGAGATTTTGGTACTGCCGGGAGACCGCTTCATCGTCCGACAGTTTTCGCCGGTCGTGACGATCGGCGGAGGCGCAGTGCTGGACCCGCTAGCGCGGCGGCCGATGCTGCGCGACGCGGGACGCGCGGCATTTCTTGAAACGCTGGAGCGGGGAAACTCCGAGGAGATTCTGGCAGCCATGACGGAGCGCGCGCTGCTGGGGCTGGGGTACGAAGAGATAGTGGCGCGAACAGCTTGGATGGAAAAGGAAATCCAGGACATTTCAAGAAAACTTCACGGAACTGCCCGCTTAAGAATCGTGTCGAGCGAACCGCCGATGCTGGTCTCCGGAAAACTATTTGAAGAAGCGCGCAAGAAGATTACGGACAAAGTCGAAAGATTCCAAAAGGAAAATCCATTACTCCCTGGAATTGCGCGCGAGGATTTGCGCACCAGCCTGGGAAAGCGCGTACGCAGTGAGACCTTTCGCGCCGCGCTCGACGAGTTGGTGGCGCAGAAGAAATTGGATGCCGCGGGCGAACTAGTAAAGAAGGCGGGATCCGAAATTGCTTTGCTTCCCGAAGAAGCCAAGGCCAAGGAGCAGATCGAAGCAGCGTTTTCTACCGCGAGTCTGGCGGTACCGGCGGTGAAAGAAGTGCTGGCAAAACTCACCGTCGAAGCGAAGCGAGCCGAGAAACTTTTGCAAATTCTCCTTCGGGAGAAGAGCCTGGTGCGCGTCTCGCCGGAACTGGTTTTTCACCGCCTCGCACTGGCCCAATTGAAGGAGCAGCTTTCGGCTTACAAGAAGTCCAAAGGCGATCGGATAAGTGTCCCGATTTTCAAGGAGTTAACCGGAATCACCCGGAAGTATGCCATCCCTCTTCTGGAATATCTGGACCGGGAACGGGTAACACGCCGTGCCGGGGATGAGCGTGTTATACTTTAGATTCCTGGCAGGCGGCAGCGGCGGCTTACGCTGATGGGTATGCTGAAGTTCGGTTGGGAGATGTAGGAGGCTGATATGGAATTTCCAATGCACTGGCTAATTATCTTAGTCGTGGTGCTGATCCTTTTCGGCGGACGGAAGATTCCCGAGTTGATGCGCGGACTCGGCGAAGGAGTGCGCGGATTCAAAGAGGGCATGCATGGCAATTCGCAGTCGTCAGCCGCGCCTACACAGACGCCGGCTCCCACAGCAGCGGAGAAGCCTGCCGAAGAGAAGAAGTAACCCGAGCGTAAAGCAAGAATTCAGCGAATATTGGAATTGGGCTCCAAAGGGTTGGGGCCCTTTTTGTTTTTCTGCGAGCGAATCTAGAGTTTTGCCCATCGGAGCGGTGGGCGGGGCTGGCCTCCTCCTGGAAGAGGCCGAGTAGCTCAGAATTGTTTCAGGAGAGAACGGCGTACCTGGCGATGCAGGAGGTTATGGGACGGAAAAGCGGGAGCGAGCTCTCGCACTTCCAAAATTGTGTCCAAAGAGTAGCGGAAAACCTTATCCCACGCGGAAAAACTGGACTTTCGACCAGTAGCCGCGCAGCAACTTTGCGTTCAGCATCGGGTATTACAGGATGACCCGGGAATCGAAATCATCGGAATAATTCATTAGGAGAGAAACATGAAATGCACATGGATGAAGGGGAGCGCCTTGCCCGTTGCACTGCTGATGGTGGGCAGCGTGGCAATGGCGCAGGATCAATCGTCTTCCGGCTCGCAGCCGCCAGCCCAGAGCGGAAGCTCGGCGACGCCTGCAACCCCGGCGACCACGCCAGCTCCGGCTGCGAAGCCGACGGTGGCGCAGCGCAAAGAGAATCAGCAGGATCGCATCGCCCAAGGCGTGAAGAGCGGCCAACTGACGGCCGGCGAGACCGCTAACCTGGAAACCAAAGAAGCGGCCATCAACGGCGAAACCAAGGCGGACCGCGCGGCGAACGGCGGCAAGCTGACCGCTGCCGAGAAGGCGCAGGTCAACAAGCAACAGAACGGCGTTTCCAAGCAGATCTACGCGGACAAGCACAACGCCAACACCGCGCAGTATGGCAACAACAAAGTCGGACAGCGCAAAGAAAATCAGCAGGACCGCATCGCGCAGGGCATCAAGAGCGGGCAACTGACCGCCGGCGAAACGGCCAAGCTCGAGAATCAGCAAAAGGGCATCAACCAGCAGGTGAAAGCGGATCGCGCGGCCAACGGCGGGAAACTGACCAGCGGCGAAAAACAGCAAGTCAACAAGCAACAGAACGCGGCGTCGAAGAACATCTACAACAAGAAGCACAACGCCAAGACGCAGCCGCAAGCACAGCCGAAGAAGTGAGTTTCTCCACCCTAACGAGAGAGGCGCTCCGGCCGAGAACTGGGGCGCCTTTTCTTTGTGTTGTAGAGTCCTTAGTTTTCAGACAGGCGGGCGGCGGTTATCCCGTTCTGTGAGCTTTTGCTGGATAAGGGGCTTCCAGGTGAGCTACGGCTCGGGGCGCGATCCTAGATAACCATAACGGCCCCCCGCCAGATCCACGAAAAACCGTGCACCTCCTCGGCAACTAAAGAAAGGTTCTCCGGGAAAGCGAGGCGCACTACTTGACAGGGATAGTGCACCAGAGTCGTGACCGCGGTGTGAATAAGGATTTGCAGCTGAAAATCGGAGAAACGTCAGGTCTGCTCACCCCCGGCGTCCTTCCGTAAGAGTGGGTTTTCAAAGAACGAAAGTTGTGCGCGGGAGCTTTGGACGTCGCCGCAATGTTTGGCGATGATGAGGGTGATGTCGTCGTGCTGTTCACGGGGGCTGAAGCGCTGGACTTCATCGACGATGGAAGCCAGGGCGGCCTGCGAAGACAAATCACAATGGCGCCGGAGCGCTTCGATCAGACGCTGTTCACCGAATTGCTCATCGAAGGAGTCGTACGTTTCGGTTATGCCGTCGGTGTAGAGGGCCAGGGTGTCCCCTGGGTGCAGTTGACATTCTTCAATTTCGCAATCCCAATCCTTAAAGATACCGAGCACCGTGGCGGTGGCCTGGAGGCGCTCGACGGAATTATCGCTGCGGAGCAGCAGAGCCGGGAGATGGCCGCAATTGGCGTAGCGCAAACGGCAAGCGGCGTCGTCGTACTCGGCAAAGAAGAGGGTGGCGAAGGCGCCGTCAGGCGTGTTGTCACAGAAGAGCTGGTTCACAGAGCACATCAAGCGTTGCAGTTGGTCCAGCGCGATGGCGCACTGGCTGCGCACATTGGCTTGCAGATTGGCCATCAGCAGGGCGGCAGCGATTCCTTTTCCTGAGATATCGCCGATGACCAAGCCGAGGCGCTCGTTGCCGAGATCCAGGAAGTCGTAATAGTCACCGCCGACTTTGCGTGCCTGGATGCAGATGCCCGCGTACTCCAGGCTCTTGAGCGGCGGCTGGGTTTGCGGGAACAGACGGGCCTGGACCTGTTTGGCGATTTCGATTTCCTGGGCGAGCCGGAGTTCGGATTCCTGCTTCTGGACAATCGCGTGGCGATGCTCTTCGACGGCGTGAGTTACCTCATCGAAACTCACCAGACCGAAGGAATTGCCGTCGACATCCCTGAAACGGGTGAAAACTCCCCCCCAGATGGGGGTCTCCTTTCCGAGCAGAACCGATGGAGCGGGCGAAGGCGCGGGTTGCGCCTGGGGACGGTACTTGATGCGCCGGAGGCGGGGAGTGTACTGAAAGCGAACCCCGCGATTGGACCATTCCTGAAATTTGGCGGCGACGTCTTCGGTGACAAAAACCACCTGGGTGGAACGGCCGATGAGCTTGTACTCCTGAGACTTGGGTTTTGGAACGACAAGAGAGAGGATGGCGCTGCCATCGGGAGGAGCGACGGCGACCCAGCGGTCACCGGATTGAAGGCGGGCATCGAAGGCCAGGTGGAAGCCGAGTTGGTCGAGATAGAAACGCAGGCTGCGATCCTGATCGCGAACATAGACGTTCACACAGTGAAGACGAAGATGCAGATCCTTGGCGGCCGGGGAAGGGGGAGCGTCCATACGCGAGATTATAAGCCGGTCGGGGGACGGTTCGCGTGGGAGTCTAGAAGGGGCAAGGGGTGAAGGGACCCGGGGGCCGGCGGATAAAAATGACATCAGGGTTCAAGGCCACCAAATTCTGCTTCAATATCCGCGGCGGCCTTGGTGAGGACAGATCTGTCCGTGGTGATCAGCCGAGCGCTTTGAAGAGCGGTCCTGGCGGCCAGAAAGTAGGGTAGGCCACGCTCTTTGCAACCGTCGGACGCCGAACATTCCGCGGCCAAGATGTCAGCGAGCGAGAGCGCCTTGCGCCGATCATCTTCCACCTGTCCCTGGGAGCGCTCGGGATTGGCCAGATCTTCGGCGAGCCGGGTGAGAGACGAAGTGAATTTGCCTGCCATGTAGAAAAATTGCTCGGTGGTCTCCCGCATGCAGAATCTGTCCAGACGAGCTCGCAGGGCGCGGATCTGCAGCGTGACGGTTTCTTTGTCCTGTGGAGGTGCATTGAGGAGCAGGTAGGCTTGATGGGCAAGATCGAGCAAGTCGCTGGGAGCGCTGACTTTTTTCAGGTCCTCTTGGATGCCAAGCGCCGAACGTGCGGCCAGGGGTTGCAACAGCGGCCAATTAACCTCGACGGACTGAATATTAAGGCCCATCCTATAGAAGGCTCGTCCCACAGACTTATTGTTCATCGCTCCGGCTGCGGGAGCGAGCGGTACGGAAGCAGGGCGGGTACCACCCTGGGGCGGGTTAACTACGCTGGTTGACGGATTGCCCGGATTCTTGATTTGCAGGTTGCCTGGAGGGCTCTTGAGCAGTGCAATCACATCGGAATCCTTATTTTTTTCCGCAATGGAGAGAGCTGTTTCTCCCTGCTTATCCCGCGCATTGAGGTTTGCTCCCTTGGCGAGCAAAGCGCGCACGGCGTTCGCGTGTCCTTGGCGGGCCGCTTCGATCAACGCGGTCCTGCCGTGGTCATCCTTTGCATCCACGGCCGCACCTTTTTCCAACAGCAGGCTCAAGATACCGGTGTCGCCGCTGTACGCGGCCTGAATCAAGGGAGTGTCGTCATATTTGTTGCGGGCGTTTACATCGGCGCCCTTTTCCAGGAGGGTACGCACGACTTCCGTGCGATCCGAAAAAACCGCCCAAAACAAGGACGTCCATCCGTCATTGTCCCGCGCGCTCAAGTTGGCGCCGTTCTGCAGCAAGGCGATGACGGTATCCTTGTAGCCCTCCACCGCCGCCTCCATTAAAGCCGTTCTTCCCGTACTGCCCTTGGCATTCACATCCGCGCCTTTGGCCAACAAGATTGGAATGATGTAGGTATGGCCGGTTGCGGCGGCGCCCATCAGTGCGGTGTGCCCCAAGCTGCTCTTGCCGTTTGCGTCGGCGCCGGCGGCCAGCAGGCGGCGTACCTCGGCGGCATCTCCGGCTTCGGCGGCCTCCCCGAGAGCTGTGGCTAGGGGCTTGCTGACTGCAGAGGGGGGTCCAGCAGTCTTAGGTAGGGTCGCAGGCAGGCCGCCTGGCGGCGATGCGGCCGGCGCGCCCGGCTTTTCGTTCTTGGAGGTATTGATGGGCTGTCCCCGCGGAGCATTGCGGAGCAGTGCAATAATGCTGGACTGTTTGTATTTTTGAGCCAAGCGCAGCGCGGTGTCTCCATCCTTGTCGCGCACGCTGACATCGGCGCCTTTCTCCAGCAATAGGCGTGCGGCCTCGAGTTGACCCAAATCCACCGCGCTCATCAATGCGGTGCGCCCGTCCTTGCTTAGGGCGTTCACATCGGCACCCTTCTCGAGGAGAACGTGCAGGGCATCTATTTGTCCGCGAACCACGGCCTCCATAAGGGCCGTCTTTCCGTAGCCGTCTCTTGCATTCAGATCCGCACCATTCTCGAGCAAGGTTCGAACGATCTCCGCATGTCCCGAGAACGCGGCCCACAGGAGCGGTGTCCAGCCGTCGTTGTCCTTAGAATTGATATTCGCGCCCTTGTCCAGCAAGAGGTGCACGACGGGCGGATAGTCTCCGAGGGCGGCGTTCATCAGCGCCGACTCTCCCTCGTTCCCACTGGCATTCACGTTTGCGCCATGCTCCAACAAGATGCGCACAGAGTCCGCCCGGCCGAAATAGGCGGCCCAAATCAGCGCTGTCCATCCGGCCTTGTCCTTCGCGTTGGGATTGGCACCGTCGGAGAGAATTTTCTGCAGGGCAGAACTATTTTTCGCCTTAGCGGCATCAAGCAATTTGGTATCAAGATCCTGGGCAGACGCAGTGGAACAGATCGAAAAGACGACCAGGAACATCCAAGACGGCATTTTCATGACTCTCCCAGAAATGTGCAGCTTCCGAGTTCCGCTTCGCGCGTTCCGGCTTCTGATATAACAGCACCCGCAGCCTATGGTGCCCGAAAGACCGAGTAAATAACATTTTGCTTGTTGCGCGGGAGGAAAATGCCGGGTATTTGCGGAAATTTGCATAATTGAGCAACCGCGCAGCGCTTTTCGAGAGCGTGGAAAGGGAAGGTGCACTCTGAAGCCAACGCCAAAGAAACAGTCACGGCGGGGGTCTCTAAGATAGGCGGATCGTCCAACCTCGAACGCGCTCGTTATAGCGTTACGCCGATACCCGCTCAATCTTCAGACCAGCCGAGGGAGCTAAGGGCGTGCTGGAGACGGGCCAGGGGGAGGCCGACGACGTTGAAGTAACAACCCTCGATGCGCGGGATGTAACGGCCGGCGCGGCCCTGGATGGCGTAGCCGCCTGCTTTATCGTGAGGCTCGCCGGTCGCGAGATAGCGTGAGATTTCTTCGGCCGAGAGCACCGCGAATTGCACTAGCGTGGACTCGACAAAGGTGAGGCGCTCGGCGTCAGGAAGTCGGATGAGGGCGACGCCCGTGACGACGGCGTGAGTGAGGCCGGAAAGTTTTTCAAGCATGTGGCGGGCGTCATCGGAGGAGCGGGGCTTGCCGAAGATGTGGCCTTCGAGGGTGACTTCCGTGTCGGCGCCGATGACGATGACCGGGCCAACGGCGCGTGCAGCGACCAGTTCGGCTTTGGCGACAGCCAGACGCTCGACCAGGTTGTGGGCGGATTCGCCGGGGTACGGTGTTTCGTCGATGGCGGAAGAGAGCACGGTGAAGGAGAAACCCGCAGCCTGGAGAATTTCGGCGCGGCGGACGGATGCGGAGGCAAGAATGAGTTTCATGATGGTGATTGGTGGGGGAAGCGGAGATGCACAGTTGAAAGTTGAAAGTTCAAAGTTCGAAGAGAAGAAAGAACAATAGTGCTGCGGAGAGAGAAATTCGATGCAAATCGCTCCGTGATATTTTGGTCTTTCGGCATAGGTTTTTCTGCGCCCACTTCAGGAGCGACGGACTACGCAATTCGAAAAGAATACTATAGAGCGAGAGCGGTGACAGCCTGTGCTTGGGGGCAGGCGAAGAAGCGGGCGATGGGACTCCCGCACTCCAAATCAGATGACGACGGACTCTTGGTATTCACCGAAGACGCGGCGGAGGACGTCGGAGATTTCGCCGATCGTGGCGTAGGCTTCGACGGCGGCGAGGATGGCGGGGAGAAGATTTTCGGAAGTGGCGGCGCGGCGCTGGAGTTCGGCGAGGGCGGATTGTGCGCGGGTGGAGTCCCGTTTGGCGCGGAGAGCATTCAAGCGGTCAATTTGAGTGCGCTCGATTTCGGCGTCGATGCGGAGGGTGGGAATGGTGCGCGCATCATTTCCTCCCGATGGCGCGATGAAATCGTTTACGCCGACTACGATTTGGTCTTTTTTCTCGACGGCCTGCTGGAACTCGTAAGCGGCTTTTTGGATTTCTCCTTGCACGTAACCGGCTTCAATGGCGCGCAACATTCCACCCAGGTTGTCGATTCTTGAAAGATAGGCCGACGCGAGCGATTCGATTTCATTGGTGAGGGCTTCGATGACGTAGGAGCCAGCGACGGGGTCGACGGTATTGGCAACGCCGGTTTCGTTGGCGAGGACTTGCTGGGTGCGGAGAGCGATCAGGGCGGCGTCTTCGGTGGGCAAGGCGAGTGCTTCATCCATGGAATTGGTGTGAAGAGATTGGCAGCCGCCGAGAACGGCGGCTAGCGCTTGAATCGCTACGCGGACGATGTTGTTCTCCGGTTGCTGTGCGGTAAGGGAGGAACCAGCGGTTTGCGCGTGGAAGCGCAGCATCAGTGAGCGCGGATCTTTTGCCTCGAAACGTTCCGCCATGATTTTCGCCCACAGGCGGCGGGCGGCGCGGTACTTGGCGATTTCTTCGAGGAGATCATTGTGGGCGTTGAAGAAAAAAGAAAGCTGGGGGGCGAATTCGTCGACGCGCAGCCCGGCGTCGAGCGCGGCCCGGACGTAGGCGATGCCATCGGCGAGAGTGAAAGCAACTTCCTGGACGGCGGTCGAACCGGCTTCGCGAATGTGATAGCCGGAGATAGAGATAGTGTTCCACTTGGGAAGATGGTCGCGGCACCAGGCGAAAATGTCAGTGACGATACGCATGGCGGGGCGCACCGGATAAATGTAGGTGCCGCGAGCGATGTATTCCTTGAGGATATCGTTTTGCACGGTGCCGGAAAGCTGCTGCAGGTCGGCACCTTGACGCTTCGCGACAGCTACATAGAGACAAAGGAGGATTGCGGCAGTGGCGTTGATGGTCATGGAGGTGGAGACTTTTTCTAGCGGGATGCCGTCGAAAAGCGTTTCCATGTCTTCGAGTGAGTCGATGGCGACGCCGACTTTGCCGACTTCGCCGAGGGCCAGAGGGTGGTCGGAGTCCATGCCGATTTGCGTAGGCAGATCGAAAGCGACGGAGAGGCCAGCCTGGCCCTTGCTCAGGAGGTAGCGGTAGCGCTGATTGGATTCGATGGCGGAACCAAAGCCGGCGTACTGGCGCATGGTCCATAGGCGGCCGCGGTACATGGTGGGGTAGATGCCGCGGGTGAAGGGGTGTTCGCCGGGATAGCCAATCGAGTCTGCCGTTTCGGAGTCGAGCGCAGCGCCGGAATGGTAGACGCGCTCCAGCGGGATACCGGAGAGGGTGGTGAATTTCTCCTTGCGCTCGGGGGGAGTAGCGGGTTTGGATTTTGTGTCGGACATAAAAGCGGAAAAATCGAAGTTAGAAACTCGCCCGGATACTTGGCAACTTGCTCCTTAGTAACGCCGGGCTGAAGCCCGGCCTCTCCACACTTTCTCCAGAGAAGCGGCCTACAACTTCCGAGATCTGCGGAACGAGGTTACGGCGAAAAACAGAAACAATAGCGCCACGGCTATGGCGATGGCGATGAGCCAGCGGGCGGTGTCGCGGGTCCAGGCGCGCAGCGCAGCGTTGAGCCAAGCCAATGCGAGAACGGCAAAGACCGCGCCGATGAGCTCGTGAAAAAGCTGACGAAGCGTTCGCCAGAAACGCCGAAAACCGCTTTGCTGGTGAGGCGCGGTAGCTGCGTTTGCGGCCGTGGACATACGAGCATCTTAGCGCAAAACGCGGCCAACAAGAGGAAACCGGACTATTTTACTCAATTGAGGGATCTTTCACCCTGAACGAAGGTACTGTGAACGAATTGGAGACAACGGAACGAAGGTCTCTTGTATCCAACAAAACGTGGGCCTAGAATGGCCAAAGAAGTAAGGGGAGCCAGCCTTGCAACTCGACGATCACCTAAAAAACCTGCTCCGCGAACTGGGACACGCCATCAACGATACGGTGTCCGATTCCGACCGCATCACGGGTGCGATTGCCGGAGTGCGCGCTCACGGGTATGACATCGTGCTAAAGTTGGACGCGACCATCGGGCTGGCAAAACGCGACGCGGCGGCGGCGGAAGCAGCGAAGCTGACGACCCAGGACCGGCGCTTCCTGGAGTCGCTGCGGATTCAGGTGGATCAAGAATCTTTCTTGGAAGAAAATGACAAAAAGCCAGCTCCGAAGCTGGCCATGACGCCACAGGACGTGCGATTTCTGAAGTCACTGCGGATTGCCACGGACGGCGGGGAATGAAGAGAATCGCCAAGATTGCCGAACTCGGATTGCTGCTGATGATGGCGGCCGCGGGGGTCTTTTCTTCGCCTGCTAGGGCGCAGTCGCCAGCGACGGTTGTCCCGATCGTAGTTGATACCGCGGCACCGATCGTCATCAATGCGGTGAAGCCAAAACCGAAGCAGACCGGACTTGATAAATTTCAAGGCTTTGTAATGCACGCGAACAACGCGCAGATCACGGTGCGAGCGAAGGGCAACGATATGGCGATCCGAACGTTCCCACTTTCGCAAGCGGCATCCGCAAAGATGCAGCAGATCATCGACAAGGGCGGCTACCAGTACGGCGACAAAGTGACGGTCTATTACGTGCCCGCTACGTCAGAAGCCATCAAGTTCAAAGGGAAACCCTCGAAACCCATTTGATTCGCGGAGCGGCAACATGCTTCGCTTGCCTGCGGTTGCCGGACGTTTCTATCCTTCTAATCCTTCAGAACTGACAGCGCTCATTAACAACTACGTGGTGGCCGACAGAAGCAGTCCGCCGATTCCGGTAAGGGCGTGCCTTGTGCCGCACGCCGGTTACGTCTATTCGGGGCACGTGGCCGGGGCAGTGTTCGGACGGATGGCCTTGCCCCGGAAGGTGATTATTCTCGGCGTGCGGCATTATCCTCGCGGAGAGCCGGCAGCGATACTCTCAAGCGGGGCGTGGCGCACGCCGCTGGGAGATGCGCGGATTGACGAGGACATGGCGGAAGCGCTGAAAAAGACTTGTCCGCTTCTGAGAGAGGACAGCGCGGCGCACAGCGGGGAGCATTCGCTGGAAGTGCAGTTGCCGTTCTTGCAGGTGCTCGTCCCGGATTTCACGTTTGTTCCGGTGGCGCTGGGAACGGCGCGATTCGAATCCTTGGTGGATGTGGGTGAAGCGATCGGGCGCGTGCTGGATGGTTCGAAAGAAGAAGTGCTGTTATTGACGACTTCGGATTTGAATCATTACGAGGATGACGCCGTGACACGCGTCAAGGACCGAAAAGCGATCAATCAATTGCTGACGCTGAATCCCCGCGGACTGTATGACACCTGCCGCGCTGAAAATATCTCCATGTGCGGCCTTGGACCAGCAACGGCCATGCTGACCGCGCTAACCGGGCTTGGCGTGAAAAAGGCGGAATTAGTGAAATACGCAACGTCCGCGGACGTATCCGGGGACCGCAGCGGGGTGGTGGGCTACGCCGGCATGATTTTTGCATGAGAAGGAAGTTCCATTGAAGCGCGAAGGCGGTCCCCATTCGGCGACGCTGTGTTCCAACCGAGAGTGCGACCTTGCTATGGCCGTCCCCTGCTCCCCCCGCCGGAACTCGATGAAGAAGACGAACTCGACGAACTACTCGAGCTGGAAACACTTCCACCGCCGCTGCTGCCGGCGGAAACATGCGATGACGATCCGGAGGAGCTCGAACCGGAAGAGTGCGATGCGGAACTCCCGCCGCCAGAGTAGGGCGAGGTGGAGGAGTACGATCCGCGGCCCCCAGCGGAAGAGCCAGAGTTGTGGGCGCCGCCGTTGTAGGATGCCGCGGCGCTGGTGTGGCCAAAAGATTGGGCATAGCGGCTGGAGCGGCCATCCGCGAAGCTCGCCAATTTTCCGTTGGCCGCGATTCCGCCGACTGGAACTTCCCTGGTCTTCGCACCAACAACGCCAGCAGCAGGCATCATGAATTTCTGTGTCTTGTAGTCGTACACAATATGGGAATCGGCGTGATTCGCCGCGGCCATCGATTGGCCGTGTGCCGCTTCCTGCATCAAGTGCCCGCGTATTTCCGGAGGGGCAACCGGCAGAGCGTGAGTCAGAAATCCGCTCTGAAATTCCCTCGGCGCCTTATCGAGAATTTTGACTCTCTCTCTGGCGTCCACGGTCGCGCGCAGCAATGGCTCGCCAGGCTTGGCCGGAGGAATGAGGATTCCGTTTTTCAAGTTAATAGGAGGCTTGTCCTTGACGTCATTGGGATGGCGCGGTACGAAGCCGACTTTACCGCCAGCGCGCACCCAAACCGGACGCGGCGGGTGCACCGGCTTGCAAGCCTTACCTCGGCATCCAGGCGGCTTCCCAAGCGAGAGCACTCGCGCGTAGTGGTCGTGGTGCTGAATCCAGGCGCCGTTCCAACAGGACTCTGAATAGGCAGTTCCTTCTAACGCGGCTCGCTCGGCAGCGGTTTTCAGACTAAGAAGGTATTCGAGTTCTTGCTGGGTGTGGGCAATGCGTGACACCCGTCTAGCAGTGTAAGGGCTGCAGACTCTCCAAATCCGCTCCGTCCATTCCACGGACCGCGGCGGGAACCCGGTGTTGGGTGTATTTTGCGCG
>Ga0210399_10000392_pt1 | contig 35173 bp, 31 predicted proteins | sample IncBWC14MmetaG_FD_150865 | JGI IMG/M metagenome (GOLD analysis project Ga0210399, IMG submission 150865) | Forest soil microbial communities from Barre Woods Harvard Forest LTER site, Petersham, Massachusetts, United States - Inc-BW-C-14-M | ecosystem: Environmental > Terrestrial > Soil >... | reverse complement strand
CGCGTCTGCCCATCGCGATTGCGGGGACCCTGGGCGTGCTCGCGGTTGGGCTTTTGGCCTTCGCGGCCCTTGTCCTCGTGCGTCCCTCCCCTCCTGCTCCCGTTCCCCACCCCCCGGTGACGGCTGCACCGGTCCTCCCGGCCTCGCCCCTGCCCCTGTCGCCGACACCGCCACCCAGTGGCGGCCCCTCCGCTCCCCCGACACGCCCCACGCCCGCTCCGGAGCGAACGGCTCCTCCCTCGAAGGAGGAGACGCCCCCGCCCGCCCTCTCCCCCGTGGAAGCACGAATGGATCGCGCCAACGACCTCATCGAGAAGGGCCGCTATGCGGAAGCGCTGGCCGTGGCCAGGGCCATCTTGGAGCGCGACCCCGGCAACGCCGCTGCCAAAGCCCTGGCCGGAGACGCGGAAGCCGCCATCGTCATCGAGACCTGCGTAAAGAACGCGAAAGCGGCGCTGAACGCGGGCGACAAGGACAGGGCCCTGGAGGAGATAAAAAAAGGCCTGGCCGTGAACCCGAGCGAGGGCCGGCTCCTGGCCCTCTTCCGCGAGGCCACCCAATGAGCCTTTTCGCCCTCTTCAACCGCGCCCGGTTTTGCGCTACGATGCAGCCCTCCCCGGGGGCTGGCCCCCGGGGACCCTCGTCAAGGAGGACCCGTTCATGACCTACGTCATCGCGGAGCCGTGCATCAACACAAAGGACACGGCCTGCGTCGAGGTGTGCCCGGTCGATTGCATCCACCCCAAGAAGGACGAAGCGGACTTCGCGGGCGAGAACAAGCTCTACATCGACCCCGAGACGTGCATCGACTGCGGGGCGTGCGTGCCCGTGTGCCCGGTCCAGGCGATCTTCCCCCAGGAGGAGTTGCCGGAGAAGTGGGCCCAATTCACAAAGATCGACGCTGACTGGTACACGAAGAAGAAGTAAGGCGGCGGGCCTAACCGCCCTTCTCTAGCGGCGGAAGACGTGTCGGACGATCAGGCGCACGGAGACGGGGACGCCGCCCAGGGTGGCGGGGGCGAACCTCCATCTCGCCACTGCCTGCAGGAGGGCAGCGTCCAGAGCCCCGCCCGCGGACTCGATCAGCGCTGTCTCGATCACGTCGCCCGTCTCCCCGATCCAAGCCTCCACCACGACTGATCCCTCGATGCCGCGCTCTCGCGCGGCATCCGGATAGGCCGGGGTTTCCCCCGCGATCCGCCGGGGGGGGGTGACCTCGGGGCCGAAGTCCACGAGCTGACCGGGGCGGACACCTCCCGGTCCAGCGACGGCCAGAGGAAGCGTGCAGGTCAGGGCCTGGAGGGGGCGGGCCGCCGTTAGCTCGATATCGGTGGTGACCCCGGCGCGCCCTCGCGCTTCCATCCGTATCTGGTGGCGGCCGAAAGAGACGCCCAGTCCGGGCTGGGGGGCCCGGCCCAGCCGCTGCCCGTCCAGGTACACCTCCGCTCCCGGGGGGTCGCTGTCGAGGGCGAGCACCGCCTCCCGGCCGGCGGCGTGGGGGATCGTGTTCTCCCCGGGGATGCCGGCGGGGGCAGTGGCGGTGCGCGCGGTCTTCAGGGTGGGCGCGGAGGCCTCGGCCCGCGTGGGGGAGGCCTCCGCCGCGGGGTAGGTGACCTCCAAATCGAGGACCGACTGCGCGGCCGTCTGCAGATCGCGCGCGAAGTCCAGGGCGTGGGGGTACCGGTCGGCAGGGGATGTGGCAAAGGCGCGGACGAACACCGCGTTCACGGCCTCCGGAAGCCGCCCGTCGGCCTGCCGGGGGGGCACATGCTTGCCGTGGACGACCCGCGCCACTACCTCAGTGATGGTTTTGCCTGGGAAGGGGGGGCACCCGGTAAGGAGCTCGTAGGCCACCGCAGCCAGGGAGAACACGTCCGCGCGGCCATCCACCCTCTCCCCCATCATCTGCTCGGGGGACATGTAGCGAACCGACCCCACCATGGTGCCAATGGCGGTCAGGGTGGAGGACTCCAGCCGGGCCACCCCGAAGTCCATGACCTTCACCCCTCCGTCGTTCATCATCATGATGTTGGCGGGCTTGATGTCTCGGTGGACGATGCCGTGGCGGTGGGCGTAGTCGATCGAGTCGGCGACCCGCAGGACGAGCGCGCACACCTTGCGCACGCTGAAGACGGAGCCGTCTTTGAGGATCACGGAGAGGGGCTGGCCCTCGAGAAATTCCATGACCAGGTAGGCGGGGCCCACGTCGTAGATCTGGACGATGTCGGGGTGGTTCATCCGCCCCGCCGCCTCCGCCTCGTGCCGGAAGCGAGCCTGGTACTGCTCCTGCTCGGCGGGGGTCATGAATTCCGACCGGCGCATGACCTTGATCGCCACCGGCCGGCTCAGGCGGGGATCCACGCAAAGGTAGACCACGCCCATGGCCCCCGAGCCCAGCTCCTCCAGGACCTGGTAGCGGCCGAAATAGTCGGGGGCCTCGCTCTCGATGGGCATGCGCGCCGGAAATTTAAGGAATCCTCACTTTAGCCCCGCCGCCCTGGCAGCGTCAAACCGGCCTGCCTATGCTATGGTTGGGCTTCGCCATGAGCCGCCTTCAGCCCAGGACGGGCTGCCACGAACTAATGTTCCACGCCGGGTTCGTTCTCGACGATCCGGGGGAGGTGGCGCTCGAGGACTATGCCCGCGCCCTCACCCGGTCCCGGGAGGCGGAGGCCGGGCGGGACCCACTGGACCCCGCCCAGGTCAAGGGCGTCCACGTCTGCGGGTTGGCGAGTCCCCCGGCCCCCCAGGTCCTAACGGATCTCGAGGCCTTCGCCCGTGACCTGGCGGTCCACCGCGAGGGCAGCGGCCTCGGCTGGGCCTAACCCCGTCCTCTACAACGGAGCAAGCTAGCATGGCCGAGAACCTGAGGCTGGCCCGGCTGTATCTGGTGATCCTCGCCATCGTGGCCGGCGGGCGGTGGGGGATGAGCCTCTTCGGCGTTCCCTACGAGAGAGGTACGGACAAGGTCAGCATCGTCATCGTGACGCTGTTCTCGTCGCTGTTCTACGCTGCCTTCTGCCGCCGCTGGCTGGGCTACCGGATCCTGCCTGCGGTGGGGCTGGCCATGACGTTCGGCGTCATCTCCCAGCTCGTGGTCCTGCTCTCGACGGTAGTCTCCTACCTCTTGGGGATCCACAGCTACTTCAACTATCCCACCGCGTTGAACCAGCCGGCGGCGGTTCCTTTCGGCTTGGCCCTCGGGATTCGCGTGGGCGGCCTGGTGGCGAATACCCTCACCAACGGCATTGCGGGCGCGCTCGGATGGGCCATGGGCGGCCTGCTCCCACCCTCCAGAGAGCAAACCGCCGGGTAGACCGGGCGGTCGTCCCCATTCCGGAGTCCGGGAGGGAGGGCCGGCCAGGTCCATAGGCCCCAGGGGTCCACGCCTCCGGCGTGGGCTAACGCCGCCGCCACGAATCACCCCCCCGGGGTGACCGACTCCGCCGGTCCCGGAAGAGGCTGGCCGGGAGCGCACTCAGGCCCGCCCTGGCGCCGACGCGAGGGCGACCGTATCCTCCTGAGCCCGCAGGGACGACTGTCACCGTGGTCTTGACATGACTTCCTCCGTTCTGATACCGTTCAGGTCGCACTAGTTGCCCCCGCTCTGGCGTTCGGAAGAGGCCGCCCACGGTGGGCGGCTTTGGTTCGTGGGCGCGCAGGTGACGTGGCGCTAGGCAAAGGCTAAGGAGGCCTGCACGTTCATGATCGAAGGCACGGTTAAGTGGTTCAACGAGTCCAAGGGTTTCGGTTTCTTGTCTCGCGAGGGAGGGCCGGACGTGTTCGTCCACCACTCCGAGATTCGCGCCGAGGGTTTCCGGACCCTCAACGAGGGTGACAAGGTACGGTTCGAGGTCGTGGATAGCCCGAAGGGACCTCGGGCCGCCAACGTCACCAAGATCGCCTAAAGGCTCATACCACTGAACCTAGGGACGCCCGGGGCCGCGAGGCTCCGGGCGTTTTCGCTTTTCAGGGTCTTTCATTGATCGCAGAGCGGCCCGGCGGTAGGATGCGGCTTCCCACCCGGGGAGGTCAGCCATGCGCCTGGTGACACGCGGGGACCTGGACGGCCTGACGTGCGCGGTCATCATCACGAGTTCGGAGGAGATCGACGAGATCCTGCTCGTCCACCCCCAGGACGTCACCGACAAACGGCTCGCCATCACCGAGGACGACATCCTGGCCAACCTGCCCTACCAGTCCGGCTGCGGCAAGTGGTTCGACCACCACCTGCTGACGGAGAGCAACGAGCGCCCTCCCGAGAAATTCGAGGGCCGCTACGGCCTCTCCCCCAGCGCGGCCCGGGTGGTCTACGAGTACTACATCGCCCGGAACCCGCGTATTCAGAGCTACGAGCGCCTGCTCGCGGAGACAGACCGGTTGGACTCGGCCCAGCTCAACATCGAAGATGTCCTCGACCCCAAGGACTACATCCTCCTCGGCTATACCCTCGACCCCCGCACCGGCCTCGGGGCCTACCAGGATTACTTCCTGCGGCTCGTGAACTGGGTGAAGACCCGGCCCATCGAGGAGATCCTGACCCTCCCCGAGGTGCAGCGGAGGGTGGGCCGGATCAAGGAGCAAGACGCGGAGTTTCGCCAGGCCACGGTCGCCAACTCGCGCCTCGAGGGGAACGTGGTCTTTACAGACTTCCGGGAGGTGAACCCGATTCCGGTGGGCAACCGCTTCATCGTCTACACCCTCTTCCCCCGGGCCAACATCTCCTTGCGCGTGCACTGGGGGCCGAGCCGCGAGCACGTAGCGGCCGCCGTCGGGCACTCGATCTTCAACCGCACCAGCCGCACCAACGTGGGCATGCTCATGTCAACCTACGGGGGCGGGGGCCACAAGGGTGCTGGAACCTGCCTGCTGCCCGCGGCCACGGCCGAGGCCCGGATAGCGGAGATGATCGCGATCATGCGGAAGGACGGCTAGGCGGGTCTTGTCCCCCTCCGTCCTCGAAACGCTGCGGGAGGCCGGCCGGGTGGCGGCCGCCGCGCGCGACATGGGGGCGCGCCTCATAGTGCCCGGGGCCTCGCTCCGCGAGGTGTGCGAGGCGGCGGAGCACGAGATCCGTCGCCGGGGCGCCGCCATCGCCTTTCCCGCTCAGTCTTCGCGCAACCACGTGGCCGCGCACTACTGTCCGTCCCCGGAGGACCAGACCGTCTACGCGGAAGGGGATCTGGCCAAGCTCGACATCGGGGTTCACATCGACGGGTACGTCGTGGACACCGCCCTCACCGTGAACGTGGGGGATCGGCCGGAAGGTCGGCGCCTAGTGGAGGCAGCGGGGGCGGCCCTGGAGGCCGCCATTGCCGCGGCCGGACCCGGGGTCCGGGTGCGCCGGGTCTCGGCCGCCATCGAAGCGACCCTCCGCCGCTACGAGCTGCGCCCGATGCGAAACCTCTGCGGCCACCACGTGGGCCGCTGGACGGTCCACTGCCCGCCCCCTATTCCGAACGTCCCCGAGGAGTCGGAGGACCGGCTCGTGGTGGGCGCGGTCTTGGCCATCGAGCCCTTCGCCACCGACGGCCTTGGCCTCGTGGCTGAGGAGGGCGCACCCGAGGTCTTCCGTCTCCCCCCCGGTCCAAGGAACGGGTCCGGCTTGGAGCCGGGCATCCTCGCCGCCCTCGAGGCCAGAAACGGCCTCCCCTTCGCCCGGCGGGACTTGGCCGGCTTTCCGCGGTCGCTGGTGGAGGAGACCCTGGCCGCGCTTCTCGCCCGGGGACGGCTGTCGGCTTACGCCCCCCTCGTCGAATCCAGCGGCCGGGCGGTCGCCCAGGCCGAGCACACACTGTACGTGGGGAGCGAGGGAGTGGAGGTGCTGACCCGCTGAAGAGTGCGGTTTACTTCTCTTCGTCCAGGAGGTCGTAAGGGAGGGGTTGGGGCCCGGGCACGATTCCCGCGATGTCGGGGTCCACCTCGACGCCGCTCTTCTCGACCTTGCCCTTGGCTTCTTTCCGCTCCACGCGCTTGGCGGCCTTTTCTCGTGCGCGCTCCTGGCGGGCTATCTCCTTCTGCCTCTTGGCAAATGTGGCTCTTCCTTTGTTGGCCATACTCTTGCTCCTGGACCTTCTGGCACCGCTAGCGTTTAGTCGGCGCGCCGCAGATCTCTAGTCTAGCACGAACGGGCGTGCTAAAAAGGCCCTATGGCGCGTGAGCCCGAGAGCCGACTCGCCTACTCCACCGGGGGAGAGCGGGAGCCGGAGCCTAAGAGCGCCGCGCCCCCCTCTCCGCGGGGTGGAATCCGAATCCGCCTAGAACGCCGGGCCTCCGACCGCATAGTCACGCTCGTGACCGGACTCCCGGGGAGCGCCGTGGAGTTGGCCCGCCTGCTGCGGGCGCTCAAGTCCGCTTGTGGCGCGGGGGGCACGGTGAAGCGCGGGGTCCTGGAACTCCAGGGCGACCATCGGACGGCGGCGGAGGCTTTTCTGGCGGACCGGGGTCTGGCCCCCCGCGTGACCAGAGGCTAGCCCATAGCGGTCCCGGGGCGCGGGGTGGCCACCGCCCGGAGAGAGTGGTGGACGAAGCGGACCGACTCCACGCCGACACCACCACCAACGGCTTCTTGCAGCGTCCTTCACGTGGGGAGGGGTAGGATTCGGGGGGAGGCACCCCCATGTTCGAACCATTCCGGCCCGAGCTGCTGAAGGGAAAGACCACGATCATCACCGGCGGAGGGACCGGCCTCGGCCGCTCCACCGCTTTGCGTCTGGCCGGACTGGGGGCGCGGGTGGCCGTTCTCGGCCGCCGACCCGACCCTCTGACGGAAACAGTCGGAGCCATTCGCGGGGCGGGCGGGGTGGCGGTGGGGGTCCCCGCGGACGTGCGCGACCCCGCTTCCGTGAAGGCCGCGTTCGACGCCGCGGAGAGCGAGCTGGGCCCCGCCAACCAGCTCATCAACAATGCGGCCGGGAACTTCCTGGCCCCGGCCGAGGACATCTCGGCCAACGCCTTCAACTCCGTGGTGCAGATCGTGCTCTACGGCACGTTCCACTGCACCACCGAGCTGGGGCGCCGGCTCATCGCCCGTCAAGCCAAGGGTGAGGTCCTCTCCATCACCACCAACTACGCCGAGACCGGTTCCGCTTTCGTCGTTCCCTCTGCAGCCGCCAAGGCGGGCGTGCTGGCCATGATGCGCTCGCTGGCCGTAGAGTGGGCGCTGTACGGCATCCGTTTGAACGCGGTCGCCCCCGGGCCCTTCCCCACGGAGGGGGCGTTCAGCCGGCTTCTCGCGGGCTCGGAGATGGAGAAGCAGGCCCTGCGGCGCGTCCCTGGGAAGCGTTTCGGGGAGCATTGGGAGCTCACCAACCTGATCGCCTACATTCTGAGCGACGCCAGCCCCTATCAGACGGGCGACCAGGTCACGATCGACGGGGCGGAGGGGCTCTTCTCGGGGCAGGAGTTCGCGGGCCTGGCGCATCTGGACCGGAGCGCGGCCAAGGAGATGATGGCGTCCCTCAAGCCCAGGAAGTGAGCGGGGTGGAGATCGACCGCGTCCTTCCCACCTGCCGGCCCCCGGGGCGGGCGGCGATGCGCCAGCGATGGGCCGACCTCTTGTTCCTGCACTGGGCGGTGCCGGCGGCGGCCCTCCGCCCCCGTCTCCCTCCCCGCCTCTCCGCGGACACCTTCGAGGGCCAGGCTTATGTGGGTCTTGTCCCCTTCCGCATGACGGGGGTGCGGCCCGTCTGGGCCCCGGCCTTTCCCCCCTTCTCCGACTTCCGCCAGGTCAACGTCCGAACGTATGTTCACCTCGCGGGGCAAGAGCCTGGCGTCTGGCTTTTCAGCTTGGACGCCTCCAGCGCTCTCGCGGTCGTGATGGCCCGAGTCCTCTACAAGCTGCCCTACTACCTTGCGCGCACGCGACTCGAGTACGACGCCGAAGGTGGCGTGTGCTACACCTCCGATCGCCGGGGCTCCCGACCGGTTGGCTGCAGGGTCCGCTACGCCCCCTGCGGCCCGGCAAGGGTGGCCCTTCCGGGCAGCCTGGAGCACTTTCTGGCCGAGCGGTACGTCCTCTACACGCAGAGCCGGGGGCGCCTCTATCGCGGCCGCGTCCACCACCGCCCCTATCCACTCCAGCCGGCCCAGATCGACGGCCTGGAGGAGACCCTTCTGGCCGCGGCCGGCCTCGCGCGGCCCGAAGAGGCCCCGCTGGCCCACTACGTCCGCGAGGTTTCGGCTGAGGTCTTCCCCCTGCGGCGGATCGCGCCTCGGTAAGGGGAGGTTCGTCGGTCAATACCCACTTCGGCATTGCTCGAATGCGGCGCCTCCGTATGCGGGTTCGTATGGCCGACCGCTGTCGATGGCCTGGGCCCTGCGCATCGGGTGGGGGCGTAGTCAGGTTGGCCTGGGCCAGGCCTGTCTCTGTTAATTCGGAGGGAACAACTTCCTTAGCTTCAAGCGTACGCGGAAACGCCCACCCGGCGCCATGCTCTTAGAGCTGACCGACGATACGGGGAGGGGTCGTTTGACAGCCGGGGTCGCCCCGAATAGCCTGTGATGTTGCGGCGTCATGAAGGACTCCATCCTCGATCTCAGCGCTCCCGCGATACCCGCGCCCCCTGTCGCGCCCAAGGCTCCCAAGGTGGACGTTCTCCACGGAGATCGCCGGGTGGACGACTACTTCTGGCTGCGCGACAAGACGAACCCCGCGGTGGCCGCCTACCTCGAGGCGGAGAACGCCTACACGGACGCGGTCATGAAGCCGACGGAGACCCTCCAGGAGGCGGTCTACAAGGAGATGCTCGACCGCATCAAGGAAACGGACGACAGCGTCCCCTACCGCAAAGGCGGCTACTGGTACTACTCACGAACGGAGCAGGGTAAGCAGTACCCGATCCACTGCCGCCGGAAAGGGAGCCGGGAGGCCCCGGAAGAGATCACCCTCGACCTGAACCAGCTGGCGGAGGGGCAGAAGTTCATGGCCTTGGGCGCCTACGCGGTGAGCGACGACGGCTCCCTCTTGGCCTACTCCACCGACAACACCGGATTCCGTCAGTACACCCTACAGGTCAAGGACCTGCGCACGGGGGATGTCGGGCCTCTGCGGGCGGAGCGAACGGGCTCGGTCGCCTGGTGCGCCGACAACCGAACCCTCTTCTATACCGTGGAGGAGGAGTCCACCAAGAGGCAGCACCGGCTCTACCGACACCGCCTGGGGACCTCCGCCCACGACCTCGTGTACGAGGAGAGTGACGAAGCCTTTAGCGTGGGCGTGCACCGGACGCGAAGCCTCCGCTATTTGATCCTCAGCATCTCGAGCCACACCACCTCCGAGGCCCGCTCCCTGCCCGCGGACGAGCCGGGGGCGGAATGGTCGCCCATCGCCCCCCGCCTTCCGGACCAGGAGTACGACGTTGACCACCACGGAGAGCTTTTCTACATCCGCACCAACGACCGGGGCCGCAACTTCCGGCTGGTGTCGGCTCCCGTGGGGAGCCCCTCCCGAGAGCATTGGCGGGAGGTCGTCCCCCACCGCTCGGAGGTGATGCTGGAGGGGGTGGACGTCTTCCGCGACCACTACGTCCTTTCCGAGCGCGAGGACGGCCTGCCCCAGTTCCGGGTGGCCCGTCTGCTCACGGGACAGGTGCACCGGCTGGCCTTCCCGGAGCCGGTCTACGCCGCCTACCCGGGGCCGAACCCGGAGTTCGACACCGCCACTTTCCGCTACAGCTACCAGTCGCTGGTGACGCCCAGCTCCGTCTTCGACTATGACCTCGAGGGCCGGGAGTCGACGCTTCTGAAGCAGACCGAGGTCCTGGGCGGCTATGAGGCGGCCCACTACCGGTCCGAGCGCCGGCATGCCACTGCCCCCGACGGCGTCCGCATCCCCTTGTCCATCGTCTACAAGGAAGGGTTGAAACGGGACGGCCGCGCCCCCCTCTATCTCTACGGTTACGGCGCCTACGGGTTCCCGCTCCCCATCGGCTTCTCCTCGAACCGGCTCAGCCTGCTCGACCGCGGGGTGGTCATGGTCTACGCGCACGTCCGGGGCGGGGGTGACCTCGGCAAGCGCTGGCACGACGACGGGCGGATGATGAAGAAGAGGAACTCCTTCACCGACTTCATCGCGGCCGCGGAATTCTTGATCGCGGAAGACTTCACCGGCGCCGAACGCCTGGTCATCGAGGGGGCTAGCGCGGGCGGGCTCCTCATGGGCGCGGTGGTCAACGCGCGCCCCGACCTCTTCAAAGCGGTGGTCTTGAAGGTGCCCTTCCTGGACGTGATCAACACCATGCTGGACGAGAGCCTGCCCCTCACGGTGGGCGAGTTCGAGGAGTGGGGCAATCCCAAGAAGAAGGAGGAGTACGACTACCTGAAGACGTACTGCCCCTACTCCAACCTGGAGGCCAAGGCCTACCCGGCCATGCTCGTGAAGACCTCCTTCCACGACAGCCAGGTCATGTACTGGGAGCCCGCGAAGTACGTGGCCCGCCTGCGCACGCTCAAGACCGACCCCAATCCGCTCCTCCTCAAGACCAACTGGGAGGCCGGCCACGGCGGGGCATCGGGCCGCTACGATTATCTGCACGAGGTGGCCTTCGACTACGCCTTCATCCTCGGTCAGCTCGGGACGGCGGAGTAAAGCAGTGCTGACCCTCAAGAGCCATCTCGGAGGGCGCTGGGTGGAGAGGGGGGGTGCCTCCTCAGAGACCCTGGTGAACCCCGCCACCGAGGAGCCCTTGGCCTCGGTGGGAGGGGGGGCCACCGACGGGAAGGCCGCCCTGGCTTTCGCCCGCACCCAGGGCGGGGTCGCCCTGCGCGCCCTCAGCTTCGCGAAGCGCGGCGCCCTCCTCGGGGCGATGGGCAAAGCCCTTCAGACCCACCGCGACGAGCTCCTCGACCTTTCCGTCCGCAGCGGGGGCAACACCCGCAGCGACGCGAAGTTCGACGTGGACGGGGCCATCTTCACGCTGGCCGCCTACGCCGAGATCGGCCAGGGCCTCGGGGGGGCCACGTTCCTCGTGGACGGGGAGGGGATCACCCTCGGCCGCTCACCCCGCTTCCACGGCCAGCACATCGCGGTCCCGCGTCAGGGCGTGGCCGTTCACATCAACGCCTTCAACTTCCCGGCCTGGGGCCTGGCGGAGAAGGCGGCGGTGGCCCTTTTGGCGGGGGTGCCGGTGGTGAGCAAGCCCGCCACAAGCTCCGCCCTCCTCGCCCACCGCATGGTGGAGATCCTGCTGGAGGAGCAAGTCCTGCCCGAGGGCGCCCTCTCGCTGCTGGTGGGTCCGGTGGGCGACCTTCTCGAGCACCTGGGGCCGCAGGACGTGGTGGCCTTCACGGGGGGCAGCGACACCGGGCTCAAGATACGGTCCCTGCCCCAAGTGCTGCGGAACTCGGTGCGGGTGAACGTGGAGGCGGACAGCCTGAACGCGGCGGTGCTGGGACCGGACGCCGATCCCGGCTCCGAGACCTACGAGTTCTTCCTGAAGGACGTGCTCCGGGACATGACGCAGAAGGCGGGCCAGAAGTGCACGGCCATCCGCCGCGTCCTGGCCCCCGCAGCGGTGGCGGCCCGGGTCCGGGACGACCTTGTGGACCGCCTGGGCGGGATCACGGTGGGAGACCCTGCCCACGACGGCGTGCGCATGGGTCCCCTGGCCACCGTCTCCCAGCTCCGCGACGTGCGCGAAGGCGTCTCCGCCCTGGCCGCGGACGGTCGGCTCGTGTTCGGGGTCTCGGAGGTGAAGGCCCTGGGCGCGCCCCCCGGAAAGGGTTTCTTCGTCTCGCCCGCCCTCATCGAGGTCGAGCCGGGGGCGGACGCCCCCGCCGTCCACGGGCGCGAGGTCTTCGGCCCCGTGGCCACGGTGGTGCCCTATTCGGGGCGGGCGGGGGAGGCGGCGGAGATCGTGGCCCGGGGGGGCGGCGGTCTGGTCGCCTCCGTGTACTCGGAGGACGCCCCTTTCACCGTCGACGTCGTGCTCGGCCTGGCTCCGTTTCACGGCCGCGTATTCCTAGGCAGCGCGCGCATCGCGGAGCAGTCTCCGGGGCCGGGAACGGTGCTGCCCTCCCTCGTCCACGGAGGCCCCGGGCGCGCGGGCGGGGGCGAAGAGCTGGGCGGGCCGCGCGGCCTCGCCTTCTACCTGCAGCGGGTGGCCCTCGAGGGCTCGCGTCCCATCATCGAGAAGATCGCCGGTATCAAAACGGATTGACCGCGGTGATCCCCACCGGGCCGGGCACGGAGTAGCCACCGGACCCGGCCGCGACCCTTGACAGGGCGCGCGACGCGACTCCTCAGCCGCCTCCTTCGGGCCCGCCCTTCCCCGGCCCCTTGAGCCGGGCCAGGACCGCGAAGGGGTTGTTGAAGGCGGGGGCCACCTTGTCCGGCGGGGTCGCGGCCCGGCTCCGTGGCGTCGGACGGGGGGAGGGCGGCCGCCGAGCCCCCGCGGGCGGGCGGGACACTTCTCGGGGTGCGGGCCGGGCTTGCGGGCCCGGGGGCCGGGACGGGGGCCGAGACACGGGCGCGGGTGCCTTAGAAGGCGCTGCCTTGGCCTCCCGACGGCGCGACCGCGGGGGCTTCCGGTCGGGCGGCGCCGGTTTCAGGCTGAGGGAGATCTGCTTCTTCTCCAGGTTGACCTGGAGCACGCGGGCCGTCACCCGGTCCCCCGGGCTCACCACGTCGCGGGGGTCCTTCACGAACTGGGCCCCGAGCTGGGAAATGTGGACGAGGCCGTCCTGGTGGACGCCGATATCCACGAAAGCGCCGAAGTTGGTCACGTTGGTCACGATCCCGGGACAAGCCATCCCGGGCTTCAGGTCGGGGAGGTCGTGCACGTCTTCCCGGAAGGCGAAGGGCACGAAGGCGGTGCGGGGATCGCGCCCGGGCTTTTCCAGCTCCTTGACAATGTCCTCGAAGGTGTAGTTCCCGACCTCCTCGGCCAGTCCGGCGGCCTGCCGGACCAGCTCCACCCCGGGTCCGAGCAAGTCCGCCACTGCCTTGCCCAGACGCTTGGCCAGCGCTTCCAGCGCCGCGTAGCGCTCGGGGTGGACGCTGGTGTTGTCGAGGGGCTGCTCGCCGCCGGGAATGCGGAGGAAGCCCGCGGCCTGTTCGAAGGTCTTGCTGTTGAGGCGGGGCACCGCGAGAAGGGCGGCCCGGGAGGCGAACAGGCCCTTGTGCGCGCGGTGCTCCACGATGGCTCGGGCCAGGGCGGGCCCGATCCCGGAGACGTGGGCGAGCAGGTGCGGGGAGGCGGTGTTGAGGTTGACCCCCACCTGGTTCACGCAGGAGTCCACGACCCGCTCCAGGCTCTTCTCCAGGGCCTTTCCGGCGACGTCGTGCTGGTACTGGCCGACCCCGATGCTTCGGGGCTCGATCTTGACGAGCTCGGCCAGCGGATCCTGCAGGCGCCGGGCGATGGAGATGGCCCCCCTCACGGTGACGTCCAAGTCCGGCAGTTCCTCGCGGGCCACCTCGCTCGCGCTGTAGACGCTCGCCCCCGCTTCGCTCACCATCACGACCGGGATGGTCAGCGCCTGCTCCTTTAGGGCGTGGCGCACGAAGATCTCGGTCTCACGCCCGGCGGTGCCGTTCCCCACCGCCACCGCTTGGATCCCGTCTCCGCGGACGATCTCGGCCAGGCGGGGCCCCGCCTGGGCCTTTCCCTCCTCGTTTTCCAGGTGAAGGAGTTCGTTCCGGACAAAGCCCCCGGCCGCATCCACCGCCGCCAGCTTGCAGCCGGTTCGCAGCCCGGGGTCCACCCCCAGGACCGGCCGGGCGCCGAAGGGAGGGGCCAGGAGCAGCCGGCGCACGTTCTCCGCGAAGACCCGGATGGCGGCCTCGTCCGCCGCCTCTTTGAGGCTGCGGTGCACCTCGTGCTCCACGCTCGGCAGCACGTGCTCCTTGAAGGCTAGCTGGGCCGCCTTCGCGAGCACCGCCGCCCCCGGCGAGTCGGGCACGGTGCAGGCCGCGGCCTCGAAAGTCCGCAGGAGCCGAGCTTCGAAATCGGAGTCCTCGGGGGGTGGGGCCACGAGGAGCGTGATCTCCTCCTCGGCCGCGCCCCGGCGCAGCGCCAGGTAGCGGTGGGAGTTCTGGGGCTCGCGCAGCGAGGTGATCCGCTCCTGGAAACGGAAATAGTGCTCGTACTTGCTGTTCGGCTTGGCTTTCCCGGCCAGGGTGGAGCGCACGTACCCGTTCTCGAAGATGCCCCTGCGCACGCAGGCCCGCAGCTCCGGGATCTCGGCCAGCCTCTCCACCAGGATGTCCCGCGCCCCCAAGACCGCCGCCTCCGGATCCTTGATTCCCTTCTCCTCGTCGCGGAAGGTAAAGGCCCACAGCTCGAGGGTCTGCCCGGGCTGGGGGCGGTCGAGGCCGTGGCCGCAGTCCCAGATCCAGTCCGCGAGCGGCTGGAGGCCGGCCTCCCGGGCCTGCGCCGCCTTGCTCTTGCGCTTCTGCTTGAAGGGAAGGTAGAGGTCCTCGAGAAGGTCGATCTCGAAAGCGGAGAGGATCTTATCCTTGAGCTCGGGGGTCAGCTTCTTCTGACGCTCGATCGACTCCAGGACGACGGTCTGGCGGTTGACGATCCGGTCCCAGAGCTCCCGGGCTTCCAGGGTGCGCTCGATCTGGACCTCGTCCAGATTGCCCGTCTGTTCCTTGCGATAGCGGGCGATGAAGGGGACGGTGGCCCCTTCCCCCGCCAGTTTGAGGACGGAATGAGCGCCCCCCAGGCGGATGTCGGGGTGCCGGGCCTGGAACCAGGAGTCGAATGTTGTCGCGGCCAAGGGGACGTTCAATCCGCCTCTTCGGAAAGAAGGCCTATGCTGCCATCACTCCCCCCCCCGCGCAAAGGCCGCCGGACCGGGTTTAGTCCCCCCCCGGGCCGTCCAGGCTTCGCCACAGGTACCAGCTGGCCACGGTGCGGTAAGGCGCCCAGGGCTCCGCCTGACGCCGCATCCAATCCGCCTTGGGCAGGGCCCGCTTCCGGTAGGCCTTCTGCATGGCCTTGCGGATGCCGTAGTCGTCGACGGGCAGCACGTCCAGGCGACCCAACCGGAAGATCAAGAACATCTCCGCCGTCCAGCGGCCGATCCCCTTGACCGCGGTCAGGGCCTCGATCACGGCCTCGTCGGGGAGGCGGGAGATGCGGCCGAGGGGAAGGCCCTCCCGGGCCCGGGACGTGAGGTCGCGCAGGTAGCCGATCTTCTGGCGGGACAGCCCGGCCTTGCGCAGGGCCGCGTCCGAGGCACGGGCGATGTCCTCCGGGCGCGGCCTTCGGCCCCCCGCGAGCGCGCAGAGCCGGCCGTGAATGGTGGCCGCGGCGCGACCCGTGATCTGCTGGTAGACGATGGACTCCACGAGGGCGGAAAAAGGGCCGCCCCCGCGCTCCACCCGCAAGCGGCAGGGGCCAACCTCCGCGATGATCCGGGCCAGGACGGGATCGCGGCGCCGAAGGTGGGCGGCGGCGCGGCGGAGCAGCTTGGGGTCGAGATCCAGGGTCGCCTCCTCGCGGCCAGCTGGCCACTCGCTCGCCATCGTAACCGGGCGGCCGGCCTCCGTGGGACCGCGCGCATCCCTGGTCCACCGGCGGGGGGGGTTACAATTCAATGGACGGGAGGCGGTCCATGACCACGTCTGAGGTCACCGAGCGGGAGTCCCGGAGGGTGGCGGAAGCCTCCCGCCAGGTGGAGTGGGAGCGGCCCAGTTTCATGCGCGAGCTGTTTCTGGGTAACTTCCGCTTGGACCTCATCCACCCCTTCCCCCTAGCCGGGGAGGAGCGGCCCGAGTTCAAGGCCTTCTACCTTGCCTTCTCGGAGTTCCTGCGCACCCGCGTCGACTCCGTGGCCATCGACGCGAGCGGAGAGTATCCGCCGGAGGTCCTGGACGGGCTCCGGAGGCTGGGTGCCTTCGGCATGAAGATCCCCAAGCCGTACGGGGGCCTGGGCTTCAGCAACGCCGAGTACAACAAGATCATGCTGCTCCTGGGGAGTGCGGACGGAAATCTGGGGGCCCTGCTCTCGGCGCACCAGTCGATCGGCGTCCCCCAGCCCCTGAAGCTCTTCGGGACCGAGGAGCAAAAGAAGAAATACCTGCCCCGGTGCGCGGCGGGGGAAATCTCGGCCTTCGCCTTGACCGAGATCAACGTGGGCTCCGATCCCGCCCGGCTCGCCACCACCGCGGAGAGAACCCCGGACGGCGACGCCTACCTCCTGAACGGCACCAAGCTCTGGTGCACCAACGGCACCCTCGCCCGGCTCCTGGTAGTCATGGCCGCGGATCCGCGCACCCGGAAAATCAGCGCTTTCGTGGTGGAGACGGATTGGCCGGGGGTAAAGGTCGAGCACCGCTGCCACTTCATGGGCCTCAAGGCCCTCGCCAACGCGGTCATCAGCTTCAAGAACGTGCGGGTGCCGGCCGCGAACCTGATCGGAGCGGAGGGCCGGGGGCTCAAGGTCGCCCTCACCACCCTGAACGACGGTCGTCTCTCCATCCCCAACAGCTCGGTCGGGACCGCCAAGGCCTGCCTGGAGATTTGCCGGCGCTGGGCCCAGGAGCGCGTGCAGTGGGGCAAGCCGGTGGGCCAGCATGAGGCCATCGCCCACAAGCTGGCGGCCATGGCCGCCCACACCTTCGCCATGGAGTCGGTGGCGAGCCTGGCCGCCGAGATGTCGGACCGGGGCGGGCACGACATCCGGCTGGAGGCGGCCGCGGCCAAGGAGTGGAACACCGACCGCTGCTGGGAGATCGTGGACGACACCATGCAGATCCGGGGCGGGCGCGGCTACGAGACCGAGCGCTCGCTCGCCAACCGCGGGGAGGAGCCGATCGGGGTGGAGCGCATGATGCGCGACTACCGCATCAACAAGATCTTCGAGGGCAGCAGCGAGATCATGCACCTCTTCATGGCCCGGGAGGCGGTGGACCGCCACCTCCAGTTGGCGGGCGCCCTCGCCGATCCCGAGCAGAGCCTTTCCTCCCGGCTGGCTGCGCTGCCCAAGATGGCGGCCTTCTACGCGTGGTGGTACCCGAGCCGCTGGCTGGGCTGGGGACGGTGGCCGCGCTACTCCGCCTTCGGGCCTCTGGCCCCCCACCTGCGATTTCTGGAGCGGAGCTGCCGGAAGCTGGCCCGGGAGAGCTTCCACGGGATGGCGGTGTACCGAGCGGGCTTGCAGCACAGGCAGGCCTTCCTCTTTCGCCTAGTGGACGTGGCCAACGAGCTCTTCGCCATGGGGGCGTCCGTCGCGCGGGCGCATGCCCTGGGGGCGGCGGGCCATCCGGAGGCGGAGGGGGCCCGGGAGATGGCGGACCTCTTCTGTCGCATGGCGCGGAGACGCGTGAAGAGCTTCTTCCTCGGCCTTTGGAGCAACGACGACCCCCGTCGCCGCCGGGTAGCCACCGAGGTCCTGGCCGGCCGCCACGCCTGGCTCGAGGCAGGAACCCTGGGCCGGCGCGAGGGCGCCGGGGCCAAAACCGCGGAGCGGGAGAACACCCCGGTGGGCGTTCCCTAGGCGCGCGTGGGGGCCTTTGGCGCGCAGAGCATGGTCGCACCCCTGCGCCGTGTGATCGTGAAGAGGCCGGAGGACGCGTTTGGCTCCCCGGCGCGGATCGCCGCGGAGTGGCAGCGGCTGGGCTTCACCGCCCCTCCCGACCTCGAGCGCGCAAACCAGGAGCACGACCTCCTCGTCGCCCTCCTCGCCGCCGCGGGGGCGGAGGTGCTGTACCTGCCCAAAGGCGAGGGCACCACCCTCGACTCTCTGTACGCCCACGACGCCGGGCTCGTGACCGAAGAGGGAGCGGTGGTTTTCCGGATGGGCAAGCCGGATCGTCGGGGCGAGGGCCCGGCCCTGGCCGCGGCCCTGGCCTCCTGGGGGGTGCCCCTCTTGGGTTTCGTGGACGGGGAGGGAACCGCAGAGGGCGGGGACATGCTGTGGCTCGACCAAAAGACGCTGGTGGTGGGCCGCGGCTTCCGCACCAACGGGGCGGGGGTCGCCCAGCTGAGGTCGCTCCTCCGCCCCCTGGGTATCCAGGTCATCGACGTGCACATGCCCCACGCGGACGGGCCCCAGGGCCTTCTCCACCTGCTTTCCATCATCAGCCCCCTGGACGAGGACTTGGCCCTCGTCTACCGCCGGCTCCTTCCGGTCCCCCTCTTCGAGCTGCTCGGCTCGCGGGGGATCGAGCTCGTGGACGTGGCGGAGGAGGAGTACCCGGCCATGGCTTGCAACGTCCTGGCCGTGGTCCCGCGCGGGGTGGTGATGTTGAGCGGCCTGCCCCTCACCCGCCGGCGCCTGGAGGCGTTCGGGTGCTCGGTGGAGGAGTACGAGGGAGACGAGATCTCACGGAAGGGAAACGGTGGCCCGACCTGCCTGACCCGACCGCTGCTGCGGTCCACGTGATACGATCCCGCCCCGTCATGCCGGACCTCGAGGCCCGTTTGCGGGCCCTCCCCAAGATCGAACTCCACCAGCATGTCGACGGCTCGATCCCCGCCGAGGTCACCTGGGAGCTGATGCGGCACTACCGCCTCAACCCGGTGGACAGCCTGGAGGAGATGCGCCGCCACCTGGAGATCCAGGAGGGGGAGGAGGGCACCCTCCTCGCCTATTTGGACAAGATGCACTACCCCCTCTGGGTGACCCAATTCTACGAGAACATCAGCAGGGTCACGGAGGCCATCGTGGACGCGGCGGCGGCGGCGGGGGTGGTGACCCTTGAGCTCCGCTACTCCCCCGTCATCCACACCTACGCCGGCCTCACCCCCCGGCAGTCCATCCGCTCCGCCCTTTCCGGCATGAACCACGCGCGGAAGCGTCACCCCCAGATGAAGCTGGGGATGGTAGTGATCGCGATGCGCCAGCACGGACCCCACATCGCCAAGATCTTGGCCCGCCAGGCCCTGGCCGAGGCCCAACACCTCCACGAGCGGACGGGGGTGGTGGGCTTCGACATCGCGGGACCGGAGCGGGGCAATCCCCCCCGGCTCTTCCGCAGCGCGTACGAGATCGCCCGCCTGGGTCACCTGGGCCTCACCGCCCACGCGGGGGAGGATGCGGGGGCGGAGTACGTCTGGCAGGCCGTGGACGAGCTGGGGGCGAACCGCATCGGCCACGGCTGCGCGGCCGCGAAAGACAAGGAGCTGCTCCGGCGCCTGGCCCGGGATCGGATCGCGGTCGAGTGCTGCCTCTCCAGCAACTACCACACGGGGGCGGTGCCCGCGGGGGCCCGACACCCGATCCACGCCTTCCTGGAGGCGGGGGTGCCGGTGGCCCTCTGCTGCGACAACAGCACCGTCTCCCACACCGACCAGGTGCGGGAGGGACTGCGAGCCGCGGAACAGATTGGGGTGGAGGCGGTGGAAGCCATCCACCAAGAGGCCGGCGCCTTCAGCTTCATCAGGCCCGAGACCGCGCTCTCCTCCGGGCTCGGGGACTAGAGCCGGGCTTCAGTCCGCGTAGAAGTTGCGGGGCCAGGCATGCGTCCGCAGGCGGCCCAGAAGCGCGGGGGAGAGCGGGCGGCCGTCGGAGACGGCGACGTTCGCATCCACCGTGCTCACCCGCCGCATGCCCGGGATCACGGTCGACACCGCCTCCGGGCTGAGGCAGAAGCGCAGGGCCAACTCGGGGAGCGTTTTTGCCTCCCCGTCGAGCAGCGTCTTCAGGGCCTCCCCCCGCTCGAACACCTCCCGCCGGCGGGCGCCGCGGAAATAGTCGCGGCGGAAGTCCCCCTCCGGGAACACGGTCTTGGGGGTGATAGTGCCGGTCAGCCCCCCCTCGTCCAGGGGTACCCGGGCCAGCACCCCCACCCCGTGCTTCCGGCAGGCCGGGAAAAGGGCTTCCGCGGGCGTGGGGTCGAAGATGTTGTAGATGACCTGCACGGCGTCGAAGAGGCCGGAGGCCACCGCGCGCAGGGCGGAGCCGGGGTCGTGGTCATTGATGGAGATTCCCAGGAAGCGTGCCTTGCCCGACTGCCGCAAGGAGAGAAACTCGTCCTTCCAGCCGTCTTGGTCCAGGAACTCGTCCCGCCAGACGTGGAGCTGGAGGAGATCCACCGAGTCGCGGCCGAGGTTGCGCAGGCTCTTCTCGCAGGAGCGGAGGATGTGGTCGCCCGGGAACACCTGGGAGACCCGCACCCCCTGGGCCGCCGGCCAGATCAGGTTCTTGGGCGGGATCTTGGTCGCCACCCAGATGGTCTCGCTCCGCTCGCGCAGGAGCTGGCCCACGAGGCGTTCGCTCTGCCCCTCCCCGTATACGATCGCGGTGTCGATGAAGTTGACGCCCCGGTCGATGGCGTGGTGCAGGGCGCGGAGGCTCTCGTCCTCCTTGGCCCCGACCCACATGCCGCCCCCGATCCCCCAGGCCCCATAGCCAATCTCGGAGACGGCGAGACCGGTGCGCCCAAGGATTCGGGTCTTCATGCGGGGATTATCTCACGGCCGGGCCCGGCCGCCCGGGCGCGCCTCAGGCCAGGAGCAAGAGCTCGCGCTGGATGTCGCCCGTGACCTCGGCCTGGCCCTCGCCCACGTACATGTCGATCTCGCTGCGCACCCCGAACTCCGGAAGGTAGACCCCGGGCTCGATCGAGAAGCAGACGCCGGGGATGATCGTGCGCTGGTCTCGCGTCTCCAGGTTGTCGATGTTGACCCCGTTGCCGTGGACCTCGTAGCCGATAGAGTGGCCGGTGCGATGGAGGAAGTAGGGGCCGAAGTCGCGGGCCTCGATGTAGCGGCGCGAGACGTCGTCCACCTCGTAGCCGTGGATCGTGCGCCCGGCCTTGACGGAGTCCATCACGAAGGTCACCGCCGCGTCCCGGGCCCCCTTCACCGCCTCCCAGACCTCACGCATCCGCGCGGGCACGTCTTTCCCGCAGTAGCCCATCCAGGTGGCGTCGTAGTATACGGCCCGGGGGTCGTTGGCCACTTTGGCCCAGAGGTCGATGAGGACCAGGTCCCCCTTCTTGATCTCGCGGTCGTCGGGGCCGGAGGCGGTCTCGAAGTGGGGGTCGGAGGCGTGCTCGTTCACGGCCACGATGCAGGGGTGGTGGGTGAAGAGGTGGCGGGCCTCGAAACGGGCCTGGATGAAGGCCTGGACTTCGCTCTCCTTCAGAGACCGACCGGAGGCCAACCGATCCTGGATCAACCGGAAAGCCTCATCCTTGGCGAGCAGGGTGTCGCGGGCGGCTTGATCGTGGAGCCCCTTCTGCGCGGGCGTCCAGCGGGCCTCGAAGACCTGGACGAGGTCGGCGGAGCTCACGACCTCCGGCCCCGCCGCCCGCACCATCTCGATCGTCCCCGCGTCCACCCGGCCCACGTAGGGGATGGCCGCGCCCGGGCTGTACTCCATGGCCACGCGCTTTAACCCCTTGAGGTGGGAGGCCAGCAAGGACTCGAGCTCCTGCCAGGAGCGGTAGAGAACGCTCCTCCCCGGCGCCCCCTTGAGGGCGTGGGGCTCGATCACGTGGAGGATGGCCACCGGCTCCCCCGTGCGGGGGATGAGGTAGAACCAGCGCCGGGTGCCGATCTGCTTCTCGTCAAAGCCGATCACCGCCCGCGCGATGGGGTTGGAGCCCCGAAAGTCGTAGAGGAGCCAGCCATCCAGCCGCTCCTCGGTCAGGGCTTTCTGGATTGCCACCAGGTCCATGAGAAGGATGACCTCCGCGGGCATTATACTCGGGGGCTCATGGAGCCGGCCCCGGCCACAAGGAGCTCCCCCTGCGCCCTCTGCCTTTCCGACCTAGGCGGGGAGGGGGGGGTGGGGGACCTGGACCCGCAGGTCCTGCTCCTCATCCTCGCCAACAACCCGTGGTGGCACCCCGGCGCGGACCGCATCTGCCGCGACTGCGCGCGGCGCTTCTCGGAGGCGACGGAGGAGGCCCGCGCCCACTACCCCGCTTTCGACCGAGGCACCTGCCCCATCCTCCCCACCCCTGTCCGCCTGGGGGCCTCCGACCGGTTCACGGGACGCGGCGTCACCATCGCCTTCCTCGACTCCGGCTTCTACGCCCACCCCGACCTGACCCGGCCTTCCGACCGCATCCGGCGCTACCTGGACGTGAACAACCCCCGGGCCCGGCGCACCGACCTTGAGACCCCCGACGAGTCCAGCTGGCACGGGATGATGACCTCGGTCGTGGCCTGTGGGAACGGTTGCCTCTCGGGCTGGCTCTACCGGGGGCTGGCCTCCGAGGCCCGGCTGGTCTTGGTCAAGGTGGGCAGCGCCCGTCGCATCGTGCACGACGACATCCGACGCGGGCTGGAGTGGGTGATCCGCAATCGCACGCGCTACGACATCCGGATCGTGAACGTGAGCTGCGGGGGCGATTACGAAGCCTCCTACCTCAAGGACGGCCTCAGCCAGGCCGCGGACCGGGCCACCCGGGAGGGAATCCTGGTCTGTGCCGCCGCGGGCAACCTGGGAAACCACCCCCGCCACGCCGTGATCCCCCCCGGCTCCGCCCCCTCGGTCTTGACCGTGGGCGGCCTCGACGACAAGAACCGCCTCGCTTTCTCCGGCTACCAGATGTACCACTCCAGCTACGGGCCGACGGTTGATGGGCTGCAGAAGCCGGAGGTGATCGCGCCCGGGATCTGGGTGGCCGCACCCATCCTGCCCGGCACCCCTACCGCCGCCCAGGCCGCGCTGCTCTCCCTCCTGGCCGCCACTCCCGACGCCGCGCTGCCGGCCACGATCGCCGCCCACCCGGGAGTGGACGCCGCCCTCGAAGCCGCCCTCCACCTCGAGCCCGCCCTTATCCGACAGCTCGTGGAGCTGAAGCTCCGGGACAACCGTGTGATCTCGGGGCACTACAAGCACGTGGACGGAACGAGCTTCGCGGCCCCCATCGTCTCCTCCATCGCCGCCCAGATGATTGAGGCCAACCCCCATATAACGCCCCAGCAGACGAAGCTCATCCTGATCCGCACCGCCCGACGCATGGCCACGGTGGAGGTGGACCGGCAGGGCTGGGGAGTGGTAAACCCACGCCTGGCCGTGGAAGAGGCCTTGGCCCTGCGCGCCCGGGCCAAGGCCGCCCCCGCCCGCCCGGAGCGGGTAACATAATCGCTGGAGGCCATCGCCCCGAAAAGGAGCCTTTGTCATGAATCCACGCTTCCTGATCCCGATCCTGCTTCTGGGGGCTCCCCCCCTTCCCGCCCAGACGCCCGCCATTGCCCCCGACGCGGCCCTGGTCACGGAAGGCATCCCGCCCATCCCGGCCGGGCTCGCGGCCACGGTCGACCGCTACACGGAGTCCCGCGCGGCTTTCGTCCAGAGCTGGCATCCCACCAAACGGGAGATGCTCATCACCACCCGCTTCGGCGACACCAATCAGGTGCACCGCGTGCGCTTCCCGGGGGGGGACCGGACCCAGCTGACGTTCTTCCCCGACCGCGTGCTCGCCGCCGCCTACCCACGCCACGCCGACTCCTACTTCGTCTTTGCCAAGGACACGGGGGGCAACGAGTTCAGCCAGCTCTACCGCTACGATCTGGCCACGGGGACGATCACCCTCCTCACGGACGGAAGCTCCCAGAACGGCCTCGGGCCCTTCTCGCACACGGGGGACCGGATGGTCTACGGTTCCACCCGCCGGAACGGGAAGGACCGCGACCTATATGTCATCGACCCCCGGGACCCGAAGAGCGATCACCTTCTCGCGCAGCTGGAGGGCGGGGGGTGGCACCCCCTCGACTGGTCTCCCGACGACCGCACCATCCTTGTGCTTCAGGGGATCTCCGCCAACGAGAGCTACCTGTGGCTCGTGGATTCGGTCACGGGGGAGCAAAAGCTCCTCACCCCCAAAAGGGCCGGGGATAGCGTTGACTACGCGGGAGGACGATTCTCTGCGGACGGGAAGAGCCTCTACGTCACCACCGACCGGGAGTCGGAGTTCCACCGCCTGACCCGCGTCGACCTCGCGAGCGGCGCCCACACCTACCTCTCCACCGTTCCCTGGGACGTGGACGCGTTCGACCTGTCCCCCGACGGCCGGATCCTCGCCTTCGTGACCAACGAGGGCGGGGTGGATGTCCTGCGCCTGCTCGACACCGCGACCGCCAAGGAGAGGCCGGCCCCCAAGTTGCCCGTCGGGCTCATCAGCGCCCTGCGCTGGCACGCGAACGGGAAAGACCTCGCCTTTACGCTGAGCGGCGTCCGCTCACCGGCCGACGCCTACTCATTGGATGCTACGACGGGGGCCCTCGAGCGCTGGACGGAGAGCGAGACGGGCGGGATCGTGGTCGCCGGCCTGGCCGATCCGGAGCTCATCCGCTGGACAAGCTTCGACGGCCGCAGCATCTCCGGGTTCCTCTATCGGCCCCCCGCCCGCTTCCCGGGGCGGCGGCCGGTCGTGATCAGCATCCACGGCGGGCCCGAAGGCCAGGCCCGCCCCGGCTTTCTGGGGCGGTTCAACTACTACGTCGACGAGCTGGGCCTGGCCCTCATCACCCCCAACGTGCGCGGGTCCTCCGGCTACGGCAAGACCTTCCTGAAATTGGACGACGGCTACGCTCGCGAGGACTCGGTCAAGGACATCGGTGCCCTCCTTGAATGGATCAAGACCCGGCCGGACCTCGATTCCGACCGGGTCCTGGTCACGGGCGGCAGCTACGGCGGCTACATGACCCTGGCCGTGGCCACCCACTACGACAACCGCATCCGATGCTCGGTGGACGTAGTGGGCATCTCCAACTTCGTGTCCTTCCTGGAGCGCACGGAGGCCTACCGGCGCGACCTGCGCCGGGTCGAATACGGGGACGAGCGCGACCCCAAGATGCGCGCGTTCCTGCTCGGGATCTCGCCCTTGAACCAGGCCCAGAAGATCACCAAGCCGCTCTTCGTGGTGGCGGGCAAGAACGATCCGCGGGTTCCTTTTCAGGAGGGAGAGCAGATGGTGGCCACGGTCCGTAAGAACGGAACCCCGGTCTGGTACCTGCTGGCCAAGGACGAAGGGCACGGCTTCGCAAAGAAGAAGAACGCGGACTTCCAGTTCTACGCCACCGTGGCCTTCGCGCAGGAGTACCTCCTTAAGTGAGGCGGGCGTCGGGACAACGCGGGGCGGGTGCGGGGCCGATGCCTTGACGGGGGACCGGAGGTGGGGTATCAACCGCGTGCAGGGGGGTGCCATGAGCCAGCCGGGTCGGTCCGCCGGAGACGGTGTCCTTTGGTCGCGCCGCGCGCTCGTCATCGGCTTGGGCCTCGCCCTCGCCCTGCCCGCGTGCAAGAAAACGACCTCGCCCACCCCCGTGGCCACGCCCACGCCCACACCCGCGCGCGCCGTCGTGACCATCGCCATCCTCAACTTCCAGCTCAAGATCGTGAATCCGCCCCCCGACAAGAATCACCCCGGCTTCTACAACGAGACCATCTACACCCTGCACGTGGTGGAGTCGGGGGGTGTGGGCTGCGCTCTGAACTACGTTCGGCTGGACTACTTCGAAGCGGACGGCACTCTCCTGGAGAGGACCGAGCAGGGTCCCTCCGCTTTTAGCGTCGGGGGCAACCGGCTGGAGGCCGGGCACACCCAGGACTACACCGTGTTCAGCTTCTTCAACAGCGATCTCAAGAAGGGCCGCTCCCTGGTGTACAGCGTGGGATTCACCGACGACAAGGGCAACAACGGGACCGCGTCGTCCGGCAGCCTGGTCATCGGGTGAGAGGCCGATCGACTCTGAGCGGCCCAGAGGCGCGGCGCACTCCCTAAAAAAGAAGCGGGGCGCCTTGCGGCGCCCCTCTTCACGGCTGTGGAGGGTCCCCTCTTTGGGGGGGGAAGGATTGTTAGCGGGATTGAAAGGTTGGACTAGCCACCAGGAATGCGTTTTTTCATGGCCTTCTTAGTGGCTTAGACGTAGCAAACCCCATGCCGGTTGCACCACGATGTGTTAACACTTGTCAAGGGCTTTGTTTTCAACGAATTGAGGGGCGGGGCCGGGCTGTCTTTAAGAACGGGCGTGCACACGGGTGTTCCCCCGGTGCCACTTATGCCCCCCGAAGCCCTCCAAATGTGGACAGTCCGTCACGCCGCGGTCAGTGCCCCCCGCTCGGCGGGCCCGGCGCCCCCAGCTCGTGCGCGCACTGGTGACAGAGAAAGTCGTAGCCCGAGATGATGTCATAGACTTTCAGGCACTCTGCGCAGGCGAAGCGCTCGCAGATGTCGCACTGGAGCAGGCTCTCGTGGTGCACGACGTCGGCACCCCGGTGGTAGCGCAGCATGCTCTCGGTGGCGACCCGGCGGCAGGCTTGACAGTTTCCCGGCGGTTCCATAACGACCTCACTCGCCTTTTTCACGGTCTTCGCGGCCCTCGGTGGGCTGGGCGGAGAGCCGTGAAGCGTGTCCATAAGCCTACACTACCACGTTCTGGATCCCCTTGGCTGTGCGCCCCCCGAGCCCCGGCTATAATGTGCCCGGCTACCCTAATATGAATATGAAACGGAGACGGAGTCACCTCATGAGATATGTCGCCGCCTCGGTCGTCGTCTTCGGCCTGCTGACTGCCCCCGTTCTTGCCGACCGAAAGCTAGACGAGGCGGTGGCGAAGGCGGATGAGCAGTTTCAAAAGGGCAAGCCTGAGGACGCCCTCAAGACCCTGACCAAGCTCACCGAGCAAAGCCCCTCCGGCGAGGCCTTCGTCGCCCTGGCCCGGATGCAAGAGCGGCTCGGGAACCTGGACGACGCGGCCGCGACCCTGGCCCGCGCCAAGGACGCGAGCCCGGCGGGGCCGGCCCGGGCCGAGGTTCTGGCCGCCTGGGCGGGGATGGACCTGCTGCGGGGGGCGGGCAAGGACGCGCTCGCCCACGCCACCGAGGCCGTCGAGCAGGTGAAGTCCTCTCCCACCGCGAGCGCCCTCGCGGCCCTGGCCCGGGCCCAGGCGCGGAATCAGGACGCGGCGAGCGCCCTCCAGACCGCGGACAAAGCGGTGGCGGCCTCCCCCACCAGCGCCCTCGTCCACGAGGCGCGGGGCGAGGCCCTGCTCGGCCTCGGCCGCGCGGAGGATGCGGGGGCTGCGTTCCGCAAGGCCCTGGAGCTCGACCCCAAGCTCACTCTCGCCCGGACCCGGCTGGCCTCCGCGCTTCTCGCCCAGGGCAAGAAGACGGAGGCCGTAGCCGAGGCCCGCAAGGCCACCGAGGTCGACCCCAAGGCAGGAGAAGCCTTCGCAGTGCTGGGGACCGCGATCCTGGCCGAGAACCCGAAGGCTTGGCCGGATGCCATCGCCCAGGCCCAGCAAGGCGCTTTCCTGAACCCGCGCAGCCCCCTGGTCCAGGTCGCGGTGGGCAAGATCTTCGAAGCCAACGGCAACCTCGACCAGACGGTCAACGCCTACAAGAAAGCTCTCGAGACCGATCCCGGCTACGGGCCTGCGCGGCTGGCCCTCGTCCAGGCCCAGATTGCCAAAGGCGACAAGGAGGGCGCGTTCGTGGAGGCCCAGAGGCTCGCCACCGACATGCCGGGCAGCGGCGAGGCCCAGCTCGAGCTCGGGCGGATCCTCCTCCGGAAGAACGACTATGCGGGCGCCATTCCTCCCCTCGAGCGGGCGGTCAACCTGACGCCGGGCACGGCCGAGGCCCATGCCCTCCTGGGGCGGGCCTACCAGTTCAGCCACCGGTCGGAGGACGCGGCGGTGGAGTACAAGAAAGCGGTGGAGCTCGACCCCAAGAACCTGGACTACCGCACCACCTACGGGCTCGTCCTGGGCATCACCGGCCAGCACGACGCCGGCATCGCCGAGCTCAAGAAGGTGATCGCCACCCCCGGCTACAAGGACTCCGCTGCCTACGTGAACCTGGGCTGGATCTACCGCAACATGAACAAGGCCACGGACTCGATCGCCGCCTACAAGAAGGCGCTCGAGATCGACCCCAAGGGCGAGCAGGCCGCGCAGGCGGCTCTGGGGCTGGGCTGGGCCTACTCCTACACCAAGACCTGGGACGACTCGATCGCCGCCTTCAACCGCTCCATCCAGATCGACCCCAAGACGGCGGGCGAGGCCTACAACGGGATCGCTTGGTGCTACTTCTTCAAGAAGGACATGGCCCAGGCGCAGGCCTTCCTGGACAAGGCCCAGGCGGCCGGTCGCAACGCGGCCACCCTCAAGGAGAACATCGAGCGCGTGAAGAAGGCGATCGCGGCCGGCCACGCGGTCACGGAGGAGCAGCTGGCCCAGGCGCAGGCGGAGCAGGAGAAGGAGCGGGAGCGGGCCCTCAAGGCCGAGGCGGCGAGCGAGGGCATCCGCGCCCGCAGCCCCGCCACCCGCATTCGCTCCCTCCAAACCCTCACCAGCCTGTTGGGAGCGGAGGCGGTGCCCTCGCTCATTTGGCTCCTGGATACGGACAAGGATTACTCGGTGCGCGAGGCCGCGGCCAACGCCCTCGGCTCCCTCGGCCCCGGGGCCAGCAAAGCGATCCCCGACCTAAAGCGGTGCCTAAGCGCTCCCACCATCGACGGCGTTATCTTGGGAAAAGAGGAGATGGACGCGGCGATGAAGCAAGGCGATCTCAAGCGGGCCTGCCGGGACGCGCTGCCCAAGATCCAGAGGTAGGGTCGGCCTCAGGCGACGGGGGCGGACCAGAAGCCGGGGATCGTCCGTGCGCAGTCGGGGCAGCGCCCCTGCGAGATCCGGTTCGCGAGCACGCGGAACCCGTACCGCTCGATGAGCAGGGCCGAGCAGCCCGGACAGTACGTGTTCTCCCAGTTCCGGACCCGGCCCGGCAAGTTGCCCGCGTAGACGAAGTGCAGGCCCTCCCGGACCCCGATCTCGGCCGCGCGTAGCAGAGTGGCCACCCCCGTGTTCTCCGGGTCCGTCATCTTGTAGTCCTGGTGGAACGCCGTCACGTGCCAGGGGATGTCGGGGGAGACCGAGGCCAGGAAGCGGGCGATCTCGGCGAGCTCCTCATCCGAGTCGTTGAAGCCGGGGACGGTCAGGGTGACGACCTCCACCCAGAAGCCCCGCTCGTGCAGGGCGCGGATCGTCCACAGCACCCGCTCCAGGGTCCCCCCGAGCTCCCGGTAATGCCGGTCGCGGAAGCTCTTCAGGTCCACCTTGTAAAGGGAGACGAAGGGCTGGATGTAGTCCAGGACCTCCGGGGTGGCGTTGCCGTTCGAGACGTAGGAGCAGACGAGGCCCGCCGCCTTGGCCTCGCGGAAGATCTCGACCGCCCATTCGCTCGTGATGAGGGGCTCGTTGTAGGTGGAGGTCATGATGCGGGCTCCGTGCTTTCGGGCCAGCGCCACCAGCGCGGCGGGAGAGACCTCCTCGGGGAGGGAGACCGCCTTGGGGTCGCGCAGCGCCTGCGAGGTGAGCCAGTTCTGGCAGTTGTGGACAGCCGCCCCCTGCACGAGGTAGGTGCGGTCTTCCTCCACTTCCAGGTTGTAGACGGGACCGTCGTAACTCAGGATCCGGGTGTCCTCGATGGGCCGCGTCCGGAAGGCGCCGTCCGCGGAGGGCTCCAGGAGATCGAACTCCGCGGTCAGGGCAGAGGCGGGCATGAAGAAGGAGGGAGGGGGCAGGCCCCGGGCCGCGCGCGCCGAGACCAGGAACTCGTGGTCGGGAGTGGCGTGGATCTCGGTGCCCCCCCGCGGAAGGATGGCCATGAGTGGTCCGCGGTAGTGGTGCCGGAAGACCCCCTGCACCGGGCGCGACCGCCCGCGGTGAGTCAGGACCTCCAAGCCCGGACGCACGGCCACCGCGTCCCCGCCGCTCTCGAAGACGGCTTCCCCGCCCCGGAAGAGCGCGTCGATCATGCGCGGGCCCCCGCGCGTTTCCACCTCCGTGCCGGGCACGAAGCAGTAGCCGCAGTGGTAGTCGCATCCCAGCATGCCGAAAGAGAGGGCGGAGGAGCCGGGGAGGGCGTGAAAGAACGGTTTCTTCTCCACAGGGTCGAGCTGGAGCGCCCCCACGTAGCCGTGGGGCACCTGCAGCGTGCCCCCTTCGTTGAAGCGCACCTTGCAGATGCCCTGCTGGCCGGGAGGGATGAGGCAGCGGTGGCCGCAGGCCACGCAGCGCACCCGGTCGTTGCCAAGTTTCGAGTAGAGCTCGCCCTCCCGGGTGTGACGAGCGAGGACCTCGCCGAGTGGGGATGCGGTGGGCATGGGAACGACCCCAAGCAAGAGTATACGGCCATCCCCCACCAGGCTTTAGCGAGAGGGCAGAAGCCCGGCGACGGCCGCGGGGGCCAGGGGAGGCACGGCCAGGACGGCTAGGTTCTCGCGCACGTGGGAGAGGCGGGCCATTCCCACGAGCGCGGTGGTGAGGCCGGGCGCAGAGCGGGCGATCTGGAGAGCCCGTTGGGCATCGGTCGCGAGGCCAGGGGTCACGGCCAGGCCAGCCGGCAGGCCGTGGGCCAGGCGGCCTTGGAGGAGGGGGGCGCTGCCGATCACGATCGCCCCCAGCTCGGCCGCCGCCTCCAGAAGGGAGCCTGTCGCGCCCGCCACGACCTGGGTCCGGGCCACGAGCGCCTCGGGCATCCCTACGTTGAACGGGAGCTGGACCACGCGGAAGTGGTGGCTCTCGCCCGCCACCTCGCGCGCCCGGGCCACGAGGGCCTCCAGCGACAGCGCGCGCGGGCCAGGGGGAATGCGGTACCCGTTCCAGGTCGCGGTGCCGTAGTGTCCGACCCGGCCCCGCCCCACCTCCTCCTCGAGCATTTCGAAAGCGGCCCGGATGCGCACGCCGAAGATCGCGGGCTCCACCTCGTCGAGCTGTTGTTCGGGATTGTGGAGATAGTAGATGTCGACGGAGCCCAGACCGAGGTTCTCGAGGCTTCTGTCCAACTGCTGGCGCAGGTAGCCCGGAGCCATGCAGTGGCAGCCCGCCACCAAATCCTCGGCCCGCGCGAGTCCCCGCCCAACGATCTGCTTCTCGAAGTACTTTTCGGGGTCGCGCGCGGGAACGTAGCCTCCCTTCGTCGCGACCACGACCCCCTCGCGGGGAAAACCCGCGGCGGCGAGGTCCGCGAGAGCGGCGCCCACCGCGCGCTCGCTGCGCTCTTCCCGGTAGTTGACGGCGGTATCGAGAACGTTGATCCCACCCGCTACCGCGGCCGCGATGGCCTCGCGGTAGGCTTGATCGCCGGCCGCGTCCGCTCGCCCCAGGTACGTGCCGAGGCCGACGGAGGAGAGATGGAGACCGAGAGCCTCCCGGAAGTGGCCCCGGGCCGCGCTCTCCGGGAATCTCCGAGCGTAGGTAGCCGTCCCCGCCGCCGTCGCGCGCCCGCTCGCCGTGCTTTCCTCCGGACCCGAGGATCCCACGCATCCTTGGGGCGTGTCGAGGAGGGCCCTTGACAGCACGTATCCCAGTGGCGAAGATATGGCGAAAGTCGCGTGTATGTTCCAGCCTGGCATCCCCGCCCCTCATCTGGCTCCGCTCATGGGCCGGGAGGCGCTCTCCGAGCGCGGCGGGGTGACCTACCGCGAGCTTGAGACCCGGTCCCTCCTGAACCGCTGCGACTCCCCGCGCATGCCCTTCCGCTGGACGGTCAACCCTTATCGCGGCTGCGCCATGGGCTGCCGCTACTGCTACGCCGCCTACACCCACGAGTTCATGGGGATCAAGGGAGGGGACGAGTTCCACTCCACGGTCTACGCCAAGTCGGGGGGGGAGACTGAGACCGCGAGGCGGCTGAGCGTGGTCCGCGGCCGGGGTGAGCTCGTCGCCCTGGGCACCGCTACCGATCCCTATCAGCCGGGCGAGGCGGAGTTCAAGGTCACCCGGCGCTTCCTGGAGCTCGTCGCCCGCCAGCGGGGCCTGCGGCTCTCGATCACCACCAAGGGCGCGCTCGTGCTCCGCGACCTCGATCTCTTGCTCCGCATCCATGAACGCTCCTCGCTCTCCGTCCATGTTTCCCTGATCTCGCCGCGCGCCCCGCTGCTGCGCGCCCTGGAGCCGTGGGCCCCGCCCCCGGAGGTGCGCATCGAGGTCCTGCGCCGCTTGGTGGAAGCGGGAATCGTGGCCGGCCTCTCCCTCGCCCCCGTCCTGCCCCTGCTCACGGACCGGGAAGCGGACCTGGACGAGTTGCTCGGCCGGGTGGCCGCGGCGGGGGTGAAACGGATGTTCTGGAACATCCTCTTCCTGCGCTCCCCCACACGGGAGAAGTACCTGCGCTGGCTAGCGGGAGCGTTCCCCCAGCACCTCGAGGCCTACGAGCGGGCCTATGCCGGGCACGTCTACTTGAAGGGGCGGTACCGCGATTGGCTCCGGGGCCGCATTGGGCGGCTCCGCGAGAAGCACGGACTTCAGGATGGGTTCCCGGTCGAGCCCGCTCCCCGCGCGCCCGCCGTCCAGCTCCCGCTCTGGGGATGAGATAATCACACGTCTTCGCGAGCGGAAAGGAGGCGGCGGTGGGCGGGATTCGGGTGGAAAGGCAAGGACACCTGGTCGTCCTGCGCATGGACAAGCCACGGGGCAACGCCATCGACGAGCCGTTCGTGGAAGAGCTCCTGCGGGCCTGCCGGGAGCTGGCCGGCGACGCGGGGGTCCGGGGGGTGCTTCTGGCCTCCGCTCATCCCAAGATGTTCTGCCCCGGCCTCGACCTCGTGACCCTCTTCGAGTACGACCGGCCGGGCATGGAGCGCTTCCTCGTCACTTTCGGGGAGGCCACGCTGGCCCTCTTCAGCCTCCCCAAGCCGCTCCTCGCCGCCATCGGCGGGCACGCGGTGGCGGGGGGTTGCGTGCTCGCCCTCACCGCCGACCATCGGATCCTGCGGCTGGGCTCCCAGATCGGCCTCAACGAGGTGCGGGTCGGGATCCCTCTTCCCTGGCCGGTGGCCATCCTCCTCAAGGCCGCCGTACCCCCCGCCTCCCTCTCCCGCGTGGCTCTCCTCGGCCAGAACTTCAAGGACGAGGAGGCGCGGTCGGTGGGCCTCGTGCACGAGGTCTTGGAGGAGGTGGGCTTCGAGGGGCAGTGCCTAGCGCGGCTGGAGGAGTTCGCGGAGAAGGACCCAACCGCCCTGGGACGGACCAAGGCCTACCTGCGCGAGGGGACCATCCGCGAGATGATCGGGCAAGAGGCCGCCCGTGCGGGCGAGTTCCTGAACGCCTGGTTCGGCCCCGCTGGACGGGCGGGCATCCGCCAGACCGTGGAAGCGCTCACCAAGCGCGGCTAGCGCGCCCCGGTTTCGGTCCGGGGCGGGGACCCGGAACGGGTCTTAGGGCCCGGGCATCTCGGGACGGCGGAATACGAGTTTCTCCTCGCGGGCTTGTTCGTACTCCTCATCCGTGATCGCCTCCACCGATCGGAGTTTGCTCAGGAGGTGGGTGACCAGAGGTTCGAAGCCGGGCGAGAGCTCTCCCCCTGCGAGGGAGCGTTGGTATTTGATGGGCCCCGGGATCAAGGCCACCAGGAACGCCATCTCCTTGACGCTGAGGTCTCGCGGCTCCTTGCCGAAGTAGTGGCGCGCCGCCGGCCGCAGGCCGTAGATCCCCGGACCCCACTCGATGATGTTCAGGTAGATCTCCAGGATCCGGTTCTTGCCCAGGGCCGACTCCAGGAGCAGGGTGAGCGCGAGCTCCTGAAGCTTGCGACCCAGGCTCTTCTCGCGGGAGAGGAAGAGGTTCTTGGCGAGCTGCTGGGTCAGGGTGGAGGCCCCTCGCGCCGCCGAGCCCCGTGCCCAGTCCGTGGCCAAGGCCACCGGGACCTCCGAGAGGTCGAGGCCTCGATGGCCGAAGAAGCCGGCGTCCTCGGCCAGGAGAAGCGCCCTCACGAAGAGCGGCGGAACCTCGCCCAGGGGAATGAAGTCCAGCGAACTGGGCGAAACCTCGATCGCGCGCCGGGTTCCGTCGGGCAGCTCGACCTCGTGGATGAAGTCGGTCTTGAGCCGCTCCACCGCGGGGACGGGCGTCCGCGGGGGCACGAAGTCCAGTCGGTGGTTCACGACAAAGGAGGAGGGGTCGGAGAGCCGGCCGGTGAAGCGGGCTTGGAGGGCCACGGTGCCGAGGTCCGCCGCGCCTGCGGGAAGGCCAAGGCCCGAGGTCGCGAGCAGCCGGGCCAGGTCCACTCTTTCCACGCGGAGGTCGAGGCCGAGCCGGGGGTCGTCCAGGGTCCCCGCGAGGACGATCGTCCCCGCAACCGCAACCCCCGCCGCCGCCACCCGCCCGTCGCCCGTGATCTCGCCCGGTTTCGCCGGGCCCACGCTGACTTCTCCATCGACGGCACCGAGGTCGACGGTAGGGACGTCGTTGACCAGGAGACGGGCCACGCTTGAGACGCGCAGGTGGTCAAGGCGAATGTTCGTTCGCTTCCGCTCTGCGAAATAGGAAACGATGAGCCCTTCGACCGGCTCCTTAAGAGTTGCCGAGCTGGCGCCCGTCCGCCGCGCCACCTCCCAGACCGTCGGCTCCACCTCGACCCGGAGGCCCCCCGGCAAGGCCGCCCCCCCGGGACCGATCGCAAGCCGGAGGACGGGGATCCCGCCCGCCCCGAGACGAAGGCTCAGGGCCACGCTCTCAGCGCGGAGAGCCAAGCGACCGCGCTGGAGGGAGAGATCCTTCAGGAGCAGGGGCGGGAAGAGCCCGAGGCGCACGCCCTCCACATGGGCGACCAGCCCGTAGCGCGCGGCCTCCGTCTCGATCGTGTTCCGGAGCTTCCCCTCGCCCCAGCTCTTCAGGAGACCAGCGGCGAGGAGCGCGGCCGCGAGAAGCAGGATCCACGGGGCCCAGGGACGCGCACGTCCGAGCACTAAGCCCTCTCCCGGTCCCGCGGGAGAGGTCCGAAGGCCGCGCGCCCGCACAGCTCGTCCCCGGGGATGGCTCGGAGAGCCCTCCCGAAGGCCGCCCCGGGTGCGGGGCCGTTCGGCCCCCTAGGCGCACACCCCCCGGGGGCGCGGTCAGTCGCCAAAGACGGCCTCGTGAACGAGGTGGAGGACGGACCGACACGGACGCCCCACCGCCCGCGACATCCCGATCTCGCACGTGCGACAAGTGGAGTAGAGGCCGCCCCCTCTGGCCGCGAGCAATTCCCGCACCTCCGCCGCCTCGCGGGCGGCGGCACTCCGCGTCAGCTCGGGCACCAGGTATCCACGGTCTCCCGCGAAGCCACAGCATTCGGCCGCGTCGGCGACGACCACGCTCTCGCGGTGGGCCCGGGCTACCTTGAGCAGGTCAGGCAGGCCACCCACCCGCACGAGGGTGCAGGTGGGGTGGAGGACGGCGAAGCCGGAGAGCCGCGGGGGAGCGGACCGGCCGGGCAGGACCTCGCGGGCCCAGAAGGTCGGGAAGTCCTGGACGCGGAGACTCCGGCCGCTCTCCCT
>Ga0210399_10000387_pt1 | contig 35420 bp, 29 predicted proteins | sample IncBWC14MmetaG_FD_150865 | JGI IMG/M metagenome (GOLD analysis project Ga0210399, IMG submission 150865) | Forest soil microbial communities from Barre Woods Harvard Forest LTER site, Petersham, Massachusetts, United States - Inc-BW-C-14-M | ecosystem: Environmental > Terrestrial > Soil >... | reverse complement strand
GAGGGCGAGGGTGAGGATCAGCTGCGAGAACAGGGTTGCCCCCCGGCGCTGGGCGGGGACGAGGACGCCCAGGTAGAAGGCGACGGCCACGAGCGCCGAGGTCAAGAGGCCGCCTGCCGCCGCGACCGCGAAGGCGTGCCCGCTCCGGGCCAGGCTGAAGGTCACGAACGTGCCCAGGGTCGCGACCTCTCCATGGGCGAAATTCAGCACCCGCGTGCCGCGGTAGATGAGGACGAGACCGAGGGCCACGAGGGCGTAGAGGCTCCCGAGGGAGAGGCCGGCGATCAGGAACTGGAGGAGGCGGTCCATGAGCTTCAGCGGAGGGGCCGGGCCTTGAAGTAGAGGGCGAGCTTCCGGCCGCGGCCGGCCAGGCCCAGGGGCTCGAAGAGCATCACGGCGAGCAGGGAGAGCCCGAATGTCAGGGGGACAAGCCAGCCCGCCCCCCCGAAGAGGCTGGGCAAGAGCACGACGAAGGCCGCGCCCAGGACCGATCCCTCCACGAACGTCAGGCCGCCCACCACCACGGCCACGAAGAGGTTGAGCGACTCTGTGATCGTGAAGCTCTGCGGCTCCAGGTGGCCCAGGAACTGAGCGTAGAGAGCCCCCGCCACCCCCGTATAGAACGACGAGATCGCGAAGGCCAGAAGCTTGTAGCGGACGAGGTCGATGCCGATGGCGACCGCGGCCACCTCGCTGTCGCGGATGGCGGCGAAGACCCGGCCCAGGTACGAGGAGACGATGTTGTAGGTGGCGGCCAGGAAGACCAGGAGCAGGGCCAAGTCCACGTAATAGGCGGAGTGGCCGCGCGAGAGGCCGAGGAGGGAGGGCAGGCGGGGCACGCTCAGCCCTTGGCGCCCCCCGGAAAGAAGGGGGGAGGCGGCCAGGATTTGATAGACAGCGATCCCGAAACCCAGGGTAGCGATGGCCAGGTAGGGACCCTTCAGACGGAGGGAGGGGAACCCCAGGGCGGCTCCGGCCAGCGCCGCGAGCAGACCCGCACCGGCAAGCGCGGCCAGGAAAGGCACTCCGGCCCGGCTCAGATGTCCGAAGGTGTAGGCCCCGATGGCCAGGAAGCCTGCTTGGCCGAAGGAGACCAGGCCGCACTGGCCGATGAGGAGACCCTGGCCCAGGACCCCGATGGCGGTCAGCCAGATGATAGTGGCCCGCACGGTCCAGGAGTCGGGGCCGAGCAGGGGCAGGGCGAGGAGGGCCCCGAGCAGGAGGCCGAGCCCCAGCCGTGCCGAGCGCGTGGGGGCAAAGCGCAAGTCCTGGCCGGGGCTGTCGACGGGATTGGGGGTTCCGGGGTCAAGAATCGCCCGCGCGGTCCCCTTGGGCTCCGCTCGGGGCAGAGCCACCGGCTCTTGAGGGGAGTCGGCTAGCCCCAGATAGGCGGTGCGCACGTCGCCCTTGGCCGCGAGGTCCAGAGGCGTTCCTTCGAGGGCGATCCGGCCCCCCTCAAGGATGGCCGCCCGCCGGGCGATCTTCAGGGCCAGGCGGGCGTTCTGCTCGACGAGCAGGATGGCCGTTCCCCCCTGGCCGATCTCGCCCAGGGCCGCGAACAAGGCCTCCGCGGCGGGGTGGGCGAGGTTGAGCGAAGGCTCGTCGAGGAGCAGCAGGCGGGGACGGCGGAGGAGGGCACGGCCCAGGGCCACCATCTGCTGCTGCCCACCGGACAGGGCCTCGGCCTGCTGGCGGGCGCTCTCCTTCAGGGCCGGGAACAAACGAAAGACGAAGTCCAGGTCCGCGGAGGCCTTGCTGCCCCTCCGGCCCCAGAGCCCCAGATCCAGGTTGTCGGCCACGCTCAGCTCGCGGAAGAGGCCCCGGTCCTCGGGAACGAAGGCGATGCCCAGGCGCGCGATCTCCTCCGGCGTTCGGCGCTCGATCCTCTCGCCCGCGAACTCGATCGTGCCTTTGTGGGGCTGGTCCCTAAGAAGACCCGCCACAGTGCGCAGGAGCGTCGTCTTTCCGGCGCCGTTCGGCCCCAGTACGGCCACGATCTCCCCCCGGTCCAGCTCCAAGGAGACCCCGGAGAGGGCGGCCAGACGCTCGAAGTAGAGCGTCTCCAGGTCGCGGATTCTGAGCAGGGGCGTCGAGCTCATCCCTCTCCCAGGTAGGCCCGCGCCACCTCGGGGTGCCGCCGCACGTCCGCGGGCGTCCCCTCCGCGATCTTGACCCCCCGGTCAAGGGCGATCATGCGTCCAGCCAGACGCGAGGCCACGGGCAGATCGTGCTCCACGAGGAGGGTGGCGAGTCCGAGCCGGCCCCCCACCTCGCGGACACACCGCGAGACCTCCTCCTTCTCCTCCGCGTTCAAGCCCGAGAACGGCTCGTCGAGGAGGAGGAGCCGGGGCTCGGTGGCGAGGGCCCGCCCGAGTTCGACCCGCTTCTGCACCCCGTAGGGGCAGTCCGAGGCGCGGTGGTTGCGCCAGGCCTGAAGGCCCAGGAACTCGAGGATCTCCTCGCACCGGCGGCGTTGGCGGCGCTCCTCCTGGCGGCGGCGCAGGAGCGCGTCCAGGAGGCGGCGCTTGAAGTGCCGGTGGCGCCCGAGCATGAGGTTGTCGAGCACGGAGAGGCTCGGAAAGAGGCGCGAGTTCTGAAACGTGCGGGCGATGCCCAGCCCGACCACGGCGTGGGGGAGGACCCCGAGCAGGCTCTCCCCCGCGAACTCGAGGGTCCCCGAGTTGGCGCGGTAGAGCCCGGTGATGCAGTTGAAGAGGGAGGTCTTGCCGGAGCCGTTGGGGCCGATGAGCGCGAGCGCCTCCCCCTCCCCCAGGTCCAGGCTCACCCCCGCCAGGGCGTGGAGACCGCCGAAGCTCAGCCGCAGGTCGCGGACCCGGAGGAGGCTCATCTAGAAAAGGGGGGCGAAGCTCTGGTAGGGCGTGACCACGGTGAAAGATTCCTCGGCGGCGGGGCCCGCGCGCAGGAGGCGCACGCAGTTGAGGCCGTGACGCCGGCCGGGCCCGAAGGTGATGGGTGCGCTCAGGCCTTCCGGGGTCCAGCCCCGAACCCCTTCCAGCCCGGCCACGAACGACTCGCGGGTCAGTTCCCGGCCTCCCCGCCGCAGTCCCTCCACGGCCAGGCTCATGGCCGTGGCCCCGTTCAGGGCGAAGCCCTCCCGCCCCTTGAGCGTGGGGTCCTCTTGGAGGAGCACCTCAAGCACGCGGTCCGCCTCCGGCTCGCCCACCACGGACGCGGTGACGTCAAAGTAGGCGCCTTCCCACAACTCGCCCAAGAGGCGGAACATGACTTGGCGATCGCCCAGGGGAAAGGACGCAAAGACGAGGGGTCGATAGCCGGCCTTGGCCATCTCCTTCACCAGGCTCGCACCGTGGGTGGTGGTTGAGAAGAGGACGACCGCGTCGGCCCCCGCGTCCTTCATCTTCAGGGCATGGATGCTCATCTCGCGGTCCTGCAGCTCGTAGGGCACCTCCGCCACCAGAGAAGCCCCCACCATTTGCAAGCCGCGCCGCACCCCCACGAGGCCGTCCTTGCCGTACTCGTCGTTCTGGTAGAAGACCGCGATCTTGCGCGCCCCCCCCCGGGTTGCCGCCTGCTCGCCCAGGAACGCCCCCTCGCTCTCGTAGTCGGGATACACCGCGAACACCCGCTCGAGCTTGGCCGGGGGCTGCCTCGCCCACACTCGAGGGTTGCCGAAAGGGAAGACCACCGGTATGCCGGCCTCGGCCACGACGTCTTTGGTCGCATTCAGCACCGCCGTGCCCGTCAGGCCGACGACGGCGAAGGCGGAGTCATTCATCTCGGTCAAGTTGGCCACCGCCCGACCGGGAAGATATCCGTCATCTTTCACCACCACCCGGATCCGACGACCGTGGATCCCGCCCCCGGCGTTCACGTGCGCGGCCCAAGCCTGGGCGCCCCGCGAGACGGTGCCCCAGGCGGCGGCGGGCCCGGAAAGGGGGGCCGTCATCCCGAGGACGATTTCCTGGTCGCTGAGCCCGGGGACAGACGGCCTCGAACACGCGCCGGTGGCAGCCAGGAAGAGGGCCAGAGAGACGGTGGACGTCGCCTTCCTGGGCATGAGCTTCCTTCGCGGGCGGGTGCGTGCGGCCCGAGGGACGGGGCGGTTCGGGCGGATTATACGGGCGGCGACAGCGGGGCTACAATTTCTCTTCTGCGCCGTGGTCGGGGTGGAGGACTGGGAGGAGCGACGTGACAGACGATCTGCGGTTTCCCATCGGTGACTTCCGGGCCCCCGCCACGACCACGGAGGCGGAGCGCGTCGCCCTCATCGAGCAGATCGAGGCGGTCCCGGCCCGATTCCGCGAGGCCGTGCACGGGCTGGGGCACGAGCAACTCGAGACCTCTTACCGCCCGGGGGGCTGGACAGTGCGTCAGGTGGTCCACCACGTGCCGGACAGCCACCTCAACGCCTACGTGCGCTTTCGGCTGGCTCTGACCGAGGACGAGCCCACCATCAAGCCGTACCAGGAAGACCGCTGGGCGGAGCTCTCCGATGCGCGGTCCGCCCCCCTTGAGCTATCGCTGGACCTGCTCGACGCGCTCCACCGGCGCTGGACGCGGCTTCTGCGCTCGCTCGCTCCCTCCGACTGGAAGCGCAGCTTCCGCCATCCCGAGCTGGGGCTCATGACCTTGGAGCGCACGCTCGCCCTCTACGCTTGGCACGGCCGGCATCACGTCGCCCACGTGACCTCTCTGCGCGACCGCATGGGCTGGCACTAAGACCTCGAGTCCCTGACCTGCCCCGATGTGGGATGGCCACCTCTGGGCGGCGTCTCGCGATCGCGGCGCGTACGTCTGTCACTGCCTCAGCCGCTTCTCGTAGCTCTGTTCGTAAAGCTGCTTCCAACCCAGACCGATCCAGTCAAACGCCGGATCGTTCGCTTGCGCTTTTGGAGCCATGAACGTTCGCGTGGCGCGGCGGCCGTCAGGAAACGTGAAGATCATTGTCTGGCTTTGGATGGAATACGTACCTCGCTGCATGCGCGGATGCTCATAGAAGCGACTCGGCACGATCAATTGATCGGTCACGCCGTGGTCAATGAACGTGCCGTCCGGGAAAAACTGCAAGTATTGTCCGGCCACAGGCAGACCCCAAATGTACGTGCCAGAGAATCTCTTTCCGGTACAACGGCACATAGGGATGAAAGTGTCCGTACCCACGGGGGAGGTGGGATGCGCAGAGACCTCGTTGCGCGCCGCGACCTCACGGTTCGGCGGGTATCCTGGCCCCCGAAAATCCTGCCAGTCGATAATGATCTTGTCTCCGTCGGCCTGGTAGCGGCCGACCCAGTTCTTGTTCGTACTGCGGGCGTTGCGATAGGCGGTGAAATCAAAGCCAATCATGCCTTCCTCAGGAATGTCCTTAACCACCCAGCCGTCCGGATTGAAATTCAGGCGCCGGACCTTCCGGTTCGGAATGTCGAACCCTACGTAGATTCCGTCCAGCGCTCCTGCGGGCAAGGGGCGAGTCGTTTCGCTCGAGGTCGCGCCCGCTGCCCCCGATCTTGGCGGCGCGCCGGTTTCACCCGTCACTACCTGCCCCGATGGACCAGGGGATGCTTGCGCTGCCAATGACCCGGGCGGCTCGTTTTGTCCGCCCACCGGACCGCCTAACGCCGCAATCAGCGTTGTCGCCGGCGCTGCGGCATTGGTATTCAACAGGCCTCCAGAATCGACATCGGCATCGTTCGAGAGCAGCCAAAAATGATAAATAGCCCGCGACGTTCTGAACTCGGTGATGTTCTGCGGTTGGTTCACCAGGATCCATTGCTGGACTCCGGTGATCTCGGAGCGCGCAACTTGAAAGGAATGGCTCTTGTTCTTGTCCGGCCGTACGACGTCGTAGCGCACGCGGCTGGGGCCGATGTAGAGGTATCCTTTGCACACCCCGCCGAAATGGACGTGCGCCACGGGAAATCGCGCTTCGGCGCCTTGAGCGGTAGAGGCCGCATCGGCGGCCGGAAGGCTCTGTTGCCGCGCCGCCCCGGAAGGAGCTCCCGCCAGCCCTGACATCGTGGCCAAGACCGGCACGTTCAAGACGATGGCTCGAATCCGCAATTCGTTTCCCCCCGCGCAACAAAATCGGTCCTCTCTCGACCAACCCCCCCGGGCCCCCGCAGTCTTCCACGCGGAGCAGCGGCCACGGCCGGACGCGGACGGAGCTACGACCCCGACCACGAGCCCAGCAGCCTCCGGGCCTGGACGATCTGACCCAGATGGTAGGCGTTGTGATCGGCCGCAAGCAGGATCTGGCGCAGGAGGGTGCGCCCCTCCCCGTGGGGAATCTTGGCGGTCAGGTCGCGTTGCGGATCGCGGATGAGGCCACCCAGCTCCTCCAGGTCGGCACGGAAACGCGAGACCGACGAGGACCACATGGCCTCGGTTGGCTCCGCGCGCGTCGGCCAATATCCCTGCGGCCATTCTGGAGACGTCCAGGCCGGATCGAGCGCGTAGCGCAAGATGTCCTCCTGCGCGATCCGTATGTGCTCAAATTCCTCCCAGACGGAGTGGATCTCGGCTTTTGGCCTCCGGGCCCGCAGCTCGGGCTCGAGCCCGGCCAAGGCTTTCTCGACCGTGACGTGGGCATGACCGCCGGTCAGGAGCTGTAGAAGCGCGAGCCGCAAGACCTGATCGTCCATCCGGCACCTCCCTCGATATCTCTGGTGCGGGGAATCGGATTCAAAGGAACGGTTAGGAAGCCTTGAACATGGCATCGCCGGCGAGCACGCCTACCCGACAATGGTCGTCATCCCCAGCACGTGAATTCCCAGGTCCTGGTCTCCATCGACTCGAACGTGGGCCACGGCCGCCTCCCGGGTGATTCCCTTGGTGAAGATGCGCCACGCGATCTCCTGCGGAATCGTGACCCCTGATGTTGGGGGGCCGGATGCCCGATCCCCGAGCCGCCACGAATTGCCCTCCCGATGGAGAAACCAGGTTCCCCCGCACTCTCCGGCGATGTCGAACCGCAGCCATGCTCCTTGATTGCGGACCACATCGCGGTAGGCATGGGGCAGTCCGCGCATGAAGCACTCCAGCACCGGGTGATAGAGCTCGGGGGTCATGATTCCCGGCCGATCCACCGCCAACCGGATCTGTTGCTGATGATGCCATCGTTCGGTGAACTCGCGGGCGGTGTCGAACCAATTGGGCGAAGCCTCCTCGCCCGCCCAACTCACGGCAAATCGTGCGGGCGCTTGAGGGTCCAGCGACTGGTGAAACTCCGCGCTCTGGCGCGAGGCCATTTCCATCATGGAGATGAGAAGAGATGGGCTGAGGCGGCGATAGCACCGCACCCCCTCCTCGTTGAGCCGGTTGACGAGCGCAACGAGATCGGAGGGAGAGCGGATCTCTGCCGGCTCGGGCGCGCCGCCGTCGCGGACGATCGCGAGCTTGCGCAGTTGGGTGTCCAGGAGGTGGGCCGTGACATCCTTGACTTTCCACTTCGGGGAGATCGTCTGCTTCTCCCAGTCCTCCGGGGTGAGCCCGCGAAGGAGCTCGATCAGCCGAGCCTCGATGGTCGGGAAGAGATGCGCGGTCAGGATGGGGCGGGGAGGCATGCCGTCTTGGCTCGTCGTGGCCATGACTCTGCCCGCTTCCTAGAACTCGAGCCGCAGGCCGAGGCGGAACGCGCGCGGGGGCTCGATGGCCGTGGGCCGGCGGAAGGAGGGTCCGGTGGCCACATCCTCCTCCACCTCGTTCGCGGTGTCGAGGAGGTTGAAGGCCTCCAGCACCGCCGCGGTGCGAAAGCGCCCGATGGCGAAGCCCTTCTCCACCCGCGCGTCGAGGGTGAGGGTGTAGGTGAAGCGGGAGCGGCCGTTGGGGATGGCCTGCACCGCCTCCGGCCCCTGGTTGAGGGCGGGGGAGACGACCACGCGGGCGAAGGGTTGCCCGTCCTGGTAGCGGGCCGCGACGCCAAGGCGCACGTCGCCGGGGGCGTGGTACACCCCGGCGATCTTGAGGGTGTAGGCGCGGTCGAAGAAGAGCCGGCCTTGGGAGTAGGTCAGAGCGTTCGGGGTCTCCCCGAGCTCCCCGACCAGGCCGGGGTCATTTTCGGAGGCGCGGAAGCCGCGGTTGTCGCCGGGGCCCGCCGATTTGTAGGCCGTGGCCCCGAGCCGAAGGTACAGCCTTTCCCCCGCCTTCCCCTCGAGCGCGATCTCCACCCCCTCATGGAGCGCGCTTTCGCCCGGGGCGTTGGTGAGCTCATAGCGGTCCTGGCCGAAGCTCTGGGGTCGACGGTTGTAGATCGGGAGCAGCTGGCTGGGGGGACCGAGGATGTCGCCGCCGGGATCGGGCACCGTGAAGACGTCGTAGGCGGCGGGGGGGGCCCCGACGTTCACCGAGGCCAGGAGATCGTGATCGCGACGGTGGATGCCGAGGACCCGCGTCGTCCAGGACGGGCCGAGGCGCGCCTCGAGGCCGACGACCCACTCGTCGGTGTGGGGTACCTTCAGGCCGGGGTCGATGGAGCCCAGGGCGCCTCCCGGCCCCACGCGGGCGATGAGAGGACCGATCTCGCCGGGGTCGAGGGCGTGGTTGCCGCTCGTGTCCTGCCAGCGGTAGACGAGCCCCTGGGGGGCGGCGGGGTCGCCGTAGGCGAGGAGGTCGAGCGACAGGCGGTGGCGGTAGCGGCCGTAGCCGGTGAAAAAGGACAGTCCGCCGTCCTCCCGCACGCGCCAACGGGCGGAAACCCGGGGTACGAGCCCCTGCCCGGTGATGCGGCCGGAGCTCCCCTCCGCCGCGCCCCGGGTGGACTCGAAGCGGAGGCCGGCTTCCACACCCAGCCGGCCAAAGGTCATGCTGTCCGCGGCATAGGCGGCAAGGTCCGTGGCCCGCCAGCGCGACTCGGGCCCCGCCCACCCGTAGTCCCAGACCCGGGCGGGCAGGCCGTCAACCGTCTCCGCGACGAGACCCGGGGGGCTCCCCGGTCGCGTCGACGCGGTCGATCGGGTCCCAGAAACGCCGAAGCGCAGGGCGTGCCCACCACCCGCGAAACGGCGCGGCGGGGGCTCGAGGCGAGCCTCCACTTGCGCGCGCTCGCGCGTGCTCTTGCCGTCGAAGAGCTGCTCCACCGGCCCCACCTGCAAGCGCTCCACGACCGCCGTCGGCGGCGGCCCCGGCGTCTGGGGCTCGAAGCGGCCCTGCACGTAGCCGCCGGTCAGCGACCAGCGCGTCCCCGTCGTCCGCTCCCAGGTCGATTGCAGCATCAGGAACCGGTCGTTCTGTGCGGCGTCGCCCCCGAACCGGGCCCGCCCCGCGTAGGGATGCTCGACGCCTTGCCCGGCGCCCAGAAAGCGCACCTCGTCGCGCGGGGTGGGCGTCCAGACCAGATGCGTCAGGAGCGAACTCAACCGGCCCCCGAGGGGGGTGGGGTCCGACCCCTCGAGGCGCCCCGCGCGGACGAGGGATCCCGACAGGAGCAGGCCGAGCCGGTCCTTGGCGAGGGGTCCCTCCAGGAGGAGCTGGGCGCCGCGAAAGGAGTCGTAGCGGGCGACGGGGGGCGCCGTGCTCGAGGGGGAGGCTTGCCAGGCAACGGGCACGGCATCCGCGGAGAGCGTCCCGTGCCATGAGGTCCCCGGCCGGCGGGGCACGAGGCTCAGGGTCGCGCCCGGGCCGGCCTCCTCCACCGGCATCAGGAAGGAGTCGAGGCTGACCTTCTGGAGGGCGAAGAGCTCGGGCTGGAGGAGGGGCGTGCCCGTCCGGCCGGGGTCGGTGATGTCCAAGTTGCCCAGGCGATAGGTGACCTGCGTCCAGGAACTGCCATGAACGCCCAGAAGGCCCGCCTCGCCCACGTAGAGGCCGCCGTTCTCGATGCGGTCCAGGATGGCGGTGGCCTCCACGGTCTCGAGGAGGGACCAGGGGCTGCCGCTCGAGGGGATGTCGCGCAGCACCTCTTGATCGAAGGTTGCCCCACCCCCCGCTGCTTCCGCCGCCGCCAGGAGGCCAGGGGCCAGGAGCAACGGCCAAGCGCGGGGGAGCACGGCGAAAGGGGGTCCTAGTGGGTGATCTTGGCGCGCGGGGGAGGGGGGGGCGGCGAGGAGGGCACGGCCGGACGTGCCGCCCGCACCGGGGGCGGCGCGTCCCGCACCGCCTCCCGCGTGCCGGCCAGGGAGCCGAGCTCCGCCTCCACGTCCTCCCCCAGGTTCCCCGGCACCAGGAGGTCTTGCTCCGCGGCCAGGATGTCCTCCATGTCGCGGACCCCACGCTCCGTCTCCTCCGCGGAGGAGACGAGGCCGTCCAGCTGCTCGGTGATCGTACGGGGGTCGCGCATGGAGAAGCTCTGGTCGCGCAGGAGCTGAAGCACTTCGAGGACGGTCTCCGTCTGGGCATCGATGAGCTGGCGGTTCTCCAGCGCCTTCTGGTAGCGCTCCAAGCGCTTCCCGAGCACAGTCCGGGTCTTGGCCTTGATCTGTTGGATGCGCTCGGGCCCCTGCGTGATCTCGCGGTCGAGCATGGCGATCCGCTCCTGGATCCGCTCCGGGTCGGTGGTGGAGAAATAGGCCTCATAGCGCGCCACCGAGTAGCGCATGCGCAGGAAGAAGGAGAGGAGGAACTCCAGCTTCTGGACCAGCTCTTCCAAGAGCATCCGTGACGAGGCGTCCAGGCCCTTGTAGTTCTCCCGAATCTCCCCGGCCAGGGTCTCGAGGCCGCGGTAGCGCTGGCGCTCCGCGTCCGGCAGGGCTCGCAGCATTTCCGAGACCTCTCCCTGCTTCTTGACCTGCTTCTCCTCCCGGTCCTCTTCCAACTCGCGGGCCTTGACCAGACGCTGGAAGCGGGGGCTTGAGGCCACGAGGGGGAGGATGGTGAGCTGCACGCCCGCGACCAGGATCAGGGGGAGCGCGCTTCCCGAGAGGAGGGCGAAGCCAAGCGCGGTGCCCAATGTGATGAGGTTGTACTGGCTCTTGAAGGCATGGGCGAGGTAGTTGGGTTCCTCGGTCACGCTGGGCTCTCCGATCGCCCATAACCTACCACCGTTTCGGCGGTGACCGCACCCCCCGCACCCCCCGCCTTGACCGCGGGGCCGGCCCGGGCGTAGCTTGGCACGTGCGCCCGGTTTCCAGCCGGCGGCTCATCCTCGGCTCCGGGCTCTGCGCCGCCCTGGGGGGGGTTGTCCTCAGCCTCGCGGGAGGGGACGTGCCTCCCTCGGTGGCGCCGACCTTCTTCACGTTGACGGTGGCGGGCCTTCTCGCGGGCCTCCTCGGCGCCCGCTCGGCCCCGACCCCGGATCCGCCCTTGGCCCCGACCCCATCCGCCGCGGACGCGAGGCCAGCCGACTCCCCAGGGGAGGAGGCCCCCCCCGCTTCCCCCCCCGGCGGGCCGGAGAGCCCGGAACCAGGGGCGGCGGGCCCGCCCCTCGAGCCCCCGGCCCTCTCCCTGCTCCTGGCCCATGACGCCCTCGAGATCCAGGTCCGCGAGTTGAGCGCGGAGCTGGCGCTCAGCAAGGAAGCCCTTCTCCTGGAGGTCGCGCGTCGTCAGCAAGCGGAGGCGGAGCTCGGCAGCCTTTCCGACCAGGACCCGCTCACCGGCCTCCCCGGTCGCCGCCTCCTGAACGATCGTTTCTCGGTGGCGGTCGCGCATGCCATCCGGCAGAGGCAGAAGCTGGCCCTCCTCCTCCTCGACCTCGACGGTCTCGCCGAGATCAACGAGAAATGGGGACGCGGCGTGGGAGACGACCTCATCCGCAGCATGGGCGCCCTCCTGGAGCGCACCCTCCGCCAGGGCGACACCATCGCCCGTCTAGGGGGCGACGATTTCACGGTCCTCCTACCGGGAGTAAAGAAGGACGAAGACGTGGCCGTGATCGCGGAAAAGCTGCGCCTGGCCCTCCGCAACCCCTTCAGCATCGGGGGGCGCGAACTGACCGCTACCGCCAGCATCGGGATCGCGCTGCACCCCGACGACGGACCCGACATCGAGAGCCTGCTCAGGTGTGCGCACATCGCCCTGGGGAGGGCCAAGGGGAAGGGGGGGGACTCCTACGACATCCACGCTCCCCGCTCCAGCGCGGTCGCGGCCGAGCGCCTGGCCCTGGAGAGCGCGCTGCGCAAGGCCCTCGTGCAGCAGGCTCTCTCCCTCGTCTACCAGCCCATCGTGGCCTGCGAGACGGGGGTCATCGTGGGGGTGGAGGCCCTGCTCCGCTGGCGCAATCCCGACCAGCAGACGCTGGCCGCGGCCGACTTCGTCCCCCTCGCCGACGCCACCGGCCTCTCCGTCCCCCTGGGCCAGTGGGCGCTGCGGAACGCCTGCTTGCAGGCCAAGGCCTGGCTGGACGCCGGCCACACCGGCATCGTGATCACGGTCAACGTGTCCCCCCGGCAACTCCAGCACCCGTCCCTGGTCAAGCTCGTGAAGCGCGCTCTGGAGGAGACCCGCCTGCCCGCCACCGCCCTGGAGCTGGAGGTCCCGGAGGCGGAGCTCGCAAGGAGCCCCCGGCACTCCATCGACCGCCTGGCCGAGCTCAAGGAGCTCGGGTTGCGCATCTCCATCGACGACTTCGGGGTGGGCGACTCCGTGCTCTCCCAGCTCCACCGCTATCCCGTGGACTCGCTCAAGATCGACGGGGCCGTCATCCGCGACATCGCGACCGACCGCAACCGGGAGGCGGTGGCCACGGCCGCCATCGCCCTCGCCCGCGCCCGCAAACTCAAGGTGGTAGCGGAGGGGGTGGAGACGGAGGCCCAGCGGGTGCTGCTCGCGCGCTGGCAGTGCGACCGGATCCAGGGCAATCTCATCGGGCCCCCCGTGGCGGCCGCGGAGATAGAGACCCTGCTCGCGCGCCAGAAGCGAACGGCCCTCGCGGGCCCGCAGTGAGGAGCGCTCTCAGACGGTAAGGCGCAGATTCCCGCCCCGCGCCTGCTCGCGGATCTTCTGCAGGACCATGTGCTCGATCTCCCGAAAGCGGTCGGTCTGCTTCAGCTCCTCCGTCCGGTGGAGGGGGAGGTCCACCGGCACCTCGTCCACGATGGTCCCCGGCCCCGAGGACAGGATGTGGATCTTGTCGGCCAGGTAGACGGCCTCCGGAATGTCGTGGGTCACGAAGAGGATCGTCCCTTCGAGCTCCTCCCAGAGCTCGTTGATCAGGTTCTGCATGCCCAGGCGGATCTGCACGTCGAGGGCGCCGAAGGGCTCGTCCATGAGGATGATCTGGGGCTTCACGGCCAGGGTGCGGGCGATGGCCACCCTCTGACGCATCCCTCCCGAGAGCTGTCCGGGATACTTGCTCTCCGTCCCCCCGAGCCCCACCTTCTTGATCCAGGTGCGGGCGACCTTCTCCCGCTCGTCACGCGGGACCCCCCGGAGCTTGAGGCCGAAGGCCACGTTTTCGAGCACGGTCAGCCAGGGGTAGGAGCTGTAGCCCTGGAAGACCATGCCCCGGTCGGGGCCGGGGCCCAGAATCGGCTGCTGGCGGAGCAGGACCTCCCCGCTGGTGGCGGGAAAGAGCCCGGCCACGATGTTGAGGACGGTGCTCTTGCCGCAGCCCGAAGGTCCCAAGAAGACCCGGAACTCGCCACGGTCGGGAAGGTCGGGCACGATCAGGTTCACGTCCTTTATGGCGTGAAACTCCTGGCCGTCCGGGTTTACGAAGGTCTTGCTGACCTTGCGCAGCTCCAGGATATTGGTGCCGGGGACGTGGGCGGCGGGCATCACGCCCTCCCCGAGAAGAGCCGGTGGTTGATCCAGCGCAGGATCTGGTCCGAGAGCACCCCGATCCCCAGGATGACGAGGACGAGGGCGAATATCTGGTCCACGTGGGAGCGCTTGCCGGCCACGGTGATGAGCGCGCCCAGGCCATAGGGTGCGTTGATGACCTCGGCCAGGATCACGTAAGTCCAGCCGATGCCGTTCATGACCCGCAGGGCCTCGCCGATGCTGGGCAGGCTGGCGGGGATCAGGACCAGGTTCACGATCTGCCAGCGCGACGCCCCCAGGGTGGTCGCGGTCTGGAGATAGACTTCGTCGACCTTCTCCACCGCCTCCACCACCAGGGGCAGCAGGTAAACGACCGTCCCCATGAAGAGGAACGTGATCTTCTGCGTCTCTTCGATGCCGAACCAGACGATGGTGAGGGGGACGAGGGCGGAGATGGGGAGGAACCGCAGGGGCTCCAGAATGGGGGAAAAGAAGTGCTTCAGGGGGGGAAAGGTCCCCATGAGGAGGCCGAGGGGTATGGCCACCGCGGCCGCGAGGACGAAGCCCATGGTGACGCGGTAGAGGCTCCAGCCCGCGCTGCGCACGAGGGCCTCTTCGAAATGCAGAACGGGGAAGGCCCGGAGCACTTCGGTGGGGGAGGGCAGGATGACGGCGGGCACCATGCCGGTGTAGGTCAGCAGGCACCAGGCCCCGAAGAAGGTTGCCACCCCGCCCAGGGCAAGGCTCCGGGCCCGGGTGTTGGTGACCGGCTCCCGGACCTCCATCAACGGGGGATGATCTCGAAGTCGGTGCGCCGGTTCTTGGCCCGGCCTTCCTCGGAGTCGTTGCCGGCCACGGGCTTGTCGGGCCCGTTGCCCACCACGTCGAACTTGTTCCGATCAAAGCCCTTGCCGATCAGGAAATGGGCCACCGCTTCCGCGCGGCCGCGCGAGAGCTTCATGTTGCTGTCGCGGTTCCCCACGTTGTCGGTGTTCCCGGCGATGCGCAGGTAGGCGCTGCCGAAAGTGGCGGCGAGGTCCACGACCTGGGTATCGAGCACGGCCTTGGCGTTCTCATCCAGGGTTGCCGAACCGCTGGGGAAGTAGATGGAGACGGTCTTGGTCAGGATAGAGGTCCCCTTCTGGGGCGGCGTCTTGAACTCGAACTCCGGCTTGGCGGGTGCGGCCGCGGCCTCCGGGAAGAACTCCCCTGCGCCCTCCAGGAAGCGCGTGTCCACGGTCTGGTAGGGTTCGTAGACGTCCTTGATCTCGCCGATCCGGCGCCAGATGCCCTGCGCGGTCTTGTAGATCCCGTGGTAGTTCACGAGTGAGCCCTGGGGGTTGAAGAAGGCGCGGTTCTCCCCGTAGTTCGGGAGCTTCACGTCGGTCAGCATGCTCTTCGCGTCGTCCAGGGAGACCCCGGAGAAGCTCTTGGAGAGGAGGACCGCGGTCTTCTCGGGATTGACGCCGGCCTGGTCCACGCCCTTGAGCCAGCCCGCGACGAAGCGGCGCACATCCTCCGGGTGCTGTTCGAGGAAGTCGCCCCGGGCCACGAAGATATCCGCGATCAGGTTGGTGGCCTCGCGGGTCGAGGTCAGGATGTGGCCGCCGGACCGCTCGCGGGCGGCCACGTACACGTCCGGCGACCAGCTCACCGCGGCGTCGACCTTGCCCGCCTTGAAGACGTTGGCGGCCTCCACCGCGGAGTCGGTGAAGATGAAGGTCACGTCGTGGCTGGTCAAGCCACCCTGGGTCAGCACGTAGAGGGCGAAGTAGTGGGAGGGGGTGGCCTTGGCGCAGGCGATTTTCTTCCCCTTGAGGTCAGCCACGCTCTTGATGGAGGCGTCGACGGCGATGGCATCCCCGCCCCGGCTCCAGTCGTACTGCAGGATGGCCTTGGGGTTCAGCCGCAGGAGGCCGCCGTACTCGAGGGCGTAGGCGTCCACCGTGGACCACATGATGTCGACGCCACCCTTGTCCCCGCCGGCCCGGAAGGCGTCGCGGGACTTGGCGAAGTCGTCGATGACCAGGAGCTCGACCTGGATCCCGAATTCCTTGGAGAAGAGGCAGTCCCGGTTGGGCGGAAACCCGCCGTTGGCCACGATCCCGCCCGCATAGCCGCCCCAGGTCACGATCGCGACCTTGATGGGCCGGTTGAGGCGGGAGCCGCCCGAGGGCGCCCCTTTCGACGCCGGGGGCGGGGCGGGGTTGCTCTCCCCCGTGGGCGGGGGCCCGAAGTCATCCTTTGAGATTGTCCCTTCCGCCCGCTTGTCGGGGGCGACCACGGAGGCGACGCGGTGCAGAACCCCGTAGTGGTAGAGCCCATAACCAATGAGGGCGAGGCCGGAAAGTACGATGAGGATGCGGCCGAGGGGGGTCAGTTGTCGCGCCATGGGCTCGATCTCCGCTCCGGCTCCGGGCTCACGCCCGGTCCGGCTTGTCGGGGGATGGGGAGGGCGACGCCGGAGGTGACGTCGTAATGGGGTTGGGCGCGCCCTCCAGGAAGGGCGCCACCACGTCGTGGAGACGCTCTTCTTCGCGCCGTTTCCGGGTCTGGAGCTGGAGGAAGGTCCGGCTCGCCTCTTCCTCGGCCTTCTTCAGGCCCTCCATCTCCGCGTTCTTCGCCTTCAGTAACGCATCCATCTCGGTCTTGAGGGCGGCGATCCGCGCCTGGGAGCGGGTGCGCAGCTCCTCGAGCTCGCGGCGCTTGCTTTCCTCGAAGGCATCAAGGGCCTTGTCGCGCAGGACCGCGTCCTCGATCACGTCCCGCATGGGCACGCCCGCCGTCTCCAGGGCGGTCAGGACGGCGGCGGCCTTCACGTCCCGGCCGAGGGTGGCCAGGCGCTTGCTCTCCAGCATCTCCCCCACCCGGTCCACGCCGTACCCGTGCGGGCGCAGCTCGATCCCGGCCTCCTTGTAGACGGCCGCGAAGTCCGCCACATCCGCCGCGACCTCGGAGCGGGCCACGGGTTTGGGCTCGGAGGCCGCGAAGGCCTCGGGCCCCAGGTCGCGCTCGGAGGCGGGCGCCTCCGCGGGCAACGGGCTATCGGTGTCGGTGACGATCAAGCGGACGCCTTTCCCCACCAAGTCTTTCAGCTTGCTCATGGCGCGCGCTCTCCGGGAGGTACGCGGAAGCTTGTCGCACTCTCCCCCGCCATGTCAAGGTTCGACGGTGTAACATCCCCACCGTGACCCGGCCGCTCGTGAGTCGAGAAGACCTTCTCCCCGTCCTTTCCGCCCACCGGGGCCACGAGGCCCTCCGTGCGGCCTTCGAGGGGGCGACCGAGCCGGGGGCCTTTCTTTCCCTGCTCGGGCGCTATGTCCAGTTCAACTCCGCCTTCGGGCCGGGCCTCGCCAGCCTGGCCGGCCAGATCGCGGCCCGCCAAGGCCTATTCCGCGACCCCGACGAGCCCGTCCACATCCTGGCCGACCGGGCGGCGGAGGTGGCGGCGGACTTCTTCTACGCCGCGGTCGACGAGTTCGACGACCGCGCCACTCCCTGGCGCGACACCCACCGCACCCTGGCCCAGGCCACCGTGAAGGGGGCGGGGCAGTTCTTCGGATACTCCCCGGGGCAGCTGAACGACGTGATCCACATCAACCGGGCGACGGAGGCGGCGCAGGCTCGGGTGTGGGAGGGCTACGGCCTGGGAGAACGGCTCGAGCAGCCCCGGCTCTTCTCCGGGATGGGTTTTCACGTGGGGAGCGAGATCCTGGCCGATGAGGAGTTCGTGATCATCGATCGCGTGCTCCGCGCGCGCCGCCCGGAGCTCGTGGCCGCCCTCGAGGGCATGCGGCTGGAGATCCTGGGGGAGAAGCACAACGGGTACTACTGGATCCGGATCCACACCGGGGTGGAGGCCGAGCACTTCGACGCCGCTCTCAAGGGGGTGAATAAGGCCCTCCGTTTCTACTCAGGGGCCCACGAGGCCGAGGAAGTGAAGCACTGGATCCTCGGCGGCTTTGCCCACTTCGCCCACGTCCAGTCCGAGTTCATGGACTGCCTCCCCGAGCCCTGACCCGCCCCCTCAGCGCGGGGGTGGGGGAGGAAGGGACTCGAAGGGCACGTCGAGGATGGGATAGCGACGGCAGTCGCGGTGGTTGAAGTGCCACCACTCGTTGCGATCGACCACGAACTCTTCCTTCTCCATGGCCGCCCGCAAAAGGTCGCGCCGCGCCCTCTGATCCGGGGTGCCGCCCGGGTAGCCGGGCGACGCCCGTGGCGACATCTCGTCGTAGCCGCTCGGCATCTCCACCCCCTGGCCGCTCAGAAGGTCGAAGAGGGAAAGGTCCACCGCGCAACCGCGGTTGTGGTTCGAGCCCCGAGCGGGGTTGGCCACGAAGGCTCGCTGATCGGGCGGGCTCAGATCCCAGAAGAGCTTGGTCACGGACCAGGGACGGTAGCCGTCGAAGACCAGAAGCCCGAGCCCCCTGGCCTTTAGGGCGCGGTGGACCCGGAGGAGGGCCTCGGCCACGGGTCGCTGCAAGAAGGCGCGGGCCTGGGCGTAAACGGCTCGTCTCGCGAGGTTGTCAGGCGTCGCGTAGCGGATGTCGAGCCGCACGGTCGGGTCGAGGGACACGAGCTCGACGAGATCGGCTCCCCGGGGCGGCTCGGGGGAGGCGCCGGTGACGCCGCACAGAAGAAACGCCAGGCCGTGGAGTACCCCCATGGGGGCACGTTAACCCGAAAGCCCAAAAAAGAATCAGAGTCGGCGTCCTCGGCCCCCCCGTCATCTCCGGCCGGGCGTTCGCCACAAGTGGCCGGGTCTCGCCTGTGTCACGGCTCTTGCTCTTGTCATCTCTGTCGGCGGTGGCGCCGGCTCCCGGGTTCGGCTGCTTGGGTGTGGCTTGGAGTAGACGCTCTTCGATCAAGAACGAGTCACGACCGTGCCGGTATCCACTTCATGATCAAAGACAACGCTCTTTTGCGTGATACCAGACACATCAAGGAGGGGACTTCCGGCACAAACTCTCCCTTTAGGAATCGTGCGACAGAAGCCGCTGGTGGTTGAGAGCGCAGTGGGTGACAGATGGGTCGTCCGGAATCGGGTCACCGGCGTCATGGAACCAGCCAGTTCGGGTGTCCGGCCAACGAGTCGTCAAGGGCTTGCGGTTGGCACGATTCTTGTAATAGTTGACGCCGCCCAAGGGGCGGAGAGTCGGAGGACAAGTAGAATGACAACGAAGGTGAGAACCGCATCCTTGCTGCTGGCGCTGCTGGCTGCGACCGGCGCCGCCCAAGCCCAGTTCCTGCTGCCGCCCCCACCTCCCCCCACGGCACCGCTCAAGCTGAAGGTCGGGGACGCCACCGTGTTCGGGGGGGTCGGCTTCACCCTGATGACCACGTCCAACGGCGACACCCTTCGTGTCGACCTGGCCCTGGGCCCCATGATGGCCTCCGACAAGGCGATCGCTCTGCAGAAGACCATCGCCGTCTTGGACCCCTGGGGCACTTGGAGAGCCGTCACCTCCGCCGCCGAGCTCACCTTCCAGCACCTGATTGCTGGCACCTGGCAGACCGTCGATTCGATCTCCAACATCACGGATACGACGGGCGGAGGGACCGTGCTCGAGACCGCGGGAGCGGCGGTGGACTTCCACATCGACATCGATCCCACGGCCGTCGCCTCCGGCACGAACGCGATGGGGAACCCCTCCTTCCTTTCGGTTTCCCTCACCGATACGCTCTCCTGGACCTATGCGGTTCAACCGGGCGATACGGCCCAGAGCATTCTGAACCTTTTGCAGGCGTTCCTTGCAACTCAGGGGGGCGCCGGGGTAACCGTTTCCCGGCCGTCGCTGACCACGATTTCCATAAAGCTCCAGTACAACATCTCGTCCCTCACCTGGAACCTCACCGACACGGGGCTGCTCTCGCTGTCGCCCACGGTCGCGGGAGTCGTCGACCGCTAGGATCCCAGGCCCCGCCCCCGGGGCCCCCAGACCTCCGCTCCGCCCGGTTCGGCTTGCCCTCCGCAGCGAAGGGGGGAGGTTTGGCATCCTCGGTGCTATGATTCGCGGACGGTTCTGCGATGACGCGCGGTGCACGGTGGATAGCCGGACTGGGTTTGCTGGTCTGGGCCCGGGCGGGGCCCGCGCTGGCCCTAGATCCGAAGCTCTTTATTACCCAATACGGGCACAGGGTCTGGACGGTCGAGCAGGGCCTTCCCCAGAACTCCGTCTCCGCCATCCTCCAAACGCGTGACGGCCACCTTTGGTTCGGGACCCAGGAGGGGCTCGTCCGCTTCGACGGCGTCCGCTTCGTGGTGTTCGATCAGAAGAACACCCCCGCCTTCAAGGACCCCCGCGCCAACACCCTTTACGAGGACCGGGAAGGCAGCCTCTGGATCGGGACTAAGAGCGGAGGCGTGGTCCGCTTCCAGGCCGGTGTCTTCACCCTCTACGACAAGTCCTCCGGCCTCCCGCACAACGCGGTCCGGTCGATCTACGAGGACCAGAGGGGGCGCCTCTGGGTGGGGACGGAGGGCGGGCTCAGCCGCTTCGAGGAAGGCCGGTTCACCTCCCCCCCGGGCCTGAACGCACGCCCCTACGTGGTCATGGCCATGGCGGAGGCCGAAGGGGGGCTCTGGATCGGCACGGACGGGGACGGCCTGCTGCGGTTGACGGACGCAATCGAGGTCTACACCAAGAAACAGGGTCTGTCGAGTGACCAGGTGCGCTCGTTGCACGTGGGCCGCGACGGGACCCTCTGGATCGGGACCCGGGGCGGGCTCGACCGGTTCAAGGCGGGTCATCTGACGTCCGTGCGGCCGCCTCGGGCAGCCTGGGACGCGGTGGTGGCCCTGCAGGAGGATCGGGACGGCAACCTCTGGGTGGGGATGCGGGGCGGCGGCCTTTTGCGGCGCAACGACGCGGGGTGGAGCGCGTTCGCGGAGAAGGATGGCCTGTCCAGCAACGTTGTTCTCTCCGTCTACGAAGACCGCGAGGGCAGCCTGTGGATCGGAACCGAGGGCGCCGGGCTCAACCGCCTGCGGGACGTCAACTTCACGAGCTGGGGCAAGCCGGAAGGGCTGGCCCACGAGATGCTGGTGCCGATCTACGAAGACCGGGAGGGCACCCTCTGGATGGGGAGCTACGGCGGCGGGTTGCACCGGTTCCGAGGGGGCAAGTTCGTTGCCTACACGACCCAACAGGGGCTCTCGAGCAACCTTGTTTTTTCGATCGAAGGAGACCGGCAGGGCAATCTCTGGATTGGCACCGACGGGGGAGGGCTCAACCGGCTCCGGGACGGTGCCTTCAGCCATTACGGCACGCGGGAAGGCCTGGCCAACGATCGCGTGATCGCCATCCTGGAGGATCGGGAGGGAAGTCTTTGGATCGGCACGTACGGAGGCGGGCTCTGCCGCCTCCGGAACGGTCAGTTCACTACCTTCGGGCGTGGCCAGGGCCTCTCCAGCGAGCTGGTGTTATCCCTTTCGGAAGATAAGACGGGTCGGCTCTGGGTGGGCACCGACGGGGGAGGCTTGAACGTCTTCGAGGCCGGTCACTTCAAGGCCTACACCACCGAGCAGGGCCTCGCCCACAACACCGTCTTCCGCGTCTATGAGGATGCGGAGGGAACGCTCTGGATCGCGACCTACGGCGGCCTGAGCCGCTTCCGAGACGGCAAGCTCACGAGCGTGACGCGCAAGGAAGGCCTCTTCGATGAGCGGATCTTCCAAGTCCTCGAGGATGACAACGGCAGCCTCTGGATGAGCGGAAACAAGGGGATCTTTCGGGTGGCCAAGAAAGACTTGGATGCTTTCGCGGCCGGACGCAGCAAGTCCGTGGGCTTCGTGGCCTACGGAGCCGCGGACGGTATGAGAAGCAGCGAGTGCAACGGGAACTCGCAGCCCGCGGGGTGGAAGGCCCGGGACGGCACGCTCTGGTTCCCCACTACCCGGGGGGCGGTCCAGGTGGACCCCGACCGTATCCGCGTCAATCAGCAGCCCCCTCCCGTCGCCATCGAAGAGGTGGCGATCGACAAGGTCGGCTACCGATCCGCGGAGACCCCCCTCGTGGCCCCCGGCCGGGGAGAGATCGAGATCCACTACGCGGGGTTGAGCTTCCTCGAGCCGGAGAAGGTCCGCTTCAAGTACCGGCTGGAGGGCTTCGATCAGGGCTGGGTGGACGCGGGCTCCCGCCGGGTGGCCTACTACACGAACATCCCGCCCGGCCGGTACCTGTTCCGCGTGGCCGCCGCCAACAACGACGGGGTCTGGAACGAGGCCGGCGCCTCCTTCGCCTTCGTGCTGCGGCCGCACTTCTACGAGGCCCTCTGGTTCTACGTGCTCGGCATCATCGGCACGGTCTTCCTGGCCGGCGCCGCCTACTGGATCCGGATCAGCCGCCTGGCCGTCCGCGAGCAGCGCCTGGCCGCCCTCGTCTCCGACCGCACGCGGGAGCTGGAACAGGCGAACCAGATGCTGACCCGCTTCTCCTACCTGGATGCGGTGACGGGGGTCGCCAATCGCCGCAACTTCGACGCCTGCTTGGAGCTGGAGTGGCGGCGGGTGCGCCGGGAGGGCGTGCCCCTCTCCCTGCTCATGGTCGACATCGACCACTTCAAGATCTTCAATGACACCTTTGGTCATCAGCAGGGCGACGAGTGCCTGAAGTCGGTCGCGCAGACTCTAAGGCGTAGCCTCCACCGCCCCGGCGACCTCTGCGCCCGCTACGGGGGCGAGGAATTCGGGGTGATCCTGCCCGGGACGGACATCGAGGGCGCGGTGGCGGTGGCGGAGGGCCTGCGGGGCGCCGTGGAGGCCATGGCCATCGTGCAGGAGGACGGCGAGCCCGGGGTGGTCACGGTCAGCGTGGGGGTGGCGGGGGCGCAGCCCGGCGACGAGGCCTCTTTGGAGTCGCTGCTCCGAGCGGCCGACAAGGCGCTCTATGACGCGAAGCGGTCGGGCCGGAACCGGGTCGGCCTCGCCCCCCCGCTGGAGCCGGCCGCCCCGCGCCCGGCCTAGAGGAGCCGACCGCGGGCCCCGGACCTGGAACCGAGGGACCAAGGTGCCTGCGCGTCGAGACGCCCCGGGTGCGATCACCCTTCGACCAAGTAGAGCCCCAAGGGCGAAGGAACGACGTCTCTACCCCGTCGAAGGTCGCCAGAGGCTCTCCTCGGTTGTCAAAGTCTCTGAGTGAAGCCGCTCCCAAATAGTTGCGGAGGAGAAATGTCGATCGCCGAATTCACAGTGCTGGCGCTATTTGGCGCCCTGGTGCAGCAAGCCGAGACCCGAGAGACCAAGCCCGCGGCCGAGACGCGCCAATGGTTCGAGACTGTCGAACAGCGTCTGATGAATGCGGTCGGATCGGGCGACAAGAGCGTCTGGGAGCGGGTCATGGATCCCTCCTGCGTCGTCACCTCGGAGGAGGGGCAGGTGATGACTCGGCAGGAGTTTCTCGATGACCTGCGCCCGCTACCCCCGGGGCTGACGGGCGACATCGCGGTAAAGGACCTGACGGTGCAGGAGTTCCCTGCCTTCGCGGTCGTCCGGTACCTGGCCGACGAGCGGGAAACCGTCTTCGGCCAGGCGCTCACGACCCAGTACCGCGTCACCGACACCTTCCGGCGTGACCGCGACAACTGGTGGATGGTGGCGTCCCATACCGCCGTGGTGACCCGCGACCCACCCTCCCAGGTCGTCTCGGCCGCTCACTGGCCGAGTTTTGTCGGGACGTATCAACTGCTCCCCGACGGCTGGACCTTCACCGTCGAGTTGCGCCAGGGCCGGCTGTACGGCGGACGCGATCCGAAGAATCTCGGACTCTTCGTCCCGCTGACTCCGGACGCCTTCGTGCTCTCGGGCCGACTTGGTGAATGGCTGTTCGTCGCGGAGCCAGGCGAAGCGGCCAGGATCGTCAGCTTCCGCAAGTTCGAGCCGCTGGTGTGGACCCGGGTAGGCCTTTCGGGGCGCTCAGGGGGCGTTCTCGAAAAGACTTCAGGGGGCATCAGCACCGACAACGGAAGCGCCAGAAACTGACGTAGCGCTGACGAGTTCCGCTTATTATCTGGGCGGCATGGCCCAGAAGAGTCGCCTCCCGCTCGCAGCTCAGGGCTCGGCGCAACGCGCCCTCGTCGCGGACCCCCGGGCGTGAGCCCGCGCGGGTGGCTTGCCGCGATCCGGGAATGGATGGGCGTCGGGGGGGCGCGGCCCTCGCCCCCGCCCCCGACGCCGCCCCGCCCCCCCGCCCTGGCGGAAGAGGAGCTGCTGGCCCGGGCCGAGGAGTTCAACCGCCATGCGGAGGTCTACTGGCAGGACGTGCGCGACGAGCCCTCGGGCCGCGCCCACGTCCTGAACAAACCGTTTGCGAGCGTGGCCGACGCCCCCGGAGTGCTCTACCGTCTGGGGCTCGCCCTCTCGGAGTTGGACCTCGGCCTCGGGCACACGGTCCTCGACTTCGGGGCTGGGAGCTGCTGGCTCTCCTCCTGCTTGAACCGCCTCGGGTGCCGCACCATCGCCCTCGACGTCAGCCCCACCGCGCTCGAGCTGGGCCGCGAGCTGTTCCGGCTGGACAGCCGCCACCGCCCCCAGCTGGAGCCCCGGTTCCTGCCCTACGACGGACACCGCATCCCCCTCCCCGACGCTTCCGTGGACCGGGTGATCTGCTTTGACGCCTTCCATCACGTCCCCAACCAGGACGAGGTGCTCTCCGAGATCCATCGCGTCCTCCGCGGGGGCGGGCGGGCAGTCCTGGCCGAGCCCGGCGAGGGCCATTCCCACGGCGAGCTCTCGCTCTTCGAGGTCGGGCGTTGCGGCGTGCTCGAGAACGAGCTGGAGGTGGGCGAGCTGGACGAGCGGGCCCGCCGCGCCGGCTTCACGGACGTGCGGCTCAAGCCCTACCCCGACCCCGACACCCTCGCCCTGAGCGCCAACGACTACCGGCGGCTTCTGGAGGGGGATCTCGCCGTCTTTCCCCTGCGCGCGCTCCAGGAGAGTCTCCGCCGCTTCTTCTTGGTGACTCTGATGAAGGGGGAGCCGGTGCGGGACAGCCGCAACCCGGGGCGGCTCGCGGCCGAGATCCGGCGCCGCGGGCCCGAGGGGGCCTTGCGGGGACGCGGAGGGGCCCTGCTCGAGCTGCCGCTCACGGTGCGCAACACCGGCGACACCCATTGGCGGCACCAAGTGGACGAAGTGGGTGGTTACGTCATGTTGGCCGGACACCTCCTCGACCCCGACGGCCGCCTCCTGCGCCAGGGCTTCTTCCGGACCCCGCTGCCGGGCCCGGTGTCGCCGGGGGCGGAGGTGGATCTCGTGGCCGAGGTGCCCTTGCCCGCGGAGCTGGGGCGTTACCTCCTGCGGATGGACCTCGTCGACGAGCGCCTCATGTGGTTCAGCCAGGCGGGCTCGCCCACCCTCGACCTGGCCCTGCAGGTGGACGCCCTCGCCCCGGGTACCGATCCCGAGGGCCTGCGCGCTCTGCTCTCGGCCTCCGTGCCCGCGGGCGGTCTGCGGGCCGCGGCCGGGGTGCTCGTGACCTTCCCGGTGCGGCTGTCGAACCGGGGCCGGGAGGCCTGGCCGAACGCGCCCGAGCCCCGCCCGGGCTCGGTGAGTCTGGCCGGGCACCTGCTGGACGGTCAAGGCGAGGTGATTACCCGCGACGTCCTCCACCTCGCGCTCCCCCGGCCGGTCGCGCCGGGTGAGGGGGTGGAGATGGACTGCGTTTTTCGCGCCCCCGTGGCCCCCGGCCGCTATCGACTGAAGCTGGACCTCGTGATGGAGCTCGTCTGCTGGTTCGAGCAGCGGGGCTCCTCACCCCTGGAGGTGGACCTTCTGGTCACGGAGGAAGCCCCCGACAGCACGAACCCCGGCCTCCTGCGCGCGATGATCGAGCTCGCGGAAGCCGCGCCCCCCCGCGCCCGTCCCCAAGCCCGTCTGTCCGTCCGCGTGCGTCTGACCAACATGGGCAACACGCTTTGGCGCTGCCGACCTCCGGGGGGGCGAGGACAGGTGGCGCTGGGCGGTCACCTCCTGGACGAGCGTCGGGAAGTGCTGGCACAGGATCACTGGCGCACGCCCCTGCCCCGGGACGTTCCCCCCGGCGACCGCCTGGAGATCCGGGCCGAGGTCGAGGTGCCCTCGGCCCCGGGCCGCTACGCGCTCGAGCTGGACATGGTGGACGAGGGCATCGCCTGGTTCGGCTCCCTGGGCTCACCCACGCTGCAGATCCCGTTCGAGGTCGCAGGGGGCCCGCTATAGCTCTGGCAGCGCCCGCTGCGCCTCCTCCACGTCCACGGCCGCGAAGCGCACCCGGCTTTGACCGGGCAGGGCCTGAGCCAGGAGGGGCAGGTCGGCCGTGATCACGGTCGCGATCTTGGGATAGCCGCCGGTGGTGGGGCCATCCGCCATCATCACTATGGGCTGGCCGTCGGGCGGAACCTGGATCGAGCCCATCACCATCCCGTCGGAGAGGATCTCGGCCGGACCACGGTGGGAGAGCGGCCGGCCCACGAGCCGGCAGCCCACGCGGTCGGAGGCGGGTCCCACCGTGTAGGGCTCGGCGAGGAAGCTCGCCACCGACTCCGGCCGCAGGTGATCCGCCTGGGGACCGAGAACGACCCTAACCTTCTCCGTGGCGGGGGCCTCCGGGGAACGGATCGAGCGCTCTCCTCCCGGCGGAGGGGGGCCCAGAGCCAGCGCGTCGCGCGCGCGGAGCGGGCGGCCCTCGAGGCCGCCGAAGCCGCTCCCCAGATCGGTCGAGCGCGAGCCCAGGACTAGAGGCACTTCGATTCCGCCCGCCAGAGCCAGGTAGGCGCGGCACCCGGCCCCGCGCCCCGCGAAGCGGAGAATGTTTCCCGGACGGGCGAGCACGCCGGTGCCCACGGGAACCGGCCATGTGCCCAGGTCCTCGCGTTCCAGGACCGCGCCGAGGTCGGCGCCGGCGAGGGCAAAGCGCACGGGGGCCAGGAACCGGAGCACGGGCCCGACCACCGTGCATTCCAGCGCGGGCGCGTCCGGGGGGTTGCCGAGCAGGCGGTTGGCCGCGCGATGGGCAGGGGCGTCCATGGGACCCGCCCAGGTCACCCCGAGCCGCCGATGGCCGAAGCGGCCCCCGTCCTGGATGGTGGTCAGGAGGCCAGGATCGAGCACCTCGAGCACGGGGGCCGCGCTCGCCCGCGGGGGCGCCAGAGGGGCCGCACCACCGGGCAGCTCACGCACGGGCTGGAAGCGCACGCGGTCCCCGGGCAGGATTAGAGCGGGCGGCTGGGCGCCGGGATCGAAGAGGCGCAGGGAGGTGCGGCCCAGGAGGCTCCACCCGCCGGCGGAGGCCACGGGGTAGACGCCGGTCTGCCTGCCCGCGATGGCCACGGAGCCTCCGGGCACCCTGAGGCGCGGCGTGGCCCGCCGCGGGGTCTCCAGAGAATCGGGCAGGGGACCGAGGTAGGCGAAGCCGGGGGTGAAGCCCAGCATGAAGGCCACGTACTCGGGCGCGCAATGTCGGGCGATCAACTCCGCCTCGGAGAGGCCGCGCGCATGGGCCACCTCCGCCAGGTCGGGTCCGTCTTCACCTCCGTAGAGGGTGGGGATCGTGACGAGTCGCCCCGGTGCTTCCTCATCCCTCCCCGCCGCGGCCCGCTCCCGCAGGAGGTGAGAGACCTCCTCGAATCCGCTCCGGTGCGCGTCGTAGAGGACGAGGAGCGACCGGTGGGTGGGGACCGACTCCCGAAAACCGGGGAAGGGCCGCTCGGCCAGCGCGCGGTCCAAGGCGCGCACCCGGGCGTTCAGGACTCCATCCAGCCGGTCCCCGAACTCGAAGGTGAGGGCGGAGTCCCCGACCGGCAGGACCCGCGGCAAACCGGTCAACGATCCAGGGCCCGGACCGCGACCCCCGCCGTTTCCAGGGCTCCGCGCACGGCCCGGGCGAGGGCGACTGCGTTCGGGGTGTCGCCGTGGAGGCAGAGGGTGTCGGCCTGCAGCCGCACCTCGGAGCCGTCCCCCGCCGTCACCACCCCGTCGCGGGCGATGCGGACGGCCTGGGCGGCGACCGTCTGCGGGTCCGTCATCACTGCCCCCCGATGGGCGCGGGAGCGTAGGGTGCCGTCCCGCTCGTAAACGCGGTCCGCGAAAGCCTCCGCCGCGAAGCGCAGGCCCTCGGCCTCGGCCGCGCGCCGCATGACGCCGGAGGAAGCGAGGCCGACCAGGATCAGCTCGCGTCCGGCGCGGGCCACGCCCCGGGCCACGGCCGCGGCCAGTCGCTCGTCCCCCACCGCCTGGTTGTAGAGGGCGCCGTGCGGCTTCACGTGCGTGAGCCGGGTGCCGTGGCTGGATGCGAAGGCGGCCAGGGCGCCCACTTGGTAGACGATGTCGGCCACTACCTCGTCGGGATCGGCGGCGATGACCCGCCGGCCAAAGCCACGCAGGTCCCAGTGGCCGGGGTGGGCCCCCACCGCCACTCCCGCCTGAACGGCCCCCGCGACCGTGCGGTCGATCACGCTGGGATCGCCGGCGTGAAACCCGCAGGCCACGTTGGCGGAGGTCACGAAGGCCAGGACCTCGGCGTCGGCCCCCATGCTGTAGGCGCCGAAGCTCTCTCCCAGGTCGGCGTTGAGATCGATCCGGGCTCCCATGGGTCGGAGACTACGCCTCCTCCCCCCTTTCGTAAAGATCCCGGACCGGCCGCTAGGAAGTCGGTTAAGGAAGGACCCGCTCCGCCGAGCGGGCAACCATACCTGGGGGTTCCGTGCCAAGATACGAGGTGGCGCGGAGGGCGGCATGCGCATCGCATCTCTTCTCGCGAGCGGTACCGAGCTGGTCTGTGCCCTCGGCGCGGGCGACTCCCTGGTCGCGCGGTCCCACGAGTGCGACCACCCGGAGTGGGTTCGGGGCCTGCCGGCTCTGAGCCGACCGACCTTCGACACCAGCCTGGCGAGCTGTGAGATCGACAGGGTGGTGAGGGAGCGCCTGCGCGCTGGCCAACCGCTCTACGAAGTGGACGAGGAGCTTCTGGCCGCCCTGGCCCCGGACGTCCTGATCACGCAAACGCACTGCGAGGTCTGCGCGGTGACCCCGGCGGACTTGACCCAGGAGGCCGCCCTCCGCCTGCGGCGCACGCCCGTGGTCGCCCTCGCGACCGGAACGCTGGATGGCATTCTCGAGGGCTTCTTGAACGTCGCCGGTGTTATCGAGAGGCGGGAGGCCGGCGAAGAGCTCGTGACGGGGATCCGGCGGCGGCTGGCTCTCATCCAGGAAAAAACCCGTCCCCTCCCCCAACCCACGGTTGTCTGCCTGGAATGGATCGATCCCATCTTCCTGATGGGGAACTGGGGGCCCGAACTCGTGGCCCAAAGCGGTGGGACGGAACTGCTGGGCGCGCCGGGCGGGCACTCCGTGGGCGCGCAGTGGGAGGACGTCCTCCGCGCCGACCCTCTCGTGCTGCTCGTGGCGCCCTGCGGCTTTGGAATCGAGCGAACACTTACGGAGATGCCGATCCTGGCCAAGAAGCCCGGATGGAATGATCTTCGGGCCGTCCGCTCCGGACGGGTCGTCGTGGCCGACGGAAACCGGTACTTCCACCGTTCGGGCCCGGGCACCCTCGAGACGGCGGAGATCCTGGCCGAGATCCTCCACCCCCACGAGTTCCCCCCCCGCCACGAGAATAAGGCGTGGCAGTCTTATCCCTCGAGACGCGGGGTCCACTAGAGTTGGAGAGATCCAGCCTCTCGCCTCTGCTCCTGGACAAGGTTCGGGAACAAGTGGAGAGGACGCAGCACCTTCTTGGGCTCATCCCGCGAGACCGGCAGTCGTGGAGGCCGGGTTTTCCCGGTCTCACCGTCGGCGATCTCCTAGGCCATATCCTTGAGTGTCTGGCCGGTTTCTGCGCCGCCCTGTATCAGGCCAACCCGGAGCGCCTGGCCCACTTCCTCGAACTCAAGGCCCTCCCCGTCAACCATTCGTGCGGTGTGGAGGAGGCGAGGGGTCGCATCAGCTCCTACCTGGGCCACATCGAGGAGGGGTTCAGCCTCGTGAGCGACGAACAAATGTCTCGCGTCGTGCCGACCCTGTTTGTCCCCGAGGGAGAGGCGCTCTTCACCATCCTCCTCGGCAACCTGGAGCACCTGACCAACCACAAGTACCAGCTATTCGTGTACCTCAAGATGCTCGAGGTGCCGGTCGCGACCCCCGATCTCTACCGGCTCCGCGGCCAGGGAGGCTAGGGAGGGGCAGGCCCAACTGCGCCCTCAAGCCAGCTCTGGTCGCGGCTCACCAGGGTCGACCTCAATTGCTGGGTTCCCGCCTCCGCGGAGGCCCGGGCTCAACCGTGGCCAGCAGATCTGCGAACACGAACCCGTCACGTGAGACGACCTCGCCCAAAGACACGGGCACCGGATAGCGGAACATGGGCCCATCGAAGGCGAAGGTATGGAATTCACCGTTCTCGCCGCACGGATCCACGCCGGAAGGCAGGCCTTCGAGCAGTTGGGCGTCGAACTCCCGGCCCGCGAAGGAGGCGGGCAGGACGCGGGGATCCACGCAAGTGAGGCGGGCGCGCAGACCGCCCGCGATCATCTCCCGCGCCAGGGCAGCCGTGGGTCGGCCCCAGAGGGGAAAGTGCAGGCTCAGGCCCATCCCTTGAATGTGCCGCTCCCGGTAGCGGCGGATGTCTTCGAGGAAAAGGTCGCCAAAGGCGATGCCCTGGATGCCCTTCCCGCGGGCGTCGACCAGTGCCTCCGTTAGCGCGGTTTCGTAGACCTCGTTGGGGCAGGGATACGGGATCATCACCGTGGTGAGAGGCAGGTCGACGGCCCGGGCTTGTGCTTCCGCCAGCTCCCGCCGCACCGCGTGCATAGCCACCCGGTCGAAAGCCTCGTTGAGGGTCGTGAGGAGGCCGACCACCTCGATGTCCTCGCGGGCTTTGAGAACGTGAAGGCTCCACGCGCTGTCTTTGCCGCTGCTCCAGGCTAGCAGCACCGGCTCACGATGGCTCATGGTTGGCCTCGGACCCGCGGCGGCAAGACGGGGGCCGTTCTCGACGCGGGGAGGGAGCGATCTCGGCCCGCGCTCGTTGTCGGTGAGGCCACGGATCGCGCCCGCTCACTCGTCGTGGCCTGAAAGAGCGGCGTCCTACTTCGGCGCCATCCGCAACGCGCCGTCGAGGCGGATCACCTCGCCGTTCAGCATCTCGTTCTCCACGATGTGGCGGACGAGGGCGGCGTACTCGTCGGGCCGGCCCAGGCGGGAGGGGAAGGGCACCTGCTGCCCCAGCGAGACCCGGGCCGCCTCGGGAAGGCCGGCCAGGAGCGGGGTGTCGAAGATCCCGGGGGCGATGGTCACCACCCGGATGCCGCTTCGGGCCAGCTCGCGGGCGATGGGCAGGGTCATGCCCACGATTCCGCCCTTGGAGGCGGAGTAGGCGGCTTGGCCGATCTGCCCTTCGAAGGCGGCCGCGGAGGCGGTGTTCACGATCACGCCCCGCTCGCCCGCGGGGTTCGGGGAGCCCGCCGCCATGGCGGCCGCGGCCAGGCGGATCACGTTGAAGGTGCCGATCAGGTTGATGCGGATCGTCCGCTCGAAGAGCTGCAGGGGATGGGGCCCGTTCTTGCCCAGCACCTTCTCCGCCGTCGCGATGCCGGCCGCGTTCACCACCCCTTGGAGCCCGCCGAAGCGCTCCACGGCCGTGCCCACCGCCTTCTGGACGTCCTCCTCGCGAGTCACGTCCGTGGGCACGAAGGCCGCCTTCCCTCCGAGCTCCCGGGCCGTCCGCTCCCCGGTCTCGGCGTTCACGTCCAGGATCACGACGTTGCCGCCCGCCCCCGCGAGCATGCGGGCCGTGGCCCCGCCCAGGCCGGAGGCCCCGCCGGTGACGAGGAACGTGCTGCCCGCGATCTTCATGAGGGCCCCCGCTCCTAGTCCAGGAAGAGCTTCAGACTGCGCACGAGCGTCTTCTTCAGCTCCCGGCGGTCCACCACCATGTCCACCATCCCGTGCTCGAGGAGGAAGTCGGACCGCTGGAAGCCCTCCGGCAGCTTCTGGCGGATGGTCTGCTCGATCACGCGCGGCCCCGCGAACCCGATGAGGGCGCCCGGCTCCGCGATGTTCAGGTCGCCCAGCATGGCAAAGGAGGCCGTCACCCCCCCGGTGGTGGGATCGGTGAGGACGCTGAGGAAGGGAACTCGGGCCTCGTTCAGCTTAGCGAGGGCGGCCGAGATCTTGGCCATCTGCATGAGGGAGAGGGTCCCCTCCATCATGCGCGCGCCCCCGGAGCAGGAGACCACGATCAGGGGGAGGCGCTGCTTGCTCGCTCTTTCCACCGCTCGCGTCACCTTCTCCCCCACCACCACCCCCATCGAGCCCCCGATGAAGGCGTACTCCATGGCCGCGACCACGGTCCGGATGCCGCCCAAAGGACCCACCGCGGAGATGAGGGCGTCCCAACTGTTGGTCTTGGCCTTGCCGTCCCGGAGGCGGGCCGCGTAGCTCTTGGTGTCGACGAACCCCAGGGGGTCGGAGCTCACCAGGTTCTGATCAAACTCCTCCCAGGGCGAGTCGAAGAGCATCTCCAGGCGCTCGCGGGCGGAGATGCGGAAATGGAAGTTGCACTTCGTGCAGACGCTCTGGTTCTTCAGGAGGTCCTTCCGATAGAGGATCTCCTTGCAGGAGCTGCACTTGATCCAGAGCCCTTCCGGGACCCGGCTCTCCTGCTCCCGGGGGGGGAGGGGAGTCTGCTCGCGCTTGAACCAGGCCATGCGCTAGCCCCGCCCCCTCAACTGTCCTCCTCCTCGTCCCGGTCGAGCTCGTTCTCGACCCCCAGGATCTTGCAGGCCCCGTCGTAGATCTGCTTGGCCGCGTTCTTGGCGCTCTGAAGCTCCGCCAGCCGCTCCTTGACCTTGGCCAGCTCCTCCTCGATCTGGCCGTTGAGGTCGTTAATCTGCTTGCGCGTCATCTCCAGGGTGTGCTGGTAGAACTTGACCTGATCCTCCGAGAGCGTCATTCCCCCCTGCCTCCTCGGCCCCCCGCTCCCGCGGGAGGCGCCGTCACTTGATCCCGAACTTCTTCAGGAGCGCGTCCAACGACGTCTTTTCGGGGGCGTCTTTCTTGCCCCCCATCTCCGCGGAGGCGGCCCCCAGCGGTCCCGCCTCCAGCTCCGCCCCCAGGTCCGCGGGGTCGGGGAGGGAAGCGCGGTGCTCCCCGGACGAGTGGTCGTCCGGCAGTGCCTCCTCGCGCTCCTGGCGGTCGAAGAGGAGTTCCATGAACCGGCCGAGCTCGTTGGCAGACAGCGGCGGCCGCTCGTGCAGGATCCGCTCCAGTCCCCGGCCCATCTCCGCCGCGTCCTGGAAGCGCCGGGAGGGGTCCCGATCGAGGGCCCTCCGGAGCAGCTTGTCCAGGGTGTCTGCGATCTGCGGGTTCACGGACTTTGGGGGCGCGATGTGGCACTGCCGGACCAGCTCCAGGATGCTCATCTCCGAGCCCCCGCCCGCGGCCAGGAAGGGCTTTTGGTCGGTGACGATCTCGTAGAGCACGATGCCCAGGGAGAAGAGGTCGCTCCGGCAGTCCATCGGCTTGCCCCACGCCTGCTCGGGGCTCATGTAGAGCAGCTTGCCCCGCAGCGCCCCCCGGTCGGTGGTGGAGGCCTTGGTGGCGGCCTTGGCGATGCCGAAGTCGGTGAGCTTCACCTCGCCCTCGAAGGAAATCAGGATGTTCTGGGGACTGACATCGCGGTGGACGATCTGCATGGGCCGCCCCCGGTCATCCCGCTTGCGGTGGGCGTACTCCAGGGCGGAGCACACGTTGCTCACGATCCTGAGGCCGAGCTCGAGGGGGATGCGGGGCCCCTTCTCCTTGGCCCGGCGCATGATGGTGCGAAGGTCCCGGCCATGGACGTACTCCATGGCGATGTAGTAGCTCTTATCGATGCGGCCGAGGTCGAAGATCTGGACGATGTTCGGGTGGGTGAGGCCGGCCACCATCTTGGCCTCGTTCACGAACATGTCCACGAACTCCTTGTTGTCGGAGAGGTGGGGGAGGATCCGCTTCACGGCCACGATCTTCTCGAACCCCTCGACCCCGCTGCGCTTGGCCTTGAACACCTCGGCCATGCCCCCGACCGCCACCCGATCCAGCAGGCGGTAGGGGCCATAGACGTCGTCCCGCCACGTGCCCGCGTCACGGAAGGGCGGACGCTCGGGGGGAGGCTCGGGAGGAGCGGGCCTCCCAAGCGCGTCCTCGGCCAGGGCCGCCAGATCCAGGGCCGGGTCCTCCGAGAGCTGAGGCTGGGGGGGCGCCACCTGGAACTTTGCAGCCGTCCGGCTGGTGGGCGGGGCGAGATCGTCCCCGTCCTCGGGAACAGGCCGGGTCGGGGCCGCAGGGGCGGGAGCCTGCGCGGGGGCGAAGATGGCGTCGATGTTGACGGGGGCCCCCCTCTCGGGGGCGCCCCCGGTGGGATCTTCCTCCCCTTCCAGGGGGTCCAACCGGGCCAGCAAGATGTCGACCTCGGCCTTCACCTCGTCCGGGATCTCGGGCCGCGCCTTCTTGAGCGGGGCTCGCCCCACCTCCTCTGGATCGGAGAAGGCCGTGATCAGCGCCGAGACGTCTTCGGGGAGGATCTCGCCTTTGGGGCCCGCCTGCCCCTTGGGAGGGGCTGCCGGCTCGGAGATCTTGACCTTGATCGGCTCCCGGTGCGTTGGGGATGGACCCCCCTTCTCGGGGGCGGCGGCGTCCACCATGTCCCCGAACAAATCCTGGGATGTCAGCAGGTCCTGGCCCGGGCGGTCCGGGGCGGAGCCGCGCGGGGACGAGGCGGCTGGCTTCTGGCTATCTTTGCTGCGAGTTGCTTTCATCACTGGCTTCGGGCGGCCAAGACGGGCCCGGACGGGCTCGGAAGGACCCTCATGAGGATAGGCCAGAAGGAGCGCTTAAGTCAACATGCGTCTGAAGTTACGGCCGCCGATGGCGCCAGAACCAGTAAGCAGGAAGGCCGAGCGCGGTCAGGAGCAGCCCCAAGCCGGCATTCCGGGGATCGGCAATCGGGATGTAAACCACGAAGAAGAGGGCGACCAGGATGTAGAGGGCGGGCAGCACCGGGTACCCCCAGACCCGATACGGCCGGTGCAGGTTCGGCTGGCGGTAGCGCAGGACGAAGAGCCCCGCCACGGTGAGGACGTTGAAGAGCAGCGACGAAAACGCGGTCAGGGTCAACAGATCGCTATAGGTCCCGGTCAGGGTGAGCCCGGCCGCGACCGCGCCATGCAGGAGGAGGGCCTGGACCGGCGTCCGGTACCGGGGATGGACGGTAGCCACCCCCCGGAAGAAGAAGCCATCCCGTCCCATGGCGTACACCACGCGGGCCCCGGCCAGGGTGAGGCCGTTGACGCAGCCGAACGTGGAGATGAGGATCGCCACCGCGATGAAGGCTCCCCCCGGGGAGCCGATCATGCGCACGGCCGCCTCGGTCGCGATGCGGTTCTCCTTGACCCCCGCCATCTCCGAGATGGGGACGAGGTAGAGGTAGACCGCGACCGCCGAGCAGTACACGGCGGTGACGCCGAGGGTGCCCAAGAACAGGGAGCGGGGGAGGTTGCGCTCGGGGTCCTTCACTTCCTCGGCCGCGAAGGTAATGGAGTTCCACGCGTCGTAGCTGAAGAGGGCCTTGCTCATGGCCCCCGCCAGGGCGGCCAGGAGCCCCATCTCGACGCCCTTGGCCCCGAGCTCCAGGCCCACGATGGGCGTGAAGTGGGCGGTCGAGCCTTTGGCCGTGGCCAAGGCCAGGACCACCAGCACTGCCACCGCCGCCACCTTCGCGATCGTGAAGATGTTCTGGACGGTCGCCCCCGTGCGCAGGCCCGTGATGTTGACGTAGGTGAGGGCGGCGATG
>Ga0210399_10000386_pt1 | contig 35426 bp, 34 predicted proteins | sample IncBWC14MmetaG_FD_150865 | JGI IMG/M metagenome (GOLD analysis project Ga0210399, IMG submission 150865) | Forest soil microbial communities from Barre Woods Harvard Forest LTER site, Petersham, Massachusetts, United States - Inc-BW-C-14-M | ecosystem: Environmental > Terrestrial > Soil >... | reverse complement strand
AACGCAGCCGTCATTGCCGCGCAGAGGAGAACTGCATCCTGCTTGACACCAAGGCCCTCATATAAATCTCTCTCCCCATCGCCATCCCCGCGCCCCGCCCCTTGCCGTTGTCGAACCAGCACCCATATAAGGGGGGACGATGCTAAATAATCAATTATTAGCTTGGCTTTTATGATAGAAATACAGAAGCAAGATGTGGCTCTGTCGAATTCCGCTGCCGGCTCCCTGAAACCGCTCCGAAATTCCGCTGCCGGCCGGCCGGCCCAACCGCGTTCAAATATCTGATATAAAAGACATTATTGGCCATGAGAGGGTGCTTGTCGAGGGCTCAAAAGCGTTTTGTCCCTGTTCTCAGGGACATCGCCGACGGGGCCATCGATGGCCCGGGGAGCTATCGCCCGGCGGCGGGCGTTACCACATATCGGCGAGCACGAAACATCATCGGGTGTCATATGCCGTCGGCTGAGAAAATCGTCGAATTGCCCCTCCACGCGGAGGCCGTGAATGAACCCGACGTGGTTGCACGGTTCGAGATCCGCTACAGCCGGTTTCTCGACCCCAAAGGCAATGCCTTGCGCCCGCTGCCCGATTTTGCCGCCGAGCCCGCCGAGCTGGTGGCGCTCTACCGGGGGATGGTGCTGGCGCGCGCCTTTGATGCCAAGGCGGTGGCACTCCAGCGCACCGGTCGGCTCGGCACCTTTCCCTCGGCATTGGGTCAGGAGGCGGTGGCCGTCGGGATCGCCGCGGCGATGCGCAAGGAGGACGTGTTTCTGCCGGCCTTTCGCGAGCATGGCGCGCAGCTGTGGCGCGGGGTCAGCCTGGTCGAGCTTTTTCTCTTCTGGGGCGGCGACGAGCGCGGCAGCGATTTTGCCGGGCCGCGCGAGGATTTTCCGATTTGCGTGCCGGTCGGGACTCATGCGCCGCATGCCGTCGGTGTCGCGCTGGCGTTCAAGCTGAGGCACGAAAAACGGGTCGCCGTGTGTGCCTTTGGCGACGGCGCCACCTCCAAGGGCGATGTCGCCGAGGCGCTCAACATCGCTGGTGTGTGGCAGCTGCCGCTGGTTTTCGTCATCAACAACAACCACTGGGCTATCTCGGTCCCCCTCGCCCAGCAGACCGCGGCCGAGACCCTGGCGCAGAAAGCTGTTGCCGCCGGCATCGTGGGCGAGCAGGTCGACGGCAACGATGTCATCGCGGTGCGCGAGGCAGTGGGCCGCGCCGTCGCCAAGGCGCGGGCGGGCGGGGGGCCGACCCTGATCGAGGCGCTGACCTATCGGTTGAGCGACCACACCACCGCCGACGACGCGCGCCGCTATCGCAGCGATTCCGATGTGAGCCCGCATTGGGCCGAAGACCCGATCACGAGACTGCGAAACTACCTCGTCGGCCGCGGGATTTGGGCCAAAGCCGACGAGGAAGCCCTGCTCTCCGAGGCAGCGGCTGCGGTCGACAAGGCAGTGGAAACCTATCTGGCGACCCCGCCGCAGAACGCGGAGACGATCTTCGACTTCACCTACGAGACGCTGCCCAAGGATCTCGCCGGGCAGCGCCGAGCGGCACTCGCCACCGCGCGGGAGTGAGCCGGCGATGTCCGAGATCAACCTCGTCCAGGCCGTCAATCTGGCGCTCGCCCGCGCCATGGCAGAGGATGGCGCTGTGCTCGTCCTCGGCGAAGACGTCGCTGCCGAGGGCGGCGTGTTCCGCGCCACCGACGGCCTCTTGCAGCGCTTCGGGCCCGATCGCGTGCTCGATACGCCACTCGCCGAAAACGCCATCGCCGGGCTGTCGGTCGGGCTCGCCGCGCAAGGCTTCCGGCCGGTCGCCGAGATCCAGTTCACCGGCTTCATCTACCCGGCGATCGACCAGCTGGTGAACCATGCCTCTCGCCTGCGCAACCGGACGCGCGGGCGGCTCACCTGTCCGATGGTCGTGCGCTCGCCGGCGGGCGGCGGCATCCGTGCCATCGAGCATCACTCCGAGAGCCCGGAGGCGATGTTTGCCCACATCCCGGGTCTGCGTGTCGTGATACCGTCCTCGCCGGCCCGCGCCTACGGGCTCTTGCTCGCGGCGGTCCGCGACCCCGATCCTGTGGTCTTTCTCGAACCGACCCGGCTCTACCGTGCCGCGCGCGAGGAGGTCGAAGACGACGGTGCGGCATTGCCGCTCGACCGCTGCTTCGTACTGCGCGAGGGCACCGACATCACGCTGGTGACCTGGGGGGCGATGACCAGGGAGACGCTCGGCGCCGCCGATACGCTCGCCGCTGAAGGGGTCAGCGCCGAGGTCATCGACGTCGCGACGTTGAAGCCGCTCGATGCCGACAGCATCCTCGAATCGGTCGCGAAGACCGGACGTTGCGTCATCGTCCACGAAGCCCCGCTGACCGGCGGTTTCGGTGCGGAGATCGCCGCCAGGACCGCCGAGCGCGGGCTCGTCTCTCTGCTGGCACCGATCGAGCGGGTCGCCGGCTGGGATACGGTGATGCCGCTGCCGCGGCTAGAGCAACACTACCTGCCGAGCGAGGCTCGCATCCTGGACGCGGCTCGGCGCGTGCTGGCGTATCAATGAGCGCCCTGCTCATCCTCGTCTTTCCCGCGAAGGCGGGAAGCCAGAGCCGCAGGGCCGGAACGGTTGCCCTGGATCCCCGCTTTCGCGGGGGTGACGGTGAAAGCGCGAGGCCCGAGCAATGAGCACGTTTGTTCTGCCTGATCTCGGCGAGGGCCTGCAGGAGGCCGAGCTCGTCGCCTGGCACGTCGCCGAGGGCGATCATGTCGTGGCTGACCAGCCGCTGGTCTCGGTCGAGACCGAGAAGGCGGTCGTCGAAGTGCCGTCGCCGCAATCGGGCCGCGTCGCCGGGCTCCGCGCGCAGCCCGGCGAGCGGGTCAAGGTCGGCGCCGCCCTGGTCGAATTCGACGAGGGTCCGCGCGCCGACACCGGGACGGTGGTCGGCGAGCTCGCGGCTGCTACTGCACCGCCGGTCCGCGCCGCTGAGGTGGCCCCGGCGGGTGCTGCTGCCGTCAGGGCGACCCCGGTGGTGCGGGCATTGGCGCAGCGGCTCGGTGTCGATCTGAAGATCGTCGCGGCGAGCGGCCCGGGCGGGGCCGTGACCAGTGCGGATGTCGAGCGCGCGGCACGGGCATTGACCGATGCGGGTCCGGCCGAGCCGCTTTCCGGCGTGCGCCGCGCGATGGCGGTCAACATGAGCCGCTCGCATGCCGAGATCGTACCGGCGACGGTGTCGGACGAGGCCGATATTGAGGCGTGGGTGCCGGGCAGCGATACGACGATCCGGCTGGTGCGCGCGGTGGTCGCCGGCTGCACCGCGGTGCCCGCGCTCAACGCCTGGTATGACGGGCGCAATATGGAGCGCCGGCTGATCAAGCAGATCGATCTAGGCTTGGCGGTCGACACCGGCGACGGGCTCTTCGTCCCTGTATTGCGGAATGTCGGCGGCCGCGACGCCGCCGATCTGCGGCGCGGGATCGAGGCGATGAAGCGCGACGTGCGGGCGCGCTCGGTACCACTCGCCGAGTTGCGCGGCCAGACCATCACTCTGTCGAATTTCGGCATGTTCGCCGGGCGGTTCGCCGCACTCGTCATCGTTCCGCCGCAAGTCGCGATCCTCGGCGCAGGCCGCATAGCACCGCGTGCGGTCGTGGCCGACGGCAAGCTCGTCGCCCATCGCCTCTTGCCGTTGTCGCTGACCTTCGACCACCGTGCGGTGACTGGCGGCGAAGCAGCGCGTTTTCTCAAGGCCGCCATCGAGGAGCTCGAACGCCCGGAATGAGCGGGCTCGGATGCCGCTTCTCCGATTACTGCTCAACATTCTGTGGATCGTCACCGGCGGTATATGGATGGCGGCCGGCTGGCTGCTCGCCGCGGTCATCATGGCCATTACGATCATCGGCCTGCCGTGGGCGCGGGCGGCGTTCAACATCGCCCTCTACACTCTGCTGCCGTTTGGGCAGCAAGCGGTGTCTCGCGCCGAATATACCGGCGATGACGATCTCGGCACCGGGCCGCTCGGCACCCTCGGCAATATCGTTTGGCTCCTTCTCGCCGGTTGGTGGCTGGCGCTCGGCCACTTGATCACAGCGATCCTCTTGGCGATCACGATCATCGGGCTGCCCTTCGCCTGGGCGCATTTGAAGCTCGCCGGCATGGCACTCTGGCCGATCGGGAAGATGATCGTCCCGATCGAATAAGCAAAAGCAGTTCACCATGCGGCCGACGCGCTATAATCGCTCGCCCGACATCAATGTTCTCACGCTAGGGAGAGGGTCGATGAGCCTGACTTTGGATGAAGCCAATCGCATCATTCGCGGCGCCTTGGCGAAGGCACAGGAGATCAACATCAGGATCAGTGCGGCGGTGTGCGACAGCGGCGGCCGACTGATCGCGCTGCAGCGCATGGACAACGCGATCTGGGCGAGCGCCTATGGCAGCCAGGGCAAGGCCGTCGCGTCGGCGGCCTTCGGCCGTCCGAGCGGCGAGATGGCGGAGCGCGCCGATCAGCCGACCCCCCGCGGCATAGCCGCCGCCTCTGGCGGCCAAATGATCATGGGCCAGGGTGCCGTGCCGATCATCCGCAACGGCATCGTCGAGGGCGCCTGCGGCGTTGGCGGCGGCACCTCGCAGCAGGATGAAGACTGCGCCCGGGCCGGCATCGCGCAACTGTAGCTCCCTTCCCCGATTAGACTACCCGCCGGTCAGCTCGCGCCGCACGATCGCGGCACCCTCGGCGAGCGCCTTGAGCTTGGCGAAGGCGGTCTGGCGCGGGATGTATTTCATGCCGCAATCCGGGGCGGGGATCAGCCGTTCCGGCGGGAGGTGCGCGAGGGCGGCACGGATGCGGACGGCGACGGTGTCGGGTGTTTCCGGCTCGGGATCGCCCATGCTGATGACGCCGAAGATTACGGTCTTGTCGCCGAGGCCATCGAGGGTGGCGAGATCGAGATTGGGCTGGGCGGCTTCGATCGAAATCTGCCCGACCCGGGTAGCGGTCAGCTCCGACAGAAACGCGTAGCCGTTCGGCTTGTCGCCGGCGACGTAGGCGTAGCCGAAGCAGAGGTGGAGTGCGGTCGGCCCGGAGATGCCCTCGAGCGCTCGGTCGATCGCCGGGAGCGCCAGCCGGCGAGCCTCTTCGGCGCGCGCCTGCAGCCACGGTTCGTCGAGCTGGATTACGTCGGCCCCGGCCGCCTTCAGATCGCGCACCTCCTCGTTGACCGCGGCGGCGTAGTCCATCACCAGCTCTTCTTCGTCCTTGTAATATTCGTTCTTGGCTTGACGCGACATCGTGAACGGGCCGGGCAGGGTGATCTTGATCGTGCGCTCGGTGTTGGCGCGCAGGAATTCGACATCGCGCACCTCGACCGCCCGCAGCCGGCGGATCGGGCCGACGATCCGCGGCACCACGACCGTGCCGCTCGAGCGCCCTTGCACCGTCGCGGGGTTGTCGAGATCGACCCCCGAAAGGGCCGTCGCAAAGCGGTTCGAATAGCTCTCGCGACGGATCTCGCCGTCGCTGATGATGTCGATGCCGGCGCGCTCCATGTCCCCGATCGCAAGCCGGGTCGCATCGTCCTGCGCGGCTTCGAGCCAGGGCTCGGGCACCCGCCACAGCTCCTGGGCGCGGATCCGAACCGGCGGCAGATGAGTCAGCTTGTCGCGATCGATCAGCCATTCGGGCTGGGGATAGCTGCCGACCACGGTCGTCGGAAGAAGGGTTTCTGTCATAATCGCGTCTTGCTGGTGAGGATGCCGTCAAATCATATCCGAGGATCGAGGAAGGCAAAGAAACTTGATTACGTTCCGGGCCCGCTCGACCTTGACCGTCACCGTCATCGGCACGACGCAGACCTTGGCGTGGGCGTCGAGCTACTACCTGCCGGCGGTTCTCGCCGACCCGATAGCAGCCGGCCTCGGGGTGCCGAAAGCATTGTTCTTCGGCTGCTTCTCGGCCTCGTTGCTGCTGCAGGCCGCACTCGGCCCGATGATCGGCAGGGCGATCGATCGCCACGGCGGGCGCGACGTCCTCGTCTTGTCGAACCTTGTGCTCGCCGCCGGGCTGGTGTGGCTGGCATTGGCCCAAGGGCCCGTCGGGCTCGCCGGCGCCTGGGTATTGCTCGGGATCGGCATGGCGCTCGGCCTCTACGATTCCGCCTTCGCGACCCTGACGGCACTCTACGGGCTCGAGGCGCGCGCGCCGATCACCGGGATCACCCTGATCGCCGGCTTTGCCAGCACCGTCGGCTGGCCACTCTCGGCATTGCTCGACCAGAACCTCGGGTGGCGCGGCGCCTGTCTCGGCTGGGCCGCGCTCAATCTTTTCGTCTGCCTGCCGATGAACCGGCTGCTGATCCCGCGACCCGCCGGTCTGGTGCAGAGCGCCGCCGTCGAAGGGGCCGCGCCTGCTCCGGCAAACGGCATGGTGGTGCTGGCTTTCGTGTTCGGTGCGGTCGGGTTTTTCACCGGTGCCATGGCGGCGCATTTGCCGCGTCTTTTCGAGCTCGCCGGCGCCTCGGCGGCCGCTGCGATCGCTGCGGCGGCGCTGATGGGACCGGCGCAAGTCGCGGCACGGCTCTTCGAGTTCGGCGTGCTGCAGCGCCTGCATCCGCTGGTCTCGACCCGTCTCGCCCTACTGATGCACCCGCTCGGGGCAGCCATCCTCGGGGCATTCGGCGGGCCGGCGGCCTCGGTCTTTGCGCTGTTGCACGGCGCCGGCAACGGGCTGCTGACGATTTCGCGCGGGACCCTGCCGCTGGCGCTCTTCGGCCCGGCGGGGTACGGGCGGCGCACCGGCATCATCGTGATGCCGGCGCGGGTGACGGCAGCGGCCGCACCGCTCCTCTTCGGCCTGCTTCTGGATTCGATGGGCACTGGCGCGCTGGTCATCTCGGCCGGGCTTGGCCTCGCCGCCCTCGCCGCACTGGCATTGTTGCGTGTACAGCCGGTGGCGGCGCGGATTTAACGCACTGTTTCGGCCATCGCCCGCACCGTGATCCCGGCCCGTTCGAGCTTCTTCCGGACGAGCCCGGCCATTGCTACCGCCGCGGGGTTGTCGCCATGGACGCAGACCGTGTCGATCGCGACCGGGAGGCGCTTGCCTGAATTGCTGATGATGGCTCCCTCGCGGACCATCGCCTGCACCCGTGCGGCGGCTTCCTCCGGGTCGTGCAACACGGCACCCGGAAGCTTGCGCGAGACCAGGTTGCCGGTGTCGTCATAGGCCCGGTCGGCGTAGATCTCGCGCGCCATTCTCAGACCTAGCTCGGCCGCCGCGCGTTCGAGTTCGGTGCCGGCCATCACGACATAGATCAGCTCGCGGTCGATCGCTGCGATCGCCCGGCCGATCGCGAGTGCGGTCGGGCGCTCGACCGCGGCGAGGTTGGCGAGGGTGCCGTGCGCCTTGACATGGCCGACATGATGGCCGACGGCCCGCGCCACCCCCTGCAACGCACCAATCTGGTAGACCACCGTCTTTTCGATGTCCTCGGGTTTTTCGCCCTGGATCATGCGCCGGCCGAAGCCCCAGACATCGAAAAAGCTCGGATGCGCGCCGACCCCGACACAGTTCTCCTTGGCCCGGCTGACAGTCTCGAACATGACGAGCGGATCGCCGCCATGAAAGCCGCAGGCAACGTTCGCCGAGGTGACGATGTCAAGCATTTCGGCGTCGCTGCCCATCGTCCAGGCGCCGAAGCTCTCGCCCATGTCGCAATTCAGATCGATCACATCCATCGGGGTTACCTCCTCGTCGGGTGGTCATTCCGGGATGTCCCGAAGGGACTGGCCCGGGACCCACGAACACGGACCCAAAAAGCCTCGCACGACGGTCCTTGCGAGTGCAGCCGAAGCCGGTGTTCATGGGTTCCGGGTTCGCGTCGTCGTCGCGCCCCGGAATGACGACTAATACTCCTTATATGGGAGGAATTTGCCGCTCAGGGTCAGCTTGACGCGGTCGCCCTTGGGATGGGCGAGCGTTCGATCGCCATGTCGGAAATGATCGCACTCATGATCGGCGCCTCGGGGGTCGTCGGAGTTCATCGCATTCCGGCAATGTGCATGCCAACACCGCCACACCCATGCACCTGTTCCACCTGTTATATCAGGTCGCGATCAGGTCCCTGGCCGATCGGGCGGCGGATGCGGGCGGCAGTTCCTGCGGCGGTTCGCACATCGCAATTACGTGTACCACAACTATAGAGTCTTATCAAGGAACCATTTTCAGCGGGAAGACCCAACCCGCTGCCCCGCTCAAACAGCGCCGCTGACCTGCCCCCGACCTTGGCGCCATGCTGATCGTGCGTGCGCGTCGGCGGGTCGCAGGCGATAATCCTCCGGATGGAAGAGGGGCCGATGGATGTCGGGGAATGGCTGCGGAAGCTCGGGCTCGAGCGATATGAGCCGGCGTTCCGGGAGAACGAGATCGATGCGCGGGTATTACCGAGCCTCACTGCCGAGGATCTGAAGGATCTCGGCGTCAGCCTGGTTGGCCATCGCCGGCGATTGCTCGATGCGATTGCCGCGCTCGGCACCGAGGCGCCGGCAGCCCCCGATCTGCCGGAGCAGCCCGATGCCGAACTCCGCCAGCTCACGGTAATGTTCTGCGACCTAGTCGGCTCGACCGAACTCTCATCTCGGCTCGACCCGGAGGATCTGCGCGAAGTGATCGCCGCTTATCATCGCGCCGTCGCCGGAGTTGTCGCCCAGTTCGATGGCTTTGTCGCCAAATACATGGGCGACGGCGTCTTGGTCTATTTCGGCTACCCGCGGGCGCATGAGGACGATGCCGAGCGGGCGGTCCGGGCTGGGCTGGGGATGATCGACGCGGTCGGGCGCCTCGATGTCAAATCCGTCGACTTCCACGCGCGCGTCGGCATCGCTACCGGGCTGGTGGTCGTCGGCGATCTGATCGGCGAAGGCTCCGCACAGGAGCAATCGGTCATCGGTGAAACGCCCAACCTCGCCGCCCGGCTGCAAGCGCTGGCCGAGCCGGACACGGTCGTCATCGCCGCGAGCACTCGCCGGCTGGTCGGTGATCTTTTCGAGTACCACGATCTCGGCGTCGTCGAACTGAGGGGCATCGCCGAGCCGGTGCCGGCCTGGCAGGCGCTGCGTCCGAGCGTCGTCGCGAGCCGGTTCGAAGCATTGCGCGGCGCGGCCCTGAGCCCGCTGGTCGGCCGCGACGAGGAGATCGACCTGCTGTTGCGGCGTTGGGCGCGCGCCAGGGCGGGAAAAGGCCAGGTCGTGCTGATCTCGGGAGAGCCCGGCCTCGGCAAGTCGCGCATCGCCGTGGCACTGGAACAGCGGCTTCGTGTCGAGCCGCATCTCCGGCAGCGCCATTTCTGTTCGCCCTATCGCCAGGACAGCGCGCTTTATCCGTTCATCGACCAGATCATACGGGCAGCGGGATTCGCCCCCGCCGATATTCCCGTCACCAAGCTGGGGAAGCTCGAGGCCCTGCTCGCCCGCAGTTCGCTACCGGGAGAAGACGTGCCATTCCTCGCCGATCTGCTGTCACTGCCGACTTCGGAGCGTCACCCTCTGCCGAACCTCAGCCCGCAACGCAAAAAGGAACGAACACTGGAAGCGCTGCTCCGCGGGCTGCAGGGCTTGGCGCGGCGGCAGCGCGTGGTGGCGATTGTCGAGGATGCGCATTGGATCGACCCGACCTCGCGCGAATTGCTCGACCTCGCCGTCCCGCGGGTCCGCAATCTGCCGGTGCTGCTGATTGTCACGTTTCGTCCCGAGTTCCAACCGCCCTGGACCAGCCAGCCGCATGTGACGATGCTGGTCCTCAATCGCCTGGATCGGCGCGAGCGGGCGGCTCTAGTGACTTACATCGCCGGCGGCAAGGCATTGCCCGATGACGTTGTTGCCCAGATCGTCGAGCGCACCGACGGCGTGCCATTGTTTGTCGAGGAATTGACCAAGAGTGTCTTGGAGAGCGGGATATTGCGCGAGGAAGAGGGTCGCTACGTGCTCGACGGCCCCCTGCCGCCTCTCGCGATCCCGACGAGTCTGCATGCCTCACTGACGGCGCGGCTCGACCGCTTGGCGTCGGTGCGACATGTAGCGCAGATAGGGGCGGTGTTCGGACGCTGGTTTCGCTATACCTCGCTGCGCGCGGTCTGCGGTCTTCCGGAGGACGAGCTGCAAGCCTCTCTCGCCCGGCTCGTCGCTTCCGAGCTGGTGTTTCAGAGCGGCACGCCGCCCGAAGCGATCTATACCTTCAAGCACGCCCTGGTGCAGGAAGCGGCCTACGGCAGCCTGCTGCGCAATGCCCGGCAGCGGTTGCACGGCCAGATCGCCGAAGCGCTCGAGACCCTTTCCCCCGAGCTGATCGACAGCCAGCCGGAGTTTTTCGCGCGCCATTATACCGAAGCCGGGCTCGTCGAGAGATCCGTCTTCTATTGGCATAAGGCTGCTCAAAGGTCTGTCGCGCGTTCGGCAATGGCCGAGGCTGCCGCGCAATTTCAAAAGGCGCTGGACCAGCTTGCCCTATTGCCGGACGATGCTGCGCGTCAGTGCCGGGAGCTCGAATTCTACAGTGCCTTGGGTGCGGTACTGCAGGCGATCAAAGGCTTCGCTGCGCCGGAAACCGGCGACGCCTATGTCCGCGCACGAGAATTGTGGGAAAGGCTGGGCTCTCCGTCGGAGTTCCTTCATATCCCGCGCGGCCAGTCGATCTATTACGCGATCCGCGGCCAATTCGATTTGGCATTGCGCATGGACAAGGATCTGCTGCGTCTCAGCCGCCAGCGCAACGATCCGGCCAGGCTTGTTCTGGCCCACTACTCCGCTGGCAGAACCCTGATGTTTATCGGCAGGTTGGTATCGTCGCAATCGCATCTCGAAGAGGCGCTTGCGCTCTATGACAGGGCCTCGCACGCCTCGCTTGTCGATCAGGCCGGAGTCGATCCTTACGTAACCGCGCAGGCGATCTTGGCGACCGTTGATTTCTGTCGCGGCTATCCCGACCGGGCACTGGCACGGAGCAATGCAGCGATCGCCGAGTCTCTGAGGCTCGGGCACCAGCCGTCTTTGGCTGTGACATTGGCATTCGGCGCCAGGCTAGTTTTATTTTTAGGAGACAACACGGCCTTGGATGAGCGAGCGGGCCAACTGATTGCGGTGTCGACCGAACGGAGCTTCGCCTACTGGCGCGCGCTGGGAACAATCTACAGCGGCTGGGCCAAGGTCAAGTACGGCGATGTGGCGGAGGGCATGCATCTTATCCGCAGCGGCTCGACCGCTTATTGCGCCACCGGCGCGGCAGCATGGGTTCCCTTACATCTGGGTCTCCTCGCCGGAGCATGTGAGATCGCGGGGCAACTCGAGGAAGGTTTGTCCTTGTTGGACGAGGCCTTGCCGATAATGGATAGGACAGGAGAGCGTTGGTTCGCGGCGGAGCTATACCGGCACAAAGGCCAATTGCTGCTGCGGCAAGGGCATCCCGAGGCCGCCGAGGAACTTTATCGCAAAGCCTTGGGCATTGCCGAGGAGCAAGGGGCCAAGCTCTGGGAACTGCGCGCCGCCATGAGCCTCGCCCGGCTGCGACTCGACCAGGGCCGCCACGCCGAAGGTCGCGACCTCCTTGCGCCGGTCTACGGCTGGTTCACCGAAGGCTTCGACACCCCCGACCTCAAAGAGGCGAAGGCGCTGCTCGATGAGTTGCGAGCCTAATCGAAGTGAGTAAAAATAGCGGCAGATTATTCGTCATTCCCGGGAATCCAGGGACCAGGGTTTCAGCGATAGCCGTGTACCCCCGCTTTCGCGGGGGTGACGGATAAGGTATTCTGGACGCGTGCGCCTTTGCGAGGCGGACACTCACCGAAGAGAACCAGCGCCGGCAGCGCTTTCATGTGTTCGCGGCGGCGACCGACATCGGCTGATCAATCGGCGAAGCCAGATCTCAGTCGGGAGGTGGAATGGACTGGCCATCCTCGCGCATGACCTCGAGACATAGCTCGATCGCCTCTCGCGCTTTCGCCTGGGCTTCTTCCAGGGTTTCGCCATAGCTAACAACCGGGGGCAGATTGGGACAGGTGACGGTGAACCCGCCTTCGGGTTCCGGCCGGAAGTGGCAGAGATAAGCCACGAGCGCTGGCGGGCCTCAGTTCTTTTGCTTCATCGAGCTCCATTTCATCGGGCGCCATCCTCCCGAAGCACGGTATTATCCATCGAAACCCCGTTTGGCGAAACAGGGCAAAAAAAGCAGTGTCTCCTGAAGTGACGGAGTTTAAGAAATGGCCGAGGATTTTTCAGGGAAGGTCGCCCTGGTCACCGGGGGCGGCAGCGGGATCGGCGCCGCAACCAGCCGCGCCTTCGCTGCTGCCGGCGCGCAGGTCGCCATTCTCGACCGCAATGCGGCGGCGGCTGAGGCGGTTGCCGCCGAGATTACAGGCCGGAACGGCCATGCCGCAGCCTATGCGCTCGATGTCGCCGATCGTGACGCCTTCGCCCGATTGACCGAGGGCATAACTGAGGCCTGGGGCGGCATCGACATTCTCGTCAATGGCGCCGGCACGACGGTACGGCGGATGATCGGCGAGATGGGTGCCGAGGATTGGGACCGCGTCATCGCCGTCAACCTGACCGGCGCCTTCAACGGCATCCAGGCGGTATTGCCGCACATGCGGGCGCGCGGCGGCGGGGCCATTGTCAACATCGCCTCGATCGCCGGCCAGCGCATCTCGTTTGGCGGCACCGCAAATTATACGGCGTCGAAAGCTGGCCTTCTCGGTTTGACGCGCCACGCCGCCTACGAGCTCGCCCCGGACGGAATTCGCGTCAACGCCGTTTGTCCGGGCCCGACCGCGACGGGGTTCGGCGGTGCAATGCCGACCGTGGAGGCGAAGGCGGCACGGGCGCTCAAGATCCCGCTCGGCCGCATGTGCGAGCCCGACGACATCGCCGACCCGATCCTGTTCCTCGCGGGGCACGCGGCGCGCATGATCACCGGCGTGGCATTGACCGTCGATGGCGGCGTTCTGGTCAAAAACGACACCCCTTATGAGGAATATTTCCGCCGCCGCTAGCGCCCTCGCCCCCGTGGCCGCTTATGCGGCCTGATCGGGAAACCTCCCTCTCCGCCCCAGGGGGCGGAGAGGGTCGGGGTGAGGTGGGGGGAGGGACCAGCTCCGAACTGCGGCGCTACCCACCTCACCCTCCCCATCGCTTGCGCGATGGGTCCCCTCCCTCTCCCCCCGCAGGCGGGCGGAGAGGGCAAATATTCTGCGGACGGGCGGCCGCGGCGTGGGTGAAGACGCCGGCGGGAGGCTTGACGGTATTGATCGTCGGGACCTTCGCCGCGCGGCTGGTGTTTGCCGCTTCTCTCGGCCTCGGCATCGACGAGAGCTACATGGTCGCGGCCGGTCGCAAATTGCAGCTCAGCTATTTCGATCACCCGCCAATCGCCTGGTGGCTGGCGTGGGGCATCGCGCATCTGACCGGCAGCGAAAGTGTCGTCGTCGTGCGGCTGCCGTTTATCGCGCTCTTCGGGCTGACGACGTGGCTGATGTATCGCGTGACCTCGGCGCTCTTCGACCCGGAAGCCGGATTGTGGGCGGCGGTCGTGCTGAATTTGGCCCCTGTCCTCGGGATTACCGCGGGCACGTGGGTCTTGCCCGACGGCCCGCTCCTCGCAGCCCTTCTCGGAACTTTGGCTTGCCTGATCGCGGCATTGCGTTGTGAGGGCCGCGCCGCCTGGGGTTGGTGGCTCGCAGCCGGCCTATGCGCGGGTCTGGCGCTCGGCTCCAAATATTCGGCGGTGCTGACCCTGGCGGGCATCGTCCTGTTCCTGGCGACCGAACCGACCAGCCGTCGCTGGCTCCTGCAGCCGCACCCTTACCTCGCCGGTGTCGTGGCGTTGGTGGTCTTCCTGCCGGTGCTGATTTGGAATGCCGAGCACGGCTGGGTCTCATTGCTGTTCCAAGGGGGACGGGCCGGCGGTTCGCTTCACCCCTTAGGGCCCCTGATGGCGATCGGCGGGCAAGCCGCGTTTCTCCTGCCCTGGATATGGTTGCCGCTGGTGTGGTGCGGCTTTGTTGCGGCGCGCCGCGGGCCGTCCGACCGGGAACGCTGGTTGCTGTTCTGCCTCGCAGCGCCGCCAATTCTGCTGTTCACGGTAGCCGCACTGTGGAGCAATACGCTCTTTCATTGGGCAGCACCGGGCTATCTGATGTTGCTGCCCTTGCTTGGGGAAGCCGTCGCCCGCCGTTGGCAAGCCAGCCGGCTGGTGCGGATCTGGCTCGCGGCCACGGCGGCGTTCGTCATCTTCAGCGTGGTGTTTGTCGGCAGCGAGGTCCGCTTCAACTGGCTCTCCGCGCTGATAGCGGATTCTCCGCTCGGCAAGAACCCGAACATCGATGCGGTGGATTGGACCTCGCTGCGGATCGAGCTCGAGAGCCGGGGCCTCTTCGATAAACCCGGATTGGTGGTCGCGACATTGAAATGGCACGAAGCCGGCAAGATCGATTATGCGCTCGGCGGGCGGATCCCGGTCCTCTGCCTCGGCGAGGATGCCCGGCAGTATGGTCTTATTACAAACCCTGACAACTACGCCGGCGCCGACGTCCTTATCGCGGCCCCGCGTCGCTCCTTCGCCCAAATCAATGGCCAATTCCGGTCTTTGTTCGACGCGATCGAACCGATTGCGCCGGCCACGATAACCCATGCAGGGCGTCCCCTGATGACGCTGCCGTTGTTCATCGGCCATCGCCTGCGCGTTAGGGCCGATCCCGCTGGTAGCCCTTGAAGTCGCGCGCGAGGTAGAGCCGGTAGCCGCGCGAGGCGCCGGGCCCGAGCTGGATGACGATCGCGTGGAGCGGGTCGATCGCGGCAAAGCTCGGCTGCATTTCGCCGATCAGCTGGTGCTCCGCCACCAGCAGAAAATTTTCGCCAAGGTGCTTCGCCAGATCGTTGGTCAGATCCCACTGGTCCTTGGCGAGGCCGCTTTTGAGCTTCCACTTAACCGCACCGAAGGGATGCGGGTGAACATAATAGACGAGTGCCGCGAGCGTCTCGCGATCGTCGGTGAAGAGCCTCGAGCCCGGGTGGGCGGCGAGTTCCGCGCTGACGATCGAGCCGAGAGCGCGCCAGCCTCGCAGCCGGCCGAGCGCATCATACTTCGCCGGCAGCTCGACGCCGATGGCAGCGAGTGTCTCGCCGCCCGTGAACAACAGGGCCACAACGACGAGATGGAGTGCCACCGAAAATATGACGAGTTTGCGCCATCCGCGAGACAACGCCCAGGCAACGACCAGTACCGTCGCTGAGACAAAGGCGGGTGCCGCCCAGTTGGGTTGGGCACGCGACAGGAAGCTGACCGCCAACATCATCGCCAATACTGGCAACGCAAAGGAGGCGAGTAGGCGGGCGCGCGGCTCGGCGAGGGTGCGCGGCGATGCCGTGAGTACGAGCAGGCCGGCAAAGAACAGCGGGCCGAAAACCGCGAATTGCGAGCCGAAGAATTCGAGAAAGGCCTCGGGGTGAATGAGCGGCTCGCTCATTCCGGCATTGTCCCGGACGTGGACATAGCTAACGAATCCGTTCTGCCAATTCCACCAGAAATTCGGCGAATAGACGAGGAGGGCGAGAGCGGCGGCGGCTAGCAACGCGCGCAGGTGGCGACGCTCGGCTGGGACCAACAGGGCATAGCCGAGCGCCGAGAAGAGCCAATAGGCCATTGCGTATTTCGCCAAAAGGCCCAGTCCGCAGACGAGCCCGACGGCCACCCACCAGCCGGTTCCGCCGCCTTCCCGCGCTCTGATGAACGCGTAGAGTGCGGTGGCCCAGAACAACACCAACGGCGCATCGGTCGAGATGATGAAGCCGGAGACCGACGCTCCCGGTAAGCTGGCGTAGGCGAGAGCCGACCACAGCCCGACGCGGCGGTCGTAGAGCCGGGCGGCGATCGCATAGACGAAGATTGCGGTGCCGGCATGCAGCAAGGGTGCCGCGAGCCGGATCGCAAACTCGCTCTCGCCGAAGAGCCCGGTCGTCAGCGCGATCAGCCAGGCGACGAGCGGCGGCTTCGAATAATAGCCGAGTGCCAGGTGCTGCGCCCAAAACCAGTATTGCGCCTCGTCCGGGTAGAGATCGGCCGGTTGAAGGACGAGCCAGAGCAGCCGCAGACCGGTGATCGCGAGCACCCCGGCGAGCATCAGAATTACCGGGGAATGGTGCCATCCTCCCTCGCCCCGCTTGCGGGGAGAGGGCCGGGGTGAGGGGTGGCTGCAACGCGCAGCACCGGCAGGTCCGAGAGGAGGCTCGCCCCTCACCCGGAACCCGCGCGACACGCGGTTTCCGACCTCTCCCCGCAGGCGGGGCGAGGTGATCAGATGCGTGACCAATTACCGGTTGGACCAGCTTATCGGGGCGTAATGACCGTTCTTGCCGGAATTGTCCCAGCGCATCCCGTGATCGGTATAGGTGCTGCCCGCGCTGCCGACAGCGAGCGCCAGCTTGTCGGGTGCAATCGGATGGCCGGCGGACGCCCACATCTCTCCGTCTTCCCGCAGGGTCGGCAGCGGCTCGACCGACATGTGCATGATTCCCGGGATCTCGGCCGAGCGCGCCTTGCCGGTCACCCGGTAGGTAATCGGCACCTTCTTGACGCCCATATTCGTGGCGATCAGCGGGGCGAAGGCGGCCATCGGCCCGCCCTCCGCACCACCAAAGATAGCCCCCAGCGCCTCGGCCTGCGGGTCGCTGGCGCGCTCGTCGATATAAATCGCGACGGTCCAGTTGCCGTCGCCCATGGGCCCCGGCGTGTGCGCGATCATCGCCAGGTTGAGCCCGTCGAGTGCCACCGCGCCGTAGCTGCCCCTATCGATGTGAAACGCCAGTGCAACGTCGCAGACCCCCTGGGTCGGCCGTGACGTCAACGGCGGCACTGGCGAAATCAGGCACGGACAGACGACATTGCAGTTGCAGTTTTCGAAATAGTCGCCCGAAAGCTGCCAATTCGTGGCCATACGGCCTCCCGGGGTGAGGTTAAGCCTGGCAGATAAGGTAGATGCCGAACCCCAGCATCGCAACACCGCTGATGCGGGCGATCCACTGCCCGCCCGGAAACAGCTTCTCGACAAAGACGAAGACAGTGATCGCTGCCATCCATAACGGGCTCATGATCCCGGCAGCGAACAACAGCGCCATCAAGAACCAGCAGCAACCGAGACAATAAAGCCCGTGCTCCGCCCCCATCCGCAATGCGCCCGCGGTGCCCGCTCGCCAGTGATTAAGGACGAAGTCAAAGGGCGAACGACAATGCGTCAGGCATACGGATTTCAATGGCGTCAGCTGATAGATGCCGGCGGCAGTGACGACAACGGCGCCCACGATCGGTGTGAGCTTTCCGGTTAGCGGCGAGATCAGAGCCGCGCGCTCGAACCCCCAGTCCGCGAGCGTCGCAAAGATGCCAAATACACCCCAGGCGATCAGATAGCCCGAGGTAAACACCATTGTCGGGACAAAAGGCTGGCCGCGCTGACGCTTGTGCCGGTTGATCGTAGCAAAAGTCAGGATCATCGGCGCGGCGCTGGGCAGCATCATGCCCGGCATCATCGCCCACCAGATCGCCATATTGAGGGCAAAATCGGCGGCAGTCCAGGGTACATAGGCGGCGGGCACGGCGATGTCCGCCATCCCCTCCATCGCGCCCATCTGCCGATAGACGTAGAGCCACGAGATCGCGGTTACGGCGGCGAGGCCAAGCCAGATGACGACGCGATCGCGGAGTGGCTGGTCCCTCGGCGGGCGAAGCCTACCCGCGGAAGGATCGCTCATCGGCGCTCAGGAAAATCGGCCGAGAGTCTGAGCCGCCCAGGAAAACGGCGCGAAATGTCCGTTGTTGCCCCTGCCGACGATGTCCAGGTCGAGGCCGAAGCCATGCACATGGGTTTCTTTCGATCGGGCTAGTGCCAAGCGCCGGTTCGCGGGGTGTGCCGTATTTTCGATATAGAAGGGCTCGTCGGCCCGGTTGCGCGGGGTGACGCCGTCGATCGCGAAGGTGAGGATGCCGGGGATCACCACCGAGCGGTTCAATCCCGCCAGGTTGAATTCGATCGGCTTGAACTCGATGCCGCGGAAATCGCTGACCAGATGTTCGCGAATGAATGAGAGCGGGCCGCCCGCCTCACCGCTGACGATCGCCGCGAGCGCCTGGCGCTGAGCACCGTCTGCCCTTTCGTCGACCACGCCGGCGAAGACCCAGTTGCCGTCGGCCATCACCTTGCCCGAGCGGATCACCAGCGCGAATTTCAATCCGTCAAGCTTGGTGTCGCCGAAATTTCCTTCGTCGATGCGAAACACCATCGCCGCCGTACAGTGGTCGTACGTCACCGGGCCCTGCGGGTTCGTATATATGCACGGACATAGGTAGTCGCAGTTGCAGCTCTCCATGTATTCGCCGCGCATCGTCCATGTCTGCTGTGCCATGGTTCAACTCGTTTCTTCCAGCTCGCCTAGCCTTGAGCGTGCAGCACCTTGCCGCCCACCTCGACCGGCTTGGCCGCGATCAGCACGAAAGCAATAACGCACGGTACGGTTCCCCGGTTGACCCAATTGTGGATCGTGCCGCGTTGGACCAGCACGTCCCCAGCCTTGAGATGAACCGTCGTATCGTCGAGCTCCATATCGATCTCGCCCGCCATCACCACCGCATAATCGATCGAATCGGTGCGATGATTTCGCGGGCTCGCCCCGGGAGCAAGCTCGAGGACGCGAAAGACGGTGCCGTTGTCGAGCGTCGTGCCGGTTGGGCGCCTTCCTTGATCCTCGTTCCCGGTGTTGTCGACCGGGAAGCCTTGAGTCGTCCAAACGACGCCGGCGGTGGCGCCCGGCCGAGATGAAACGAGGTTCTGCGCTATCTCGTCGATTTTGACGACGGCACGCCCGGCCTCGTCGTGACCGGTGACAACCCGGCGAAATTGCAGCGCCATGATGGGCCTCCTCGGCTGATTTGATCAGATCGCGCCGGCAGCATACAAAAGCTTTTGTCTAATTCGGAAAATTCGGGCAGACCCGTCGGATGCAATTGCGCATCCGTTCAATCGCCTATCTCGCCGAAGCCATCCACGGGTTCGAGCTCGTCGATCCGCGTGGGCGCGACTTGCCGCGCTTTGCTGCCGGCGCCCATATCGATCTGCGCGCCGGCGGGTTCTTGCGCCAATATTCGCTGTACAACGACGCCGCCGAGCGGCGGCGCTATTGCATCGCGGTGCTGCACGAAGCCGAGAGCCGCGGCGCCTCGCGCCATCTGCACGAGGCTGCCCGGGTCGGGGATCTGGCCGAGGTCTCGCTGCCGCGCAACAACTTCCCGCTCGCCGCGGCGGCCGAGCAGCACCTGCTGATCGCCGGCGGGATCGGCATCGCTCCGATCATGCCTATGATCGCCGAATTGCAGCGGCGCCATGCCGACTTTCAGCTCCATTATTGCACGCGTTCGCCGGAGCGAACGGCGTTTCGTGACGCGCTGGCGCCGCTCGCCGGCGACGGGCGGGTGCGCTTCCATCACGATGGCGGCGACCCGACACGCGGCCTCGACATCGCCGCGGCGTTGGGTGATCCGCGTCCGGGAATGCATCTCTATTATTGCGGTCCCCCGCCGCTGATGGCGGCGGCGAGTGAAGCCGCTGCAGCGTGGCCGCCCGGGACGGTGCATTACGAATATTTCACCGCGGCCTCGTCCGAGGTCGTCGAGGACGACCGGCCATTCCGCGTCAGGCTCGTGCGCGCCGGCGTCGAGTACGAAGTACCGGCAGGCGAGACGATCATCGACGTCCTGCGCCGTCGGGGTGTCGCTGTCCGCACCTCGTGCGAGCTCGGTTATTGTGGAGCCTGTCTGACACCCTATCTCGCGGGCGAACCGGATCATCGCGACCAGGTCCTCGACGAGAACGGACGCCGCCGCTATGTGCTGATCTGCTGCGCCCGCTCTAAAACACCGGTTCTGGAACTGGACCTATAGGAGTGCCGGCTCTGGCCCTCACCCTCTCGGCGTACGCGTGCGTACGCCTGTCGGGTGGCGCATCTTCGATGCGCCAAGGTCCTTCCCTCTCCCCATTCGCGGAGAGAGGGCCGGGATGAGGGACAACTATTCGGTCTGGTGACGGGGTTCCCGTTACAGCACCGATTCGACCCACTCGTAGAGCTTGCTCTTGGGGAGCGCGCCGATTTTGGTCGCGGCGACCTGCCCGTCTTTGAACAACATCATCGTCGGGATGCCACGCACTCCATATTTCGTCGGGGTCTGCGGGTTCTCGTCGATGTTGACCTTGGCTACGGTCAGCTTGCCGGCCATGTCGGTCGCCAGGTCTTCGAGAAACGGGCCGATCGTGCGGCACGGTCCGCACCACTCAGCCCAAAAGTCGACGAGCACAGGCTCGCTCGCGCGGAGGACCGCAGCGTCGAAAGTGCTGTCGGTGACGGCGTTCGGCTTCATCGGGTCATCCTTGCGTTGAAGTTCGCAAAGATTAAGGGAGCCGAAAAACCGGCGTCAAGGCGCACGCTCTGCAAGGCGCTCGGGGCTGATCGGCATTAGCCGCGGCCCTTCGGTCCACAGCAGGGCGCAGCGGATCTCATGCCCGGGATAGATGCGGGCGAGGGCGGCCCGGTAAAGTGCGAGCTGACGCAGATAGAGAGGTGCGACGTCGGCTTCGGTCGCGGGCGGCGAGCGCAACGTCTTGAAATCGACGACAAGCACGCGGTTGCCCTCGACCACCAGGCGGTCGATCTGCCCGGACAGCACATGGCCTTCGACCAGCCCGATGAGCGGCACCTCGGCTTGCGAGCCGGGGCCGAAAATCGGAGCGAAATCAGGGTGGCGAAGCACCGCGAGCGTCTCGCGGCAAAGCTCGTCCCGCTCTGCGGCGCGCAGGCCGTGCGCCGGCAACGCAAGAAACCGACGAGCCGCCTCCTCGTGCTCCTCGGCCGGCAGCTCGGACAGGCCCTGCAGCAGCCGGTGGACGAGAAGCCCGCGCTTGAAACGATCCGGCCCGCTGATCCCGAGCGGCGAGAAGACCGGCGGCTCGGCCTCACTCGTCCGTGAGGGAAATAGCGGCTTCGGCGGATCGGGCTCGGGCGGCGGCGGTCGCCCGACCCAGCTCGGCAGCGATCGCCCAAGGCGCGCGATTTCTGCGGGGACTTCGGGGATGGGGGACGCGGTCTGCGCGCCGGCGAGCCGCAGTCCTTCGCCGGACCATCCGTCTCGGCCAATCAGGGTTGTCGCGTCGAATTCGAATGGGGTGGCGATCTCGACGAGCCCGGCGCGGCAGAGCGCGTGCCAGCACATCTCCTTCGGTGCGATCCGCGTCTGCCAGCCGCAGACATACAGCCGGTCCTGCGCCCGGCTGAGGCCGACATAGAGGAGGCGGCGATATTCCTGCAGCTCGCGCCGGCGCACCGCCTCTCGTTCGGCAGTGTAGACCGGGACAGTGAATTCGGCCCGCGGACGCCACAACGGCAACGCCTCTCGCTCGGTCCACAGCAATGTTTCGGGCGGTTTCGGCAACTGCATCGTATCTGGCAGGAAGACGATCGGAGCTTCGAGCCCCTTGGCGCCGTGCACGGTCAGAATGCGGACCTCGTCGCGGGGCCGTGCCCCGAAATCGCGCTTGACCTCGGTGTCGCCGGCAACCAGCCAGCGCAGAAAGCCCTGCAATGACGGGGCGTGCTCCCGTTCGTAGGCCAGGGTCAGCGCCAGGAATTCCTCGACCGGGTCCTCCGCCTCGGGTCCGAGGCGCTCGAGCAAGGCGCGCCGCCCGCCCTCCGCACCAAGGATTTCGGCGTAGAGCTCGTAGGGCGGGACAAAATCGGCGCGGGCGAGCAAAGCGGAGAGACGGTCGCTCGCCTGACGCAGCGCCACATGGGCCGACGCGCGACCGCGGAGGCGATCCCACAGCCGCTCCCTGCCGCGGGCATAGGCGAGGTCGAACAATGTCTCCTCGTCGATCGCGAACAGCGGGCCCTTCAGCACCGCGGCCAATGTCAGGTCGTCGTCGGGAAACAGCAGAAACCGGCCGAGTGCCACCAAGTCTTGCACCGCGAGCTGCTCGGTCAGGATCAGGCGATCGGCGCCGGCGACCGGCACATTGCGTTGCTTCAGCGCGCGCAGTAATTCACCGACGAACTCGTTGCGCCGCCGCACCAGCACCATGATGTCGCCGGGGCGAATGGGTCGACCGCGGGCCTCCAGCACCTCTCCACGATCGAGCCAGCTTCTGATCGTCGCCGCGAGAGCATCCGCGAGACGGGTCCGCGGCTCAGCGACGCGCCGGCGCATCACCGGCAGCGCCATCGGATCGGGCGTCTCGTCGGGCTGCGGCGTCACCGGCGGCCACAGCTCGACAAGCCCCGCCTGCCCGACGCGAGACGCCACGTGGCGGATCTCGCTGCCGTCGAGCGCCACCCCCTCGCGCGCATCCTCGCGCCGGAAGATCGCGTCGATCGCCCGCAAGACCGGCTCAGTCGAGCGGTACGAGATCTCCAGCGGCACCGCATGCCACTCCTGTCCGGCGGCGGCGATGCGTGTCTCGAAATGGCGCCGCATGCGCAGGAAGGCGTGCGGATCGGCACCCTGGAAACTGTAGATCGACTGCTTCGCGTCGCCGACGCCGAAGATCGTACGGGTCCGGTCGGCGGCACCCTCGCCGGCAAAGAACTCCTCGGCGAGTGCCGCGACGATCTCCCATTGGTCCGAGTTGGTGTCTTGCGCCTCGTCGATCAGGATGTGGTCGAGCCCTCCATCGAGCTTGAACAAGACCCAGGGCGCCACCCCGGCACGCCGCAGCAGGCCGAGCGCCTTGGTCACGAGGTCTTCGTAATCGAGCACCCCCTGGGTCCGCTTGCGCTCGTCATAAGCTGCGATCAGTGCCTCGCCGAGCCGGGTCAGCGCACAGGTCGCCTCGACCAGCACTGCCGCCGCCTGCGCCTCGCGGAATGTTTTGACCCGCTCCGCTTCGGCCATGAGAATGGCGCAGACGTCGCATGCGGCAGCCTCGGCGGCACCTCGGGTTATCAGGATTTTCCGGGTGTCGCCATCGTCGGTGAGATAGGCCCCGATATAGGCTTCGAGCATCTGGTGCCGCTGTTCCAGCGCAAGGCACCACTCGGAGATAATTTCTCCACGCTCGCGATCCGTCGGAGACCCTGCCGCGAGCGCTGTCGCCGCAGCGCGCAACCCGGCCTCATCGCCGGCGCCTGCGGCGCAAAAAGCGGCGGTGACTCCTTCTGGGCTCGTCTCCCCCGCCAGCGACAGCGCTGTACAGAGCCTATCGCGCAATGCTGCGTAACCGCCGTCGAGTGCGGCGCGGAGCCTGCCGCGCTCGCCGGCAAGTGCCGACATCAGCATGCCGAAGCGCTCTTCGGCGACATGACCCGCGACCATCGCGAGGGCCTCAGCGAGACCCCCGCCGTCCTTCTCCTCGCGGGCGGCAACGATCACGCTCTCGGCCGCCTCGAGCAGCGCCTCACGAGCGCCGCGCTCGTCGAGCACGGCAAACTCGGGCGAGACATCGGCCTCTAACGGAAAGCGGCGCAGCAATGCCTGGCAGAAGGCGTGGATCGTGGCGATCTTGACGCCACCTGGCGTGTCGAGGACGCGCGCGAAGAGCTGCCGCGCCCGCGCTAGCCGCGCTTCGTCCGGGTCTCGCCCGGTAAGCGCCCTCAGCTCTTCGACGAATGCCTCGTCTGGCAACGTCGCCCAGTCGGCGAGCCTCTCGTTGAGGCGGTTGGCCATCTCCGCCGCGACGGCGCGTGTGAAGGTCAGGCAAAGGACGCGCGCCGGATCGCTGCCGTCCAGCATCAGCCCGAGCAACCGATCGGTCAGCACCTTGGTCTTGCCGGTGCCGGCCGAGGCCGAGACCCACGCCGATGCCCCGGGAGCGGCCGCCCGCCGCTGAGCCGCGTGCGCGTCCACGCTTATTTCACCACGGAGACACGGAGCCCACAAAGATGAGATAAGAGCTGATGCCTGGGCATTTACTCTCCGTGTTCTCTGTGGCTCCGTGGTGAATCCTTTTCACCATTCCTCCTCGTCGTTCGCGGTGACACGCTCGAGGTGCCGGTAGTCGGAGAAGCGGGGCGCCCATCGCGGTGCCGGTTGAGCGAGATAGGGGGTCGCGGGGTCGTCGAAGCGTTCGATCAGCGCCCTGACGCGAGCGAGCACCGAGGCGATCAGCTTATTGGGATTATCCTCGCTGATCGGCCGGCGTTGTCCGACCGGAATTCCACCGCTCAGCCGCCAATATTCGAGCGCAGCTGGGGCGCCCGTTAGCCCGGCAAAGCTGCCGTCTCGCAGGATCGCCCCTTCGAGCGGCAGTTGTGGTGCGAAACCTGACTCAATCTCCTTTTTCGAAGGGAGCGAGCCGGTCTTGTAGTCGACCAGCAGAAAGCCGCCCGCGGCGAGGCGGTCGATGCGGTCGGCCTTGGCAGTGAGGGTGAACGGTCCGCCGGGTGCAGCCAGGGTCAGGCTGCCGCGGTACTCGCTCAGGCTCTCGACGACGCCGGAGCGGTGAGCCCGCTCCTCGGTAACGAGCCAGCGTACGATCCGCTCAAAGCGCGGCCACCAAAAGGCCCAAGCGCCGGGGCGCGACAGCATCGCGCCGAAATGCGACAGGCCGATTTCCAGCAGTTCGGCCTCGGCCTCAGGGGGCAATGCTCTCGGGTAGCGACGGACAAATTCGTCGAGTGCCCCATGAATGGCGATGCCGAGATCGGCGCGACCGGGGTCGGCGTCGAGCTCGTCCAGAGGCACGAGTTCGAGGATGTGGCGGCCATAGATCGCGTAGGGGTCGCGCAGCCAGGTCTCGATCTGGGTCACCGAGAGCTGGCGTGGGCGCGCAGCGAGCGGCGGCCGCGGCGCTGGAGGCGGGAGCGGGCGGTATCGTTCGGCCTCGTCGACCCGGTCGGCCGCGAACTGCACCGTCTCATCCGGTCGGAGTGCCCGGTCGAGGCCGGCGGCGTGCAGCACCGCATCGAGCCGCAAGAGCCAGCGCGACGGCACGGTCGGAACGCCGTCCTGTCGGGTGGCGCGGGTCAGCACTACCTCGGGCGCGCCGAACGCCTGGGCGAAGTCGTGCGCGGCGATGCCGACCGAACGTTCGGGAACAGCGATCCGGAACTCCCGCCGCATCTGCCGCGACATCCAGGGGTCGTGCTCTGCCGAACCGGGCCAGCTGCCCTCGTTGAGCCCGCCGAGGATCAAGAGGTCGGCGTGCTGCAGTCGCGCTTCGACGAGCCCCCAGATCGCCAGCCGGGGATGGCGCCCGAACGCCGGCCGGACGACGACGCCGGCGGCAAGAGCGGCGAACAGCGCCGGATAATCGCGACCGGGAACCGGCGGGAAGTCGCGCGCGGCGTCGATCAGCTCGTGGCAGAAACGCGCTGCACTCTCGCCCGCTTCACCGGCCCAGAGCCGCCTGCTGCCGGGCTCAGCGGCGCTCGCCGCGAGGCGCTCGGCCGCCTCGATGTGGGCGATCACGAGACGGGCGAGCGGCACTGCCCCCGCCTCGATCAGCTCGGGCAGCCTCCCCAAGCAAGCGTCCAGACCATCGACAAAGCGGCGCAGTCCGGCGTCCGCATTGCCGAGCGCCGCTTTGAGGCCGGCAAAACCCGGGGCCGGACGGGGTCCCAGGATCGCCTCCTCGAGCCGACGCGCAAGCCGGCGGAAGGCTCCGGGGTCTAGCCCGCCGGCGGCGAGCGGATGTTTCAGGGCGGCGAGCAGCGGCACCGGGGCAAGGCCGCTCGCGGCGAGCTCGAGGACGAGGCGCAAGAAGGCGCCGGGGGGCGTGCGGTTCAGCGGCACGCCCGCCGAATCGTCGATCTCGATCCCCCAGCGGCGCAATTCGGCCGCAACCCGGCGCGCGAGCTCGCGGTCGGGAGTGACGAGTGCCGCCGTCGCCGCCGGCGTCTCGAGGGTGCGGCGCAGCAGCAGCGCGATCGTCACTGCCTCCTGCTGCGCGCTCGTGCAATCAACGCGACTGACCCCGGCGAAGGTATCGGCGGCTTGCGGCGGCAAGCGGCGCCATGCGTCGGTGGTCGCCGCCGGCCGCAACGCCTCGGCGACGAGCCGCACTCGCCGCGTCCGGGCAGGGACAATTTCTCGTGACAACGGAAGTTCCAGTTGCTTGGAGTCGTGGGCTCGACCCCTTTTGCTCGCCGCTACGGGCCAATCCCGCACCGCCGCCGGAGCGACCCCGAGCGCTTTCAGCAGCAGCGCCATCAGATGTTGCGGATGCGCCTCGTCGCCTTCGATCGCCCGCCATTCGGCCGCATCGCGCCCGCGATCAAGTCCAGGCAAAATCACCGCGCCGCGGTCGAGCGTGGCGACCGCCGAGACCAGCTCGGTCATTGCCGGAATGCCACCGGTGAGCCCCCCGGCGATGACCGGGTCGGTCGGAGGAAAGCCCCGCCAGCTTGCAGCCTGAGCTTCCAGAAGGCGATTGCGCCGCACGGCCGGGTCGAGCGCACCCTCGGCGGCGAGGATCTGCGGCCACTGGTTCGGCAGGATCTCGAGAAACTTGTGGACGATCTGCCAATGCGCGGCGAGATCCTGCGGAACGAGATCGACAAGCCGCGCAAAGTTGGCACCCTCGGTTGCCACGGTGTCGAGAAACCGCGCGAGGCTCGCAGCGAGTGCTGCAGCCTGTCCCGGCGATATCGCGGGCTGCCCACGAACCCGGCCCCACCGCACCACCAGTTGCGTCAGCAGCAGCCGCCGACGCAGCTCGGGGATGGCCGGCGGCACTGCCAATGTGTCGCCGTCCGCCCCCTCTTCAGCCAGACTGAGCTCGTCCGAGTCAAGATCGCCGACCGCCCGCATCCGCGGCAGCAGCAGGGGCTCCCCCGCCTCCCGCCCCTCCGACGTCGCGCGCAGAAAGGCCTCACGCAAAGCGCGCGCAGCGCGCCGCGTCGGGAGGAGCACGGTGACGCGCGGCAGGAGCAGCGGATCGCCCCCAGTCATCCCCAACAGCCCGCCGGCGAGCGTCGCCAGAAATGGGCACTCGGGCGCAATCCTATAGACTTTGGGCCACACCCTCTCCGTCACCCCGAGCGCCCGTCTCACTCGCCTCTCTCCGCTCTCACTTTGGTGCGCCTGTCCCCGATGAAGTTTATCCTGCCCGTCGGCAGTGGCGCGTCAATGCTCGCCCCTGCGGGTTCGCCGGGGAAGCCAGCGCCAGTCGAGCCGAACTAGCGTTCGATGCGGTGCGAGGAGAGACGCTCGCGGGTCGCGGCGAGGCCCTCGGGGGTGCCGACATGGAACCATTCGCCGTCGTGCACGATCGCGCACAGGCGGCCCGCCGCCTCGGCGCGGTCGAAGAGCCGGACCAGTGAGAAGATAGGGCCGGGTAGAGCGTCAAACAGCCGTCTGTGAAGGAGTTGGATGCCCGCGAAGAGGTAGGGTGCCACCTCGCGCTCGCGGCGTCGACGCGGTCTTCTCAGCGGATCGAGGAAATAGTCGCCGCTGCCCTCATAGCCGACCGCCGTTACGGTCCGCTGCAACAACAGGACGGCGTCCACATTGGCGGGAGCGAAGGCGCCAGCGAGCCGTAGCAGCGCCGCATCCTTGCTGTCGAGCCAGAACACGTCGCCGTTCACGACGAAGAACGTCTCGCCGAGCAATGGCAGGGCGCGCGCGACACCACCACCGGTGTCGAGCAGCTCCGCTTCCTCGGAAAGCTCGACCCGTGGACACTCGCGATGTGCGAGGTGCTCCGCCAGCATTGCCGCCTTGTAATGAATGTTGATCACGACCCGCTCGACCCCGGCGAGTGCCAGGCGGTCGATCGCGTGGTCGATCAGGGTGCGACCGTTGATCTCGACAAGCGGCTTGGGGATCGTCTCCGTAACCGGGCGCAGCCGCGTGCCGAGTCCCGCCGCCAGCACCATCGCCGAGCGTGGTGCTGCGGTCACGCCTTGCTCCGCCGATCGGGCCGGCATCGGATATCCGGCGGCAGAAAGCGATCGAGCCAGCACCCGATCCGGGCGAGGGCCGGGTGCCGCAGGTCCTCTTCGAGCAGCCGCCACACCCGCGGGATGTGAGCGAGATATTGCGGCTTGCCGTCGCGCTTCCACAGCCGCGTGAAGATCCCGAGGATCTTGCAGTTGCGCTGGGCCGCGAGAATGGCGGCCGAGCGGAGAAACGTCGACCGGTCGAGCACCGGGAACGCGGCGAGATAGCGCTCGGTCATCGCCCCACGCAGTGAAGCAGAGACATCGCGCCTGGCATCCTCGATGAGCGAAACGAGATCGTAGCTGGGCGGGCCGATCACCGCATCCTGGAAGTCGAGCAGCCCGCAGCCCTGCACACCGGGGCGATCCGGCAGCAGCATCAAATTGTCGACGTGGTAGTCACGCAGCACCAGGGTCGGTGGAGATACCCCTGTATCTGGCAAGAGCTCGCGCCAGAGAGCCAGGTATTCGTCACGCAGCCCCGCCGCGAGCGGCCTGTACCAGTCGACCAGCAGTGCCGCTTCGGCGAGCAACCGCTCGGTGTCGTACGGGGGCATTCCCGGGATGCCGCGCAGCTCGGCGGCCCGCTGCATTGCCACCAGAGTGTCGACCGCCAGCGCATAGAGGCTGGGCTCGTCGGCGCCACACTCGAGCAGCCGGGTGTAGGTGTCGTCGCCGAAATCCTCGAGCAGCAGAAACCCCTGCTCACGGTCCTCGGCGAGCACCTCGGGGGCGCTGAGGCCGAGTTCGCGCAACAATGCCGCGACGGCGACGTAGGGGCCGACGTCCTCTTGCGGCGGCGGAGCATCCATCAGCACGGCCCGGCGCCCGTTGCCCCCGACACGGTAATAGCGGCGGAAGGATGCGTCGCCGGCTAGAGGTACTAGCGCGAAACCGCCCCAGCCGGAGGCGTCGAGGAAGGCGGTCATCGCCTGTCGCCGCGCCTCATGCATCGGCAACGATCCCCGCCAGCCGCTCCTGCCAATCCCCGCCCGCGACGATCACAGCGCGGCGCGCCTCGGGCCGGTCGGCAAAGAGGAAGGTGATCTCGAGCCGGTATCTCGGCAACAAAGGGCCCAGCTGCTCGGGCCATTCGATCAGCGAGATCCCGTCGCTGAAGGCGTCCTCGATGCCGAGCTCCCAGGCTTCGTCCGGCGATTTGAGGCGGTAGAGGTCGAAATGCCAGATCGCCGCGGAACCGAGTTCGTAGACCTGCACCAGGGTGAAGGTCGGGCTCGGCACCTCCTCCGTGCCGCCGCGTGCGCGGATGAAGGCCCGGGCAAAGGTCGTTTTGCCGGCGCCGAGATCGCCCTTCAATGCGATGACATCGCCAATTTCGGCTAGAGCAGAGATACGAGCGGCGAACGCCGCAGTAGCGGTTTCATCGGGTAGATCGACAACGGGCATCGCCCATGCGTTGTATATGCTCGCGGCGATTACCCGCAAGACCAGCTTGCGCGCGGCGATTATTCAGCGTCGTTTTCGGCAGAGGCCGACCCCGACGATCGAGCTTTGCGCGAATCGTCCCTCCGCCCGCAAGCTCAGTGCTTGACCGCGGAATAGGGCAGGATCGGCTCGCCGGCCTTGTATTGTTCCGGCCACAGGACGACCTCGCCCTGGCCGTCGCGAAAATCGTCGAGATTGGTGCTGGTGATATTCTGAAACTGCACGGTCATCAGCCGTGCTTGCTTCCACTCGCCCTTTTCGCCGAACTCGACCTCGCCGATGACGGTCTTGAAGGTATGACTGCGGATGTAGTCGGCGATCTTGTCTTGGTCGAGGCTCTTCGACTGCTCGACCGCCTCGCCCAGGACCTGCAGATCGGCATAGGCCCAGGGCGCCAGATAATAGCCGAGCGGATCGACCCCCTTGCCGGCCGCCTGTTGCTGATAGCGCTGCAGAAACTCCATGACCCCGGGGAACCGCAATTTCGGCGCCGGCAGCCAGAAGTCGAAGGTGATGATCCCGTTCAACATCGGGCCCAACGAAGTCTTGATCGAGGTGCTCTGCGGTCCGGTCATCGTGCCGCAGCAGATTTTGGTGTTGAGCCCCAGCTCGTGCATCGTGCGGATCAAGCCGACGCTGTCGGGCGGATAGGAAGCGATATAGACGATGTCGGGGTTCTTGGCCTGGATCGCGCGGATGATCGGCGTGAAATCGGTCGTCGTCGGTGGGTAGGTCTTGTCGTAGACGACATCGAGCCCGGCCTTTTTCAAATTGACCCGCGCCCCGTCAGCGGTGTTGCGCGTTGCTTCGCCGTCGTCGACCGCCAACGCAATCGTCTTCAGTCCAAGCTTCTCCTTATGGGCCTTGACGATCTCGAAGAACCCCTCGGAGATCGCGGCCCGCGGATCCGGCCCGACCGGCAGCATCGAGAAGTACTTCGGGTAACGAAACTCCTCGTTGACGTCCATCGCGAAGAGACCGATGAACGTCTTGTTGTGCTGGATGACCACCGGTAATGCCGGCGCGGTGACATTGGTGCCGTAGGCCGAGACGACGAGGTCGACCTTGTCGACATCGAGCAGCTTGGTGTAGATCCCCGGCACCAATGACGGGTTGGTCTGGTCGTCGTAATAGACGAGCTTGACGGGGCGGCCGAGCAGCCCGCCCTTGGCATTAGTGTCCTCGGCCCAGATCTGCATCGCCAAGAGCCCCGAGGTGCCGTTGACCGCGAGCCCGCCGGTCAGCGGCATGCTGAAGCCGATCGTGATCGGCTGCCCTGATGGCCCCTCGGCCAGGCTCACAGCGGAGGCTGCCGATATCACGGCGGCGGCCGCGACAATCACCCTGGTGAATCGTCGAAACATGTTCCTCCCCTTCCCGCTAAGTTTTGACAGCGCATCACTTTGAAATCGCTGTCGATGCGCCAGGCTCGATGAGTCGTCAGCTACAATCTGCAATTGTATCGATTGTTACTCCGTTTTGACGTGGAGGAAAAACCCGATGAAATACACGATCACCCCGCTGACCCCGCATACCGGCGCTGAAGTGCGCGGCATCGACCTGAACGAGGGGGTCGACGGCGAAACCCGCGCCGCGCTCAACCGCGCCTTTGCCGAGCATCACGTGCTGGTGGTCCGCGGCCAGGAATTCACCCCGCCGCGCTGTTCCCGGTCTCGTTGCCGAGCCGTGGCGGCGACACCCAATACGTCAACATGCACGAGGCCTATGACGATCTTCCGTCGGCCACCAAGGAGCGCATCGACGGGCTCAAGGCGGTGCATGTCTATCTGAGAGGCTGGGCAAGAATTCGACTGTTACCAAAATCTGTCATTCCGGGACGCTCTGCAGGGGCGGGCCCGGAACCCATGAACACCTGCAATTCCAATGGGCTCGTCGTCCTGTGTTCATGGGTTCCGGACTCGCGGGCTGCGCCCGCGCTCCGGAATGACAGAAGTTTTGGTATTTCTTGCCCAGCCTCTGAGCAAATAAAGCCCGCGCGAATTGCGCCCGCTGAGCGAGGAGAGCGCCCGCCAGGTGCCGCCGCCGGGGATCCATCCGCTGGTCCGCACGCATCCCGAAAACGGCCGCAAGGCGCTTTATCTGAACCCGGTGCGGATCGAGGGGATCATCGGCATGGCGGACGAGGAAGCCCTCGACCTCGTTGCCGGGCTGATGGCGCATGCGACCCAGAAAAAATACGAATACCGCCACCAATGGCACTACGGCGACTTTGTGATCTGGGACAACCGCAGCGTCATCCACAAGGCCAACCCGGATTACGACATGAACGAGCGGCGTTACGTCTACCGCCTGATGCTGAAGGGCGAGACCCCGGTCTGATTGAGGAAGACGGGCATAGCTCGCGGGGAGGGGAAAAAAGGTTCAAGCCCTCGGCCATCGAATAATTTCGGGCAAGCCGAACGCGAACCCCCCTCGTTGCCGCATAACGCGTTCTGGAAAATCGCGCCGGCCTAGCTCGAACGAGGAAGGGGCCTGATCGTTGTCCATAGAATGCCTTTTGTAAAATCGCCCAGGATAATCACTTGTCGTTGTATTGTTCCTGTACTTCGTCCCGCAGGCAAGACTCGAATGCAAGTGAGTACTGCAAGGCAAGTGACTGGCTCGTGCGATTGGGAAATACGCATCCCGCGAATCGGAGACAAAATTCCTCCTGAAGCCGCCGTCGCTCGATTGTTATTTCCATCGTTGGTTGAAGTGCCGATAGGGCGGCGCTTTCTTTCTGAGAAAGTACAAGGCCGGCCTTCAGGTAGTCGGTAAACGCTTGTTTAGCGCATTCATTTTGCGCGATCTGCTGCGCGGTAGGTGAGAGGGGTGGATTTTCCGCCCGAGTGCCGAGGCTGGCAACAACAACCGCACCGACAAGAGGCAAGCCCCAAAGCGTTTTCTTCTTTTCCATCAAATTAATGATGCAAATGATGCGCGGTGCGGTTGCGGCGCGTGCGCGCCAGCTTGCGCGGAGCGCTGCCGGATGCATTTACGCCCACCCGCCTAAACGGTAGGGGTTCCTCGGTGCCCCGAGGTCGCCTTCACCTTTCGCCAGCCGCCTCCCTATACACGCGGTCTTCCACTATAGGCATCATGGCTTTGATAAACCTATCACGCTCGGCTTTGATTTCCATAAGCGCATCGTCCTTGGTCAGAATTCGATCTTCAATCATTTGTCCGATTACCTGCACTCTGGTCTGGTAATCACTGACGATCCTAACGACCCCCGGAGAATAATCGAAAAGGAGAGACATGCGCTCCGCCCCCTCAGCGAGGCATTTGCTCCACTCTACCCATTTGTGCTGAGCGCGCTGCCCGGGGTCGCAGCGCGTCGGGTCACCAAATATTTGCCGGATCGCATCTTTGGAACGGTCGTAAAAGGTCGCGCCGGTCTGAGCGACTACAACGCCACTCATCCAGACGCTCACTGCCGCTGCGGCGGCGAATGTTTTCATGGTTTCCACCATCGCCTCGCTTTTTACCCTAGCAAGTTGTCGATGTATTTTTTGGCGTTGACGATCATCTCCTCACGAGTGCGACCTTCTATGACCTCTGCCCCGTGGCGGCGCATCAAGTCATTCAGGTGGCGGTCGTCAGACGCCACATTGGCCGTCCAGTTGGCACTGGTTAGCGGCGGTTCCTGCCAAGATATTGTAAAGCCTCTATAGACTTCGGTTTTAGTCATAGCTTCGCCTTTTGGATCGAGCGGCGACTCCGTCTATGCCGTCAGCCTCGAAATGGTGCTCGGATTGACATTGTAGCGGCGGGCAATCGACCGAATGGATTCGCCGTTATCGCGACGCTGGATCGCCTCGTGCTGTTGGTGCGGGGTGAGCTTGGGCTTTCGGCCGAGATTTTGCCCGTTCGCCTTAGCACGCGCGCGGCCCTCGCCGGTGCGGATGCGGATAAGCTCCCGCTCGAACTCGGCGAGGCCGCCCAAGACGGTGAGCATCAGGCGGCCGTGCGCCGTGGTGGTGTCGGCCCATGCGTCGCCAAGTGATCGAAAACCGGCTTTCTTGTCGGTGATCGCCGCGAGCGTGTTCAAGAGGTCGCGCGTAGACCGCGCCAGCCGGTCGAGCCGCGTCACCATCACGACCTCGCAGGCGGCGATTTCGGAGAAAAGCCGGCGAAGCTGCGGCCGGTCGGTCTTTGCTCCGCTCGCCACTTCGCGGAACACTTTGCTTGCCCCGGCTGCACGAAGCTCGCGAACCTGAGCGTCAACGCTCTGGCCGCCCGTCGAGACACGGGCGTAGCCGTATATGGCGACATACGGTTTGGTGACGCTGCGGAGACGGCCCTTGTCATTGGCCGATTTCAGGTATGAGTGCCGGAAATCAACGCGCTTTCTATGCCTTGGAGGTAGGTATTGCGCTCTTCAGCAAATCTATCCCAATGAACCCGCACTAGGTCAGCATCGTTGGTAGCCATCAGCGCTTTGTCTAATTTCTCAAACTGATTGAATTGCGGAACCGGAACAAGCACGGCGCTTTCAAAGCGCCGCAAAATACAATTGGTCACCGCTCCAGCGACGCGGACAAAGCATTTAATCGTAGTCGTGATTTTATCAACGGTTGGAGCCGCCTTAGCTATGGCATCTCTGTTCGGTGAAGCGGGCCCGGCTGCGTGCGCGAGGAACGTATGGCTCCATTTCACAATTTCATCTATCACGTCCTCTTTGAGCCAGCCGCCCAGTGTGTCAATAATTGCCTTTGGGAGGCGGTCATCGCGGCGGCGTCTTTCGGGGTGTATTCCAGCCAGCCGGTCAAAGTGTTTGTGTGCGAGATTCGCGGGTTCAGCGGCGTCTGGGCCTGTTCGCTCACCCCAAAACGGCCCGCCGCCTTTAGCGAGTTCGTGCAACATTACTCGCTGCTGCGCGGCTTCGTAGTCATAAGGCAGGCCATCGAAACCGACCAAATTCTCTCGGGTGAAGAGTCGAAAATTCTTACGCAAGTCATTAATAAGACGAGGCAGGGAAATCCTGTCTTTGTTTTCGTTGTCCATTAATCTCCGTATAGCAAGAACCTGCGTGGCAAAGTACCCGTTAACCAGTGCTTCCCCCAGCAATGGATTATGAATTGCACTATCCGGGTTGTGGTTGGCAAGCTCTACGAAAATACGGTACGTAACATCATGGCTGACCATTGACCAAAGAACCTGCCAAATTGCATGGTGTTCATCCGTCTCCAGCCATGTGAGCCATACCTGCCGTCTCTCGCGGAAAGCGACAAGAGCGTCCCTGTTATGAACGTCACACTGCGCGGTCGTATAGTTGTACTCTTCGGGCATGACCGGGGTCGATAAGGTGTATTGGCTCATCTTGTTCACTGCTCGCTTGTCTTTTAGTTGGTTGCTGCACCTTTCGGTGCAACGGGAGCTTTCTATATATTTGGTGGTCGCTGGTACAGCGCCGGGTCTGCGGCTGTCCCATAAAGGCGGAATATGACGACGCCGCTGCAAGGCCTTCGAAGTCGTCAGCGACGAGGCGGAGAACCGGCGCGGGCCGCGATGTAATCTATAAGTGAAATTTTTCAGCTTGGGCGCTTGCGATTATTTGTGGCTGGTCACACCGTGAACCGCTGAACGGTGCTCAGGCGGAGACTGCCTCACCGCATTTCGCCGATTAGAGCGGTTTTCGACCGAATCGACGGACTCGGCACGCATCACCCCCACCCGACCCGCCCCCATCGAGGGGGCGGGAGTACAAATAGGGGAGCTGATACAGGCCCTCCCCCTTGATGTGCTACGGATTCACACATCTTGGAGCCGATGTAGAAGAGCTTGATGTAGAAGAGCTTATTGAATCCTCCCTCTCCGCCCCTGGGGGCGGAGAGGGTCGGGGTGAGGTGGGGGAGCCCCGGGTGGTCGCAAGTACCCACCTCACCCTCCCACGCCTCCGGCGCGGGCCCCTCCCTCTCCCCCCTGAAGGGCGGAGAGGGTTCTTTGGGAGATGACATGGGTTATCTCGAGGACCGCCTCGCGATCGGCGATCTCTTTGTGCGCTATGCGACCGCGCTCGA
>Ga0210399_10000385_pt1 | contig 35508 bp, 30 predicted proteins | sample IncBWC14MmetaG_FD_150865 | JGI IMG/M metagenome (GOLD analysis project Ga0210399, IMG submission 150865) | Forest soil microbial communities from Barre Woods Harvard Forest LTER site, Petersham, Massachusetts, United States - Inc-BW-C-14-M | ecosystem: Environmental > Terrestrial > Soil >... | reverse complement strand
TCGTGCTTGTCGATATCTCCGCGAGAGACAACTTGGCAGGCGGAGCCCGGGGAATGGGTAGGGTTAGGATATCGCTGAGCGTGCGAACCTTCGAGTTACTAAGGTAAGCAGGCTACACGTTGGGAATCACGGCTGACGCGGAACGAGCTACCCCGCCGCATTCCCAAGGCGGAGCGCCAGGCGGCGGATGTAGTCGAGGAGTTCTGGCGGTTCGTGTACTTGAAAGTCAACGCCCAACAACGACAAGTGGATGGTGAGTCCCTCCAGCGAGTGTGATCCCGTACGGAGCATGCAGGAATGGTCGTCGATTGCTTCCAGCGTACCGGCCGAAGGCGGAACGCGCTTGACTACGGCCTCGACCGGCGCCTGCAGCGTTACCCGGGCGCGGTAGGGGTACGGCACTTGCGATAGCGATTTCGAAACATAGGCGGCAAAATCTCCCTCGGGCGGTTTGCGCGGCTTGAAGTGGGTCGAGGTCTTCAGCTTGCCTTCGATACGATCCACCCGGAAGGTGCGCCAGTCCTGGCGTCCGACATCCCAGGCGACGAGGTACCAGCGATATCCGGTATGGACGAGACGGTGCGGTTCCACGGCGCGCGCGCTGGGCGCGCCGGTGCGGTTGTGATAACTGAAGCGGATTCCCTGGCGATCGCGGCAGGCTCCGGCGAGGGCCGACAGGCGCTCCGCATCCACGGTTGGTCGTCGATAGTTTGAATCGGGATGGCCTGAATCTCGATTGTCCGAATCTCGATTGCCTGAATCGCGATGGCCTAAATCTCGATTGATCAGGGGCACGATGAAGGTATGCAGGGCGGCGACGCGATGGCTCAGTCGCGAGGGCAGCACCTGCTCAAGTTTCAGCAAGGCGCGCACCGAGGCCTCCTCGATGCCCGTGACGCTGCCGCTGACCGCGGTTCGCAGCCCGAGAGCGACGGCCACGGCTTCCTCATCGTCGAGCAACAGCGGCGGCAGAGTCGCGCCCGCACCCAACTGGTAACCCCCGGCGATTCCCGAGGTCGAGTGCACGGGATATCCCAGGCTGCGCAGGCGATCGACATCTCGCCGCAAGGTTCGGGCGGTGACGTCGAGCCGGTCGGCGAGCGCGGCGCCGGACCAGTAGCGTTGCGCCTGAAACAGCGACAGAAGGCGAAGCAGCCGGGCTGAGGTCTGCAGCATAAGTTTGTGGTGTCGTGGTTATTTGTGCCGACGTTATTTTGCCATGAATCGAGGACTGAATCTGTCCTCAATGCCTGCTAGGGTACCGATGGTCGATTCAGACCATTCTCGATTCAGACCATTCTTAGAGACCGGTCGCACCACGGAGAAAACATCATGAAGTTGACTGATATGTTCCTGGCGGAGCTGGAGCGGGAAGCTGCCGGCACGCGCAGCGCGCTGGAGCGTGTACCTGAAGGCCGCAACGACTGGAAGCCGCATCCGAGGTCGATGCCGCTCGGCTACCTGGCGTCCCTGGTGGCGACCATGCCGTCGTGGGTCGCGATGATGGTGAAGCAGGACGAACTGGATCTCAAGTCGCCCGGCGCTGCCAAGTTCAAGCCGCTGGAGTGGCGCACGCGTGCCGAACTCGTGGCGGCGCTCGACCGCGGCCTCGCCGAGGCGCGCGAGGCGCTGCGGAACACGACCGACGAGCATTTGATGACTCCGTGGAAATTCGTGATTGGCGGTCAGGTGGTCGACGAGAATCCGCGGCACGTCATGATCACTAACGCCGTGTTCAGCCATCTGGCGCATCATCGCGGACAGCTGACGGTCTATCTGCGGCTCAATGAGGCCTCCGTGCCAGCGATCTATGGACCTTCGGCGGATGAGGGGCGCGTCGCCTAAGTTTCGCCGCGGGGCCCGACTGCAGTTTGCGCGGCCTCACCGGCCTGCCCCGGAATGTAAGCGTAACTTTGTGCTCGCAGCGGCGGTTGTAGTTGTTATGTGCAGTCTTTTGTGACATTTGTCATCCCACCCTGATGACGATCTCCACTTGTGGTCGGGGCCGCGGCGCGACAGTATAAAGGTGAAGAGGGTGAGGCCGTGGAGTTGCGTTTAGTAAGCGTGGAACAAATCGAATCCGGACCCGTTGTGGATAGCGAGGTACTTCGTCTATTCTTGGTGCGCTGGGACGTGCCTGCCTTCTGCACCCGGCTTCCGGTTCTCTCTGGAGTTCGCCGATGACGTTGACCCGGTTTGTCACCAAGAACGCGTTCCGCAACAAGCGCCGCAGCACATTGACGGTGTTGAGTATCGCTTTCTCTTTGCTCTTGCTCACGCTGATGATGACGATCTGGCAGTCGTTTTACCACAACCAGGGAAGCAGTGAATCGGCGCAGAGGCTGGTGGTGCGGCATCGCGTATCTCTAACGTTCCCTCTGCCCGGCTACTATCGCGAGAAAATTCGCGCCCTCCCCGGAGTGGTGGCCGTGGTTCCGTCGTCGTGGTTTCAGGGAGTCTACAAAGATCCGAAGCCGGAGAATTTTTTTGCCCGGTTCGCCACCGATCCCGATGAATTTTTCAAGGTCTACCGCGATATTCAGATGCCGCAGGAGCAGATCGTCGCCTGGCAGCGCGACCGCCAGGGCGCCATTGTCGAGGACACCCTGGCGACAAAGTATGGCTGGAAACTGGGTGACCGCATTGCGATCGCAGGGGACATCTATCCGGTGAACCTCGAGTTGTATATCCGCGGTATTTACCACTCGGACCCGGAAAGAAAATCGCTCTATTTCAACGCCAAGTATCTGGAAGAGGCGGTTCCCACTTTCAAGGGAACCGCGGGAACATTCAGCGTGCTGGCGGCGACACCCGAAGATGTGAGCAAAGTGGCCAGCGCGATTGAGGATACTTTCCGCAACTCGCCGCAGCAGACCAAGGCCGAGAGCGAGCAGGCGTTCGGACTGGAGTTCGTGGCCATGATGGGGAATGTGAAGGCGTTCATTCTGAGCATCTGCTCCGCCGTGGTGTTCGCGACTTTGCTGGTGTCAGCCAATACCATGGCGATGTCGATTCGTGAACGAACCCGCGAAGTTGCCGTATTGAAGACTCTGGGTTTCACGCGGCGCGGCGTGCTTGGCCTGTTCGTGAGCGAAGCCGTGGCGCTGTCGCTCGGGGGAGGAGTCATTGGCGCGGGTCTCGGCTGGGTGCTGGTCTTTATGATGACGCACTCGAAGCAGTTCGTCAGCTTCTTCCCGCTGAAAGTTACGCCTCAAATCGCTCTGGTCGCTCTGCTGGCTTCGGGAGTTGTGGGACTGCTGAGCGCCGCGTTGCCTTCTTACCACGCTTCGAAAGTAAACATAGTGGATGGACTCCGCCACATCGGATGAAGTTACGCAGGATGAAGTTATGACGCTGGGTAGTTTCGTGGTACGTAATGCGTTTCGCAACAAGCGGCGCAGCCTGCTGACTCTGGTTAGCATCAGCTTCTCGCTGCTGTTGCTTACGCTGATGATCTGCATCTGGCGCTCGTTTTATATCGACCAGGTCGCGCCCGAGGCGTCGCGGCGCGTGATTACTCGCGATCGGGTTTCGCTGGCGTTTTTTCTGCCCGCGTTCTACCGCGACAAGATTCGCAGTATTCAAGGAGTGACTGCCGTGGCGCCCATGACCTGGTTTGGTGGACGCTACCTCGACGAACGTCCAGCACATTTTTTCGCGCAAGTGGCCACTGACCCTGACGAATATCTGAAGGTGGCGTCGGATAAGATCGTCCTGCCCGACCAGTTGAAGGCCTGGCAGCAGGATCGCGCCGGAGCGCTGGTGGACGTCACCCTGGCCAACAAGTATGGCTGGAAGGTTGGCGACCGCATCACCTTGCTCGGCAAGATCTTCGAGGTCAATCCGGAATTGACGATTCGCGCCATCTACCACCGCGATCCGCCCCAGAACGCGCTCTATTTCAACGCCAAGTACCTGGAGGAAGCCGTACCCTGGTTCAAGGGAAAGGCAGGATGGTATTCGACGCAGATTGATTCGGCGGAAAACGTGGCACGCGCGTCCCAACAGATTGACGACATGTTCCGCAACTCGCCGCTGCAGACGAAGACGGAAAGCGAAAAAGCGTTTCAGCTCGGGTTTATCGCGACGCTCGGAAACGTGAAGGCCTTTATTCTTTTTATTTGCGGCGCGGTGATGTTCGCCATCATGCTGGTTTCAGCGAATACCATGGCAATGTCGGTGCGGGGCCGAACCCGCGAAGTGGCGGTACTCAAGACTCTCGGCTTTACCCGGCAGCGCGTGCTTTCGATTTTCGTCAGCGAATCGATGGCGCTGTCGGTGGCTGGAGGCATGTTTGGAACGGGGATCGCGATTCCGGTGATTTGGCTTCTGACCCGCCAGTTTATCGCTCTCGGCGTGCCGCTCAATATGCGGGTGAACTGGCAGACTGCAACGTTATCGTTAGTGGTTGCGGTTGCCCTGGGCTTGGTCAGCGGTTGCATCCCCGCATATCGGGCGTCGCGAATGAATATTGTGGAAGGGTTACGGCATATTGGGTGAGTAGCGCTCCGAGAATCGAGACTAATTATGGCCATACCGATCAGCTACAACATCCGCAACTTAGTTCTTCGCAAAGGGCTCACGGTCATGACGGCGCTGGGCATCGCGCTCACAGTGACGACGGCAATTTTTCTGATGGCGCTCCTGGCGGGGTTGAAGCACGCTTTTGTCAGCAGCGGAAATCCTCTTAACGTGCTGGTGCTGCGCAAGGGTTCGGAGGCGGAACTGACCGGCGGATTTGATCGCTCTCTGTTTCCCACACTGACCACGCTGCCTGGCATTGCGAAAGACAGCCACGGCGAACCCATGGCGTCGGGTGAATTGGTGGTGGTGATCGTATTGCCCCGCAAAGACGGTACGGGGGAGGTCAACGTCACGGTCCGGGGCATGATGCCTGATGGCCTGGAAATGCGGCCCACTGCGAAGCTCATCGAGGGGCGATGGTTCCAGCCAGGTCAACGCGAAGTCGTAGTCAGCGATTCCATCCGCAGACGCTTTTCGCACGCCAACATCGGCGACACCATGGAGTTCGGCAAGGGAGCTTGGACAGTCGTAGGAGTTTTTGACGCCGGCGGATCGGCCTACGAGTCGGAGATTTGGGGAGATGTGAATCAGGAGGCGTCGGATTTCGATCGCCGGGAGGCTCTTTCCTCGGCTTACCTGCGCGCAACGGATCCCGTCGCCGCCGACGCGCTGAAGAACCGGGTGAGCGACGATCAAAGGTTGAAGCTGGAAGGATATATTGAGACCGCGTACTACGCGAAGCAGACCAGTTCCGGCAATGTAATTGAATACATCGGATGGACTGTGGCCCTGATCATGGCGGTCGGCTCGATTTTCGCCGCCATGAACACTATGTACGCCGCGGTGGCGTATCGCGGCCGTGAAATCGCGACCTTGCGAGTAATCGGCTTCTCACGACCGGCAATTCTGACATCGTTTGTTCTGGAATCGTTGCTGCTGGCTTTGCTGGGCGCGGTCGTGGGAATTTTGCTGGTGCTGCCATTCAACGGGATGGAGACAGGCACATCGAATTCGGTGACCTTCAGCGAGGTGGTCTTCGCGCTGCGGATTACGCCGCTAGTCGCGCTGGCAGCTCTGGCGTTCGCCTTGATCATGGGATTCGTGGGCGGGCTGGCTCCGGCGTGGCATGCGGCACGGCAGAATATTCTTAACGCGCTGCGCAGCTAGTAGCGCCTGGAAACTATTTTCAGATTTAGAACGTAATCATTCTTATGGCGATTTCTTATGGCGATTGACACGAAGCACGAAGACCTGCAGAGCTTGCGGATTGACCGCACACAGCGCGGCGATTCCGGCGGTGAGCCGCCGGTGTGGGCAAAACGTTACATCCTGGGTGGCATCGCGGTGGTGGTGTTGCTGGGTGTGATCACGCTCGCGTACCGCGCATTCTCGTCGGATGTGCCAGAAGTCGAAGTGGTGCGTGCCGCGGCGCAGACCAGCAGCAACGACGTTGGCGGCACCGTGCTCTCGGCCACGGGCTACATCGTGGCCCATCACACGATTAATGTGAACTCCAAGGTGACCGGCCGGTTGGCCTGGATCGGCGTGGAGAAGGGCGACAAGGTGAAGGAAGGGCAGGTGCTGGTACGCCTGGAGGATCAGGAGTTCCGCGCGTCGTATGAGCAGTCCAGGGGCGCGGTGGCGAATGCGCGTGCCTATCTTGATGAACTGCAGCACGGGTCGCGTCCGGAAGAAGTACAGCAGGCGCAGCACAATCTCGATGAAGCGCGGGCGACGCTGGCCAACGACAAGCTGACGCTCGACCGCACGAAAGAACTAGCGGGCAGCGGCGTGGTTTCGCGGCAGCAACTGGACGATGCGACGGCGAAATTCGAAGCCGATCAGCAACGCGCGAATTCGCTGGAGAAGGCGTTCCAGCTGTCAAAGATCGGCCCGCGGGCAGAAGAGATTGCTCGCGCCCAGGGCGCGCTGATGCAGGCGCAGGGGCAGCTTGATTATGCCCAGTCGCAACTGGACGCCACGGTGATCCGCGCGCCGGTGACGGGCACGATTCTTGACCGCACGGCGGAAAAGGGCGAGTTGATTACCGCGCAGTTCGCCAGCGCAGCCGCGGGCGGGCCGCAGGGATCGGTGGTGTCGCTGGCCGACCTCAACGATTTGCAAGTCGAACTCGATATCGCGCAGGCCGATTTCGCGCGCCTTGGTCCGACGCAGAAAGCGAAGGTCACTACCGACGCGTATCCCGACAAGGAATATGACGGCGTGATCGCGCAGATTTCTCCCGAGGCCAACCGTCAGAAGGCCACAGTGCAGGTGAAGGTGCAGGTGCTGAATCCGGACAAGTATCCTTCAGTGCAGCTGCGACCGGAAATGAATGCGACGGTGAAATTTCTGGCGAATGACGCGCCCAAGACTGCGCAGGGACCGACGGGCGTGTACGTGCCGACGACGGCGATCCGCGATCGCGACGGCAAGAAGATTGTGTTGATCGCCTACAACGGAAAAACCGTCGCACGCGAAGTTCACCTGGTGAGCCAGCGGAGCGATGGAGCGCTGGTCGATGGGTTGGTCGGGGGCGAGAGCGTGATCACGACTGCGCCGGCGACGTTGAAAGATGGAGACAGAATTAAGATCAAGGGGCAGTCTTAAACAGGAAAATCCTACAGGACAATCTAGAAGGGGCAATCATGAGCACAGTCGCAGAAACCAACGTGGCCACGAACACGCAGGTTGTACAGGTTCGCGGTGTCAGCAAGATTTTCAAGCGCGATGCCTTTCAGGTAACTGCGCTCGACGACGTGTCGATCGACATTGCCAAGGGTGAATTCCTTGCGCTGATGGGGCCGTCGGGCTCGGGCAAAACCACGCTGCTGAACATGATCGCGGCCATCGACAGGCCGTCGTCCGGCGAACTGCTGGTGCAGGGGCAGGACATTTTCCGCTTCAACGACTCGCAGATTGCGCGCTGGCGCAACGAGCACATCGGCTATGTTTTTCAGACGTTCAATCTGATTCCCGTGCTCACCGCTTTTGAGAATGTGGAGTTGCCCCTGCTGCTGACCAAATTGACCGCGCAGCAGCGCCGCGATCACGTGTTGACCGCGCTCAAGCTGGTCGGGCTAGAAGACCGGGTCGGGCATTTGCCCAAGCAACTCTCAGGCGGACAGGAACAGCGCGTAGCGATTGCCCGGGCGATCGTGAGCGATCCGACTTTGCTGCTCGCCGACGAGCCCACAGGCGATCTGGACAGTCATTCGGCGACTGAGGTGCTGGAAATTCTGAAGCGGCTCAACGAGGACTTCCACAAGACGATTGTGATGGTGACACACGATCCGCATGCGGCGTCGTACGCGCACGTCACGCGGCACCTGGAAAAAGGCATGCTGCTACCTCCGGGCTAGGGCAGCCGCAAAGAGAAAAGGCGCATGACTGGGCATGCGCCTGCTCAAGAACGCCGTTCAACTACTTCAGGTTAAGCCATCAGGCCGACTTCGGTGCTCGAAGCCGGAGCCTCGACGGGCGCTTCCGCGACCCAGCGCCAGGCGCGCCTGCCATTCGAAAGCACAGCCTGCGCCTCGCCATACTCCACCAGGCGGTTCAGCACGGTGGTGACCGACGCCATGGGATCCTTGTGACGGGCGAGCAGCGCGGGCATTTTCTGCTGGAAGTAATCGCAAATGTCGCGCGCGTTCATGGCACGCCCGGCCTGCATCAGAATCATGCGGCAGGCCTTGGTGAAGCCGGGCTGGCGGCCGCTGCTCTTGCGGTCGACCAGCTCCATCAGCTCTTCGTTCAATACCCCGTCGCCAAATAAATTAGCCAGACCGGATATGGTCTGCTTGACGGTTCCGATGCGCTTCATAATTTCCGAGCGCTGATGCAGCAAATGACGCAGTTCCCCATGGGCCTGCCGAATCACTTCCTGCACGTGGCCAACGTCGTACCTGTCCATTGGTTGCATCGAGGCGCTTACTTTCTGCCCGTTCTCCATATACTTATCCCCCCAAAATAGTTCGGACGCGTTCATGACACTCAACTTCGTTTTATCGCCGCCGGCGAACCGACGTTCCGGCGCTCGGGTGTTCTTCTCGCCGCATGTACGCAGGGGTGCGGTTCCGTTCCTCCCACAAACTGCAGGTAGAAACGATCGAGCGAGGGGCAGAACCTCGCTTGAAGATCTATACGTTTGATGTCTTCCCGGCGTTCCATCGAGTTTTGCGGAAGTGCTCGACACGACGCCCGGATCTTGTGGGATTAGACGCAGCACTTGCAGATTGGTTAACAAGCAACCCGCAACACGCTTTCACTGACAGGGCTTCTACTCATCCCGCCGTTCGGGTGGCGGTAAATCGAGGCGTAACAATCGCGTCTGTATGGCTGTGTTTGTTTATTGCAGGACGATCACCAGTAACCTGCCGTCGGAATGACGGCCGTCTCCGGTGGCGTTCCGGGCGTCCCGCAAGGGGCTGGGCGGCAGGTGACAGGTGAGGGTCTTGGCTTTATTGGCCTCTTGCGTGCGGCCGCCGATCTTATCGCGTTCGCCGTCGACTGCCGGATCGATCTTGTGACGCTGCCGTTTCGTTGGTCCTTGGCGAACGCTTCTTATTGTCTTCTAATGTCGTTCGGGAATGGAAAGAGAGAGCGCCCGTTTCAGAGACTGGTGAACGAACGGCTAGGCCAATCTATGGTTCGGATTCGACCGTTCAGATTCCAGCTGCCTGATTCGGAAACACGCCGAGGTAACTACGGCCCTAAACTCACAACCGCTGCTGTCCGATGGTAACAGTGTTAGGGAGCCATATCAGTGTCAACCGCCGCACAAACCGCACTTGCCACCTCGCCCCTGCGGGTGTTGTTGGTGGGCCGAAAAGAGGAAGACTTCTTCCTGATCCGCGAGATTCTGGAACGGACCCAAGCCACGCTCACAGCCGAGCTCGACCATGCCCACTCTCTGGAGGAAGCCAAGGAGATATTGCAGCAGAGGGCCTATGGCCTGGTCCTGTTCGAGCATGAAACCGGAGACGCGGAAGCGGTCCATCTGGTGGCGGAATTTCTGCATGCCGGAGTGTCGATCCCTTTTATTCTCTTGACCGAGGACGCTGACGAAAAAACGGTGGCGGACATCATCAAGGGGGGAACATGGAATTGTGTGACTAAATCGCAACTGGACGGGGCCACGCTGGTCCGGACCATCCGGAATACGCTGGCGATGCATTCCCTGCAACAGGAGCACCACGTCGCTGAAGAGACTTTGCGAAAACTCCTGCGTGCCGTGGAGCAGTCGGCCGACGGAGTGATGGTGACCAACTTCCACGGGATCATCGAGTACGTCAATCCGGCGTTCGAGACCCTCACCGGCTACTGCCGTGAGGAGGTCTATGGCAAGACTCCAGCGATTCTGAAATCGGGCGAGCAGACGGCTGAGGCGTACCAGGAAATGTGGAAAACCATGCTCGCCGGCGACGTCTATCGCGGCATTCTGATGAACCGGAAAAAGAACGGTGAGTTGTATCACGTGGAGGAAAGTATTGGCCCGGTGCGGGATGCGGCGGGAGTCATTACCCACTTCATTTCGAACTCCCGCGATCTCACAGAACGCCTGCGCCTGGAAGCCCAACTCGTGCAGTCCCAAAAGATGGACGCCATCGGCAACCTGGCCGGGGGGGTGGCTCACGACTTCAATAACCTGCTAACCATCATTACCAGCTATGCGGAACTGGCATTGGACGCGGTGCCACAACACAGCCCGCTGGAATCCAAGATTCAGGAGATCCTTCTGGCAGCGCGGCGAGCGGCAGGGTTAACCCGGCAATTGCTGGCGTTCAGCCGAAAACAACCGCAAGCCTTGCGCGTGGCGGACCTGAATGCGGTGATCGCACCCATTGCGAACACCCTGCCCCGGCTGATCGGGGAAGATATCGAATTCAGTTTCGTGCATGGCCAGGGATTGGGCCGGGTGCGGGTGGATCCGCTGCAGATCGAACAGATTCTGATGAACGTGGCTGCCAATGCGCGGGACGCGATGCTGGAAGGCGGCCACTTGCGGATCGAGACCAGCGACGTGAGGCTCGATGACGACTACGTGCAATGCAAAAAAGCTCTCGTTCCCAAGGGACGCTATGCTCTGATCACCATCACCGATGACGGGTCGGGAATTCTTCCGGAGCACCTGGGGCATATTTTCGAACCGTTCTACACCACCAAGCCCGCGGGCAACGGCACCGGGTTGGGCCTGGCGACCGTTTACGGAATTGTGAAACAGAATAAAGGCTTCATCTGGGCCTATAGTGAGCCGAGGATGGGAACAGTATTCAAGATCTACCTGCCGTGCGTGGCCGGGCGAGGCCACCGGGCCGAGGTCGAGGAAGTCGGGACTGCGAGCGCGGCTCGCGGATCGGAAACCGTCCTGCTGGTGGAAGACGAGCCGGCCGTGCGGCGGGCGGCCGCGGAATTTCTCAGCCTGCAGGGGTACACAGTGCTCGAAGCCAAAGACGGTGTCGATGCCCTGGCGGTGTCAAAGATTCATGGATCGACGATCCACTTGCTGGTGTCGGATGTAGTGATGCCGAATATGAGCGGCGGTCTGTTGGCCAAGGAACTCGCGCAGCTGCGGCCCGATACCAAGATCCTGTTCGTTTCCGGATATGCGGGAAAAACCGTTCTCGATCACAAAGTGGTCGACCTCGACACCAACTTCCTGCAGAAACCGTATACGTTGAAACAACTCTCAGTGAAGATTCGAGCCGCTCTGAGTCCGGGCGCGAATCCTGCCTAGCGCGACCTCTAGGTATAATTGCTGCCTTGGTCTTGGTTCGCTCCATGCTCCCAGGCGGAAGCAGCGCGCAGTTTCTACTTTTCTTCGACATGCGTCCGGGCAAAATGCTGGCCGGCATTTTGCTTCTCATCCTCTGCGGAGCCATTGTTTATTCGCTGCTGCAAATCCTGGCCGCATTGCGCTACCTGGCGGTGCGGCCCACGGCGCCGCGATCCGCTGAACCGATCAGCATCCTTAAGCCTCTCGCGGGGCTGGACCTTGACCTGGAATCGAATCTGCGAACATTTTTTGAACAGGACTACCCTGCGTTCGAGATTCTATTCGCAGTTCGAACCGAGAACGATCCTGCGGCCGAGGTTGTGGGCCGCCTGCAGCATGAATATCCGAACATTCCGTCGCGGCTGGTGCTCACCGGTGAGCCGCCGTATCCCAACGCAAAGGTCTACAGCCTCGAGCGCATGCTGGCTGCGGCCGGCCACGATCTGATGGTGATGAGCGACAGCGACATTCGGGTGACGCCGGATCTTCTGCGCACCATCGCGGCTGAGTTTCAGGACGCTCATCTCGGAGTGGCGACGTGCCCTTACCGCGCTGTACCAGGACCGAGTTTCTGGTCGCGTCTGGAAGCCACCGGCATGAACACCGATTTTTGGGGAAGCGCCCTGGTGGCAAGAATGCTCGAAGGCATGCACTTCGCGGTAGGGCCAACCATCGCGGCCCGGCGCGGGGCGCTGCAGGCGATGGGAGGCTTTGCGCGCGTGAAAGATTATCTGGCAGAAGATTTTGTGATTGGCAAATTCGCCGCCGAGGCTGGACATGGCGTGATTCTTTCCTCTTACGTCATCGAACACCATATCGGCAGCGCGACTCTGCAGCAGAATGTGGAGCACCGGCTGCGCTGGGCTCGCAGCACGCGGCGTTCGCGGCCCTCGGGATATGTGGGGCAGTTATTTACCATGCCGTTGCCGCTAGCGCTGCTGGTGTGCGCGGCGTCGCCCGCGTGGTGGCCGGTTCTGCCGGTCACTGTGATCGTGCGTGCGACGGCAGCCTACATGGTTTCAGCGCGCGTCTTGCGAGCCAGAATCAACTGGCTGCTTTTGCCGATCGAAGACCTGTTGGGATTTTGCTTCTGGCTCGCTGGATTTTTCGGCAATACGATTTCCTGGCGCGGGCGGCGCTACCGGCTGTTTGCGGATGGGCGGTTTGAATTGATTCCAGCGCCCGAGAAATAGCGCTGCAACGCGACTACGGAGCAATGCGAGTCAGGCGGCCATTCTTCAGTTCGAAGCGATCGCCGCGCCAAGTCACCGTGTGCCCTGCGAAGCTTGCGATCCACACTAGGACGGCGACCAGATCGCGAACGGGCAGCAGCCACAGGTGCTTCAGCAATTGGGAATCTCGCAGCACGGATTTGCCTACCGTCAGCGCCACCGCCAAACGCAACAGCACGATCACACCCAGCAATGCCCATGACCACGGCGCCGCGCGAGCGGCGATCAGGGCAAGCAGCGCCCACATCAGCCCGTAAGTGGAGACCAGACCGAGGTAGCCTGCGGCGCGTGAGTCGCGCACACCGCGAGCCCAGCGCAACTGATGCGCGAAGAAACCGCGCAGGTCGTAGGCAGGAAGATGAGTCTCCACGACAACATCTGAGAGCACGACCCGGAGGCCGAGACCGGCGATGCGCCGGCCTAATTCGTAGTCGTCGGCGAGGAAATCGACAATTGACTTGAACCCCCCAATTCGCTCCAGATCGGCGCGCCGGAAAGCAAGCGTTGAGCCGAGGCCGAAGCGCAGGCCGCCCTCCAGTTGACGCGCAACCAGCACGCCCGGACAGAAATCTGTACTGATGCCGAGAGATTCCAGCTGCGAGCCGAAGGTCGACGCCGCCACGCCCCGATACAGACACGTCACCATCCCCACGCGTTCGTCCACCAGCGGGGCGATTACGCGGCGGAGATAGTCAGGCTCGACGCGAATGTCACTGTCGTTGACCAGCAAGTGCTGGTGGCGCGCGGTAGAAAGCATCTGTTCGAGATTACTGACCTTCACATTGGCGCCGAGTTTATTGGGGGAAACTACAAGGCGGATGGCGTGGTCGGGAAATTCCCGCTGCAGTTGGTGCACGCTGACGACCGCCGGATCGTCGGCATCGCTCACGCCGAAAATGATTTCGTATTCGGGATAGTCTTGCAGGCAGTGGCTGCGGAAACTTTCGTAGATGTCGGGGTCCGTTCCCTTCAACGGCTTGAGAATTGAAATGGGCGGCAGGCGGACAGGAGTGTCCGCCCCACACAATTCATCCCGTACACGCAGGAATACAGCAGCGCTCCACAAGCAAAGAAGATAGTAGATGGAGCTGGCAACGCACCCGAGAATCGCGACGAACTGGAAGACTCGCTCGGTAACGTGAATCATGCGCGGCGCAGGCCTTACTCGTACCGCAGCGACTCAATCGGATCGAGGTTCGCGGCCTTCCACGCGGGATAGATCCCGAAGACGAGCCCGACTCCGGCCGCGGACGTGAATCCGAACACAACCCAGAACATCGACATGCGCGCCGGCAACGAGGGCCACACGGCAGGAATTACCCAGACGACCAGCGCACCCGCCAGAATGCCGATGATCCCGCCGACCGCCGTCAGCATAATGGCCTCGAGCGTGAATTGCAGCAGGATGTCGCGCTTGCGCGCGCCGATCGCCTTACGTACGCCGATTTCGCGCGTGCGCTCGGTCACGCTGACCAGCATGATGTTCATTACGCCCACGCCGCCGACCACCAGCCCGACGCTGGAAATCGCAAACATGCCCACGAACAGCGCGCCCGTCAGCTGATTCCAGAAATCGGAAATCGAATCCGAGGTCATCACCGCAAAGTTATCCGGCTTATCGAACGCGACTCGCCGCCGGCGCCGCAGCAGTTCGCGAATCTCGTCCATCGCCTTGGGCATGTCGTCGTGCGACGTGGCCTTGACGCTGATCACGTGCTGCTTCATCTCCGGGTGCAGGGTCTTGAAAGTCTTCAAGGGCATGATGACGCGGTTATCGTTCGGGTCCTTCCCACCGCCGAAGACCGACTTGATCTTCGTCACCGTGCCGATCACCTCGAACAGCCGGCCCTCGATGTTGACCTCTTTGCCGAGCGGATCCTGATCGCCAAACAGCTCGCGCTGGGTCTCGTAACAGATCACGACCACCGGCGAGTGATGTTCATCATCGAAGTCGCTGAACCAGCGGCCGGTGGCCATGGGAAGGTCGAAGACATCCTTGGCTTCTGCCATGTCGCCTTCGAGGATGGTGTTGCGAGCCTTCTTGCCCTGATATTTCACCGCGTAGCTGCCCACACCCAACTCGGGGCGGAAGACTCGCAGGCCTGCCGACACGGCTTTGACGTGCGGCAGATCACGCATCGCCAGCGCATCGTCATAGGTAAGCTCCCTGCGGGCGCGCATTTCATCGGTCAGGCGGCCAAAGGTGAAGAAGTCCAGGTGGAACACGAAAATGACGTTCGAGCCGATGCTGGCCACCAACTCGCGGACGTTCTCGTCGAGGCCGCGCCCGATCGAAGAAACGCCGATGACCACGGCCACGCCAATCACGATGCCGAGCACGGTCAGGGCCGAGCGCAGCTTGTTGCCACGGATCGTGTCCGTCGCCATCTGGACGATTTCGCCGAATTCGGATTTGCGCATAAGCCAAAGATTGAGTAATTGGAGAATTTAGCAATCGGGAAATTGAAAACCATAACTGATCGACATCGGGTTCTCAATTACTCAATTACCAAATTACACAATTACCCAATCCCCTCACATTTCGAACCGCAACGCCACTATCGGATCGAGTTTTGCTGCCTTGCGCGCGGGGTAGACGCCAAAAAATACTCCCACTGTGCCCGCCACGAATAACCCTGCCGCCACGGCCCACAGCTTGATCGACGACGGCATGCCGATCAACGCGGTTACGATCTCCGCAACGCTCACTCCCGACAGAACGCCCAGCACTCCGCCGATCAGCGCCAGCATGATCGACTCGATCAGGAACTGCAAAAGGACGTCATCCCGCCGCGCTCCGAGAGCTTTGCGAATACCAATTTCGCGCGTGCGTTCGGTCACGCTCACCAGCATGATGTTCATGATCACGATCCCGCCCACCACGAGCGACACGCCCGCAATTCCGATCGTAGCCATAAAAAACGTATTGCTGAGCCCCGACCAGATGCCGAGCAGGCTGGCGTTGGTTTCGACTTGAAAGCTGTCGTCCTTGCCCGGCTTATCGTGGCGATGGGCGCGCAACGCGACTCGCGCCTCGTCCATGGCCTGATTCAGCGGCACTCCCGTCGCCGCGGCCTTGCCCCAAATCCCGATGCTGTTGTTGTGCGCTCCGTACTTTTTCAGGTAGACGGTGATCGGGATCAGCGCGTAGTTGTCCTCGCTCTGCCCCAGCGTCTTGCCTTTTTTCTTGCCCACGCCGATGACCTGGTAGGTCCAGCCGTCGATGCGGATTTCCTGGCCGAGAGGATCGCGGCCAGACAGCAGGTGTTCCACGATGTCCGCGCCCACGACCGCAACCTGCGAATGGTTGTCCAGGTCGGTGTCGTTGATCATGCGGCCGGCGGTGAGATCGGTGTCCACGATGGTCGCGATCGACGGCGTGATGCCCTGAATGTTGGTGTCGTTGATGGCCTGCTCTTCGTGCTTCACCTTGCCGGCCGTCTGGATCAGCGCGCCGACATAATCGCAGTGGCGGCAGGCGTCGGCGACCGCCTGGTAGTCCTCAAGTTCCAGATTCTTGCGTTTCTCGGCTTCCAGAAAATGTTCTACGTTGGTTTCCACGGCCGACATTTTGCTGACGATGAAGACGTCGGCGCCAAGATTGAAGATCTTCTTCGCCACGTAATCGTTGATGCCGGAAACGAACGTGACCACCGCAATCACCGAGGCGATGCCAATCACCACGCCGAGCAGAGTGAGCACGGAGCGCAGCTTGTTGGCCCACAGCGAGCGCAACGCGATTCGGATGGCTTCGGCGATGTTCATGGGCGGACGTCAGACCTCGGGCGTCGGACCTCAAACCTTGGACGTCAGACTGGACACAAGTCTAACAGCGAATCCCCCCGTCTCGCACGGTTTGAGCTGGAATATGGAAGTCAGGATTACGCAAGGCCGAGGGCCGAGGTCCGAGGTCGGAGGTCTGACGTCTGTATAATCATTCTGTAGGCAGCCGGACCGGACGGTCGCTCTCCGCGTCTTCGGGCGCGGGGAGAGGAAAGTCCGAACTCCGCAGAGCAGTGTGCCGGATAACGTCCGGGAGGGCCCCCACGCTTGCATAGATGGGATCGCTCGACGGAAAGTGCCACAGAAAACATACCGCCTGGGCGGCAACGCCAGGGTAAGGGTGAAAAGGTGCGGTAAGAGCGCACCGCCGCGGCAGTAATGCAGCGGGCAGGGCAAACCCCACACGGAGCAAGACCAAATAGGGAGGAACTCCAGCTTCGGCTGGAGACGTGCCGGCTCGGTGCGTCAAACCTTCGGGTAGGTCGCTAGAGCCGCGCAGCGATGCGCGGCCCAGAGGAATGGCCGTCCAGCAGGAGCAATCCCGCGGACAGAATTCGGCTTACAGGTTCGGCTGCCTTAAATCTTTACTTTCAATCACTTCCGACACAGTAAAGCCCGTTCTGACGCAGGTGTGATGGGCCCGCGAAGCAACTAGGCGCCCGAGTTCTTGTTGACTGCACGACACCCTCGTTCTTACCATGGGGGGCGCTTTTCACCTTCTGCGCTGCCCATGATCGGCCAGATTATTTCGCATTACCGCATCGTCGAGAAGCTCGGCGGGGGCGGCATGGGTGTGGTCTACAAGGCCGAGGACACCGAACTTGGCCGCTTCGTCGCTTTGAAGTTCCTGCCCGATGACTTAGCCCAAGACCCGCAAGCCCTGGAACGTTTCCGCCGCGAAGCGCGTGCGGCGTCTGCCCTGAACCATCCCAACATCTGCACCATCTACGAGATCGGCAGGAACGGCGATCAGTCATTCCTGGTGATGGAGTACCTGGACGGGATGACGCTGAAACACCGCATCGGCGGCCGTCCGATCGAGACGGAGCAGATTCTGTCGCTGGGGATCGAAATTGCCGACGCGCTGGACGCGGCGCACAGCGCCGGCATCGTGCACCGCGATATCAAGCCGGCAAACATCTTCGTGACCAAACGCGGTCACGCGAAGATTCTGGATTTCGGGCTGGCGAAGGTGACGCAGCCGATTCACGAATCCGGCAGTCAATCGCAGGCGGAAGGACAAACGACGGTCACGCTGGAAGAACACCTCACCAGTCCCGGGCAAGCAATTGGGACCATCGCCTACATGTCGCCAGAGCAGGTGCGGGCGAAGGATTTGGATGCCCGCACGGACTTGTTCTCGTTCGGCGCGGTGCTGTTCGAGATGGCGACCGGCCAACTCCCCTTCCACGGCGAGACTTCTGGTCTGATCTTCAAAGCCATCCTTGACTCCGATCCGCCGCCCGCAATTCGCTTCAACCGCGACATCCCGGCCAAGCTCGAAGACATCATCAACCGGGCGCTGGAGAAAGACCGCGAGCTGCGTTACCAGAGCGCCAATGAAATGCGCGTGGAATTGCAACGTCTGAAGCGGGACACGGAATCCGGCACCAAACCGAGAATCGCACCTGCCTCGCCACAAAGAAGGTCTCGACTCGCAATTTGGGCGGGCGGCTCGCTGCTGATTGCTGTGCTGGTCGTTGCTGCGATTGTGATCTGGCGAAGGGCAGGCAGTGTTGCCGCTCCTCCCGACTCATCGCAGTGGGTTCGGCTCACAAACTTCACCGACGAGAGCTTTGACCCGGCGCTGTCACCGGACGGACGCATGCTGGCGTTTCTCCGTTCAACCGGCGGATTGGCGCAGCTCTATGTCAAGCTTCTTCCTGACGGAGAGCCTGTTCAGCTGACGCACGATGAAACTAAGATTAAGCTGGCGCCCGTATTCTCTCCGGATGGCTCGCGCATTGCATACGGAACAAGTGAACACAACTGGCAGACGTGGGTTGTACCGGTGCTCGGAGGTCAACCCCAGCTATTGCTCTCCAATGCCTCAGGTCTGAGCTGGATCGACTCAACTCATGTGATGTTTAGCGAGATCAAGAGTGGAGTTCATCTCTCAGTCGTGACCGCAACTGAAAGTCGCTCGGAGCAGCGGGATGTGTATGTTCCGCCGGACGAGGAGGACATGGCTCACATCTCCTACCTTTCACCAGACCACAGGTGGGTGCTGGTAGTCGAAATGGGCCGAGACATGGGGATGATGCCCTGCCAACTCGTACCTTTCTCAGGTGGGCCGGCGCGGTCGGTCGGGCCGCAGTCTGGAGGTTGTGAGTACGCCGCATGGTCTCCCGATGGTAAGTGGATGTACCTCGATTCCAATGCAGGCTCCAAGGGTTATCACATCTGGCGTCAGGCCTTTCCCGACGGAGTACCGCAGCAACTGACCGCCAGTTTGGGTGATGAAGAGGGAATCGCCATGGCTTCAGACGGCAGGTCCTTGATTACGTCTGTTGGCTCGTCTGAGCGAAGCGTCTGGGTGCATGACCAACAAGGAGAACGACAGGTTTCTTCCCAAAGTTATTCTCATACTCCAAGGTTCTCCAGCGACGGCGGCAGAGTTTTCTATCTCGCGGCCGGTAACCCCTCACAAGCCGATCGCGAAGGCGAACTGTGGGTCTCCGATCTCGGCACAGGTCAGGCTTCCAAGGTCTTGCCCGGGATCGCGGTCCTGAATTTCAGTGTTTCGCCGGATGACAAGCAAGTCGTCTTCGAGACGATTGCAGCCAACGGACAGCATCATCTCTGGGTGTCGTCCACCGAACATCGCTTTGCTCCACGCCAGATCGGCCCAGCGGGCGACAATTTTTTGGTGCAATACTCGCACTCTGGGCGCATTTATTATCTGAGTTCCGAGGGCGGACATACCTACTTGTACCGCATGAAGGACGATGGCACACAGGAAGAAAAAATCAGCTCGGAACCCGTCCTCTATGCTTTTGGAATTTCGCCCGACGAGCGGTTCGTGGTAGTGAACCGCCCAGTGAGCGGGGAAGACAACTGGCAGGATGTTGAGGCAGTGCCGGTAGCTGGCGGCCCTTGGGTTCCTCTTTGCTCGGGTTGGTGCGACGTCGACTGGTCTCGCGACGGCAAAGTAATGTACTTCTACTGGCGCTCATTTACGGGCAATGCGCGAACCTATGTAGTTCCGATCATTCACGGCGGCGATTTGCCGAAACTGCCTAAATCTGGATTTCAATCTGAGAAGGAGCTACGCACCGTCGCCACGCAGGTTCTGGAGGGAAGCGCTTCTCCTGGCCCCGACAGCTCCCGCTACACTTTCAGCAAAGAAACTTCCCACCGGAACCTTTATCGCATCCCACTCCAATGAACTCGCGAGCACCAGCAGCCTCTGCGCATGAAAAGATTAATCTCGCAAAACACGAGCCGGATCGGTACGACCATGCTCTCATAACTGGAGTCCGCGGCCACGCCGATGACTCGCCCACTTGCCTTTCACTTGCAGGCGCCGTCCCGGCGCTGCTGTCCGATCTGCGTCATCCCGCCCAGCGCAAGCAATGCCGCGCGGCGCGCCTTCTCCTTCGACATGCCTTTTTCAAGATTGACTTGAATTTGCTGCTCAAGATGGTCGCGGAGTTCGTCTCCCATCTCCTGATCAACCTGCTTGCGGCGAAAGCGGTCGCGCCAACAGTCCTCTCGGTTAGCAAGGGGAGTTCAATAAAGTTTGCTGGCTCGGAAGCTCGACGATTCGGGGTCCGGCTGCCACAACACCTTTTACACTGCTAACTTATTGACCCACAGTTCTCCGTGTGGTCGTCACTTTCAAAGCTGGACGCCCGGAGGCGCTGGTCGAGACTGACGCATTTTCCAGCCCGAGCACACGCCAGCTGCCGACGGATCGCAGAATCCCGAGTGCAAGACCACCTCTTCAGGCTACCTCCCGGTATTGACCAGCGTCCAATTGGAACACGTGATTCCTCCAGGGTTGCTAGGTGTTGGCGGCGCGATAAATGTCGAAAGCACCCCGACCTTGCCAGATTTGGCGACAGCCTGAGTCTTGGTCACCGTGACCTGCGGTTCGGTAGTCGGCAGAGACTCCGGCGACCACAAAGATTCCATCGTGTTGTCAAAGGTGAGCCAACCGTTCCAAGTCACGGCGACGGGAGTGCCGACAGTGAAATTCATCGTGAGAACACCGGAGGTTGCATTGTAGGAAAGCGCATCCTTGAGGACGCAATTCGGGGGTGGCGGCGGCTGGGTCGGACACGGACCGAGTAGACACGAGACCTCCAGGTTGTAGCCGACAATCCCGTCGTTGCCGCCTACGAAGACCACTACCACATAGGTGCCGTTCTGGGCGGGCGTCACTTGGGCGGAAATGGGCGACGCGTACGGAATATTGCACACCGAGGCCACGTTGGTCCCATCGGGTTGATAGACATTCAAGCAGAGGTTGTACGAAGCGCCGGCCGTGGGGCTGGCGGCTATCTCGTAGGTACTCGACGTAGCTCCATAGAATGTGAAGGCATCCTGGGCTGTCGGCGGCGTGACCTCACCGGTTATGTTTTTCGCGAAAGTCAGCGGAATTCCGTCCGGCGGAGCGTGGCTCAGACGTTCCAGCGACAGACCGTAGGTGATGGTTGCGTCAGTCGTCTCCGTTGCCACTGCGGTATAGACTCCTGTGACCTTCAGTTTCTGATTCGTACTTATTGAGGAAGCGTAGACCACGTTGCAGCTAAAGAAGATAGCCGTTGTATTGCCGGGTTCGAAAAGCGTCAGGCAAAGGTTTGTGGGAGGATTTGCTCCCGGGCCCAAGACTAGAGTCCAAGTGTCCCCCGCCGACGCGCTGAACGTGAAGGAATCCACGTCGCCGGTTGTTTTGAGAACGCAGTTCGTCCCCCAGTACGTCTCTCCGGAAACGATGGGCACGTTCTGCGCGGGTTCTAGGGGACAGTTCTTCGACGTGTTGGCAAATCCCGAGCTGGGCATCAGAAGCATAGCTGCGAGGAGAACTGTCAGTGAGAGGCTGGAATTTGACAAGAATCGAACCAAGCAGCTTTCGCTCTGAGTGAACATTGAGCACCCCCGTTTCTTGAGCGTGCGCCGGAAGGGTCAGACGCCCCAAGCGGAGAGCAATTTAGCATGGATAGCGCTGACTGAAAGACACAACGGCCGAAAATGATATGAACTTGGTATGAAATCGGGCCGATTCGTGGCTTTCTGAAGTGGTTGTGTGGTTCAGGGAACCAGCTTTCCGACGGGAACGAACTCCGATTTACACCCCACCAGGCATCGGACTTTCTGGAACGCGGCTTGTTCTTCCGCACTCACGGGATGCGGATTCTTGCTGTTTTCGTAGAAGCGCGCGTGAGCGCTGCGAAATTCGTCACCCCCCGCATAAGCCGCAATCAGGCGAAAGTTCTTGTCGAATTCGTACCAGATATGGCAACCCGGCGGAGTGATGCATTCCAAGACCGTAAGTCGAACGATGCCATGCTCGAATGTGAGCTCGGTGGCCAAATTGAACTGGAATAATGCCCGGTTCAAGTCACTCCGTTGGAACAAGAGGCGCAACCGCTCCTGCGCGACTCCCATGCCGTGGATCTGAAACTCTGGCCGCTCCTCGGTCGAAGCACCAAAGATCCGGTCGGGATCCAGCACCAGCAAGGTTGCCCGGTGGTCGTACTCACTGGCTCCCGCGACGATAATCTCCTCTTTGCCATCGCCATCCAGATCGGCCAACACCATGGAACTTAAGCCCCCAGAATGCCAGTACTCAGAGATGGTTTTGCCATTGGAATCGAGCATCGCGATCTGGCTGGGCCACCAGGGATAATGCTGGCTATCAACGACGATTCGGGAGGGTCTTTTTGCCGTAGCCTTCAGTACCCGAATGGCATGAGTCATGTACGTCGCAGGACTCCCCGCGAGCTCGGGCAGCTCTTTCCCGGGAGTCCACCGCCATTTTTCTTTGCCTCGGTCGGAGTAGCAGATCAGCGTTGACGAATGTGGCGACTGTGGGTTGGAGGCGGCGGAATAAACAAAGAGAACGCTTGTATGGCCCTTCCCCTCCAAATCCCCGACCCAAATATGGGACGCTATCCCATGCGCCCAGTACCAATCGGGTCCGACTCCATCGGGAAAGGCCTTCCTCCAGAGTTCCTTTCCCTCCGCATTCATAATCACTAGGGTCGAACTGTCGAGCCGGCCGAACTTGGGCTGATCGTCGGCGTTCAGCATGCGGATGGAGATGAAGGCGCCAATGCATACTGCGGCCGTCGCGGCCGCGATCATTAGGCCCCTGCGGGCGCGGGCGCGCTCACGGGGAATGGGCCCCTGATCGTGGCTGGCATGTGGCGATCCATTGGTTTCCTCTTCACGAGGTCTCGCGGCGATCCAACGCTTTTCCGGCGTGCCATCCGGTCCCGGTGCCGATCGATTGGGAAGGCAAATTGTGATGGGATCGGCTTTGCCTTCCCCGTTGTAATAGGACTCCAGCGCATGCCGCAGCCGGTTCATCTCGGTGGCTACATCCGCGGATCCCTTGGTTTTGGTCTCATTGGGCCACAGCTCGCGGATCACGCGGTCAGGCTTCAGAGAGGACTGCGAATCCATGTTCTCCAACAGGACTTCCAGCAGCTTCCTCAGCTGGCCCTTGCTGGCGAAGCTCTGGCTGCGCAGGATTCTGTCGATCTGGTCGCTGATGGAGGAGCGATCCATGGCTTGATCCACTCGAGCTTGATCAACTGCATAGTATAAGCGCAGCCAGATCCTCTGCTGCCTCCGTTAGGCTGCAGTGCTTGCCTAACTGTTAAGATGAAGTGGATGGAGTGCCGCGAGGTTGGAAGATCAAGAACGTCGCGGAGAATTTTCAGTTCTAACCTTTCAGGAGGCCTCATGTCAGCACCCAGTCGCCGGCCGGAGATTCGCCGGCGCCGCACCCGTAAAGAAAAGATTGTCCAGTTGCGCAAGCGCCTGGCCGCCGCCAAAACCGATGCCGATAAGACCCGCATCACCGCCAAGCTGCACAAACTCGCCATTCTTTCGCCCGGCCAGCCGTTGCTGAAGTAAGACAGATTCAGTCCGCGGCGGGCTGACTGGCGTGCGACTGGACGCGGTGAGCGACTTGGCCGTAGGCTTCGAGAATGCGGCGCACCGACGTTTCCCAGGAGAACTTCGCAGCCTGCACGTAGCCGCGTTCTTTCATGCGGTCGCGCAGCGGCCGATCCATGAGCGTGCGGTGCAGGGCGCGCATGATCTCGAATACGTTTTCGGGATTGACCAGCACCGCCGCGTTCCCCACCACCTCCGGCAGCGACGACACGTTCGAAGTGACCACCGGAGTGCCGTGCACCATGGCTTCCAGCGGAGGCAGGCCAAAGCCTTCGTACAGTGACGGGAAGACGAAGATCTTGGCCTCGTCGTAAAAAATCCGCAGCACCTCGATGGGAACGAATCCCAGGAAGCGCACATCGTGCTGCACTCCGCTGCGCACTACTGTCCGCCGCAGATCGGGATTGCCGGAAAGATCGTCTCCAATGATGATGAGTTTGAGGTCGGGATAGGCCTGATCCCGTTCCAGTTCCGTTTTCAGCGCGGAAAAAGCCTCGATCATGCGTACGACATTCTTGTGCGGACTGATTCTCCCGGCGTACAGCAGGAAGGGATAAGTCACCTGGTAGCGCCGGGCGATCAGGTCGCGATCCGCGGCGCTGGCATGGCCGTGCAGAAAGCGTTCATCGATGGCGTTGTAGACCACCTCGACCCGGTCCGGCGGAATGTCAAATAGTTTCTCGATTTCATTGCGCGTGAAATTCGATACGGCGAAAATCCGCGCCGCTCCGGCCAGCACCCGTTTGGTCATCTGAAAGTGAAAAGAGCGCCAGAACCCGCTGCGCTCGCGGGTTCGCGACATGTGGTCCAGCATGTCGTGCACCGTCATGACATAGGGACACGGCAGCGCCCGCGGAACCGAAAAGAGATTGGGAATATGAACCAGGTCGCAACTCAGCCGCTGCAGGGCCGTGCGGAACTCGCGATATCCCTGGAAAGAACGATCGGACGAGAGGAGCGGGAGGGCGTGAAAGTTCGGGGGCAGGGCGCCGATCTCCTCGACCTTCGCAGGAGATCCGATCAGAAGAAATTGGTTCTCGCGGTCGAGCCGGCCCAGCGTGCGAACCACATTGCGGATGTAGGTGCCTACGCCAAACTCGGTCATCCGCCGAATGTCGATGGCGATCTTCACCGCTGGCATTTAACCACAGAGGGCACAGGGGAACACAGAGGAATTACGCTCTCACCTCGGCTTGCGCTTTCGCACGCCGCTCCGCGTACAACGGGAACGCCTCGCACAGATCGAGCACCTGCTTCCGGATTTTAGTGAGGACCGCCGCATCGGTGCGGTGGAGAAGCGCTTCGGCGATCCAGCGTCCGATCTGGCTCATCTCAAGTTCTTTCATGCCGCGCGTGGTCAACGCCGGCGAACCGATGCGGACGCCGCTGGGCTTCATCGGCGGGTTCGTGTCGAATGGAATTGCGTTCTTGTTGACCGTGATTCCCGCCTCGCCCAGCGCCTTCTCGGCTTCGCTGCCCAGCATGCCCTTGGAGAAAACATCGACCAGCATGAGATGCGTATCGGTGCCGCCGGAGATGATGCGGAAGCCTTCGTCCGCCAGCGATTGCGCCAGCACTTTCGCGTTGGCCACGACCTGTCGCGCATAGTCGCGGAACTCAGGCTGCATCGCCTCCAGAAAGCACACCGCCTTGGCCGCCATGATGTGAACCAGCGGGCCGCCCTGCATTCCGGGGAACACGACCTTGTCGATGGCCTGCGCGAACTCAGCCTTGGAAAGAATCATGCCGGAGCGCGGGCCGCGCAGCGTTTTATGAGTGGTCGAAGTAACGATGTGCGCGTGCGGCACCGGCGACGGATGGGCACCGCCAGCCACGAGTCCGGCAAAATGCGCCATGTCGACCAAGAAGAGTGCGCCGACTTTGTCGGCAATCTGGCGCATGCGGGCGAAATCAATGATGCGCGGATAGGCGCTGCCTCCACCGATGATCAACTTCGGGCGCTCTTGCTCGGCAAGTTTCTCCAGCGCGTCGTAGTCAATAGTTTCCGTTTCTTTGGTCACGCCGTAGGGAACGATCTTGTAGGTCTTGCCAGAAAAATTCAGATGATGGCCGTGCGTCAAGTGGCCGCCGTGCGCCAGGTTCAGGCCTAGGATCGTGTCGCCCGGTTGCAGCACGGCCGCATACGCTTCCATGTTCGCCTGCGATCCGGCGTGGGGTTGGACGTTGGCATGCTCCGCGCCGAACAGTTGCTTGGCGCGGTCCCGCGCCAGGTTCTCGACGACATCCGCGTACTCGCAGCCGCCGTAGTAACGCTTGCCGGGATATCCCTCGGCGTATTTGTTGGTGAACACCGAGCCCGCGGCTTCGAGCACAGCTTCGCTGACAAAATTTTCCGACGCGATCAGTTCGAGGCCCTCGTGCTGGCGGCGAGTTTCGTTGTCGATGGCGGCGGCAATCTGGGGATCGTTTTCGTACAGCGGACGGTACATCGGATTGTCCTTATTCATCTAACGACCTCTGAATGGCTTGCTGTTCGTTGAAACCTGCTCAGCGCGGCCGGAATATCTCTGAGATGGTTCAAACCGATAGAGTCCTGCTGATCCAGCAAATCTGCGCGGTAAACAAAAGCCTTGCGGTCTCCGATCTTCCCCGGCCTGCCGACTCCGATCAGGATTACGATCGACCGTCCAGTCTCCATCATCGCATCAGCTTCAACACAAGTTGGGAAATCGCGCCCGCCATCCGTGTCGGTCGCCTTGGCGTAGCGGAGCACCCAGCTGATCCTGGCATCTGGACCTGCCTCAGCCTGCAACCACTTAGCGAAGCTCACCCGAGGCAATCCTCGGTCCAACCGCGAGACCGGCATTTGCTTGACCTGTTCGATGAGCGCGCCGACCTGTACATCGGTCAAGCTCTGGGGCGTAGTCACCGGGAGCGCAACCTGCGCCGACGCCTGACTCGCGAGGATCGTCGCGAGGAACATCACTAGGACCATCACCAGTGTCATTCGCCAAGGAGAAATCGTAGTAGCCTTGATCATGGTTCCTCCAAATCGTAGACGTGCGGATCGTGCAGTTCCATGTAGCGCTCGGGCGATTTCACTGGCGCAAATCCAACCTGCGCATAAAGTCCGTGCGCGTCGCGGGTCGTCAGAATCCACCGCCGCAAACCCTGCAGCGCGGGATGCTGCGTGATGCACTCCATCAGCCACTTGCCCAGCCCGCGGCCGCGATGCGTGTCGAGCACAAACACGTCGCCTACATAAGCAATCGTCGCGAAATCGCTGATCACCCGGGCAAAACCCACCTGTGCCCCGCTCCCATCATAAACGCCAAAGCACAGCGCATGCTCGACCGATCGCTCCACGACTTCCCGCGGGACTCCTTTGGCCCAGTAGCAATTCGTCAGGAACCCGTGAATCATGTCCAGATCGAGACGCGCGCTCTCTGTGCTGACCAGGAATTGGTCGCGTCGGTGCTCGACGATCGTATTGGGACTCGCGGCCTGTGTGAACGGCATCGCAATATTCTAAACCGCAGACCTCACCACGAGTTCACGCCTGTAATCAAAACGCCGTGCGCAAGAACGAAGCCAGGTGCCATCCATCCATATAGCTATAGGGCGCCTCACCCATCGTGTAATGTCCGCAAGGTAGCACGGCAACTTTGTGATCGAGCCTATAACGCTCAAATTCCTCGACGACCTGATGCGACAATTCCGGCAAGAACGTCAGATCATATTTCGCATACACGATGAGCGACTTGCGCGGCCAGCGCGAGAATTGTTTGAAGTACGACATGGGGCTGACCGCCAACCAGGCTTTCCGCAGGCGATCGAGATCGATCTGCCGCTCAATTCCCTGCCGAATGTGGCGGGTCGACTGCCCGTGCCAGACAACATCAGCCACATAGGTAGACGCGTGATTGAACGCGGCCACTCGAAGCCGCGGCTCATGCGCCGCGGCGATGAACGCATAACACGATCCCAAGCTCGTGCCCACGATCCCGAACCGGCTATAGCCCTGCTGTTCGAGCCAGTCGAGGCAGCTGCGAATATCGACCACGCCCTGTCGCACCGCGTCGAGCGTGCGGCCGATGTTCGCGGAAACCGCGTAGTCGGCGCGACTGGTCTCGGCGGGCATGCGGATGTCGTGATACGGCATGGTCAGCCGCAACACGGCGATCCCCAGCATATTCAGCACGCGGCAGAGACTGTTGTAGGCGATCGCGTCGGCGTTCCAGTGCGGCAGCAGAACGATGGCGCGACGTCCCCGCGCCGGGAACCAGCGGGCATTCACCAGATTGTTTTCGGGATAGGGTGTCTCGACCGGCGAAGTGAATCGCAGGAATTCCCCGAACGTTCCTTTGACCTTGGCCTCAAGCTTGGGATCGGGCACTTCGCGCGTAGAGAACACTTGAACTTCCCGCGTCTCCAGGCGGAAGCCCGTAGGCCGCGTGTAGGAATAGAATTCATCGCTCGACGCGACGATGCGGCGGTTGTAGTCGAGGATGAACTTCTCCGGATTATCCTGCGCCAGACCCGGCGTATGACCAGGGCGAAAGCCGTTGCGGCAAGGCCAGTCGCGCGTGAATTCCACGCCCCAATCCAGCGGACGGACCACGCGGTTGTTGTCCACCGAAGTGAGCCGGTGTTCCCAGTCGTACATCCACTGTGCGTAGCGCGAGGGCATGGTTAATCTTCTAGTGTAGCAAGTGGCTGAGCAGGTTTCGGGCGGCAATCACCGAACTGTCCCAATCACGGGTCGGCACCTTACATTTCGTCTCTGAACGGCGCGATCCGGGAAATCCTCAGGATTCTCTTAGGTTTGTGACATCCATCACCGAGAAAAAGCCGCCCAATACGATATTTCTGAGAAGGATCGGGATCGGCCAAAGCGCTTGAGGTGTAGCTACATTTGGAGTTACAATGACATTTGAGTGGGACGAGACCAAGAACTGTGCCAACATTCGAAAACACGGGTTCCATTTCGCCGAGGCGGAAGAAATGTTCCGAGGCGCTCTTCTGGTTCGTCCCGACACGCGTGAAGACTACGGCGAGAAGCGATGGATTGGAATTGGGATGATTCAGGGCCGCTATGCCTTTGTGGCATTCGCGGAACGTCCGAACGATACGATCCGCATCATCTCACTGAGAAAGGCAAATCATGAAGAGCGCCAAGAATACGAAAAGGCGATCGAGAACGGACTGGAAGCGGATTGACGCGATGCGGGATGAGGATATCGATTACTCTGACATTCCGAAGCAGGGGCCGGAATTTTTTGCCAACGCCATCATCTGGCCGGGGCCGAAGAAGCAGATCACGTTGCGCATCGATCCTGACGTGCTGACCTTCTTTCGCAAGCATGGGCGGGGGTATCAGAGCACGATCAACGCCGTGCTGCGTAAGTACATGGAAGCGAGAAACGAACCTACCTCAGCCGTCAGACCTCGGCCCTCAGCAAAACTGCACGTCAGCGGACGGTGAGCGATGCCATGAGTTCGCGCCTGAGGTCCGAGACCTGAGGTCTGAGGCCCGCCGCCGTTTTTAGCTCGAATACTTTCTCGGCACCCGCTTCGAAATGTTGCAGAGAATTTCGTACGGCGTGCTGTTGGCCAGTTCGGCGTGTTCCAGAGCGTCGACACTCAAGCCTTCGCCCGCGCCCAGCAGGATCACTTCATCTCCGACCGTGATGCCGGGAATGCCGGTGACATCCACCAGCGTCAGGTCCATCGAGATGCGGCCCACGATCGGCGCGTAGTGCTCGCGCACGATCACCCGGCCGCGATTGGAGAGTTGGCGGTTGTATCCGTCGGCGTATCCCACCGGCAGCACGGCAACGTGCGCGGGAGCCTTGGTCACGTAGGTGGCGCCGTAGCCCAGCGGCTGGTTCGCGTCAAAATCGCGCAGGGATAGGATGCGCGTCTTCCAGGTGAGAATCGGCTTCACCGGCATGCGCAACGTTCCGCCGCTGACTTCGCGTCCGGCGCGCTGAAAAGGCAGGTAGTAACCGTAGAGCGCGACTCCCGGCCGCACCATGGTGTTCCATGTCTCGCGCCGCGAAATGACCGCGGCTGTGTTAGCCATGTGCACGAAAGTTGGTTCCTTGCCGGCCTCGCGCACCATGCGGCGAGCCGTGTCGAAACTGTGTTCCTGCTCGGCGACCGAGGGCGCGTCCATGATTTCGGAAGACGCGAGGTGAGTCGAGAGCCCCTCCAGCGCGAGGTGCCTGGCCGCCTTCAATGCGGTGAGCACGCTCGGCAGGTGGTCGACGCCGACACCCAGACGTCCCATGCCGGTGTCGACTTTCAGATGCACCGGATGCCGCGCCACGCCCAGGGATGCGGCCGCAGTTTCCAGCGTCTCGATATGCCAGGGCTCCCAGACCGTGGGCGTAAGGTGCAGGCGGATAATCTCCGCCTCCTCACCTCGCCAGAAGCCGGTCATCAAAAGAATATTCGCGCGAACGCCGGCCTCGCGCAGCGGAATCGCTTCGTCCAGCGAAGTTACGCCCAGCCACTTCGCACCTTCGGCTTCGAGCGCGCGCGAGCACTCGACCGCGCCGTGACCGTAAGCGTCGGCCTTCACCACGGCGCATACGGTAACGCTTGCTCCTACGCGTTTCTGCACCGTGCGGAAATTTTGCCGCAGCGTAGTCAAAGAGACTTCCGCCCAGGTCGGTCGCGTCGCCACGCGGCTCAGGATTTCTACTGTGCTTGCCACTTTCGCGATTATAGCGGGAGCAGCCCGTGAGCCCAGGTTACGCTGGGGCTACTCCCGCTTGAAAGATACATCCGCGCTAGTTTTCGCCAAGGTAGAACTTCACAGTGATCTGCGTCTCCACCTCGATGGGTTCGCTGTTGAGGATGTACGGACGGTAGCGCCACTGGCTGACCGCGTCGATCGCGGCCGGCACAAGCAGGGGATGCCCGGAGATCGCGTGCACGTTCTCCATTGTGCCCGCCTTGCTAATGAGGGCATACACCAGGACCGAACCCTGGATGCGCGCGCTTCTCGCCAGCGGCGGATAAACAGGCTGGACCCGGCGGATGAGGCTCCCCTCGAGCATGCTTGACGTGCGGAAGGTACGGACGATAGACGGAGGAGGAGCGGGCATTGCGTGAGTGCCCCCGCCGAGCAGAGACGGAATCAAGGGCCCATCGCCCGAGCCCGTGAGGAAGCCTGGTCCAGTAAAACCGGGCCCCGCATCCGGTCCGCCGACAGGTTGCGGCCCAGAATCACTGGTTATGACGGGTGGTATGCGGGAAGGCTGCATGAGCCTCGCGGGAAGAATGTTGGACTGCGGCGCTGCGGCGCCCCCGCTCCGCCCAACCGGCGCGGGCTCTACCACAACTCGCCCCAGGCTGACAGGAGTCGAAACCGTGCGCGCCGCGGGCAGACCAATTGTCTTCCACAGCGGCAACAGCAGTAGACAACCAATGACCAGCGCCTGCAGTCCGAATGACGTCAGCGTGGTCCAGCTGTGGCGAATACGTTGGGCCCAGGTAGCTTCCAGCATGCTATCGGCAAACATCGTTTCTCGAGACCGGGTGTCTTCCAACCTGTCCTCAAACATGGCGTCCTCCAGCGTGAAATCTTGGTTGCTGTTATGGACACCGGGAAGGCTCACGCGGACGTCGGACCAAAAAGAAAAAAGGCCGCGTTTTCACGCGGCCTGCTGGAACCTTTTGGACACCACAGGTGTCCCGTTCGACTTATTGCTTGGGCGTCTCGGCCGGCTTAGGTGCGGCGGGCTTCGGAGTTCCCGTGCTGCCTGCGGGCTTCGGAGCGGCCGGCTTTGCGGCTCCCGTAGGAGCGGGTACGCCGGACTGCGCGTTGTAGAGATCCACCACCGGCTTGGTAATGTCCACGGATTCGCTGGCCATCACGACCGGGCTCTGCGGCCAGGGCTTCGAAGTGTCGATGATCAGGCCAAATGCATTGTCCTGAGCATATTTGACAATCATCGGAGCCAGCTTCTGCAGAATCTTGGCCGCGATTTCCTGGTTCTGGTTACTGAAGTCTTCCTGTGCATCCTGCACAGAGCGATCGAAAAGCTTTTGTTTGGTTTCGATCTGCTTCTGCAGGGTAGCGGCGGCGTCCTCGTTCAGCTTGTCCTTCGTGGTGGTCAACTGCTTCTTCAGAGCGTCGAGTTCGTCGTTCTGATTCTTCAGTTCGGCCTGCTTGGGCTCGAACTTCTTTTGCAAAGCTTCGAGGTCGCGACGACCTTCGTTGTTCCCGAAGATCGCGCCTTCAATGTTGATCGTCCCGACCTTGGTGCCGCTGGTCGGACCCGTAGTTGCAGGCGCCGAAGCGGCCGGGGTGGCGGAGGTGGCAGCCGGGCCGGACGGGGTGGCGGCGCTGCCGGTTTGGGCCAAGGCGGAAATCGTTAAGGTAACCGCAGCGGCCAGAAGAATTCGCAGAAACGTGCTTTTCATTGGATCGGTTGAACTCCTTGGAACATGCTATTCAGAACATGCTTCCGGGAATGAATTTCAGTTAATCGTTCTCAGACTTTTCGTGTCAACGCTGGGCCGCACTGATGAGGTCTCCGCTGCGGTAGCGGCCGCCATCGGAAAGGCGCACTAGATTGCCAGCGGACGTGCGGTCCACCCTCACAACTGACTGGATGGCGTGGATCGTTGTCATTATAGTGACCTCACTAGAAGGCCGTCAATCAAACTTACAGCCGGGTCGTGGTGCAGTTTGAGGGCGGCGATTCGCATCAGGGCATGACTTCAGGCGCGCCACGGAAGCTGTCACGCATGCCCGCTTTAGCGGCGGTGACGGCAGGAGCCAGCGGCTGAAGCCGTTTAGTCCCTTATTCACTCTGGCGGCATCGCTGAAGCGAAGCCCCGATACGAATCGTTCTTCTCAAACTGCGCTTTTCAAACTGCAATTCTCAAACTGCATCACGACCTACATCTGACAGACTAGAAAGTCGTCGCCACCGTGAAGCGGAACGTCTTGCGCGGCTCTCGCAACAGGAAGCTGGGAGCGTACGTGTTCACGGCCTGGCGATAGGTGTAGTCACCCGCCGCGCCGACCGGGAACATGCTGCGCGTAATCGGAATCGGCGGACTGGCATCCTCATTCAAACGCAGCACGTTGTACGCCCAGTAGATGCGGAAAGGAGCGTTGACGACGGGCAAGAACATTTGCAGTTCGAGTCCAGTAGAGGCGCGCGGCCTCCAGTTCGTCGAGCCTAAAACCTGGAGAAAATTAGAAGGCCTCGGCGACAGAACGTTTCCACCCTGGCAGTTGTAGCCCGCATCGAGCGTCGGACATCCGAATTGCGTACTGATCACCTGATCATATTGCACGTTGGCGATCTGCAATTGAGACCGCCGGATGACCGGGTCGATGCCCATGTCCCAGAAAGGAGCGATCGCCACCGGCCCCGCAATGGTGATGCGGTACTCCAGGTTCGACCATACGCTCAGATCGCCGCCGGGGAACACGATCTGATCCGTGGGAATCGGCACTGTCCAGTTCCCCAGCCGCGGGTTCGCCGGATTCTTCGGGACCGGCGTTCCGTCAGGATTGGTCAGAGTGATGACATTCGAGCTGGGCAAAAACGCTACCGGCGAGATGGACCGGATATCGAAACCGCGAATGTCGTTTTCACCCCCCATGAAGAAGCGCTGGAACGGCGGGGCAACGAGCCCGCCAAAGCCGCTGATGAACGATCCGTTGATGGTGTAGCCGATCGCGTTGCGGTGGTTCTGTACCGGGATGAACTTCTTGTACTGAACGATGGGGCGGACGGACCGGACGGTGCCGCCTAGTCCAGCCAGTTCCATTCCCAGGGTCAACGAGTGCCCCTTGTGCGGGGAGATGCCGCTATCGAGCGTGTTGAACGAAAAATTGGGGAAAATCTTGCTGGTAATGATTCCATTCACCGCTTGCGGTCCGGAGATCCCCCGGAACGCGATGAAATCGAACAGGCTTTTGGACGCCGTACTGAGGGGAATCAAGGTCGAGCGGTCCAGCGAGTACGTGATGCCGACGCGCTTGAACGAGCGCCGCAACGGATAACTGAGCGAACTGCTAAAGCCTACACTCGACTGCGAGTAGTTCTGCAGGTTTTGCAGTTGGGCAGTATTCAGGTTCAGGTTCTGTCCGCTGAAAATGGAGAGCTGCCGCGCCTGGTTATAGCTGATCTTGTTCCCGAAAACGCTGAAGCCGAATTGCAGGGGGCGATCGAACATGTAGGGCTGGGTAAAGCCGAACATGACGCTGCGCGCCAGGTTGCCCAGGCTGAGCTGAACTTGCAGCGTTTCGCCCTTTCCCAGAAAGTTGTTGGTCGAGTAGTTCAACCCGATGAAGGCTCCCTCCAACCCGCTGACGCCGCCGTTGAGGCCGATACTGTTCTTGCCCTTTTCATGGACCTTCAGCGTCAGGTCAACCTGGCCATTTTTCTCGTCCAGTTTTTTCTCGGTCACGTTCGGGTCGTCGGGTTTGAGCTGGTCGAAATAAGAAAGCTGATTCAGCCGGAGCAGGCTCAGTTCCCACAGACGAGAGTCGTAGATACCGCCTTCTTCGAGAGCCAATTCGCGGCGGATCACCTTGTCGCGCGTCGTAGTGTTGCCGACGAATTCGATGCGCCGTACGTAGAACTGCTTTCCCTCGTCGATATCGATTTCCAGGAATGCGAGCTTCTTCTCGTCGTCAAAGGTAGTCGAGGGAACGCCCGTGTAGTTGATGTAGCCAAACTGGCCGTACGCCTTGCGCAGAGCCTCCAGCCCTTTAGCGACCTTGTCGCGGCTGAAAATGTCTCCGTCTTTGAGCGGGAACAGGGCGCGCAGCGCGGCCACGTTGGAAATCGCCTTATTGTTCTTGAAGGTGATCTTGCCCAACCGAAATTTGTCGCCTTCGTCGATGGGCATGGTAATATCCACCGCTTTGCCGGCACCCGCCTGCAGAAGCGGAATGTGGGGTCCCTTGTGCCCGGTGTCGTGGATTTCGGTCTTGGGATCGCTCACTCCCGCCTTGAAATAGCCGCGGTTCTGGTACTCGGCCCGCACCCGCTCGGTGTCTTCTTCCAGTTTGGTCGCGTCGTAAGTCTTGGCGAAGATATTCTCCAGGAAGATGGAATGGGGAATTCCGATCGGCTTCAGGTTCTTCATGGCCGCGCGCAGAGTTCGCGAGCTGATCGCCTTGTTGCCCTCGAACTTGATTTTGCCGACTTTGACCTTCGGTCCTTCCTTGACCACGAACGTGATGCCGACCGCTGCGGGCGGAATGTCCCGCTTTTCTGTGCGGACGGTAGCGAACTGCCGGCCGTGCTCGGACAGCAGGTTTTTGATCGAGACTTCCGCCTTCTTAATGCGGGTAGGATCGTACTGGCTCTCCACCACGAGCCCGACTTTATCCAGTTTGAAGCGGTCAAGGATATCGCTATTGGAAACTGAATTGGCGCCCACGTAGGCGATTTCCCGGATCGTCGGCTTTTCCTTTACCTGGAAGATCAGCCGCCAGCCTTTCGGGGTCTGGTCCCGCAGAATCTTGATATCTTCGAAGTAGCCCGTATTCCACAAGGAATTGAAGTCGCGTTCCAGGGCGCTGGTGTCATAAATGTCGCCGGGCTTGACGAAGATGCGCGACTTTATGGTCTCGGCGGGAATGCGGCGGTTGCCGCTGACGTTGATTTCCGAGATCACATCATTCTGCGCCCAGGTCAGGGTCGCGGTCATGAACCAGAGCACGGCCAGCGTCAGGCAAAACCCACACACACTCCACCGCACTCTTGGCCAAGGCCGTTGAAATGAAGAAGATGGCACCGACACGGCCCTCAGATGACGGGGGCGCTTAGGCACAACAAGGTTCTCCGAATGAACGCGAAAAGGAATCGCTACGACCTCAGCCTCTGGGATGTAAGAAAACTGTCATTATACGGTAGAGCAAGGGAAAGCGTCCAAGCCGCAACTCTTTCTGGGTCCAATCAACACGTCTAACCCAGCAGGTCGACCCGATCGCCAAAACCTGCGGTTGCTTCATGGGGATGGCTTAGATAACTCTACCTCAACCAAGACGGAATAAAACGTAGCCGAGTTGCCCATGTCGGCAAGTTTTTCTGAAGTCAGGGCATTGATGCTCTGGAA
>Ga0210399_10000384_pt1 | contig 35549 bp, 19 predicted proteins | sample IncBWC14MmetaG_FD_150865 | JGI IMG/M metagenome (GOLD analysis project Ga0210399, IMG submission 150865) | Forest soil microbial communities from Barre Woods Harvard Forest LTER site, Petersham, Massachusetts, United States - Inc-BW-C-14-M | ecosystem: Environmental > Terrestrial > Soil >... | reverse complement strand
TTCCGGTGTCCTTATCACGGGTGGACGTATGGGAATGACGGGGCGTTGAAAGGGATGGTGGAGTTTGAGGGCGTGTGCAATTTCGACCGGGGGAAGAATGGGCTGGTGCCGGTGAAGGTGGATACTTGGGAGAATTTTGTGTTTGTGAATCTGGATGGACGCGCGACAGGGCTGAGGGAGTTTCTTGGGGCGATTCCAGAAATTGTGGCGCCGCTGCAGCTCACCAAGAAATTGAAATACTTCGATCGCCGCATTTACACGCTGCACTGCAACTGGAAAGTGTACGTGGACAATTATCTGGACGGCGGCTACCACGTGCCGCACGCGCACAAGGGATTGAGCAGCGTGATCGAATATACGAAGTACACGATCGAGAATTTCGAGCGGGCTTGCCTGCAATCGAGTCCGCTCTCTTCGGGCTCAAAGAAAGAATCGGGAGTGGCGGCTACGCGGCAGGGACGCGCGTTTTATCTGTGGATCTATCCGAATTTCATGATCAACGCATACGAAGGAGTAATGGACACGAATCTCGTGCTGCCCATGGGGGTGGACAAATGCGCGGTTGTGTTTGACTACTATTTTGCGGACGTCAGCAAGAGGGCTTTGAAGAAAAACCAAGCGAGCATCAAGGTGAGCGAAAAGGTGCAGGAGGAGGACGAAGCCATCTGCGACGCGGTACAGCGCGGGCTGGCTTCACGGGCTTATGTGGCGGGGAGGCTGTCGGTGCGTCGCGAAGCGGGCGAACATCTTTTTCACCGATTGCTGCATGCCGACTTGACGCGAGCGCTGAACCAGTTTGCCGCAGCAGACTGAACGAAGCAAACACCGAGGTGGAATTGACGGTACTGGAAGCGTCGCCTATACTGAGAATTCGAGTCGCAGGGTGAGTGCTCACCTGTTTGGCCTCTTCTGAAACGAAAGCCAGGTGTGATTACGGCCTCAGACCGGGCCGCATGCCGTCGAGACCAGCAACGCAGCGTCAAGAATCCAAGTGGGTCCCCAGGAAAGGACTGTTGCATGGCTGAAGCAACCTGCCGCCGCGAGCTGGAATTGGAAATACCCGCGGAAGAAGTAACGAAGAAGATGGAGAGCGTGGCGAAGGAATTCGCACGGTTGGCCAACGTGCCGGGATTCCGGCGCGGGAAGGCGCCGGTGTCGCTGATTCGCAGGAAGTTCGCGGAGGACATCAAGGGAGAAGTGCTGCAGTCGCTGGTGCCGGAGCGGGTAGAGAAAGCGGTGGCGGAGCAAAAACTGACGCCGGTTTCGCAGCCGCAAGTGGACAAGCTGGATTTTAATGAGGGGCAGCCGCTGAAGTTTCGAGCGGTGTTTGAAGTCCTGCCGGAATTTGAATTGGGTGATTACAAAAACCTGGCGTTCGAAATGCCGACGATGGACATTACGGACGAAGACGTGGCGAAGACGCTTGAGGACATGCGCGAGCGGGCGGCGACGTTTGCGCCGGTCGAAGGACGCGCGATACAGGACGGTGACTTTGCACAGGTAAAATTGCTGGGAACGCCGGAAGGTGGAGGCGATCCGCTGCAGGCGGAGAGCGTGCTCTGCCACATTGGCGCGGAAGAGACCATGGAGCCGTTCAATGCGAACTTGAAAGGCGCGCACGCGGGCGAGCACAAGAATTTTGACGTGGAGTACCCGGCGGACTATCCCGATCCCAAACTGGCCGGAAAAAAGTATCACTACGCGGTGGAAGTGCTGGGCATCAAGACGAAGAAGCTGCCGGAATTGAATGACGAATTCGCGAAGGACGTGAGCGACGCGACGACGCTGGACGAGTTGAAGAAGAAGGTTCACGAAGGGCTGGAGCACCAGCGCGATCACAAGCACAAGGAATTGCGGCACGAGAAAGTGTTGGCGGAGATCGTGAAGCTGCACGACTTCCCGGTACCGGAAGCGCTGGTGGAGCATCAGATGGATGTGCGGCTGGAGCGGGTAGTGCGCTCGCTGGCGGCGCAAGGCGTGGACCCGCGGGCGGTGAACGTCGATTGGGTGACGCTGAGGAAGCGACAGGAAGAGCGCGCCAAGGATGACGTGAAGGCGGAACTGATCATCGATCACATCGCGACGGCAGAAAATATTGACGTGACGGAGGAAGAGGTCACGCACGAACTCGAGCACATGGCCAGCCATGGCGGCGAATCGGCGGAAGCGATTCGCGCACGTTTGACAAAGCAAGGAACGCTCGATAGGATGAAGGCTAAGCTGCGCAGCGACAAAACACTCGACTGGCTCGCGCAGAACGCCAAGATCAAGACCGTTGCAGCAGCGGTTGCAGCGACGGATGCAAAGTGAAACACTCCGGCCAATCGCCAGCGACATTCACCCAAATGAAAAAATTCGAAGAACCCGGGTACTACGGAACGACTCTGGTGCCGATGGTGGTGGAGCAAACCAGCCGCGGTGAGCGGGCCTACGACATTTACTCGCGGCTGCTGAAAGAGCACATCATTTTTATTGGCACACCGATTGATGACCACGTTGCCAATCTTGCGACGGCGCAGATGCTGTTTCTTCAAGCGGAAGATCCGGAGAGAGATATTCAGCTGTACATCAATTCGCCGGGCGGTTCGATCACCGCGGGATTCGCGATTTACGACACGATGCAGTTCGTGAAGCCGGACGTGGTGACCACCTGCGTGGGACAGGCAGCTTCCATTGCGGCGGTGCTGCTGGCAGGCGGGGCGTCGAAAAAGAGGTTTGCGCTGCCGAATGCGCGCATACTGATTCACCAGCCATGGATGTCCGGGCTGGGCGGGCAGGCCACCGACATCGACCTGCACGCGAAAGAGATTCTGCGCATGCGCACAACCATTAATACGCTGCTGGCAAAGCACAGCGGCCAGCCGGTGGAGCGGATTGAGAAGGACGTCGAGCGCGATTACATCATGAATCCTGAGCAGGCTAAGGAATACGGGATGATCGACGAGATTATCTTCAAGCACCGGTAGTTCTACGTGCCACGAAGTGCTTTGCGGTTTGAAGCGGGGAATGCACGGCGGTTCCAAAAAGTTAGTAACCCATCGACTTTCTCTTTTGCTCAGGAGAATAATCGGCCTAGAATAGTGGATAGAGACTCCGCCGAAGCCCAGCGGGGACGAGGCCTTCATACCAGTGAAAAAATTTAACCCAGACGAGCCTTTGCGCTGCTCCTTTTGCCATAAGACACAGGAGCAGGTGGAAAAGCTGATCAGTTCGCCCTCGGACTATCCACGCGCGTACATCTGCAATGAGTGCGTGGGCGTTTGCCAGACCATTCTGGAAGATGAGAAGCGCGAACAGGCCGCAGCGCCGACGAAGCGGCTTCCGCGCCCCCCGGAGATCAAGCAATTCCTGGATGGCTACGTCATTGGTCAAGACCGCACGAAAAAAAAGCTGGCGGTGGCAGTTTACAACCACTACAAGCGGATTTTCTTGAACAAGCAGCCGGGTGACATCGAACTCAGCAAGTCGAATATTCTGCTGATTGGCCCTACCGGCACGGGCAAGACCTTGCTGGCGCAGACGCTCTCACGCATGCTGGATGTGCCGTTTGCCATCGTGGATGCCACGACGCTGACCGAAGCGGGTTATGTGGGAGAGGACGTCGAGAACATTATTCTTAAGCTGTTGCAAGCGGCGGACGGAGACGTGCAGAAGGCGCAGCAAGGCATCATTTATATCGACGAAATCGACAAGATTGCGAAGAAGGATGAGAACCCTTCAATCACGCGCGATGTATCAGGTGAAGGGGTGCAGCAGGCGCTGCTGAAGATTCTCGAAGGCACGGTGGCCAACGTGCCACCGCAGGGCGGGCGCAAGCATCCGCACCAGGAATTTACGCCGGTGGATACGACGAACATTCTTTTTATTTGCGGCGGAGCGTTTGTCGGGCTTGAGAAAATCATCGAGAAGCGGGCAGGGCGGCGTTCGCTGGGTTTCCACACGGATTCTGCGCCGACGACGCCACAGCGGCGCAATACGGAGCTGCTGGAGCAAGTGCAGCCAGGCGATTTGATCCGCTACGGATTGATACCTGAGTTTGTGGGCCGCCTGCCGGTCGCGGGCGTGATGAACGATCTGGACAAGAGCGCTCTCGTTAAGATTCTGACGGAGCCGAAGAACGCGCTGTTGAAGCAATATCAGCGGCTATTCGAATTCGAAAACGTGCGCTTGCGATTTACGGATGACGCGCTCGAGACCGTCGCGGAGTTGGCACTTCAGCGTAAGGTGGGCGCGCGCGGCTTGCGTATGATCCTTGAAGACCTCATGCTGGAACTGATGTACCACCTTCCCATGCAGCGGAAGGTGCGCGACTTCGTGGTCACGGCGGACATGGTCCGCACGCGCGAAATCAATTGGAGTTTGCTCGAAAAGGCCGGTTAAGCCGCTCGGGCTGCGAACTTACGGTGCGGCCGGTCAGCGTCTGTTTTGGGGCCGCGCAAGCAGAATCCAGGGGACTGAATGTTCACTCGCGAAAAACAGGAAATGAAGCGCGTGCCCATGATGCCGGTGCGCGATATGGTCATCTTCCCACAGCAGATGACGCCGTTTATCGTCGGCCGGGAAGCAAGCGTCCGCGCGCTGGAAGAGGCGCTGGCCGGCGACAAAAAGATTTTTCTTTCCACGCAGCACGACGCCTCGGTGGATGACCCCAAGCCGGAAGAGATTTACGCTGTGGGAACGCTCGCCAACATCGTGCAGAGCGTCAAGCTTCCTGATGGCAATATCAAGGTTCTCGTGGAAGGCGTGGAGCGGGCTCGCGCCTTGTCAATCGCCACCGAAGAAGGGTTCTTCCGTGCTACCGTCCGTCTGCTGGGTGCGCGCGCCGAGGATTCGCCTCAGGTAAAGCAGATCGTCGAAAAAGTGACCGGGCTTTACGAGCAATTCATCAAACTTTCGCAAAGCCTCAATTACGATACGATGATCGCGGCCGCGCGAGTGGATGATCCGGCGCGCCTTTCGGACACGATCGCCGCCAACCTGCAGCTCCCTGTGGATGAAAAGCAGGATTTGCTCGAGACGGTTGATCCGCTGGAACGGCTGAACCGCATCGGCGACATCCTGGAAATCGAACTCGAAAAGCTCAACGTCGACCGCAACATCAATACACGCGTGAAGCGCCAGATGGAGCGCGCGCAAAAAGAGTACTACCTGAACGAAAAGCTCAAGGCCATCCAGAAAGAACTGGGCCGCGGCGAGAAGAGCGAAATCGACGAGCTGAAAAAGAAGATCGACACTGCGGGGATGTCCAAAGAAGTCCATGAGAAGGCGACTCAGGAGCTGAAGCGCCTGGAACTGATGCCCCCGATGTCCGCGGAGTCCACGGTCAGCCGCAACTACCTTGACTGGCTGCTGGCGGTGCCCTGGAAGAAGAAATCGAAGGAAATTCGCGACATCAAGGCCGCGGAAAAGATTCTGAACGAAGAACACTACGGACTCGACAAGGTCAAGGAACGGATTTTGGAGTTTTTGGCGGTTCGCCAACTGGTGAAGAATCCGAAGGGATCGATTCTGTGTTTCGTCGGGCCTCCGGGCGTAGGCAAGACTTCGCTGGCGATGTCCATCGGCCACGCGACGGGGCGAAAGTTTGTACGCGTTTCGCTCGGCGGGGTACGGGATGAGGCCGAAATTCGCGGCCATCGCCGCACCTATATCGGCGCGCTGCCCGGCCAAGTCATCCAGATGATGAAGAAGGCCGGCACGGTAAATCCGATTTTCGTGCTGGATGAAGTGGACAAAATGTCTACCGACTTCCGTGGCGATCCATCAGCAGCGTTGATGGAAGTGCTCGATCCAGAACTGAACCACTCCTTCACGGACCATTACCTGGACGTAGAGTACGACCTTTCGAAAGTCATGTTCGTATGCACGGCCAACGTGCTGCATACGATCCCGCAGCCTCTGCAAGACCGCATGGAAATCCTGCGATTGCCGGGCTATACGGAGCAAGAAAAGTTGGAGATTGCCAAGCGGTTCCTGGTGAAGCGGGCGCGCGAAGCCACCGGCCTTACCGACAAGAATCTCAAGCTTACGGATGAAGGTCTGCTTCACTTGATTCGGCACTACACGCACGAAGCCGGAGTTCGCAGCCTGGAGCGCGAAATTCAGAACATCGCTCGGAAGATGGCCCGCAGGGTCGTAACCGACGGTGCGGCTTCTAACGTGGAAATCACGCCCGCCAATGCGCAGGAGTTCTTGGGCGTGCTGAAGTACCGCGAATTCTGGCTGGAGAAACAGAACGAAATTGGCCTGACCACCGGCTTGGCATGGACCGAAGTCGGGGGTTCCGTGCTGGCCACGGAAGCCACTTTGATGGAAGGCAAAGGCCGCCTGACGCTCACTGGCAAGCTCGGCGACGTGATGCAGGAGTCCGCGCAAGCGGCGATGAGTTACGTGCGCTCGCGCTCGCATCTCCTGGGACTGCCCAGAGATTTCTATCGCACCATCGACATCCATGTGCATGTGCCCGAAGGAGCGATTCCTAAGGACGGCCCTTCCGCCGGCATCACCATCTGCACATCCATCGTGAGCGCGCTGACAAAAAATCCGGTGCGCTGCGATGTGACCATGACCGGCGAGATCACGCTGCGCGGCAAGGTGCTCCCCATCGGCGGAGTCAAAGAGAAACTCCTGGCCGCTCATCGAATGGGCTTGCGTACGGTAGTGCTTCCGAAGGACAATGAGAAGGACCTAGCGGAAATCCCGCCGGAGATACTCTCCAGTCTTACGATGCATTTTGTCGAGACCATGGATGAAGTGCTGCAGATTGCGCTGGAGCGGCCGACGGTGCCGCTCGACCATGCCGCGGTTGCGCCCGTAACGGAAACTTTCGTGGCCGGCTCCGAGAAAGACAAGAGTTTGACCAACTAAGCAGCGTTGATCTGGGTACGGCCCTTCCTGCGAGTTGACCCCGGCCTGGCCGGTGTTACGCTTGAGGAACTCTCAGTTTCGCCGGGGCCCGGCGCTGCTACCGGTTGCAGAAAGTCTGGTTTGCCCATCTCGGCAGGTTTTCGCGTCTTCGGTTTATGTGACCGCGGAGCGGTCAACCGCCAGTGCGGTGCACCACCTCAAGTCAATCCGGATTCCCAGGGTCAATTTTCACAATCAAAGTTAAGGACATATGCCAAAAGAAACAAACGTTGAAGGAAGCAATCAGATGAGCATCAGCCTTGCCGAGCTGAAGGAGAAGAACATCACCGACCTCGCCAAGATCGCCAAGGAACTAAACATTCCCGGGGCGAGCGGGATGCGCAAGCAGGAGTTGATCTTTCAGATCCTCCGTGCGCAGACCGAAAAGAACGGATTGATCTTCTCCGAAGGGGTCCTCGAATGTCTCCCCGATGGATTCGGTTTTCTGCGCGCTCCGGAATACAACTATCTTCCAGGCCCGGACGACATCTACGTTTCGCCGTCGCAGATCCGCAAGTTCGACCTGCGCACTGGCGACACCGTCTCCGGCCAAGTGCGCCCGCCCAAAGACGGCGAACGGTATTTCGCGCTGATCAAAGTCGAGGCGGTCAATTTCGAAGACCCGGAAGTCGCGCGCAACAAAATCTTTTTCGATAACCTGACGCCGCTCTATCCCCAGGGCCGGTTGAAGATGGAAACCACCAAGGAAAATATGACCGGGCGCGTGCTGGACCTGCTCTGCCCCGTCGGCAAAGGGCAGCGCGGGCTGGTGAATGCCCCGCCGCGCACCGGCAAGACCATGATGCTGCAAGCCATGGCCAATGCAGTGGCCACCAATCATCCCGAGGTCGCCCTGATCGTGCTGCTGATCGACGAGCGGCCTGAAGAAGTCACCGACATGCAGCGCACCGTGAAGGGCGAAGTGATCAGCTCGACGTTTGACGAAGCGCCGCAACGCCATATCCAGGTTGCGGAAATGGTTTTGGAAAAGGCCAAGCGCCTGGTAGAGCACAAGCGCGATGTCGTCGTGCTGCTCGACTCGATCACACGCCTGGCCCGCGCCTACAACGCCGTCACCCCGCCATCCGGCAAGGTGCTCTCCGGCGGTATTGATGCAAATGCTCTGCAGCGTCCGCGTCGTTTCTTTGCTGCCGCTCGCAACGTCGAAGAGGGCGGCTCGCTCACCATCATCGCCACGGCGCTAATCGACACCGGCAGTCGCATGGACGACGTCATTTTCGAGGAGTTCAAAGGCACGGGCAACATGGAGATCTATCTCGACCGGCGACTTGCCGATAAGCGCGTCTTCCCGGCCATCGACATTCAGCGCTCCGGCACTCGCAAGGACGAACTGCTCCTGCCACCGGATGAGTTGAGCCGGGTTTGGGTGCTGCGCAAAGTTCTGAGCCCGCTCTCGACCGTCGAGGCTATGGAACTGTTGATCAGCCGCCTGTCGAAGTCGAAAGCCAACATGGAATTTTTGAGCTCGATGTCCGCACCGGCGTAAACACTCCGTATCCTCACATCCACTCTTTCAACAAAAATGGCGCAGCGGATTTCTCCATTGCGCCGGTTGAGTTGTTCAGTTCAGAGACGAATCGTCAGGCCGCGGTATCTGCTTCCACCGCGGTAAGGTAATCGACGATGCGTTCCGACCAGCCATCGACATGCGTCCAGCCGTTGCCGTAGCTGATGCCGTGTTTGTACGGGGCCACGTTCACCACGTAGGCGCGCGGCGTCCACGCCCGGACGATGCCGTCGTGCGACTGCTCGTCGGTAATGACGATCAGCCGCTCCAGTTCGCGCCACTCCTGCTTATCGTGGAGCTGCGTCAGGGCGCGCTTGAGATACGTCCCCGAGTGCGCCTGCGAGCCCAAGATGGCGTCGCGCAGCGCGAAACCACGCCGCGGAGGCGGCTCGACGCAAGCTTCGGAGAAGGTCGCGATGGAAAAATCCGCGGCCTTTTCGCGAAGCAGAATCGCCAGCCCTGCGGCCGCGTCCATCCGCGTGGTTTCGCCCTTCTTCGCGAGCTTGTAGTTCATCGAGCCGGACACGTCCACGACGAGTCCGGTCGAGCCTCGAAGCTTCTCGATTCCGGCGATGCCCTGGAGCATGGCCTTTTCAAGCGCGTCCTCGAGCTTCGGAGCGTGACGCGCCGCCGTCACAAACCGGAACGGCAGCGCCCGCGCGACACCCTTGTCCAGCCGCTCGCGGATGAGCTTCGGATCAACGCCCGATGCCAGCATCAGGCGGAGGTTTCGCAGGACGGCCATGCCACCGAGCTTGCCCTCGCGCAGGAGTCTCTCAAAGTTCTCGCGCTTGTCCTTCCCTGCGGACAAGGCAACCTCCCAGGTATCGGGAGATTCGAGCGTGTTCTCAACGAGCTTCTTCCAGAGCGCTGCCTGCGCTTCGTCCTTGGGCTTCGCGTGGCATAGCAACAGCACGTCGCGGAGCTTGACTGCCGACTCACGGTCGTACTTCGCAAGCTGGTAGGCGTCGAACTTCGTAAACGCCCGCGCCAGCCCGCGCTTTACGCCCGCGGAAAGCGGCTGCTTTTTATCCTTCCAGTAGAGCGCCACGAACTCGCCGAGTTCGTCGGCGCGCTGGATCACCTCCTCGAGCGTTTCCGCAACAAGCGGGCCGGCGCCCTTGCGGCGAGCGAGTTCGCGCGTGAGGAAGAGCGGCGCGTGACGAAGCTGCATCTTGCCGCGTGCTTCCCGCGCGAGAGCCGCCACATCTTCCGGCTTGTTCTCGGCGGCGAGCGCGGCAATGCGCTTGGCGATGTCATTGCCCTTCTCGTAGAAAGTGTCTTCCCAGAGCAGGCACGTGAGCACGCTGCGCCGGAGTTCGCTCTTCGCGTCCACCTTCTGCGCCACCGCTCCCTCGTGCGTCCGCACCGGGAACATCCGCTTCCATACGTTGATCTTTGCCATTGCTGCCACTCCTCCTTTCTCCAAAGGCTTTCTGCCCCGGAATCCAAGTCCGAGGCACATGCCCCGGCCGTTAGTCGAGAAACGCCAGAAAGCGCATGGCCTTCGAGCGACTCTCCGTGTTCAACAACACACGATGCCAACCATTCAGCACAACGCTGTCGTGGTCGAGATGCCAAATCTCGCCGCGAACGTGAACCGTTGCGCCACGCTGCATCATGCTGAAGTTGGCGGCTTGCCGTTCACTTTCCGCCAAGCGGTTGTACGCCAGGGCGGTTAAGCCGGTGGGATACTTTCCCGAAACATAAACGGTCTCACCGCCGGACCGATAACACTCCTCGGCCCAGTGTGGCTTGCTGCCGTTGTCGCGAAGTAACCCTGCCATTCACCACGTTCCGCTTCTTGGATCGCGCGTGATACATGGACGCGAGCAAACCCTTGTTGCGCCGCCATCTTTGGCGGCTCTTTTCCCGAGCCCCGGCGCGAACCGCCGACTGGTCCGCGATTCGCGCCGGCCAACATTAAGCCGGGAGGAATAGTCGATCAGAGTAGCGGGGCCACAGCCCCACGTCGTTTGACAGACGAAGTAACTCTTCTCTGCGCCATCCCGGCAACTTTTGCGGCGGGAATCAGCGGCCCGGGTATTTGTCCGCTGCTCTATCCATTGAGCTACAGCAAGCTTGCGCTGCCGGCAGGAGTCGAACCTGCAACCGTCGGATCCCGATGTAACCCGTGCCTTCACCACGCCGCAAACTCTCAAACTCTTAGTGCCCAATCTCCTCCGATTCCCCCGTTCCATCGCACCGGCGCACCTATAGCGTGCATTAGGCGACGTCGCATCCCTTCGTGCATCCACATCTTGGGAAAAAGTCCGGGAGGAATTGGCGTGCACGGTGATTCGGGATTTGAACCCGAGCCTTGCGGCTTTGCCAGAGAAGTAACCGTGAACTTCACCATCCCGGGATAGAAATCCCGCAGTGGATCGCTTTGGATCGAAACTACTTAGGCGGTTTGGTTTACGGTCGCGCGAACAAGCAGTCCACGAGACCCTGCCGCCATGTCATCGAACCGTCTTGGCTTTTGTCTTCGTGTCTCATATCTGCCTTTTCACGCTCAGTGAGGTCCTGCACTAAAATGCAGCAGGTGTACGACTGAGGTATCCTGAAAGTAAACGGAGATCGATTTTCTGTCAAGCACTATTTTTGAAAAATCGCATTTTTGGCTGATTTTTCGCGTAACTTGTTAATTTTAAAGTACCTACTCACGCCCGGAAGGGTCAAATCACCGAAAGCTCGGCCTGAGCAGTTCCCTACCATCATTTGGCAGGGTGGTCAGATACGTTCTCAATGTGGCGCTTGCTCGTCCACCCATTTCTTCATGTGCGCTTCCAAACCGTTCAGTGGCAGCGCGCCGTTCTCAAGCACAGCGTCATGAAACTTTCTCTCATCAAATTTGGCACCCAGCCTACGCTCCGCTTCTTTGCGCAATTCGCGGATTTTGAGCTGCCCGATCTTATACGCCAATGCCTGCCCGGGCCAAACGATGTATCGGTCAATTTCCGAGATCACGTCCTGATCGGTCTTTCCCGTGTTTTCGCGAAAATAGTCGATAGCTTGTTGACGCGTCCAGCCCATCATGTGCATGCCGGTATCGACCACCAGCCGCACCGCGCGCCACATTTCGTAGGCAAGCTGGCCGAATTTCGAATACGGGTCTTTGTACATTCCGATCTCTTCTCCGAGACTCTCGGCATACAGCCCCCAACCTTCTACGAAAGCTGTATAGCCAGCGTGCCTGCGGAATTCCGGTACCCCTTCGAGTTCCTGCGCGAGCGAAATCTGCAAGTGATGGCCCGGCACGGACTCGTGAAGAGAGAGCGCTTCCATCTCCCACTTCGGTCGCGCCTCCAGCTTGTAGGTGTTTACGAAATACCAGCCCGGTCTGCCCACGTTCGGCGCACCAGCCTGGTAATACGCCGTCGTCTGCGAAGGGGCCTTGAATTCGGGTATCGGAGTGATGCCATAGGGCAAGCGCGGCAATTTTCCAAACAGGCGGGCCAGCTCCGGGTCAATTCTCTTGGCGATGATGCGGTAGCCGTTCACCAGATCTTCGGGCTTGTCGTAGTAAAAGCGCGGATCCGTCCGTAGAAATTCCGTGAACTCGTGAAAGCTGCCCTTAAACCCGGTCGCTGCGATGAGCTTTTCCATCTCCGCGTGGATGCGCTTCACTTCCGCGAGACCAATTTCGTGAATTTGCTGGGGCGTCAGACTTGTGGTGGTCTCCAGGCGTACGCGAAAAGCATAGTTTGCTGCGCCGTTTGGCAATGCCGACGCAGCGATACTCTCGCGGCAGGCGGGGATGTATGTCCCGGCGAGATAGGCATGCAGTTTCTGAAAGGCGGGCGCAACCGCGCTGCTGTACACGCTCTTGGCGCGATCAGTCAGCCGCACGCGATCCGCTTCCGGAAAGCCGGCGGGGAATGCCGTGAAAGGTTGCAACAAGGCGCTGGCCATCGGTTCAGCAGGGATCAAATCAGCCAGCTGCTTGGGCACGTCACGCAGTGTAATCTTCGGCGGCGTATAGCCGCGCTTCAAGCCATCCTGCAGCAGAGCGAGGGTTTGCTCCACGGCGGCAGGCAAAGCTTCCAGGCGTGCCAGCATGTCCTCGTAGTCCGCAACTGTCTCGTGCGGCATAAGGGACAGAATCTCTGCGGCGTCCTGTTGGATGCCACCCCTCTGGTCCACAGGCATCACAAGACTGCCGCCGCCAGCATCGTCGCCAAATTGCATCCCCTCTTCTAAATCGGCCAGAGATCGCCCGTACAAGTCATAGTTGAGCTTCTCCACCTCGGGAAGATCTTCCCGGCGAATCGTTTTGAGCGTTGCGATGCTGTCGCGAAGATGTTTCTTCCGCAGCTCGATTCCTTGCGGGGAATTGTCGCTCCAGCGACGGTTCTGCCCGGGGAAACCGAGCGCGGTTGCGCCTTCGGGCTGATCCACCATGGCACGCTTCCAATCTTGATCGAGAAAGGCGCGGAACTTTTTCACCTCTTCGGCCGGTTCACGGTTGTCTCCTGCTCTGCCGTTCGCCAGTGCAAGTACCGGCGCAATTGCCAGAGTGCCAGCCAGCCCAATTGTCAGCAGCACAAAAGTTCGCATCACGTTTCCCCCCTCACCGTCCTTGCAAACTCTCTCTCTCGCTCGCGCGCGAGCATGAAAATCAAGCGCGACGTTTCCTCGATGCCCATGGCAGTGTTGTCCACCAACACAGCATCCGCCGCGCGCACGAGCGGAGAAACTTTGCGCTCGCGGTCGCGCTTGTCTCGCTCGATCACTTCGTCAAACACTTCCGGGAGCGTCAGCCGTTCGCCTTTTTCCTGATGCTCTTTCCAGCGGCGCTCCGCGCGCACTTCCGGCGAGGCATCCAGAAAAATCTTCAGCTCGGCTTCGGGGAAGACCACGGTGCCGATGTCTCGCCCTTCCATCACGACTCCGCCGCCGGCGCCGGCGCGCTGCTGCTCGGCAACGAGCACCTCGCGCACTCGTGCGATCGTCGCGAGCCGCGACGCCGCCGGCGCTACTTCCGGCGCGCGAATTTCCTGCGTCACGTCCGCTCCATCAAGAAAAACACAATTCTTCGCGCCAGCAGCTTCCTGCTGAGCGCTAGGCGCTTTCAGTTCGATCCGCGTTTCTTTGACAAGTTCTGCTAGCCGGGGCTCGTCCCCCAATGAAACTTGGCGCTGCAGCGCCTTCAGGGCCAACGCGCGGTACATGGCTCCGCTATCTAGATACAAATATCCGAGCATCGCTGCAACGCGGCGCGCAACACTGCTTTTGCCGGACCCCGCAGGACCGTCGATGGCGATGGTGAGTTTTGGCATCTGGTAGCGCAGCCACTTTTGGCTGTGGACATTCTCATGGACGGTTCAAATGCAGTACAGGCCGAAATGCCCATGCAGCTTAAAACCCCATGATGTTGTAACCGCAATCGACGAAGATCGTCTCGCCGGTGATGCCCGAGCCCGCTTCGGAAAGTAGAAATGCTGCGGTCGCGCCGACTTCGGCGGCGTCGACGTTGCGCTTCAGCGGCGCGCGCTCCACCTGAGTTTTGAGCATGTCGCTGAAGTTCGCAATTCCTCGGGCCGCCAGCGTCTTGATGGGCCCGGCGGAAATGGCATTGACCCGAATTGCCCGAGTGCCCAGATCGTTCGCGAGATAGCGCACCGTGGCTTCCAGAGCCGCTTTGGCCACACCCATTACGTTGTAATTCGGAACGACTTTTTCGGAGCCATAGTACGTCAGGGTGACCATTCCGCCGCCGGCAGTCATCAGCGGGGCGGCGCCGCGTGCTACTGCAATCAGCGAATAGACGCTGATATCATGCGCGATGCGAAATCCTTCGCGCGTAGTGTTCAGAAAAGGATTCTTCAGTTCATCCGGCGGAGCAAACCCCACGCTGTGCACCAAACCGTGCAGCACGCCGTACTGCGATTTCAATTCGTCAAATAGACGCGCGATCTCATCGTCTTTCGTGACGTCGCACATGAATCCTGCCGCGCCTGCCATCTCCGCGATCAGATCCTTCGCTTCGAGTTCGAGCCGCTCATTTTGGTAGGTAATCGCCAGCCTCCAGCCGGCCTCGTGCAGTTTTTTCGCTATAGCCCACGCGATGCTGCGTTTGTTCGCCAGGCCGAAAATCACTGCTGTTTTCTGTGCTTCGCTCATTCTGGAGTCCTCAGTTGTTAGTTCTCAGTGGTCAGTAAAAACAAAAAAAGACTCTTCCACGTCGCTTTCCTGCCGTCTTCGCCTTCTTCAGACCCTTGCCGACAGCGGAACGGCTCAAATCCGATGAAACGCCTTCTCGATTTCTTTCATGGAATACCGCAGCACCACCGGACGCCCGTGCGGACAGCTCATCGGACAATCCGTTTTCGCTAGCGCGTGCAGCAGCCATTCCATTTTCGAATGCTCCAGCGGCATGTTCACTTTGATCGCCGCATGGCACGCCGTGGACGCGGCGATTTTCGCTTGCAAAGTTTCAATCGAGATCGCCGCATTTTCGCGCTCGATGCCGTCGAGAATTTCGGTGAGCAGCTTTTCAGCGTCGGGGGCGCCAACTCCCGCGGGCACGGCTTGGATGGCCACGCTTTTCGGCCCCATGGGTTCGACTTCGAAACCGTTGGCGCCCAATTCTTCGGCGATTCTCTCGAAAATGACGATTTGTCGCGGCGACAATTCAATCACCAGCGGCATGAGCATGCGTTGTGCTTCGACTTTTCCGGCGCGGCGCGCTTCCAGATGCTGCTCGAAGAGCACGCGCTCGTGCGCGACGTGCTGGTCGACGATCCAGAGCCCTTCGCCGTTCACCGCGACGATGAAACTCGCGCTGACTTGCCCCAGCGGCTTCAAATCAGCAATGTGCTCCGGCCGCGGCAACGTTGCGGGCGCGTCACCACTCGCAGGCGCAAGATTCGCCGCCCAGTTCCCCGCCATCGAACTCGGCGTGGCCGCCACTGCTGCGCCGAACATCGCTCCCGGCGAAAACGGAATCCTCTGCTCCATAGGCTGTATCGGCGCATTCGAAAGATCAAATCCGCCGTCCGATCCCAATCCGCTTCCCAGCCCCATCTCTTCCAACGCGGGATTGGGGTCGCGCGGCAACTCCGATTCCATGCGTGCCGCAGCGATCCCGCCGGAGAACGCAATCCCCGACCCCGCCATCAGCGGAGACGCATTCGCCGCCGCCGCAAAACTCGGAACCGGCCGTGCACCCATCAGCGCCTGGCGGATCGTGTCGCGCGTAAAATCGTGCACAAAGCTCGGTCGCCGGAACCGCACTTCGATTTTCGCTGGATGCACGTTCACGTCGACTTCATGGTACGGTATCTCCAGAAAGAGCAGCGTCGCTGGAAAAACGGCTGGCGGCAAAATGTTGCGGTAAGCTTCATGAATGGCGTGCAGGATCAACCGGTCGCGCACCAGCCGCCCGTTCACGAAAATATAAATCCCGTTGCGGTTCAGCCGCTGTACGTCAGGCCGCGAAGTAAATCCGCTCACCGTCAGCGTAGCTTTCTCTTCTTCCACTTCCAGCTCGGGCTTGGTGATTGCGGCGCGAAAAGGAGCCATAGCCAAGGAGATTTCCACCAGCTCGTCCAGCGCCTGCCGCCCGAACAGCTGATACACGCGGTCCGCCAGCTTTTCCGCGGGCGGACAGTTGATGATTTCCTGCGTCGGCGTCGTCAATACAAACTGCTTGCGTGGATTCGCCAGCGCATAGTGCGTGACAAGCGAAGCGATGTGTCCCAGCTCCGTGGTATCCGACTTAAGAAATTTCCTGCGCGCCGGGACGGAATAGAAAAGATCCGCAACGCTGATGGTTGTTCCCGGCGGCAAACCCGCGGGCTTGACTCCGATTAGTTTTCCACCGGCGAACTCGATCTGCGTGCCTTCGGCCTCGGCTCCATCGCGCGTTTCGAGCAGCAGTCGCGAGACGGCGGCGATCGTCGGCAACGCTTCTCCGCGAAAACCGAGCGTGGATATAGAAAGCAAATCGTCAGCGGATTTGAGCTTGCTCGTGGCGTGGCGTTCGAACGCCAGAAGCGCGTCGTCATGCGTCATTCCGTGGCCGTCGTCGATGACGCGGATCAGGCGCTTCCCGCCGACTTCCACCTCGACGCGGATCGTCGTCGCACCCGCGTCGATGGCATTCTCCAGCAGCTCTTTCACCACGGACGCCGGCCGCTCGACAACTTCACCCGCGGCGATTTTGTTCGCCACCGCCTCCGGCAATATGCGTATCCGGCTCATTATTCCTTGATCGCGATTCCCAATTGATCGAGCTGTTCTTTGTCGACGCTGGACGGCGAATCGGCCATCAAATCCTGCGCGGCGGTGGTTTTCGCAAAGGCGATAACTTCGCGAATCGATTTTTCGCCAGCAAGCAGCATGACTACACGGTCGATACCGAGAGCAATGCCGCCGTGCGGCGGCGTGCCGTAGGTCAGTGCGTCGAGGAAGAAGCCGAAACGGCGGCGAAGCTGCTCCTCAGTCAAACCCAGGGCTTTGAACAAGCGCTCTTGAATGTCCTGGCGGTGGATTCGGATGCTGCCGGAGCCAAGCTCATAGCCGTTCAAGACGAGGTCGTAGCCTTTCGAGCGCACTTCCCAGGGCGCCGATTCAAGTTTCTCGAGATCCTCGTCGACAATTCCTGTGAACGGGTGCTGCGCGCTCACCCAGGTTTTGTCCGCTTCGCTCCACTCGAAGAGCGGGAAACCGGTGAGCCACAGGAATTTCCATTGCGATTTGTCGATCGCCCCGAGCGCTTCGCCAAGCTGCAAACGCAATTGCCCGGCTATCAACGCGGCGGCTTCCGTGCCCTTGATTTGTTCCTTGGCCGAAACGGCAACGACGAGGTCGCCCGTTTTCGCGCCGCACTGCTCGGCAAGTTTTTTCACGTTTTCCGTGCCAATCAATTTCTCGACCGTTGATGTCATTCCCTCCGGCACCACTTTCACAAAATACGCGCCGCGCGCGTGGAGCGACCTGGCCTTCTCAGTCAACTCGTCGAGCTGCTTGCGAGAATACCCCGCTGCGCCGGGCGCCGCAAAAGCGAAAACACTGCCTTCGATCTGCAGCTTTTCCTTGGCCTCGGCTGGAAAACGATCCGTTACTTCATGCAATTCCATGCCAAAGCGCATGTCCGGTTTGTCGCTGCCATACTTTCGAATGACATCCTTGTATTGCATGTGCGGGAACGGCGATTGCGCTGTAATACTTGCAACGGCGCAGGCGCGCACCATCACTTGCTCGATCACGTGAAAAATGTCCTCCTGTCGCGGAAATGACATTTCCAAATCGAGCTGCGTGAATTCAAGCTGGCGGTCGGCGCGCAAATCTTCGTCGCGGAAGCATTTCACGATTTGGAAGTACTTGTCCAGACCCGCGATCATCAAAATCTGCTTGAAAATCTGCGGCGACTGCGGCAGCGCGTAAAACTGTCCGTGATGAATGCGGCTGGGAACCAGAAAATCGCGGGCGCCTTCCGGTGTCGAGCGCGTGAGCATGGGCGTTTCCACTTCGAGGAAGCCCATTTCGTCCATGGTCTTGCGAATTTCGAGGATGATCCTATGACGCAGCGCCAGATTGCGATGCGGCTTCGGGCGGCGTAGGTCAAGATAGCGGAAACGCAGCCGCGTCTCTTCCGCCGCGTTGATTTCGTTTTCGATGGGAAACGGCGGGGTCTTGGCATTGTTCAGAATATGCAGCTTCGACGCGACTATCTCGACTTCCCCGCTGGCCAATTCCGGATTGGCTTTCTGCCGCTTGAGGACCTTGCCATCTACGGCGACCACGAACTCGCTGCGCGCCTGCTCGGCTTTCGCGTGCGCCGCCGGCTGCGTCTCCTTGTTGAAGACCACCTGCACGATGCCGGTGCGGTCACGAATATCGAGGAACAGCAAATTGCCCAGGTCGCGCCGCCGCGCCACCCAGCCCATGACGAGCGCATCGCGACCGTCGTCAGAGGCGCGCAATTCGCCGCAGTAGTGTGTGCGTTTCAAGTTGCCTAGAAAATCCAGCACGTCTCTTCACCCTGTAGCTCGGGCCTTCAGGCCCGAGGAAGTTGATTTTGCCACGGTGCAAACTTTTCAGCGAAAGACCTCACCTCTAAGGGGGTGAGCTACAAGTGCTTCCTCAGATGTTCCAGCAGATCCGGTTCAGTGTATTTTGCCTGCGAGCCATCAGCCAGAGTCTTCAACGTCCACAAGCCTTCGGATACTTCATTATCGCCGAGAATCAGCGCGTACTTCGCGCCGAGTTTATCCGCTTGGCCGAGCGCCTTGCCGAATTTTTGTTCCACCGGCGGCAGCTCCACGCTGAATCCCGCCTTGCGCAGATCCTTCGCTGCGCGGATGGCAGTAGCATGCGCTCGTTCGCCCATCCAGGCGATGTACACATCGCGGCCCTGCTGGCCAGGCGCTTTCCCGCCTTCTTGCAGCGACAAAATCAAGCGGTCTTCGCCGATGGCAAACCCGATGCCCTTCGTTGGTGGCCCGCCCAGCAACTCTACCAGTCCGTCGTAGCGCCCGCCTCCGCACACGGCATTTTGCGAGCCCAGCCCCTGCGCCGTGATTTCAAACGTCGTCCGCATGTAGTAGTCGAGGCCCCGCACCAGCCGCCAATTCTCGCGGTAAAGCACTCCGCGCATTTCGAGCTGGTGCTTTACGGCCGCGTAGTGCGCCGCGCAGTCTTGGCAGAGGTGATCCGCGATGTGCGGCAGGGTGGCGATAATGCCCTGCTCGCTTTCGAGTTTGGAATCGAGCACGCGCAGCGGATTCGTTTCGATGCGACGCTGGCTGTCCGGTCCGAGTTTGTCCTTCACTTTCTGGAGCTCCGCCCGCAACAGTTCCACGTATTGCGGCCGGCAATTTCTGTCTCCAATGGAATTGATGTCAAGCTGAAGGCCCTGCAATTCCAGCCGGTCGAAAAACGTCATGACCATTTCAATCACTTCAGCGTCAATGGCAGGTGCGTCGCTGCCGCCCAACACCTCCGCGCCAATCTGATAAAACTGCCGGTAGCGCCCCTTCTGCGGCCGTTCCCGCCGGAACATCGGCCCGAAGTAGTACAGCTTCACGGGCTGCGGAAGTTGCTGCATACTGTGCTCGATGTAGGCACGGCAAACGGAAGCGGTGGCCTCGGGACGCAGCGTGAGGTAGTCTCCCAGCTCCGCGATTCTCACAGCAAGATAAATTTGCCTCCCACAATCTCGCGCGAGCTGCTTGCTCTGGTCGTTCGTCAAAGAGGTCCCGGATAGCGCGCTGAAGCTGTCCTTGATGCCCTGCAAGGCTGGCTTGTTGGAGGAGGACGTGTGGAGTTCGTCGTCGGCTATAGCTCGCTCATACTCGCGGACAAAGTTAGATACGTAGCTCTTGTATGCTGAGAATTCAGCGTCATCGCGGGTCGGATCTGGCCAATCAGTAATTGCGTCGGCTAGGGAAATCAACCGTGGCACGGCACTGTCTACAAACGAATACATTTCCTTGGAAACAACATCGGTATCCAGGCCAATCGAGCGCGCAAACAGTTCCGTAGGTTCAAATATCGGTAGCCGAATTTCGCCGAAGCCGAAAGTGGCAAAGACTTGGTGGGCGGTTTGCTCGACGCGATTCCAAAGACTGGTCTCCGGCGGCAGCAGATCGCGCGTGCCGCGGATTGCCTGAAACTTGCGCGGCTTCTCTTCTTTCTTGACAGCCCCTTCGCTCACTCGGTGGGTTCCTCGCGATAGATATTTTTGTAACCGACGTAGCGCTGCGCGTAAGCGTCAATCGATGCCTGATCGATCTCCGTCAGCATGCGCTTCACTTTTCCCGGGGATCCCATGACCAAGCTGCCCGCCGGAATTGCGGTGCGCTCCGTGATCAGCGTCCCCGCCGCGACGATGCTGCCCGCGCCAATGGTCACGCCATTCAAAATGACCGCGCCCATGCCGATCAAGCAGCGCGACTCGATGGTGCAACCGTGCAACGTCACGGAATGGCCGACGGTGACGTCATCGCCAAGCATGAGCGGCCACTCTCCGCGCATGACGTGGCAGATCGAGCCGTCCTGAATGTTGGTCCGCGCGCCGATGCGAATGTAGTGCACGTCGCCACGAACCACCGAACACGGCCAGACGCTCGAGTCCTCGCCAATCACCACGTCGCCGATAATGACAGCGGCCGGGTCGATATAGGCCGAAGCCGCAATTTGCGGCCGTTTTCCTCGATACGGTCGGATGTCCGGTTGCCGAGCCAATCGTATCCTTTTTCTGTATGCAAACGTTGCCCTGGCTAGGTAAGGGCAGCGCTATCTCATTGTAGTGGCGCAATACATTGCGCCACTACGGAGGAACTCGCATACAAGGAATCAAATCAAGATATCATCCGCATTGCCCGACTGACAAGGAAGCCCGGCGCGCAAGGCCAGCTGGACGCCGCGCCACAACTGCGCCATCATCGCTCTGTGGAAACTCGCTGCGCACAATGCGGAGCTGCGATGACCTGTAAACCGGAAGGCGGCTGCTGGTGCGCGGAATTGCCGAGGGTCCCAATGCCGACGAACGCCGAGGCATGCCTGTGCCGAAATTGCCTGCTCGCCAAGATCAAGGCGCTGAGGAATCCCGCGAAAACAAAGGAAGCCTGAAGTCTCAATCGATCTGAACCGCGGGGCCGCCGGAAGTCCCCGCCACTTCGTTCAGTCGCGCCACGACCGCGCGCGCGACATTGTAAAGACTCTTCGCACCCGGGCCTTCTTCGCCGAGCGCTGCTACCGGCTTGCCGGTATCTCCACCGATGCGGATGCGCGGATCGATTTCCACCTCGCCCAGCACCGGTACGCCATAAGCGATCGCCGTTTTCGAACCCTCGCCGTGTCCAAAAATGTCCACGGCCTTGCCGCAATGCGGGCAAGCAAACGTGCTCATGTTTTCGACCACTCCGAGGACTTCCACGTTCACCTGGCGGAACATTTCAATCGCCTTGCGCACATCCGCGAGCGCCACGGTCGATGGCGTGGTCACCAAGACAGCGCCAGTCACAGCAACTGTCTGGATGAGTGTCAACTGCACATCGCCAGTGCCTGGCGGAAGATCGATGATCAAATAATCCAACTCGCCCCATTCCACGCTGCGCAGGAATTGCGTAATTACGCTGTGCAGCATCGGACCGCGCCAGATCATCGGCTTGTCGCCCGGATTCAGCAGCCCCATCGAAATCATCTTCAGCCCTTGCGACCGCACGGGAATGATGTGCTTGTCGGCCGTGGCCTCCGGCTGCTGCGTCGCGCCCAGCATAATCGGCACGTTCGGCCCGTATACGTCAGCATCGAGCAAGCCCACTTTGTGCCCGAGCTTCGCCAGAGCCAGCGCGAGATTCACGGCGACGGTGGTCTTGCCGACACCACCTTTACCGCTGGCAACGGCAACAAGATTTTTCACACCGGGAATCGGCTGGCGTTCCGGTTGCTGCATGGGTGCTGGTGGCATTGCGTTTTCCTCGATGTGAGTGCCGGCGTAAAGCCGCCGCTACAACTTCTGCTCTAGACATTCGCGCCGTGGCACTTTTTGTATTTTTTGCCCGACCCGCAAGGGCAAGGGTCGTTACGACCCACTTTCGCCCCAACCCTCACAGGCTTCGGCGGTTCCGCTTGCGCAGGCCCCGTCTGATACTGCAAATCTTTCTGCTGACGCTGCTGCCGCCGTTCGATTTCGCGCGCCACCGCCGGCAAATGCTGCGGCTCGTTGGCCCGCGCTGCAGCAGCGCTTGCAGCCACCGCATCGGCCCGCGGACGCGTTGGCTGCGTTGGCGAAGAAGGTTGAGGTGCACGCCCTGAAGGCGGCTGCTCGCCCTGCTGCACCTGAATGTGAAAGAGGTACCGGATCGTTTCGTTGTCAATTCGCGCCATCATGTCTTCAAACAGCGTGAAAGCCTCTTTTTTAAACTCGACGATGGGATCTTTCTGCGCATAACCTCGCAGGCCGATGCCCTCTTTCAAGTGGTCAAGCGAGAGCAAATGGTCTTTCCACTGCGAATCCACTACGTCGAGAATGATGCGGCGCTCCAGCCAGCGCATCAAGTCCGCGCCAAACTGCTTTTCTTTTTCCTCGTAGCGCTTCTTGACGGCTTCAGCCGCAGCGTCGGCAAGCTGATCATGACTGAGTGCTCCTGGATCGGCGCCTGTCGCCTTCATGTCAATGCCGAATTGCGCGTTGCTCTCCGCCAGGAACTGCGTGGTGTTCCATTGATCGGGATGCTGTTCGCGCGGGCAAAACGTTTCGGCGAGCTCGCGCACCACATCTTCCGCGATACCCAGAACATAGTCGCGTTGGTCCTTGCCTTCCAGCGCGGAGCGGCGAATCGCGTAAATCGTCTCGCGCTGCTTGTTCATCACGTCGTCGTATTCGAGCAAGTGTTTGCGCGCGTCGAAGTTTTGCGCTTCCACGGTTTTTTGCGCGTTCTCGATACGATTGGAAATCATTCTCGATTCAATCGGCACCCCTTCGGTCATCCCCAGGCGGAACATCAGCGCCTTCACTCGCTCGCCCCCGAAGATGCGCATTAAGTCATCCTCGAGCGAAAGGAAAAATCGCGAAGACCCCGGGTCGCCCTGGCGTCCCGCGCGTCCGCGCAATTGGTTGTCGATGCGCCGCGCCTCGTGACGTTCCGTTCCAAGGATGTGCAGTCCTCCAAGCGCGACGACTTCGTCGTGTTCCGCTTTGCACTGCCCAGTGAACTGCTCGATGACCGGCTTCCACTGATCGGCAGGCACCTGGAAGATTTTCCCTTCGTGCTGGAAAAGCGCCATCGGGATCGTGGGCGGTGCGTCCTTGCCATCCCCAGAATCCGCCGGAATCACCGCCGGAGCCGCCGCATAAGGCATAGCCAGCTTGTTTTTCAAGAAATGGTCGCGAGTCATCTGCTCGGGATTGCCGCCGAGCAAAATGTCCGTGCCGCGGCCAGCCATGTTGGTCGCCACGGTGACCGCGCCTTTGCGCCCGGCCTGCGCGACGACGCGCGATTCGCGCTCGTGCTGCTTGGCATTCAGCACCTGGTGCGGAATGCCAGACTTCTTCAGCAACTCCGCGATAGTTTCGGATTTTTCGATGGAGATCGTCCCCACCAGCACTGGCTGCCCGCGTTCATGATATTGCCGGATGCCGTTCGCCAGCGAGTTGTCTTCCTGCAGGATGCCGTTGACGACGGCTTCGAACTTTTCTTTTTCCGTGCGGTAGACAACGTCAGGGGACTCAATCCTAATCAAATGGCGGTTGGTCGGAATGACCGTGACGTCCAGGTTGTAAATCTTGCCGAACTCCGCCGCTTCCGTTTCCGCCGTACCGGTCATGCCCGACAGCTTCTTGTACATGCGGAAGTAATTCTGGAATGTAATCGTCGCTAGGGTCTGATTCTCGCGCTCGATCTTCACGCCTTCCTTGGCTTCCACGGCCTGGTGCAAACCGTCGGACCAGCGGCGCCCCGGCATCTGGCGGCCCGTGAATTCATCGACGATGATAACTTCGCCGTCTTTAACGACATAATCCACATCATTTTTGTAGAGGGTATGAGCACGCAGCGCCTGATAGACGTGGTGCATGATATCGATGTTCGCCGGGTCAGACATGTTCGTCAGCGAAAGCAGCCGTTCGCACTTGGCAAACCCTTCTTCTGTCAGCGTCGCCGTCCGATGCTTTTCGTCCAGCGTGTAATCAATGTCCTGGATCAGCTTGGGAATAATTTTGTCAATCTTGGCGTACTTGTCGGTGGACTCCTCCGACGGGCCGGAAATAATCAACGGCGTGCGCGCTTCGTCGATCAGGATGGAGTCCACTTCGTCGACGATGGCGAATTGATGCCCGCGTTGCACACACTGCGCCAGGTCGTACTTCATGTTGTCGCGCAGGTAGTCGAAGCCGAATTCGTTGTTGGTACCGTAAGTGATGTCCGCGCCATACGCCGCGCGCCGCTGCTCGTCGTCGAGATCGTGCACAATCACGCCCACGCTCAATCCCAGCGCCTTGTAAAGCGGGCTCATCCATTCGGCGTCGCGCCGCGCTAGGTAATCGTTCACCGTGACCACGTGAACGCCGCGCCCCGCCAGCGCATTCAGAACCGCGGGAAGTGTAGCCACGAGCGTTTTTCCTTCGCCCGTCTTCATCTCAGAGATTTTGCCTTCGTGCAGGACGATGCCGCCGATGAGCTGCACATCGAAGTGCCGCATGTTCAGGAAGCGCCAGCCCGCTTCGCGGACCAGAGCGAATGCCGGCACAATCGCCGGCTCCAGCGCTCTCTGTAACTGCTCTTTGTATGCGGGTTCAGCGGGATCAGCGTCCTTCAACTGCTCCTGCACCTGCGCTCGAAGCTCTGCGAACCGCGTCTTAAGGCCTTCCTCATGGAGCGCCTGCGTTTCGGCTTCGCGCGCGTTAACGGCCGAGATGACGGGCATCAATTTCTTGATATCGCGCTCGTGCTTGGTGCCGATAAATCGAGCGACGATTTTGTCGATAAACTTGGCTAGATCCATGAAGGGTGTGGCCGTCTCCTGACGGTTCTCCGCGTGTTCGCTTGCACTGGGCAGCACAATGCCGCTGCTGCAAACATCTTATTCTAACTGGTTGAGTGCGCCAGCGCCAAGAAACCCGGCGTGGTTAGTTTCCGATTGCCAGGCACTGGAGCCGGTGATCAGGCCAATCCCCGCGAATTGAAGCGCAACCGTGCGGATCAAGAATCCTTTCAACTTTGAGTACTCCGCTCCAGAAAAGGGCTTGCCAACGAGTCAGTGCCGGGCATGTCCATGAGGTCTTAAGGTTGGGGCCAAGGGCCAGCCAGCCAAGAGGGCCAGCTTTCAGAACATGATTCGCCATCGGCGCAGGAGAATTGGGGGCTACTGGGACGCGGCAACGCCGGCTGGCACGGGCATCACGTCGTTGTCGGCAGGGCCTGGAGTGTTAGAACTGTTGGTGAGATTTCCAGCCAGCATGCGCCGGTACTTGCTGCGCTCGTCCAGGTCCATGTCCACGATCTCGAAGGCCATATCCTGTGCGCGAGAGTCCCGCATCAGCGCGGTAGCCTGCAAATTTCTCATCCCCACCTGCAATTTCAATTGCACCTGCGTTCCGGGTATAAGGTGTCGGCTGAGGGTTGCCACGCCTCCGGTCAGGCTCGCGGTCTTGATCTCCATGGAGCAACTCTCTTTTAGATTCGTGCATACCGCCCGGACGGTCTTTTTCAGCCGCACCCGCTTATGCCGGCGCTGCCTCACAAATTTCGATGTAGCCGGAATCTCCAGTGGTGCAAGCGTGAAGTCTTCTGCGTCAATTCCGCTGATGGGCAGATAATTGCCAACCCATTCCGGGTCGAGTTTCTCCAGCGCCTGCAGAGCAGCAATGCGCAGTTCTTGCGGCTCGACCCATCGAAATACTTTCTTCGCCTCCACAAGGCGCTGTAAGGTGCTGGTCGATTCAGGAGCCTGAATTCTTCCCAAGGCCTCAATGGCTTTGACACGTAAATAGGGCCCGCCGCCGGGAGGCAAGTCACCGTCAGCGATGGTCAGCAATCTGCCGAGCGCTTCGCGGTCCGCGGTTACCCCGATCTCGTCAATCACCAGTGGCGTGACCAGCGGGTCCACGTGATCCAGCAACTCGAGAAGGATGTGGCATCGCCTCACTGCCCCGCTCGCGGAAATCTGCCGCACGATGCGATCTTGCGAGGACCGCGGAAAATCTTTCATCCGGCCCGGCAGATAGACCATCACCGATTCCGGATCGAGCCTGCTCAGCAGTCCGGCCATCTCAACCGCTTCGGCGATCGGCCCGCCCCGCATCGTACTCCGTAGATACTGCACGGCCTCTTCGCCCAGGTCCCCTGCTAGATTCGCCACATGTTCGGAATCATCGCGCAGGCTGCAACGATTGAAGCGGGCCGAGAGCTGCTCCATGGTCGTTTGCGGCAGCAACCTCAGAACATCGGTTAACCCCGCAGCCACCTGACGCGCCTTCAGCGCTTCCTCGACAAATTCCGGCACGCGCTCTTCGATTCCCATTTTTCCGCGCAGCGTTTGCGCGATTCCCGGCCTTTGTGATTCGACCCCGGCTATGAGATCAAGCGCCTGTTCCATCGCCGGAAAACACCGGCTGGTAGCCGCTTCCTGGCTCAGCCGCACGAAGGCGGCGCTCACCAGGCCCTGCAATTCCGAGTCCTGCTCCACGCTGAGCCGTAGCCCCAGATGTCTCAGCGCTTCGCCGAGCAATTTCGGATCCGCCTTGGCATACAGTTCGGCCATTTCGGAAAGTCCAACCGCGGTTTTCTTCCGCGCATCGGCATCTTCGCTGTCCGCGCAGGCCGCATAATTCTGAAGAATGCTGATGGCTTCCGCGATGTTGCCGTGCTCGATCAAGTCGCCGACGTACGACTGCACGTTGCGCGGTGGGATGCACCAGGCCTCTCCCGATAACAGCACGGCTCGCTTGCCACTCTCCGGCACCGCCGCCCAAAACTGTTTGTCAAGAATTTCGCGATGCGACTCCGCCAGGATGCCCGCTTCGGTCATCTTGTCTTCGTGAGCGCCGAGAATTTTTCTCAGGTTCTCGATTTCCTGGTTCATGCGGTCGAGCATCTGGCGAACCGCGTTCACCTTCACTTCGCCGCGTTCGAAGCGTTCCAGCGCGAAACGAATCGCCAGGTGTTCGGCCAGTTTCACGAGCACGGACTCGTCCGGCTTGGCGTCCGGCGCTTGCGCCGCCAAAGCCGCGAGCGCTTGTCTCAAAGTGTCTTGCGCGCGACCCGGTAACTGCGTCACCTGCTGTTGAAAAGCCCCCGCCGCGGCCATACCACCTTGCCCCGCGCTGACATTCCCAAAGCTCGTCAGCGCCCCGAGAATCCCTAGAAGCTCTTCTTCTGACGGCTCGCCTCGCCCACCTGGGGTTCCCCCACTCAGGCCGGCGACCACACCCGAAACAAGAGCCGCTCCACCATTGTTGCCAGTTCCTCCTGTCCACAGGCCGACTGCTTGTGCACCGCCGCCCGCTCCGCCGCCACCAGGACCAGCGCCTGGTCCCCAACCTCCCGAATTTCCGCCACTTGGTTCGCCCGGTCCTGGTCCGAAACCACCAGAACCGCCGCCACCCGGTCCGCCCGGTCCTGGCCCGAAACCACCAGAACTGCCGCCACCCGGTCCGCCCGGTCCTGGTTCTAAACCACCTAGACCTCCGCCGCCAGGGCCTCCGATTCCACGTCCACCACCTGCTTCTGATCCGTTCGTTCCGGTTCCAGTCGCTCCATCACCCTTGGCACCCTGGGCTGCAGCAATCAACTCGAGCAATTTGTGCGGGTCGTTCAGCAAATCGGTGAACTTGTCCTGATCCTTGCCGAGGGATGCGACCGCCAGTTGCGCGGCCATGCTCGCTTCCTTCAGCCGTGAATCCGTGGCCACGAAGCAAATTTCGTTGATACGGATTCCCTGGGAGCCGGTGAGAGCGGCTTTCAACTGCAGCGCCAGCTCGGCTGGTTTGGCTTTGCCGGTGGGAAAAGCGCGCGCGAACCGTCCCATCTCTTCTTCAGTGATGGAAGCGAAGAACTGTATGCTAGCCAGGCCCGCAGCAGAGAGCAACTGCGCAAATTGCTTTTCAGCCGGCGATCCTTCCAGAGGCACGCCATCCAGCAAGAGTTGCGAATTCGTCGCTCCGAGCAACAGCCCCGTATCTGTCCCTAGGGGAATAGCAGTGCGCAGCTCTTGCCAGGCAATCTCGAGCTGTTCGATCGTACGGGTATGCTCGTACCCGTACAGCCGGGCAAACCTCAAGAGAATATTCAGGCTTCTTACGAAGGCGCGTCCCGCTGCTGATTTTGGGTCTGCTTTCATCCTGCTCCGCGTGTCTCCCGTCTAGGACTTCCCCACTAGTACCGTAGGGCCAGGCACAGTCTGCTGCAATGGTACAGCAGTCCCATGTGTCCCTCCGGTCAAGCACCAACAGGACGGGCACTGCCCCTGACCAAACGGACGGGTGCACCTTGAAGGAGGACAGGTGGGAAGGGAGTGTCCCCCGTCGTGAAGAATTCCTAGTCTCGCGTTCTAGTTCTTCGCGATCGCCACGCGCCCGCGGCGGCGCGTGCGGTTGGTGACCTGCGCAATCATCGGCAGTCCGCCCAGCTCCAGCAAAAGCTTCCGCAGCCGGTAGCGTTCATCTAGATCTATGTCCACGAATTCGAAAGCCATCGCTTGAGGCCGCGCTCCGCGAACTATCGCTTGCGCCTTGATGTGGCGTACGCCTTGCGAAAATTTCAGCATCAACAACGAGCCCGGGGCTAGATGGCGTTCCCCGGAACCAATTCCGCCTCCCAAGTTCATTTCTGGAATGGACAGCCGGAAATTTTCCCGCAGATTCGTTGTCACCGCCATCAAGTTGCGCGAGAGTTTCAGTCGCGCGTAGCGCCGTTGCCGGATTACGGAAGCATTGGCTTCCGGGTCGGAAGGTTCCAGCGTCAGTTCTTTCTTGTCGAGTCCACTAGCGGCAACCTTTTCCATACCCACGGCTCGATCGACGCGCAGCAGCGCCTGTGCCGCGGCGATTCTCAATTCGTTTGGATACACCCAGCGCCAAACTTGCCTGGTGTCCAGAATGTGCTGGAGCAGCGCGCTGCATGCCGAAGCACGCAATCGGCCGAGCGCCTCCACCGCTTTCACCCTCGTGAAGCCGGGCGTGTCGTCCGTCTGCACTAGCTCGACCAGTTTCGGAATACATCTGGATTGCCCGCTCATACCCATTTCATCGATGGCCAGCGGGCGAATCAGCACATCCAGGGAATCATACAAGGCGACCAGCAGCCGCGCCCGCTCTTCCGGTGGTGCTGCGGAAAGCTGCCGGACCGCGCGGTCATGCGCCGAGCGCGGCCACTGCGAGAGCCGCGCCGGCAGAATCTTCTCCACGTTTTCCGGGGAAAGCTGGCTCAGCAGTCCGATTGCTTCTGCCGACTCGGCTGGCGGAGCCGTCTGCAAGGTCTCCAACAACCGCTGCGTGGCGTCGTCTCCCAGGTGGCGGACAATCGTGGTAAGCAGTTCGCAATCTTCGCGGAATCCGCAATGTCCAAATCGATTCGTGACATAGTGGATGGTGGCCTTGGGCATCAGGCTCAGGATATCCATCATCCCGTCCGCAATCTGCCCGCTACGCATGGCTTCTTCGATGAATTCCGGCAATCGTTCCTCGGCGCCGATGCGCGGCCGCAGGCTCTGCGTCGACCCCGGCCTCATCGCCTCAACGCTCTCCAGCGACGAGAGTGCCTGCTGCATCGCTGGGTAGCAGCGCTTGGAGGCCGCTTCCTGGCTCAACCGTACAAACGCGGCGCTCACCAGCGTCTGCAATTCTGGCTCACGCTCGACGGCCAGCTGGTTGCCCAGGCGGCGAATCGCGTCCATCAACGCGCTGCCGTCTCCGCTCCCGTACAATTCTCCCAAATCCGAAAGCCCGATCGCCGTCGTTCGCCGCGCTTCCGGCGCTTCCAGACCGACGCACGAAGCGTACTTCATCAAAACTTCGTTGACGGTCTTCAGTTCCCCGCGCCGCAGCATGTCTTCCAGAAAAATGCGCACATTTCGCGGCGGCACGCACCACGCTTCGTCCGAGGTCAGCACTTCTTTCTTGTTCTCTTCCGGTACCTGCTCCCAGAATTCCTGGTCCAGCAACTCCGTGTACGACTGCACGGAAAGTCCTGCCTGCGACATCATCTCTTCCTGCGTCGACAGGATCTTGCGCAGTGCTTCGAGCTCCGTGTTCATGCGGTCGAGCAGTTGTTTCACCGCATTCACGCGCAGCTCGCCTTTTTCGTAACTGTCCAACGCGAACCGGATCGCCACGTGCTCGGCCAATTTCAGCAGCATCGGCTTGTCGGGCTTGGCGTCGGGAGCCTGCGCCGCAAGTCCTGCCAGCGCCTGCTGCAGCGTGTACTGCGCACGCACCGGCATCGCGCTCAAACGCGATTGGAACGTCGGCACGTCCATTCGGTGTTCAGAGTCTTTCCGCGATTTACCCAGTTGCGCGAACAATCCCAGCATCGAACGGACGTCTTCTTCCTCCACGCTGAATCCGCCACTGCCCGTCCCCGTTGCGGTTCCACCAGGCAAGCCAGTAACTCCCGCGGGTGCCGTTCCGCTGCGCAACAGCGCTGAAGCCGTCAGCCATTTTCCCGGCGGAGCGCTCTCGCCACCTGGAGTCGCAACGCCACCACCGCCCGCGCCACCGCCACCCGCTCCTCCGGCAGCACCACCGCCGCCAACGCCAATCCCGCTACCACTGCCCGTTCCGCCACCACCAATGCCGCCGCCGGCCCCGCCTCCGGCGCCACTTCCACTTCCGGGGCCACCCGTACCCGCCCCTTTGCCTCCACTGCCGCTTGAACTACCAGAATCCCACAAGCTGAAGCTACTGTCGCCGCCGCTCCCTGGAGCGCCAGAGCCACCGGTTCCGCTTCCGCCAGCACCTCCGCCGCTCCCCAGTCCGAATCCCGGGCCTGGACCGCCCGAGCCGTGGCCCGGTCCGCCCATCCCGCCGCCACCACCTCCGCTGGCGCGCATGCTCTCCGCCGCCAGAATCATTTGCAGCATCTTGTTCGGGTCTTCGAAGAAATCTTTGAATTTGTCGCCCGCCGCTCCGAGCACCTTCTGCGTAAGTTGCGCCGCCACCTTGATGCCCGCCACGGAAGAATCTTCCGCGACGTACCGGATTTCATTCACCTTGATGCTCGTCTCTCCCGCCAGCGCGGTTTTCAATTGTTCGGCGAGAGAAGAAGGCTTGGCGTTTCCGCTGGGGAAGGCGCGCACAAATCGCGCAAATTGCGGCTGCGTGGTCGTTGGAGAAAAATGAATGCTCGCGATTCCTGAGGAAGTCAATAGCTGCGCGAAGCTGCGTTCGCCCGCCGCCGATCCCAGTGGCACGCCGTCCAGCAAAATCTGCGTTCCCGAAGCGCCCAGCAGCACACCACCGCCGCTGCTGTCATCCAGCGCGTTACGCAGTTCTTTCCACGTCGTTTCAAACTGCTGCGACGTCTTCGCGTGCCCAAACTCGTATAGGCGCGCGAATTTCAGCAGAATGTTCAGGCTGCGGACAAACGACCGCGCCCCGCCTCGTTGTTCCTGAATCATACCTTTCGGGGCAAGCCCTGCCCCCCTCACGCTCTCCTTACAGTAGTGTCACCTACGCTCCGAGACAAGCCTCCCAGCGCCCCCTGTACCCATCTCAATAACAGATTCCCACCCTTTTGGAAACATTGTTGCCGACCGTCAACTTCCCTCCGTGTGCTTCGCTCATGGTTCCAAGCCCTTGTTGCATTTCGGCAGTCCCAGTGGCCAAAGGCGGTCACCAGCGAGTCCAGTGTAGCCTGAGATTTCTTTCGCGGGTCCGTGCGCCTGACCCGAGTTCTAGGAATCGAGCCTATTATGATCCGACATTTACGATAAATAGAAATCTGGAAAACTTGTATCACCGCGAACGCGGAGAATTGTTAACCACTGGGCCGAGCCGTTCGATTGGTGGACTTCCATGACTTGTACATTGCTCTGACCCGCCGGCGATACGCCCCTGAGCACGCTCATCGCCCAATGGGTGGCATTGGTCATCAAAGGGTTGCTCTACTGGCTCTCGGATATATTGGAAGAAAATCTTTTGACCGCTGGCTTGCCACTATCTACTGACACCATTCACCGGCCGTAATAACCGTTCACCCCTCATTCTCGACCTACTCCTAAACCTTCAACTGTCAACTTCTCGCGTTTTGAGTATAGAATCGGAAAGAAGCCACATGACGGACCAGCCCCCATCGGATCGCTTCAAGTCGGAGATGCCGCAAATCCCCGGCGTTTCCGGTTCCCGCTCGCGACCGGCCGGCAATCCGGCTGTCAAACTCGTTATCGGACTTCTCGCCGTGCTCCTCGTCGTCTTCCTGGGAGCGCGCTGGGCCTTTCGTCCCAAGCACGTGCAATCGCAAGCAGCCGAGCAGCAACCGCAAATCGAAGTCCCTGCGCCCGCGCCCGATCCGAGCACGCTGCTCCCTCACGCGACCGACGCCGAACCCGGCATCGCTGACGCGACGGAAATGGCCAAGCCGTGGTCCTCCAAGGAATTTTTTATTCGCAACCGCCTTACCGGCGAAAACATCCCGGGACTCCTTATTCGTTTGCCGACTGGCTCTCCCTCCCAGGCCAGCGGCTATTGGGCCTTCGAGCAAAACTCCCCCTATGGCAATTGCAAGCTCGAATACATCGCCGAGCTGGCTAAACTAAAAAAGGATTACGGCTTCCGCGACCCGAAACATCCCATGGTCGGCAACCCCTGCAGCCGCACGGTGTTCGACCCGCTCAAGAGTTCCAATCTTCCCGGCAGCGGCGCTTGGGCGCGCGGATCGATTGTTCAGGGCTCCGACCTGCGGCCCCCGCTTGGCATCGAAATCAAAGTGGATGGCAAGAAAATTCTCGCCGTGCGAACAGAGTAGTCCGCAAGTTGCAGGCCGCTTCCCCGCTACGCATACCTGAATCTAAATCAGCTAAACCATCCAGAAGTATCGAATTTTAGAAAACCTGTCTGCCAAAATGGCTCGTAAGTCATAGAAATAATTACATCTTAATCCGTCCGCTCATTGGCGAACAACCTGCATTCTCCCTCACCGACACGGGTGCGGATTTTTCGCAACTGGAGACTTTTTCGAGGAACTTCGGAAGCATCAGCGTGTTGGGACACCGCTTTTGATGATTTCAAATTGAGGGGGCGCAAATGAATCGTGAGAGAGCAAGAGGTACAGGTCTGTGGGGATACCGGCACCGTCGATTGACAAGCGCTTTTCTTTTCGTGTTGATTGCGGTGTTGGTCTTAGTGCTTCCACTTCCGAGCGCGGCGCAGCGCACCACTGGAACGCTCCGTGGACAAGTTTTGGATCCAGCCGGCGCGGTAGTGGCGAACGCTCAAGTGACAACAACGAACATTCAAACCGGCGTTTCCACAAAATCTGTAACGACGACCGCGGGAACGTATGACTTCCCCAGCCTTCTGCCGGGGAGATATGCGGTCACAGTAGAAGCTCAAGGATTCAAGAAGTATGTCAAGAGCGACGTGCCGGTGCTGGCCGATCAGGACAATGTGGCGGACGCCAAGCTTGATCTCGGCGTCGCTACGGAAACGATCGAAGTGAGCGCCGGAGCGGTAGCGGTGGAATCGACTTCCTCCTCGCTCAACAATGACTATGATTCAAAGGACGTACTAGCCCTGCCGAACGCAAGCGGCACGTTGAACGGCAGTCCCATAAACCTGGCGGTTTTGGCTCCTAACGTAATTGCTCAACCGGGCGGTGTCACGGGCATTGGCGGCTCGGTGGGAGGGACACGCCCGCGGGACAACAACTTTGTGGTCGACGGTGTGGACGACAACAATTTAAACGTCACTGGCCCCAACTCCACGGTGATCCCGGATGCGGTGGGAGAATTTGTGTTAGTGACCAATCAGTTCAACGCCGAGTATGGGCATTCCGCCGGCGGGCAGTTCATCCTGGTAACCAAGACGGGCACGAATAATTGGCACGGCTCGGGCGAGGAGTACGCGCAGAATAGGAATTTTAATTCGCTGGATAACCTCACCAAGAGGGCCATTCTGAGCGGATCGACACCGGGCCAACCGGACTATGATAACAACCGCTTCGGCGGAACCCTTGGTGGTCCTATTATCAAGGACAAGTTTTTCGCCTTCGGGGCCTACGAATACACGACCCTGCATGGGTCGGGCTCCTCGACCTCGCTCCTGGCTCCTACCGCAAGCGGTTTGGCGACACTGCAGGGAATGGCAGCAGACTCGGTGGTGAAGAATGTGTTGGCCAACTTCCCGGTTGCGCCCAAGAATGATGCCGGCACGATTTCCGTCACTCCAACCGGGGCGACCACAGCCACAGCAGTTCCCATCGGAAATCTCACCATTATTAGCCCGGTGTTCCAGAGGGAGAACGACGTCCAATTCAACACCGACTATACGGTGGGACATCACCAGATTGGCACCCGGTTCCTGTTTAACCAGGAAAAGTTTATCTTCCCAGTGAATTCGACGCAGGCGGTATTCAATCAAAACCAGCTTGTGCGCAACCGCAAAATCGCTGTGAGCGATGCCTGGACGATCAGCAATCACGTGGTGAACGACTTGCGCTTGCAGTACTCGTATTTCGGCGAGATTTTTGCGAACCCTTGCACGGCATGTCCAAATGATGTGACTATCGCGGATCTCGGAAGCACCACGATCGGGCCTGCCGACAACCAATTCCAAAAGCAGAACAGCTACCAGGTAGTGGATAACGTTTCATGGTCGCACGGAAAACACACCTTCAAGTTTGGCGGCGAGTACACGCACTTCATTTATCCGCAGTCCTTCCTGTCTCGGAGCAATGGAGACTACTGGTACAACACCACACAAGGATTCATAAACGACCTAACTCCGGACAATGTGGGCAGGACTTTGCGTGGCGCCGGAAGCGGGAGCTTTTTGGGCACGCAGAGCCTTTTTGCGGGGTTCATCCAGGACGACTTTAGATTCACCCCTCGTCTGACCTTAAACCTGGGCGTTCGGTATGAATACTGGACAAATCCGGTCGGTGCAAAGTCCCAAGCCTTGAACGCCATCTCCAATGTGCCGGGTGTGATCACCTTCGGGGTGCCGAAAACCGACAAGAACAACATCGGCCCGAGGATTGGGCTGGCCTGGGATCCGCGAGGAGATGGAAGAACTGCCGTTCGCGCGGGGTTCGGAGTCGCCTATGACGTGAAGTTCCAGAACTTCGCGTCGATCACACTTCCGCCACAAGTGCAGAGCGAAATGAATGAAATCTCGGCATGCAGCGCCGTGTCTCCGGCGCCAATGTGGTGTACGAACGGAGGCAATGGGTTCCTCGCCAATGGGGGTCTGCCTTCCGTCTTGCTGCCGCCTACGACACAAGCGGCGGCACGGAAACTTACCACCAGCTATATCGATGACACCGTGATGCCCAAGATCCTGACCTGGACCTTGGGTGTACAGCATCAGGTGTACAAAAATGCGACCGTCGAGGTTCGCTATCTTGGCACGCGCGGACTCGAGTTGCCGGTGCAATTCCGCCGCAATTTCGAAAGCTACTTCGATGCGGGCGGCACGCCGCTGCCGATGTTCTTTAAGGCATCCTGC
>Ga0210399_10000383_pt1 | contig 35557 bp, 58 predicted proteins | sample IncBWC14MmetaG_FD_150865 | JGI IMG/M metagenome (GOLD analysis project Ga0210399, IMG submission 150865) | Forest soil microbial communities from Barre Woods Harvard Forest LTER site, Petersham, Massachusetts, United States - Inc-BW-C-14-M | ecosystem: Environmental > Terrestrial > Soil >... | reverse complement strand
CCAGGTTCGGGCGCTCGAGACGTCGCTCCGCGTTGGCACAGAGCTCGCTAGCGTGGGCCTTCGCGAAGGGGGGGGGGTTGATCAATTTGATCAACCGGGGGTGATCAATCTGATCAACCCCCCCCCCCTCTCCGACCCTCAAAATCGCAGCAATTCCGATGACCCCCAAACTCTCTCTCTTTCTGTTAACCATAGGTTAAAATTAACCACAGATCTGAGATCAGACGCGCGCGCGACCCCCGGCCCCCTTGCCGGCCCCGCCTCCGGTGGTGGTGGTGGTTCGGGATCGAACGAGAGCGAGAGCGAGAGGCAGAGCGAGACGGGCGCGATCTTCGAAGCGTGGTGGGAGCGCATCGGCGCGCCCCACCAGCTCTTGCGGGCTGGATCCACGGCCACGGACGTACGAGCGGCCATCGCGAGCTCGCTCGCGCGAGGGTTTTCCGCGCGCGATTTGCTCGACGTCGTCGAGGCCGCGAGCGACCGGCGCATCGGCGGCGCGTACAAGATCCACGATGAAACGCCCTGGGAATTTTGCCAGCGCAAGGAGGTTTTCGGCAAAGCCCTGTTCGGCGGCGGCTGCCTCGAAAAGCTGTTGGCCTCGGCGCGCCGCTGCCGCGAGGCCGACCAGAAACGCGCCGACGCTGCCGCGAGGATGGCCCACGAACGCCCCGCAGCGGCGTCCTGTGGGGTAGACCGCCCGATCGGAGAAACGGACGCGCACGGCCCCGCCTCGTGGCAGCAAAGGCCCACGGCGGAAACCCTCCGAGCCGAGCTCGACGCGGCGCTCCGGGCTCGGACCGGCATCCGCCGTCGCGCCTGAAACCCCCCCGACCCCCCCGAAGGCTAGCCCCTCGGCGGCCGCTTCCGAGCGCGCGCCACGCTCTTGGCGACGCGGCGCGCCACGGCGCGCACCTCCGGGCTTCGCGCGAGCCGATTTATCAGGCCGATCGCATCGTGGACCGTGCGAGCGTCTTCGAGCTGCTCGTCGCTGAGCTCCACCGAGACCGGCAAATGCACCGTGACGCGCGGCATGGGGGCTATCCTAGCGCAACGGGCCGGCTCGGGCGTAGGCTGGTGCTCGTGCTTTTCGCGGCCGACCGCTCAAGCGACATTTTGGCGGGCCGATCGTTCGGTCCGGTACGGTCGGCCGCGGATGTCTATCGGCTGCTCGGACCGCGCGCCGCGAAAGAGCGCGTCGAGAACGCGTGGATCGTGCTGCTCGACGTCCACGGCCACCTCAACGGGACGCGGCGGATCGCGCGCGGCTACTACGATTCGGTCGGCTTCGAGCTTTCGGAGGCGCTGCGTCCCGCGCAAAGCGCCGGCGTGCGCTACCTCGTGCTCGCGCACAACCACCCGAGCGGCAGCGCCGTGCCGAGCTCGGACGATGCCGAGTTGACCTTCCAAGTCGAGCAAGCCGCCTACCAGAGCGGCCTGTACTTGCTCGATCACGTCGTGCTTGGATTGAATGAATACTACAGCTTTCGAGAGCGAGGGCTGTTCGTCGTCGAAAAGAGCGGGCAAGTCGTCCGCATGGCCGCGTGAAGGAGGACACCCGCCGTGGAGGAAGACGCGAAATCGATTCTCGAAGTCCTCGGCGAGCTGCTCGCGCCGCTGGGCGAGCGGCGCAAGAAACGGATTGTCGGGTGGGTGGAGCGTGAGATTCAGCGGCGTCCGATCGTCCAGTACGTCGAAGAGTCCGACGACGTGATCTGGCGCATCGGCGACAAATCGCCGCTCAACGGAGACGAGACGATCTTCGCGATGTTCGTCGACGACGCGAACGTGATCAGCGCCTACAGCTTCCAAGAAATCGAAGTCGAAGGCCAGCCGGGCACCACCGCGCGCTATTTTTACCGGTCGCTCATCTTCAAGCCCGTGCACGTGCACGGGCCCATTCATCACAACGCGCTCGTCGGCGAGTTCGAACAGTTCATCGGCGACGAGGAGATCAAGCCCGATCCCGACGACCTCGAAGACGAGCCGCGCGCGAACGGCGGAGGAGTGAGCGCATGAAACTGACGATCGAACCGACCAGCAAGGTGGTCATGCTCAACGGCACGGTGGACTGCCGGGTTTGGGAAGGGGTCGACGACGAAGGCATCGCCGTCCACTGCTACATCCCGCGCGTGGCCATCCCGATCAACGCCCCTGAACCTGTCGCCAGGAGGTTTCGCGAGCGGCTGCTAGAAACCCGGCCGCCGAGCCCTGAAGTGCGCGCGATCCCGCTGCGCCTGATCCTCTGAGCGCGGCCATGGTGACCCTCACGCTCGCCTACAGCGCCATCGCGCGCAACCGGGCTCCCGCCGATCTCGAGGCTGCGCTCTTGGCGCTGCCGCTCGACACCGATCTCACGACCTTGAACGGCATGACGCTCGCGAGCGACACCGGCTCGATCGCCGGCAACGTCGTCACCCGCACGATCGTGTACACGACCGCGCCCCCCTCGCCCGCCATTCCGATCCCCGACGCGAACATCGGGGACATGGGGATCGGCTGGTACACGGTCGCTTTCAGCAAGGCGCTCGCCACGCCCATCGTCGCCGCCGTGCCGGTCGTGTCGTGAGGCAGCCGCGCGGGCCCCGTCCGCCGCGCGAGCCGCGCGAACCGCGCGCTACGCCGGAGCCCGTCCCGCCCCCCGGCTTTTCGATTCCCGTCGCCGGCGCCTTTCGGTTCGGAAGCGCGCCGGGCAGCGGACCGCGGCCCGCGTCGCGCGCCGCGGCGGCGCCTTCCGCGTTCGCTCCGCCCGCCGAGCCCGCGCCGGCGGCGAGCGATGAGGGGTACAGCCCTCCGGCCGGCCCCGCGATCGCCGCCGCGGCCGCCAACGAGTTCACGGCGCGCATCAAGAGCTCCGAGCCCTACCGCTACCGCACGCCGCGCCAGGCGCCGCCGCAGGGAGAGACGCAGCTGGTGCACGCGTGGCTTCACGCGCTCACGACGCTGAAGGTGCCGCCGCAGGCGTGCACCATTTGGGTCACGAGCTGCGAGCAGCCGACCTACACGCTCTACATCCCCGGAGAGGCCGTCGTCGGCGAGCATCCCGATCGGATGCTCTACGAGTACGTGGCCGCGAACCGTCGCCGCAAGGACGTCGCCGAGCGGTTCGTCGGGCGCATCAAAGCGCCGACGCTCGACGGAACGCCGTACGAGTGCGGCGGCGGCGAGCTCTATTTGCCTCCCGCAGTGCCGGCGGCCGCGCCCCCCGGGTGGTCGGCACCCGCGGCGCCGCCCGGCTGGTCGTCGCCCTACGGGCCGCCCGGCGCTTTGCCATGGGGCGCCGCGCCGCCCTGGGGCGGCGGATGGCCCGGCATGCCGTGGGGACCTGCGCCCATGGGGATGGGCATGCCGCCTTGGTGGGGGCCGAGCGGCGGGCCGCTGTCGGCGCTCCTGCAGGCCGCGCATCCGCAGCCCCCGCCGCCGGCGGTGCAGTCCGATCCGGCGGCGCTCGCCATGTGGAAAGGGATGCAGGACAACCAGAAAGCGATGTTCGAGGCCTTCGTGCAAATGGCGACGCGCCCGCCGCCGGCGGCCGCCGCCCCGGCGACCGCCGATCCGCTCGATCAACTCGTCAAGCTCGCCAGCGTGCTCGAGAAATTCCAAACGCCGCAAGGTCCCAACTCGCCGATCACCGTGACGAAGCTCGACGAGGAAACGTCACTCGTCACGGACAAAAACGGAGACATCCACCCGACGGCGACCGCGTTCGCGAACATGAAGGGCTTGCGCGGCATCGCCGCCGCGTTGCGACCGCCGCGTCCGGGCGGCGCGGCGTCCGGTCCGCAGCCGGCGCGGCGGCAGGGCCAATTGCCGGCGCCCAACGGCGCCGCGAAACCCAACGGCGGGGGCTCGTGAGTCTCTCGCGCGTGCATCCGTGCTTGCTCGCCCTGGGCGAGCTCGGCGACGACGAGGGTGGCACGCTCGGAGACCCCGCGAGCGATCTCGCGAACGCGGAGATCGCGAGCTCGCTGCAGAACGCGGGCCTGACGCAAAGCAACATTCAGTCGGCGATCCAAAGCTACGCCGGCATTCCGGTCGACGCCCAAAACGCCGTGCTGGGCCTGGTCTCCGGCCCGGTGCCGACGAGCTTCTCGGCCTTCGCGCCCCTCTTGGCCGCGGGGCTACTCGCCTCGGGCGTCGGCGCACCCGTCGCCGCAGCGGTCGCGGCGGCATTGCCGATCATCGACGCGATCGACGGCATCTTTCAGCCCAAGCCGCAGTCGTGCGATTGGATGGTGGGAAATACGTGCATACACGGATCGCGCCCCTACGGGCCGAGCGATCCGCAGTGGGTCACCTGGGATCAGTACGTCGCGGGCACGTCGCTCGATCCGAACGAGCCGGACCTTCAGACGCGCAGCCGCAACGGCGTGCTCGATGCCGCGTTTCCCTTCTACCGAACCACCATCGGCTGCGAGCTCGCGAGCATCGGAAATCAGCCGACCGCGCCGGTCAAACAGTTCTTTCGCGCCTATTATCTCGCCTGGCAGAAAAACAAGGAGTACGAGATCAACGGCTACCAGTCCGCCAACGACTACGCGCTCCTTAAGGCCGTGCGCGATGCGTGGAACGGAACGCACGCCGCGACCAGCGCGATCCCGATCGCCGGCATGACTCCCCCCACCCTTCAGGGGGGCCCATTTTGCCTCTACGACGCGACGACGCAGAGCAACCCCCCCGGGATTCGCTACGTGAACCTCTTGCTCGCGGGAGACATCGACGGGCAGCGCTACACGCCGATCGCGATCAACGTCGGCGCCGCCGCCGCGCCGACCGGTGGCGCCGCATCGAGCCCGTCGAGCAGCAGCTCGAGCTCGAGCGCCGGACCCGTCGTGGTCGGCGTCGCCGTCGCGGGCCTCGCAGGCCTCGGCGTGTGGGCGGGCGTCACCGGGCGGCTGGCCTCGTGGCTGCGGTTCTGATCTGGCCCTTGTCGCGAGCGGGCTCGGCGCGCACGATAGAGCCCTGCCCCCCCGCAAGTGGCGGCGAGCCCCTTCGCCGAGGATTCGTGCGCGCTTGCGGCGGGGGTGGAGTCATGACGCAACCCTCCCCTTCCCCTTCGCCCATGGTCGTGCGCCGTCCGCATCCGAGCGGGATGGCGGGCGTGCGCATCTCGGCGCAAGAGGTGGCCGATCGCATCGCGCGCGACATGCGCGACGAAGCGATCATGAAGTGGAGCCGTCGCACCATCGCCGAGGCGAACCTGCCGGGGCCGCGCGGTCGCCCCGACCCCGACGCGATCGTCGCGGCGCTCTTCGCGGCCATTAAAAAGATCGTCGCCTTCGTCAAAGACCCGCTCGGCACCGAGCTCATGGTCTCGGCGCGGCACCTCCTGTGCCTCGACGCCTACTGCGTTCGGGCGGGCGACTGCGACGACCAGTTGATCGTGCTGGGCGCATGCACGATGAGCGTGGGGATCCCGGTGCGACTGCGGATCCGGCGCTACGCGGGGCAGGATCAGGCGCACGTCACCATGCTGTACGACAGCAACCCGCGCTTGGGCGGTCCGTGGCGGTGCATCGATCCGAGCACCGACTCGGGCGCGTGCTCGAATGCCCCTTACGCGGAAGAATTTACGATCGACGTCAACCCGGGCGCAGGTGAGCTCATGTTTATTGGCGTGGGGGAGCCCCCGTGGGAGGACGATGGCCGCGGCGGCGATCTCGGACAAGGCGAGGAGACCTTGCCTGCCGACCAGGCCGACGCGTGGGCCGAGCAAGTCCAGATCGCGCAAGCGAGCCTGCAGGCGTCCGCCGCGAACCTTCGGGCGCTGTACGCCGCGTCCCAATCGGTCCGGAGCGATCTGGGCCTGCCCGCCTTCGACACGCTGCCCGCCGGCGAGAACGCCCCGCCGGGGGGCCTGTCGAATCTGAACTATTTCGGCGTGTCGGGGCTCTGGACGCAAGCCGCGGCGAACGACCAGGCCAAGCTCCTTTCCGCCGCGGACTTCGCCGCGTCCTGCCTCGGCGACGCGCTTGCTGGCGCCCGCACCCTCAATTGGGATCAAGGCGACGTCTTTGTCGGCAGCCTGCCGGGCGATCCCTACCGGATTCTCATGCAGACGCCTCCGGGCGGCGCCGGTCCTGTGCCGACGGTGCTTGACGCGCAAGGGCAGGTTCAAGGCACGCTCGGCTTCATTCAATTCATCGTCGGCGCCGCGGCGGCGGCCGTGATTTCGCTCGCCGCGGCGTACGCCGTCGGCAAGCTATGCGATTACCTCTCGCAGAAGCACCACGACGAGGCGCTCAACCAGATTTCCGACAACCAGACCAAGCTCGTCGCTAGCGGTCAGATGACGCCCGCCCAAGCTGCAGCGCAAACGCAGGCCATGACGTCGCTCGCGAGCGCGAGCAAGTTGCCGACGAGCAGCCCTCTCGCGAGCTCGATCTCTTGGGGCGGGCTCGCCGTCGCCGGCGTGGTCGGCGGCGCGCTTGGGTTCGCACTCGATCGGATGCTGCGATGGTTCGCGGGCAGGCCCGCGCGCGCCGCCTAGCGCGGACGAACGAGCGACTCGAAGCCTTTGTTTCGCAGCGCCGTCTCGATGCGATCGATCGTCGTCGACTGGAGCGTGCTCGCGCCGTCCAGGTAGCGCACGACGCACCCGGGATCGCATCCGGCGGCGACGGCGATCCGGCGACGATCTTGGGCCGAGACGTTTTGCGAGGGACGCGGGTGGCTCGTCTGCGACATGGCTTTGGGTCCTAGGGCGTGGGGGCACGACCCGGGCAACGGAGGCCCTCGGTCGCGCACGGTCCGGTAACCAGCCCGATCATTCTGCCACGGAGCCGATGCCCGGGCGATGGCGGGGCGACGACGCGGCATCGATCGCGGCTTTCGCGCGCTTGTGAGCCTCTCGGGCGCCCCGGCACGATGACCCTTGCCCCCCCGGTGCCCCGCTCCCGTGCCCCCTACCTCGACCTCATCGAAGCCGACCGCGCCGGCGAGGCGCGCGAGCGCGGCCCGCGCCGACAAGCGGCGCCGCTCGCGGTTAAGAAGGGGACTGCGCACCGGCGGCAGCTCGAGCGCGATCTCGGTCGCCACTACGAGCAATGCAAGAAAGACAACCGCGGCCGCTTTCACGGCCAGCGTCTCAAAGGGTATTGCGCGGCGACCGCGTGGACGATCGTCGAAGGCCGCCGCACCGCCCCGAACCGCAAAGGCGTGACCATGCGAAGACGAAACAGCAAGGGCCGGTTCATCAAGGGCGGCGAGCGTCGACGCCCGAAGAGCGGTTCGCCGCGTCGCCGTCGAGCGCGAGCGCGCGAGCACAACGTGCGCGGCTACACGATGAAGCGCGCCGGGCGAAGAATCCGCGTCCGGCGCCATCGCTCCGCCGAGATGTACGCGCCGCGGCGACGGCGCGCGCGAGCGCACGCGCCCCGTCGGCGTCGCAGCCGTCCGCGCACGCAAACCAACATCATCGTGGCCCGCGCGCACCGGCGCCGCCGCTACTACGCCAAGGCGCCGCCCATGGCGACCGCGGGAGGACTGGTCATCGCCGGAATCGGCGCGACCGTCGGCTACCTCGTGACCGATCTCGGCGACCGCTACATCGCCGGATACAACCCGACGACGAGCCCGGCGCCGACGCTGCCGAGCGGCGTGACGAGCATCGCGCAGTTTAACGACGTCGTCGTGTCCGCAAAACCGAGCCTCGCCCGCATCGGGTGGGGTCTGGGGATGATGATCGTGGGCTTCGGCGGGGGCGCGATGGCGCCCTGGGCGGGCCTCAAGATGTTTCTCTACGGCTGGGGCTTGGGCGCGACGGCGCACCTGGGCGGGCAGCTGCTGAACGCGTACGTCGTGGAGCCGATGTTCCAAACCAACGGCGTCGCCAGCGCGAACGGCTCGCGCATGTTCCAGCACGAGATCCATTCGAACAACACGCTCACTCCCCCTGCCGGCGCCGCCGCCGGCACGTTGACGGGGCTGGGCCAGACTCCGGGTGCTCGCATGACGGCCGGCGGCACGCCGATCGCCGCGCTCGGCCCCGGCGGCGCGCGCGGATCGCTCGGCGCGCAGCCCCACGCGCGCATCCCCTCGGCGCTCGCTTCCCGGCGCGGAGGACTCGGGCAAGTGGCTCCGCTGAATTTCTCGCAGCAGGCCTACGATCAGATCGCCGCGACGCAGAATTCGGGCAGCGGCTTTATCCCCGGCGTGCAAGAGGGCCAGCCGCCTCCGGGCTCGAGCCCCCCCTCGAGCACGTCGCCGCCGCCCTCGACGTCGCCTCCTTCGACGACGCAACCGCCCGGCACCGCTCCTCCCTCGAGAACTCAGCCTCCGGGCTGCGGTCCGTGCGAGTTGCCGAGTCCGTGCGCGTGCTCGGGCACCGCCCAATGCGTTTGTGGCAACTGCCCGGGCCCGAACATCTCCGGCATGGGTCAGCCGCCCGACGACCGGCGCGATCCGTACCGGCATCCGCTCTTTCGCGCCATGAACCAGCCGCGCTCATCGCTCTTCCGGCGCGCCGCCTGAGCGACACCCCCTCGATTTCCCTCCTGCTTCCCCTCGCAACGATTCGGAGACCTTCCGCCCATGACCCTCGCAACCGCAACCGTGACCGGCGGTGAATACGCGTTCCGCGACGCCCGAAAAGAGCTGGGGCTCGGACAGCCGCCCGAAAGCTACGGGGGGCCGGAGACCGCGATGGGCTTTTTGGCCGACGTGTGCGCGCCCTCCGCGCGCATCACGATCGTCGAGGTGACGCGCGGCCGCGTCGATCTTGGCGTCGCCGATAGCGCGATCCCGACGACGTTTGGCAACCGCTTCGATCTGTGGGGACAGCGCGACGGCAACCCGCCGCCGGGTTTCACCACGCTGACGAACACCCTGGCGAATCCCGGGCTCGTCGCCTCCGACATGCTCCTGCGCGGCTGGTCGATCCGCGTGCTCGTCGAGCCCGAAGCGCGAACCATCCCGATGAATTTCCTTCAGCCAGGCAGTGCCGTCACCATCCCCGGCAGCCCCGACGACTTCACGGCGAACGACGTGGCCAACTCGCTCGGGCTCGCCGCCGGGCAGAGCATGATCCAAGGGGATCTCTTGTGGGGCCTGCCGACCTGGCGCGCCGCCTACGCGTTCATGAACGCCTACGAGGGCGTGTGGCTCCGCAACCATCAGGACGCGCTCATGCGCGATCCGCTCACGCAAATGGCGACGATTCAACCGTTCGCCGAGGCCGAGGCCGCCGGGCTGGCGTTCACCACCGCGCAAGATCGCATCCTCTTGACCAACCAGCGCCTCGTCGCGCTCGGCTTCACGCAACAAGTGATGCCGATCTGGTTCAAGCGCCTGGGTGCGCTCTCGACCGGCGGCGACGTGGCGCCGTTCTTCGGCGATTTCATCGTGAGCCGCGAGGACGACACCTCGCCCACCGTCTTCGGAGGCATCGGGGTGCCGCAGGGCGGGATGCAGCGCGATCCCTATCTCTTCTCGTGTCCGATCTACTGGCCGGCGGGACACCCCATGTCCTTCGTGTTCCAGGCGAACGACAGCGCGGCGCTTGCGGAAATGCAGCGCTGGCTGTCGGTCACCGGCGGCACCAACGGCACCCCGGGCCGCGATCTGAACCTGCCTTGGACCGACGTGCCGACGATCGGCACGCTGCCGCTCTCGCCGACAACGAGCTCGGGCACGAACATGATCGAGCAGAGCCTCGACGTGCCGACGCCGGTCAACATCCCCCAGCAGGCGCAGACGTTCCGCGCGCTCGTCAAGGGCGGATCGATGGTCTTCGAAGTGGGTCTCATCGGCATGCGGATCCCGCAGTCATGGAAACGCGTGATCGCGCAGGGCTGCGGCTGCCGCGCCATCGCCGCACCCATGGGGTACGGCACGCTGCCGATGGCCAGCTACTGAGCGGGGGACCACCACTCACCCGAGTGCCCCGCCCATGTTCAACCCCGTCCTTCCCCTGCCGCCGCTGGAAGTCATCGCGAAGTACTTCCCTCAGTTCGCGTTGGCGCTCTGGGACGGCGTGGAGCTCCGGCCCAACCTTCGGACGCTCGAAGCGAATTTTTCGACGACGACGATTAACACGCAGCTCGACGCGAGCTTCGACGAGCAGATCTCTTCGTTCTCGCTCTTCGGCGGCGCCGCGGAAGTGATCGATCCGACGGGCAACCTCAACGGCAACCCGCTCAAGAGCATGAGCGATCGCGCGCAAGCGCGCGTCTCCGGCATCGTCGTCAACTTCACGGTCCGCGGCCGCGGCGACGACTACAGCCCCGTACCGACGGACACGCCGCTCGAGCTCGTCCCCGCCGTGCTCAACCCGACTGTGGGCCTCTGGGCCTGGGACAACCCCGACAACGTTCGGGCGCGCTTCACGATCAACGGATTCGTCCCCGCCGCGCCGTTCACTGTGTGGCTCGTCTTCGGCTTCTACCAGCTGGCCTCGCGCGGCTGCGATTTCCTGCGGCTCGATCGCCAGTGCGCGCGCGACAAGCTCATCAAGTGCGGCGTGATTTGCCCGTGCCCGCCGGCCGGCGCGCTCGTCGTCGCCGGCGCGGGTTGACGAGGCCGCCCCGTGGCGGGCCGGCGCGATCGCAACGTGACCGAAGCGGTGAGCTTCGGCTTCGACGAGTTTCTGCAGACGTTCGGGAGCGACCCGACCCTCTCGCCGACGAGCGTGGGCCTGCGCGTGCCGGCGCTGCCAGGTGTCTGGTACGTCTTTCTGGGCGCGCGCGCGGATCTCACGGACGGCGACGCGGTCGTCGGCTACCGGCAGCTCGTCACCATCGCCGAGCCTCGCGGCACCAACCTCGAGATCCCGACGCAAGCGCCGCTCGTGCCCTTCGAGCGGCACGTCGAGGCGCCCCAGTGGCATCCGCCCGACGGCTTCGTGTCCTGGCACCTGACGACGCAGCCCATGCCCCAGGCGGGCAAACGGCGCGCGGGGCCGTTCGATCAGGAGTCGTTCGCGTTCGAGGACTCGACGACGCCGGCGCTCCTCTACGAGACCGCGCACTTCCCGGCCCTGCCGCCGGCGCCGGGCTACCTCGGCCTGGACGGCTACAGCGCGCCGATGATGCGCGGCACGTCCGTCCTGACGCTGCGCGACGTGCGCGCGCCCTGGCACGAGCCGGCGCCCTTCCGGCTCACGATCGATCGACCGACGGCGGTTCGCTTCTACATCGCGGTCTTTCAGACCAACCCCGCGACGCGCACCACCATCACGCTCGCCCCTTCCGGTTTCGCCGATGAGGGACTCGAAGCGGCGGACAATTTCGCTCAGCTCATGCCCCTGTACCAGTATTGGCGCGTGGGGGTGGGCCTGCTCATCGAACGCGCGCGCCGCAGAAGGAAACCCTGCCCATGAACCTCCAGCCCTACGCCGGAACCCCCGATCGCCCCGTGCCGCCGGTCCCCTCCCACTGGCAGGACGTGCCCAACCGCGACGCCTTCGCCCGATCGCGCGCGAATGCGCTGCTCGCCGCGGGCATGCCCGCCTACCACTACGGCGACGAGCGCGGGCCCGGCGGGATCTACCGCTTCTACAGCTACGAGACGCCGTTCGGCATGAGCGTCTCGGCGCTGCGGCGACCGCTGGAGGCGGAGCCCAGCGTGTACGCAGAGGGCACGCTCGGGCAGACGAACCCCAACTTTGTCGCCCCGCCCGCGAGCTCCTCACCCAACGGCGCGACCGGGGCCACCGGCGACGCCGCGGCCGCGCTCCTGAACTTCTTCGACACGAATGGCGTTCCCAGCGAGCACGTGCAATCCGCCCCGGTCGGAGCCTTCCAGACGGCCTACAACGCCGATCCGATCTCGCAGGTGCCCGACGGGCAGCTCAACGTCGATCAGGAGTACGGCCCCAACACCTTCGCGGCGCTGTCGGCCGTCGTGGGCGACATCGCCCCGCCGGTCAATCCCAACGCCGGGCCCCCTCCCGCGGGGCAGACGACGCCGCAGCCGATGCCGGCGACCGATGCGACGTGCTCGCAATGGGCGGCCGACGCGACGACCCCGCAGGCGGTGGCGATCGCCACGTCGATCGCCTTTCACAACACGCCCGTCGCGTGGAGCGACCAGGGACAATACAACACGACGATCAACGGCACGGACTACCTCTACCTCATGCACTGGGAAAACGGTCTCAAGGCCGTGGTGGCCTGGAAGTGCACCGCAGGATCCGGAGCGGGGCCCGCGGCCGCGTCGACGGCGTCGAGCTCGTCGGCGGGGCCGATCATCGCGGGCGTTCTCGTCGTGGGGGCGCTCGTCGCCACAGGGTTTGCGGCGCGCAAGCCGCTCGGGGCCCTCTACCGCCGGCACGCGTGATGGTGCTGACGCTCGAAGCGATCCGCACGCTCGCGGCCAGTGTCGGCTTTCCCGATCCCGACCTTGCCGCGGCCGTCGCCATGGCGGAAAGCCACGGCGATCCCTGCGCGAACGGCGATCCGAAAAACCCGAGCGATTGCGGGCAGAGCTACACGAGCACGAGCTTCGGCTTGTGGCAGATCCACGTGCCCGCGCACCGCCAGTACGATCCGCAGCTGCTCAAGACGCCGACCTACAACGCGCAAGCCGCCTTCGCGGTCAGCCTGCGCGGGACGGACTGGAGCCCGTGGACGCAGTTTACCAACGGGAAATATCGGCAATTTTACTCGCCCGCCGCGCCTGCGACCGCGGCCACGGCACCCGGCTTCGCGGGCCTCTTCTTCGGCGCGGTGGTCGCGACCGTCACCGGAATCGCGCTCGGCGAAGCCTGGGACCATTGGAAAGCGCCTCGGAGAATATCCGGATGACACCGGGGCTCAAATGGGGGCTTGCGCTCGGAGGCCTCGGCGTCGGCGCGTTGGTCGCGATCGCCGCGAGCTCGAAGAGCTCCGCCGCGGCTCCCGCGACGCCGGCGGCGCCGGTGCCGCCTGCCGGATCGACCGTGTGGATCCGTACGACGTCGATTCCGGTCGGCCGCGTGGGTCGGATCAGTTTGCCCGCCGCGGCGATGGCCCTGATCGCCCAGACCAATCCGGGCGTCGTCAGCGCCGATCTGGCGGGCCTCCAAAAGGTGCTTTCGCTCGTCACGAGCGGCATCGCGCACGTGTGGGCGCCTTCGAGCCAAGGCGGCGAGGCCCTGCCTGCGGACTGGCCTGCCGACGACGTCGCCGCGGCGACGGAGTACCACGCGCAATTTCAGGTCGTGGCCGGCTCGCCCTTCGTGCTCCCGACCGATCCGAGCGGTTCGCCGGCTACGGCGACCCTGCCGATCCCCGGCCTCATCGGGTGGATCCCGAAGGGGACGGGCGCGTGATCATCACCGGCCGCCGCATCGACGAACCCCCAAGAGGAGTCAAGCCCATGTCCCGAGCTCTCAAGCCCCCGCCCTTTCGTCGACGCGCCCTCACCGCGCGCCGCCTGACGCCCACCCCGCAGCCGCCGTCGTGGCCGAGCTACCAGGGCACGAGCTCCTACGTGGGCAGCGCCTCGAGCGGCCGCGTGCACGTCTTCGTGGATCCGTCGCTCGGCGCCGAGGGCCTCCAGAATGCCAGCGATCTCGTGCTCGACTCCGACCGCATCGTCGCGTTCAACGACGGCGTCTTCGCCACGTCGGCGGGGGAAGTGTTCGTGATCGTCTTCGCCCTGGGCGGCGCCACCGACGGGACGGGCGGGGCCGATCACATGGGCTGCGACTACGTGAGCGGCAACGCGATCGAAGTGTGCGCCTCGTTCGGCAGGTCGGCGCGCGTCGGTGCTCTTTTCGAGGCCGAGCTGTCGGAGTGCAACATGGGCGGCAACCTGTGCGGCGTCTCGACGGGCGAAGGCCTCTCGCGCTGGTGCGCGACGCTCTCGAGCGGCAACGCGCTCTCGGACTTCGCGACCGCCCCGACCTGGTGGGCCGACGGCGCTCCCAATTGGGTCGACTCGACCGATTCGACCGACCAGAGCGCCGACTCGACCGGCTGCACGATGGCGTTCCTGTCATGGCTCTTCAGCCTGGGGATCTCTCTTCCGACGATCGCGCAAGCCATCGTTCTCGCCGGCGAGGGCGCTGCGCTCTGCCAGGTCTACGGGACGCTCACGGGCGACGCGCCGTCCAATGCGTGGAGCAAATTCTCTGCAGCGCTCGCCGCCCTGCCGTTCGGCGTGACGAGCGACGATCCCTTCGGCGCGAGTTCGCCGCCTGCCCCGGGCCCGGTGCCTCCGGCGCCGCCGCCCGTGCCGGCGCCGGCGACCGTGACGGTGGACGACGCGATCGCATGGGCTGCCGCAGGCCTTCGCGAGAACTGGCCGGCGATCGCCGCCGGGGCGAAAGCGCTTGCGCCGGTGGGCTTCGGCGGTTAGTTGGGCCACCAAAGCACGAGGGCACGCCCCTCGTAGTCGATCTTCGTGACCTCGACGTCCACCTTGACGCCCGCGAGCAAGAGGCCCTCGACGGGCTCGAGCTGCAACGCGGCCCAGCCGCACCCGGGCTCGGCGAGGTTGTCTGCAGCGTCGACGACGCGGCCGGCCCCTTTGATGTAGCGATCCGGCAAGAGCGCGAAGAGCTGGCGACCCGTCAGCGGCTGGGGCACGCCGACGTACAGCGCGGCGCCGCGCTGCGCGGCTTGCAGCGTCACGGCCATCGCGTCGACGTGCCCGCCGCAGTCGCTGCCGGCCGCGGGCAGCTCGAGATCGATGCCGACGTGCACGCTGGTCGGCATCTCCAGCGCGGCGGCGCGCTCGTTCGCCCACACGCCGCGGGCGCGGCCGGTCAGGATCGACAGCGGCTCGTGCACCAGGGCCGCCGTGTAGGGCAGGATCCCGAAGCCGTAGTGAAAGATCCGATCGCGCGTCGCGGCCGTCAGCGTGTCCAGGTACGCCCCGCAGAAGCGCATGCCGCGCGCGGTCGCCGCTTGCAGCATCCCTTCGGTCGGCGGCGCGAGCACGTCGAAGCCCAGGAGAAACGGCGCCGCGGCCCGAGCAACGCCGACGGTCATGGCGACGCCTTCGGCGGGATGGTCTCGTCGGGCCCGGGCAGCGCCGCGGGGCCGCCCGAATCGCGGAGCATCGCGACCTCGCGCTCTTTGCGGGCGAGCCGCTCGCGCGTCGAGAAATAGCTTTGGCCCAAGATCATCGCGACGGCGACGCCCATCGCCGTCGTCACGAGGTTTCCGGGGTCCAGGTGCGAGCGAGCGAAGCCCCACTGCGCGATCAGGCACACGATGATCAAGACGACCCCGAGCACGGGAGAGATCGGAGTCATCGCGCGAACCATTCGACCGCTTCACCGAAGCAGGCGCCGACGATGAGCACGACCAGGAGCGCGACCGCGAAGAGGACCCCGAACATGCGCGCTCGCTTTCCGCCCGTCACATGTACGCCACGACGTACAGGTTCGCGAAGAGGTTGTAATCGAGCGCGCCTGAGGTATCGACGGCGAAGCCTAGGGCCGGGCCCGAGTGCGAGTTCAAGTAGGCGGCTAGCGTCTTGAGCGCCGCGACCAGCCCGGGGCTCGCGGGATTGCCATCCGCCGCGACGTTACCCGCGCCGGCCGGCGAGAGCCGACCCGACGAAAGCACGTTGACGCTTTCCTCTACGGCGCCCACCAGGGCCGCCCGAGTCACCGGCGCCCCCTTTGCGAGCGGCAAGGGACTCGCGCCGATCGTGGGGCCGTACGTCAAGACGAGCGCCTCGGCGAGCAGCGAGGCAAGCGTCAACGTGTCGAGCACGCCGGGGCTCGTGCGATGCTGCAAGCCCTTTTGCGCCGCCTGGTAGGCCGCGACGGCGTTGCGCGTCGGGGCGTCGAGTTGCTGGTTGATCGTGACGCCTCCGAAGGCGGGATTGTGCGCACTCAGCGTCTGAAGCGCGACTTGCGCCATGCCAATCTCGGCGAAGTCCGTCACGGGCGACGCCGGCGTCGCGATCGGCGTCCCGTCGGGCAAGGTCAGCGGCAGCGACGCGAAGGGCAGGATCACCGCGAGGCCGATCCGGTCGAGCGTGCCGTTGGTCGGCAAGATGGCCTTGCCCGCGGTCGCGTTGAACTGCGTCGCGGCCGCCGTCCACGCCGCTTGCCATGCAGCGTCGCTCGCGCCGCTCGCTTGCGCGGCGCCGTAATCGATGTTCGGGAAGAACCCCCGTCCGATCGCAGCGGCGAGCTGGGTTTGCGCGAGCGTGAGCGTCGGCGCGTCCGTGATCGTCGCGTCGGTGCCGACCTTGCTCGGATCGCCCGTGTGCACGAGCGCCGACGTCACCGCGGCGCCGAAGGTGAGGTAATCGAGCTGCCCGCTGCGCTGCGCGGGCAAGAGCGTCTGGTTCTGGTAGGCCACCAGGGCGGCGACGGTCGCGGGATCGCTCGGGTTGCCGTTGACGATCACGGGCCCGCCGGGGCTCGTGAGCGCACCCGCGGTGATGAGCGCCGCAAGCGCCGACTGCGCCATGCTCACGAGGGCCGGATCGCTCACGGGTGAGCTGGGCGCGAGCGGGCCCGCGGGCGCCGGCGACGGGGGAGTCAGCGGCCCGGGCGAGCCCGTCGGCGGCGGCGCCGGCGCCGAGATGGGGCTCGGGCCCAAGTCGAGCACCGCGACGGAGATCCCGCCCATGCTCGCGGCGTTGAGATCGGCTTGGAAGGTCTGCGGGCTTTCCGCGTAGGTCGATCCGGGCGGCGGCGCGATCGCGTCGACGACGTACACGACTTGCCGATCGTTGGGCGCCGACGCGTGCACGAAGGCGTACGCGTTGGGGGCGACCGTGTTGAGGCCCACTTGCAAGTTGGGCACGATGCTCGCGAGCAACGCGGCCGCCGTCGTCGGGCCGCCAAAGGTCAACGTCACTTCGTAGCGATGGCCGCTCGTGATGCGGATGGGCGCCGCGGGGTTCGCGGGCGTCGGACTCGGCGCCGCCGGCGAGCTCGCCGCGCTCTGCCCCGCGACGACCAGGCCGCCGACGAGGACCGCCGCAGCCCCCGCCGCATAGACCCAAGGGGAGACGGACATCGCAGACCAGAGCGTATCGCGGGCTGCGTGGCGGGCGCGCCGGCGCCCTCCCACGCCTTCCGCGGCGCGGCAACGCTCCGGCGATGCCCCGACGCCGATCGCCGCGCGGCGAGCGTCAAGCGCGGCGGCGCGGCCGCGTATTCTCGGGATCCATGCGCCAGCGCTCGCCGACTCAGGGCCACCGCGATCCGGTCGTACGGCTCGCGCTCAACCGGCCTCAGAGCGTCTCGAGCCCCGGCCTCATCGCCCTGTCGGCGATCCTCCGAAACAACGTCCAGCGCATCGGAGCGCTCTCGGCATCCGCGCCGACGGTGTTCTTTGATTCGGCGCCGTTCACCTTGCAGCCCGACGTGCCGACCGGCTCGCCGACGGTGCTTGTGACCGGGAGCGCGACCACGCTCGACGTCGAGCTGACGCAAGTCACCTATCAACTCTGGCGCGACCGGGGGACTCCCAACGCGGTTCTGCTCACGCAGCAAGCGATCGAGCCGAGCGGCGGCGAGGGCACGGGCCTGAGCGACACCACGCTCCAATTTCTCGACACCGTCGACACGCTCGACGCGACGACCGGGGTGCCGCATCCGCTGACGTCGCTCTCCACGCACACGTGGTCGATCGTCGCCGTCGCGGCCGCGGGCAACCTCACGGGCGAGGAGCCGGCGCTGCTCATCCTCGAGCAGCAGATCGGCGGCAGCTCGACGACTGTGCCGACACCCCCCGCGGCGCCGGTCAACCTGGGGACGGCCGGGCAGTTCGCGAGCTTCGGCAGCGCCGGGATCAGCAACGTGCCGACGAGCTCGATCACCGGCGATCTGGGGACGCCGTCGACGGCGAGCTCGATCACCGGCTTCGGTCTGGTGCTCGACGGGTCGGGGCAGTTCTCGACGAGCCCCCAGGTGACGGGGCGCGTCTACGCGCACGACTACGCCGCGCCCACGCCGGCGAAGGTGACGCAGGCGAATACCGACATGCTCGCCGCGTACACGGATGCGAGCACACGCGCTCCCGGTTCGACGGATCTCTTCGCCGGGCACCTGGGAGGCCAGACGCTGACGCCGGGCGTCTACAAGTGGACCACCAATGTGGAGGTGGGCAGCGCGCCCGCCGGAAACCTCACGCTCAACGGCCCGGGCGTCTACATCCTGCAAGTCGCCGGCACGTTCGATCTCGCGGCCGCTGCGCAAATCGTCCTGACGAACGGCGCGCTCGCGCAAGACGTGTTCTTTGCCGTCGCGGGCGCGGTGACGCTGCACGCGGGATCGTTCTTCCGCGGCGAGCTGCTCGGCGCGACGTCGATCGCGACGCAGGCGGGTATGAACGTCGTCGGACGCCTCCTCGCACAAACCGGCGTGACGCTCATCTCTTCGACGATCGTGGAGACCTGAGCACATGCGCAATCGAGCCCTGTCGCGCGGCCAGTACGATCCGCTCGTGCGCTCCGCGCTCGCACGCGGGAGCTCGGGCGGCGCCATTCCGCCGGCGCTTGCGGCGATCGCGTTTAACGATCTGTTCGGACTGGGGCAAGACGGCGCGGTGGTGGTCGCGGCTCCGGCCGCGGGCTTCGTGGGGGGCGACTACACGAATTTCACCCTTAACGCGGGAGTCACCCTCACCGGCGCCGCCGAGCGGCCCATTCTCATTCGCGCGACGGGAACGATCACGATCAACGGGACGATCGACGCTTCGGGCCTCATCTCGACGCTGGCGTCTTTCAACCAGCCGACGGTCGGACAGATGCTCTTCTCTCCGGGCGGCTCGGGCGGAGGGGGCGGCGGCAACGCCGGCGCGGCAGGCCAGCCGGGGCAGCAACCGCAGGTCGCCCAGCAGACCTCGCTCGTCGCGCTCGTGACCTTTCAGGCGCTGCACCCGGTGGGCTTCACGCTGGGCCTCTTGGGCGGGTTCGCGGCGGCGGGCATCGCGGGCGCCGTGGCCAGCCCCGGCGGCAATGCGGGCGCCGCGACCGGTCCGACGCTCGGCGCGGCGTTGCAATCCTTCATCGACTTGCAGCGCATCCGCACCGGCGTCGTGATCGAGCAATACGTCGGCGGCACGCCCGGGGGCATCGGTACGGACGGCGGGAGCGGCGGCAACGGTGCCAACGGCATCGTGGGAGGCAACGGGGGCACGTCGGCCATCGGAGGCAATGGGGGCGCATCGATCTACCTCGTGGCTCCCACGATCGTCTTCGGCCCGGGGGCGACGCTCCGCAGCAACGGCGCGGCCGGCGGCGCGGGCGGCAACGGCGCGAACGGCAACCCGGGCGGCGGAGCCAACTCCGGCAGCGGCGGCGGCGGCGGCGGCGGCGGCGGGCAGGGCGGCTCGGGAGGCGTGATCGCAGTCTTGTGGGGGGCGACCATTACCGGAGGGTTCGCGGGCAGCGTGACGGGCGGCGCAGGCGGTGCGGCGGGTACGGCAGGCGCCGGCGGGGCCGCCGGCGGAGGGCCGCAGCCCGGGGGGAACGGCTCCGCGGGCACTGCGGGAATTGCCGGATCGTCGGGGTTCATCTTCGGCCACCAGATCGGGCGGCACTGATGCCCGGGCGTCTGAAGCGCACGATCTTCGGCCAGTACGATCCGCTGGTGAAGGCCGCTCGCCTTCGGGCCGTGACGGGCGGCGGCGGCGGCCCGGTGGTCGCCGTCACGGCCACGGCGCCGCTCGCGAGCTCGGGCGGCATCGCGCCCAACATCACGATCGCACCGGCGACGGACATCGCGGCCGGATCGATGTCCGCGGCCGACAAGGCCAAGCTCGACGCGCTCGCGCCGGGCGACGTCACGTCCGTCACCGCCAGTTTCCCGCTCACGAGCTCGGGCGGCGCGACCCCGAACCTCGCCCCGGCCAATAACCAGAGCCTCGTCGGCACGTTCGCCACGGGTGCCCTTCTGACCGCTTCGCCGATCCCCTCGACCGGCGCCGGCAAGGCGCTCGTCGCGACGTACGGCGCGGAGTTCACGCTGCAGCCGGCCGCGAGCAACCCGCTCGCGCCCGACGTCGTGCTCGCGTCGAGCAACGTCGCGTTTGTTTGGGTGCGCTCGCAGACGGTCATGGCGGCTCAGGCCGCCGCGCAGCTCACGTGGTTTGTGGATCGGGTGGGCGGCAGCAACGAGGCCACCGGCCTCACGGGCGGCACCGCGCTCAAGACCAAGAGCGAGATCGTCCGCCGCTGGGGGACGCGGGCGCCGCTGATCAACGGGATCGCGGTCACCATCACGTATCTCTCTCCGGACGTCGACGGCATGGACACGGGCAATTTCCAGCCGATTTTTCAGAACGGCGGCAGCCTCAACCACTTTGCCGCCTTCGGCGCGGCCGCGTTCACCGGCACGCTCCTGGCCGTCACGCCCAAGAGCGTGGCAGGCAACACCGCGCTGGAGTCCACCTTTACGACGACGACCGGGGCGATGGCGGCGAACCTGATCCTCGTCAACGCGACGCGCGGGAACTCGCGCGCGATCGCGGTCCGCAACATTGCGGGTGGCAATTGGCTCCTGACGCAACCGCTCGCTCCGTACGTCGTGAATACGAACCCCGTCCCCACCGAAGTCGACACCTGGGCGAACGGCGACGCGATCAGCGGTTTCGTGCCTCTCGCAGTGGATCTCGCGTTCATTGGAGGCGTCTGCGAGGAGCTTAACCAGACGACGTTCCAGCCGGCGCACGTCGTCCAGCAAATCACGATCTTCGATCCGTCGACGCTCCTACCGAGCGGATCCACGTTGCAAGTGGACACAGGGGCCGCGCCTTCTTTTATCGATTGCGTCGTGCAACGCAATGCAAGCCTCGGCGGTCGCGGCGTGGCGCCGGTCGCTCCCATCGAGTTTCAGGGCGTTGCCTGGACGGCGGGCGTCGACGGCACCAGCGGCTGCAACAATGTCCGATTTTCGGGCGGCTACTTCGGGACGGGCGGCAGCACGGTCACCCAAATCCGCGGCGCGCAGTTCGCGTTCGACGTCATCCTCCGCACGGCCAACGCGCTCGGGTTCTTTCTCGATGTGCAGCTGACGGGATCGGTCTTTCTGGACACGGGCGCCATTTTTAACGGGCGCACCGTCACCCAGCTCCAGGTATCCGGCAAATTCTATGGCTCAGGTACGCTCAATCAGCAGCAAGGGACATGCACGTACACAGGCACCGCCGTCGCAGCCTTTAACGGTGTGACGCTCAAGCTCAACGGCAATACGGTCGGCTACTCCAACCTCACGACGGCGGGCCTTGTCGCTGTGCACGGCGGCATCGCGCTGACGGCCGCGGCTCTGGACGCCGCAGCGGGCGCAGCCGGCTTCGGCGGGTACGCCTACGGGGGGGGCGCGACGTTCTCAGGCAACGGCGCGCAACCGTAATCCCTTCGAGGTCTGATGCTCGCTCGCGCACGGTCTCTGGCCGGTCAAATCGATCCGGTCGTCCGACTCGCGCTCGCGCGCGCGAGCTTGCCGGGCGCGCTCTCGCAGCGGCAGTTGCAGGCGCAGCAGCAGCCGGCTTGGGTGATTAACGCGATCACGGGCAGCGATGGCGCCGCGGGCGTTTCGAGCGGCACGGCGCTGCAGACGATCGGGGAGCTCTTCCGGCGTTGGGGAACGCTCACGCCCATCTTGCGTCAGTCCACGACGATCACGTTCGAAACGGACATGCCCGCGAGCGATCCGTGGCTCGCCGTGCCGTTTCTCATCGGAGCGGGGGGACTGCACCTGCAGGGCACGTTTACTCCGCTGGCACCGCCGACGGCGCTCGCGACCTACACCCCCGCGAATTTTATCGCGGGCACGCGCGGCATGATCTCCGTCGCCGGGCCGGCTGGATTCTTTGCGCCGCTCGTCGGATGCATCGTCCGCGACGTCACGGCGGGCGCGACCTTCGTGATCGACCAGAACCTTGGCGCCGCCTCGGCCGCGATCAGCGCGCCCTACGCTTTTCCACTCGCGGAGTTTCCGAGCGGGATCGCCACCCTCACTCCCGGCGACACGCTCACCTTCCTGCAGCCCAGTCGACTCTTTAGCCCGGCCATCGATTTCACGTCGCTCGGCACCCTAGCCGGAGGCGGGGCGACGCTGGACGCGTTGCGGCTGTCTGCCGACGCGGAGCAAGTCCTGGGCTTGCAGTGGCAGGTGCGCGAATGCCAGTTCGACGTGCTGCTGCTTCTGTCTCGGACGCTGGGCGGTACCAACGTCGCTTCCGTCCTTCTCGGTTGCTACGTCTTTCACCCCTGTGCGATCACCGCGATCGTCTGCGGCGGAGCCTTCGCGGGCGCGGGGAACAATTTTCAGGCGGGCTCGGTGCTCGATGGCGACGTCATCATCGATTTGCGCGTGCACGGCTCGGGTCCGATTCAGCTTCGCCGGGTCTACTTCGGACAGACCAACGACGTGGATAACTTCCCGGTCCAGTGGCAAATGGAGCTCTCGAACGTCTCGGTAGGAGCGTGCCGGATCTGGGGACCCGGCACGCTCAACGTCTTCGGCGGATCGACTCTGCGAAACGATGTGGGGCCGTTCGTGGCGAGCTTGCTCGGCGCGGGCGGCACGGCGCTCATTGACGGCGCCTCGAGCGCCGTCGGCTACGATCCGGCGACGCGCCTTTTCACGCCGGCCGTCGCCATCACGGCCGCCAACCTCGACGCGAGTCCTTCGCGTTCCTTGCTGAACCCCGCGACGGGCTCCAAAATATTCCAGCCATGAGCTCGCGCCCGTGCCCGGTCTGCGGCTGGACGGGCGAAGGCCGCAACGTCCTGGGCGGCTGCAGCGAGCGCCACGCGTGCCGGCACCGGCTCGCGCTCGGCGGCAAAGGAAGACCGCGCTCGAGTCGGTGCGAGTGCATCGTGTGGCCCTGCCCGTGCGTCTGCCATCACACCCATCCGCCGGAGATCTGGCTGGCCGTTGCCGGGCCGGGACGCGAAGATCGCGACTAGCCCTTGCGCGGCGCCGCGAACCGCAACGATCCGCCCTCGCCCACGACCAGGACGCACCCGCAATACCGGCACGCGATCGCGCGCGTGGCCGCCAAGGCGACGATGTCTTCGCGCAGACCGATCGCGGCGCCGTGACCGCACACGCACCCGACCACCTCGGCGCGCGCGCTCGCCGGCGGCGGCTCGGTCGTCAAGGGCCGCCGGCGAGGATCCGCGCGCCGTTCTTTCGCGCGTTGGTAAGAAACTCGACGCCATCCTCGAGCTCGAACGCGACGCACGCGGGCAACGTGTGGATAAGCAGGGCATCGCCGTTGGTCGCGGTGCCGGCGGTGTACTCGCCGCCGCAGGGGCAGCGCGCTTTGGCCCACACCCGCCGCGTGTCGAGCGTGATCTCGGGTCCTTCGGCGGCTCCGTCGGCGGCGACTTTGCGAAACGAAAACTCTCCGTCGGTCATGGTCCGAACCTGCTTTCAAATTCTCCGATCGCCGTGTCCACCGCCGCGACGAGCTCGCGCCAGCGCGGCAACGTGAAGGCGCGAGCTTGCTTGACGTCGAGCAGCACGCGCGAATCGCCCCAGTGCCCCGACGGCGCCTGACGGCGATACACGCGCACGCTGACGGTTTCGACCCCGCCGAGCACGACCCGGACTTCGCGGTAGCCTTCCTCGAGGACTTCGACGCGGGGTGCGGGCGGATCGGGCTCGGGCGGGATGGTGGTCAGGGCGGCGGGCGGTAGGAGTTCCTCGCTCACGACGGGCGACTCTTGCGATCGAAGTCCTCCGCGGCGGCATCGATGGCCCTTTGCAAGACGCTGCGCGCACGCTCGATTTCCTCGGGCGTCGACGCCCGCCACTTCGCTTTGGCCGCGGCGTAGCCGGGATCGCTTTCCGGCACGGTGCGGCCCGCGCACAGCGCGAAGCCGGGGCCGACGTGCGGCTCGGGCTTTCGCGCTCCGTCCCAGCCGTATTCGGTGCGCAGCTCGAAGTGGTTACCGCACTGCACGCACGCGAACCGTCCGACACTCATCGCCGGCCCTTCCGGTGGGCTACACTCGGCAGGCCGTGAAGCCTTTCGCGTGGATGAGCGATCCCCAGTACCTCGCCCAGGTCGGGCACTTCTTGGGCGGGCTGTCGCTGGTGTTCGTGGTCGGCGCGTTCGCCGGACGAGAGGGCGCGCTCTGGACGCTCGTCGGCGGAACCGCGCTCGCGGCGATCAAAGAGTTCGTCTTCGACGTCGCCTCCTGGGGCGAGGGCGATAGCTGGGCCGACAGCGCGATGGATTTCGTTTTTTACCTCGCCGGAGGCACCGCCGGCGGCGGGCTTTTTTTGCTCGCGCTGTCGGAAGGGCTCTGCTTTCGCTGAGTCCTGCCGCTCGAGCACGTGCTCGATCCCGAACACCGCCAGCGGCCAGACGACCAGAAACGCGCGCAGGAGTGGAGGCAGCCCGTGAAGCGCGCACCCGATGCCGACCAGGTAGCCGAGCGCCATGCAGCGCACGCCGCGGCGCAGCGGGCTCACGTCACCCATGATTTCCAATCCCTGGGCGGCGGCATCCAAGGCGGATCAGGGGCGACCGCGGCTCCCTCGGCGCGCATCGCATCAAGGCGGGCTTCGAGCTTGTCGAGGACCTCGGCGATCTGTTCGCACGCATCGGCGAGCATTCGACAGACGCGCGCCATGCGTCGCAACCGCGCGCTGCCGCCGGCATTGCCAGCGATCGCGCCCCTCATGACCGCCCATCCCATTGCCAGACGAAATCCCACCCCAATGACAACGCGGCACGACTCACCGTCTCGCCGTCGGCAGCCAGCTTGTTGACGAGGCGACGCGCAAACTCGAGGCACTCGGAGTGGGCTTGCGAGAGCTCGACCGTGAAGCCTTGGGGAAAGGTTCGGGTGCAAAGCGAGAGGCGAAGGGCCGGATCGTTCATGGGCACGGCTCGATCGCGCTCCGGTGCGCGTAGGTGACTTCGCCGTCGCCTTCGCGCTGGAGCCGATAGTCGTCGGGCGCGTCCACGTCGTCGAGCCGCCGCGGCGTCCAGCTTGTGCGCCAGACCCCATCATGCACGGCAAATGAGCAACCGGCGGGCCCGCACACAAGCCGCACGCGTGTCCCGTCGGGCAACGCCGCTCGGGAGGCGCGCGCGTAGTCTCCAAAGCGGCGACGCCACCAGATCCGGATCTTGCTTGCCGTGCTCACTGCACCGCCTTAAGGCACACAGCCGCGAGAAGCGCGAAGGCCGCCACCGACAGTCCCCACCATCGGCGCTGCTCGACCTCGGCCCGGTAGACCCAAAGGACGGCCTCGGCTGTCGGCTCGATGTGGAGGGTCCAGAAATCTTCGTCCTTCATCGGCGACCCTCCCAGGGGCGCACCACGTAGACCACGTAGCCCAGGACGATCGCGAGCCCGATGCCGGCGCCGAGCAACATCGATCCCCATGCTACCCGCTTGACGGCTCGAGCGGGATGTGGGTCCCGCGTCAATCGGGCAAAACTCCGTCGCCCCACGGCGACTCCGGAACGATTTCCGTCCCTCCAAGAAAATCGCGCACTTACCCCCCACGCACTCTAGGGCGGAGTCCTGGACCCGCACAAAAGCCCGTGGCTTGTGCACCGGTTTTGTCCTAGGCTCGTCAGAAGTCTATCGCGGCGCGCGTCCCCACGCGGCGCGCCAGCCCGTGTTAATGTAGGTCGCATGGCAAAGCGCTTGACAACTTCGACGGTCTCTCCCTTGCCGAGCGCAGGCGATGCCCTGCGCGCCATCCAGCGGCAGGGCGAGCTCGGGCGCCTGCGCGCGCTCGTCGAGTCCAAGCAAGCGGTCATCGCCGATCAGCAGAACATGATCGACGAGCTCGCCGATGGCCACGTCGAGGCGCTGCTTCAATCGCTGCCGCCGAGCGTCGCGCACCTTTTGACTTCGCTGCTCGAGCTCGAGCGCAGCCGCGCGCGCCTCGATGCGCTCGTGATGGATCATGCCGCCGAAGAAAGCCGGCTGACCGCGCGGGCGGAACGCTTCGAGCAGGAAAACGAGCGGCTGCGCGCCGAGCTGTCCGCCGTGAAAGGGGAGATCGAGCGTCTCAAGCGACAGAATGTCTCTTATCGGCCCTCGCCCCGCGCGGTAGGGCAGGGGAGACCGGCCCTCTCGCGCACGAGCGCGCACGCCGCGAAACGGAGGCCGCGAGCCGCATAAGAACGCCTTTCTTATGCCCTCGGCCGCCGGTCTCGCGCGGCGGCCGGGCCGTCCCCCCTTCGCGCGAGAGGCCTTGCCGGGCCCTTCGAGCGATTGGCCTGCCGTTCTCTCTCTCCCCTTTCCGAAGAAAACGAGGTGGACCTGTGACGACTCCCGATCCGAATGCGTGCGCGGCGCGCGAGAAAGAGCGCGCGGCGCTCGCGCGCGGCGCGCAGCGCGTTCTCAACGTCTTGTCCGATCCCGAGCACGTGCGGGCCATGCGCCTGGTCGACGCCGTGCTCGATGACTTCTTTCCTTTGGTGGGTCTTTTGGCACGGGCCGTGCTCGACCACTGCAAGGCGCCGCAGCCGCCGGCCGCCGAGGCCGACGCGCTCCACGCCGCGGCGCGCGCGTCGGTGGCCGTGTCGCGCGAACCGGTCTCGATGGCCGATGCGAGCCGGCACTTGCGGATCGCTCGCGAGCTCGGAGAGGCGTGCCATTCCTTCGTGCAAGCCGAGACGCGCGGAGGCCTGTCGTGAGCGCCTACAAGCGGCCCGAGCTGCCGCCGCCCGACGCGCTCGCGGACTCGACCTCGCGGCTTCGGGCACGAAACGACCGGCACACGATCGCCGATCCGCCGTCGACGGCCGCGCGCCGCGCGAGCCTTCCCGCGCTCGCGCCCAGCGAGCTGGCTCCCGCCATCGCCCGCCAGAACGCGGCCCGGCTCGCACGCGGACAAGCGAGCGTCGACCCCGAGGCGCAACACTACGCACGCGCCGAGCTGCTCCACGTCTTCGCCGCCATGCACGAGCGCGCGCCGACGGCCGACAGCGCTCGCATGTTTCTCGACGCGATGGGCGAATACGTGGGCCTCTTGGTCGACCAGGCGGCCGCGCGCGATTTCCGAGCGATGCGCGAGAGCGTCGCGCGCCTTCGCGAGAGCGTCGCGGCGATGGATCGGGCTCGCAACGGAGGTGGCACGTGAGCTCGCCGACGATGGGCCCGATCGATGCGAGGAAACAACTGGCCGTCGTGCGGCGCATGCTCGCACTGGTGGACGAGGCGAAAGCGATCCTCGGCGATGAGTCGTGTCTGGACATTCTCGAGGGCGCGGAAGGCCAGAACCTTACGGAACTGCAAAACAGCTTGATCGATGCGAGCGCATGCCTGCGCGCCCTGCGCCAGCAGATGAAAGCGCGCGTCGAAGCGCTCGGCGAGGCGCCATGAGCCGCCGGTTTCGCCAGATCTGGGCGGCGCTCGCCGCCGCTAGCCCGTCGGAACCGCAGGCGGAGCTCGTCAAGAAAGTGAGCGCGCGCGTCGCGGAGATCACCGAAGCCCTCGACGAGCTCGTCGAGGACCTGGACGAGGTCGACGAGGACCTCGACGAGGACCATGGCGAGCTTTCCACGAACGCGCTGCTCATCGCGCTCACGCGCTACGCCGCGCATTTCGCCGCCAACGAGACCGACTTGACCGGCGACGAGTTTGTCGAGCTCGCGGGGGCGCAGTTCGAAGAGGCCGAAGACGAGCGAGAGCAGGCCGAGTCGTGATCGCGGCGCTCTCGCTCTGGTTTGCGTTCGGAGCGTTCGATCTGGCGTCGCATAGCGTGCGGTTCGTGCTTGGGTCGGCCGAGCTTCGCAACCAGACGCGCCTCAACGTCGCGCGGCTCGTGGACGACTACGGGCCGATCTTCGCCTACGGCATGCCGGTCGCGTTGGCGCTGCTGCTCGGACCCATCGCGGTCGCGTTCTCTGTGTACGAATGGGTTGCGGCTCGCGAGGGCGACTCATGAAGCGAGCCCCGCTGCCGATGCACCGCCTTCGGGCGTGTCTCGCGGCGCTCGCGCCGCCGGGTGCCCTCTTCCAGTTGCTCGGCGAGCGCGGGCCCATGCACGTTCTCGGACGAACCTGCTTCGATCACGGCGAAGCGGTGTTGCTCGCGTGCGACCTTCGCGATCGCGGCTACAGCCCTCGCATCGCGCCTTGGAAACCGCGCGGCGGGACGGTGCAGCCGTGAAGCGATCGGGCGTGCGCCGCTACCGCATCAACGCGCGGATCGTCTCGGAGCTCGAGCTCGCGCTGCAGTCCGCACAGCACGTGCTCACGGCCCTGCGCGAGCTCGCCATCGGCGACGAGCGCGACTACCGCGCGCGTCACCCGGCGCGCGATCTCGAGAGCTACGTGGTCGCGCGCCTTCGCGGCGTGCTCGCAGACATCGACGGGGCCACGCGGCCGAGGCCCGGATCATGACGCACCGCCGGCGCCGTCGGTGCGCGCGCTGCGGCCGGTCCGTGGCCGTCAGCGCGAACCCCGCGAGCGACGCGCTCGTCGCGCACAAGTGCCCGCACCGGCTTCCCTGCGTCTGGCCGCGACGTCATGAAGAGGGACAAGCGTGCGGCGATTGCCTCGCCGAGCTCGCGCAGCGGCGGAGGTTCGTATGACGTTCCGATACACCGACGACGACCGCCGGCAGATTTCGCGCGAGGCCGAGGGAAAGACGATTGGATCGCTCGAGTGGGAGCCCGACGGGCCGGGCGGGGGCTACTGGGTTTGCACGTTCACCGACGAGACCGAGATCAGCTTTCGCCTGATGGCCGAGCTTGGCGCCGGCGAGCGCATCGAGCAGCTCGCGCGGCGGATCCAAGTCGCCTCTCGCTTCCAGGTCGATGCCAACGCGGCGAGCGTCCTGCGCGATTCGGCCCGCGAGCTCGCCGACCTCGTGCTCGAGCAAGGCGTGGCCGATCCGCCGTCGATGAAGGGGGGCGCGTGATGTTCCGACGACGCTATGGCCTCGCCTCGACGAAGGCGCGAGCGCTTCATGTGATCTACGTCTTCGCCGGCTCTTGGCGCACCGTCTGCGGCCGATCGGTGCGCTTCCCTCCGTGGATTGACAAAAAATTCTGGACCGACAATTGGATCGAGCGCTTCGGCGTCCGCGTGTGCGCGTCATGCCGACGGATGCAGGACGCCGACACGATGGCCGCCGCGCGTCGCAAGGTGCGATCGTGAGCCGCTGCAAGGGCTGCGGCGCCGAGTTCCGGAGAGGCCTCAAGCGCAGCCTGCTCTTGCCGTCGGGGGACGTCGTGGGCGCGATCGTCTGTCGTGCGTGCGCGAGTCGTGCTCTTTCGATCTTGACGCCCACCGCGCCGCCGCCGGCGCCGGCGCCGGTCATTGAAGGGCGCGAGCAGCTCGAGCACGTCCGGCGCAACCTCCGAACCTTTCTCGCCTTGGAAGAGGCGCGCCAGAAAACGCCCGATCTCGCGGAAACCATCCGCCAATATTCCCAGGGTCGCATCGACGGACTGCTCAGTGCGACCACGCTGATCTCCGCCATCTTGACCGAAAAGCGAACGATCTGAAGGGGGGAGCCATGCTCGACGAGCGACCGAAATTCCGACTGATTCGCGGGCCCGCCACGGGGCCCACCTGCTGCGTGGGCGACGTCTGCAACCCGTCCACCTGCGTCACGCTGCCCGAGCCCTACCGCTGCGGCGATTGCCTGTGGCTGTCGATCTGCCACGCGGTCGGGCACGCGCGCGCCAGCCAACGCGAGTGCGTTTTTTTCCCGAGCAAGTTCGTGCGCGATGAGGAGGCCGCGACGCGATGAGCGCGTCCGGACTGCCTGCGGGCTACCTGGACGGCATTAAACGGGTTCTCGCGATCTTTCACGCCCACCGCCAGCACCACCCGACCGCTCGGCCTCACTTCCGGCTCGGCCCGCGCGAGATCATGATCGCGGCGCCGCTGCAGAGCCTTGCCGCGCGGGTCTGCAAGGACGCAGACGCCGTCGATCTCTTGCTCGACGTCCTGATCGCCGTCCCGGAGTGCACCGTCTTCATGTTCGGCGCGTGCCTCGAGATCGATGCCGGCTTCGACGTCGAGCGGGTGGCTTTGGGAGAGCTCGGACTGACGGTCGCTCAATCATGAATGCCGAAGATCTCCCCGTCCTTCATTCGGGCGACCGCCGTGCCGATCTCCCCTACGAACGCTATCTCATCACCGACTTTCCCCCGCAGCTTCACGCCGCAGCGACGTGCTGGAAATTGCAGTGCCGCCGCTGCGGCGAAATGTTTCTGCTCGTCAAGCCGCGCAAGCCCCTCACGTCCGTGCGCACGGTCGATCTCGCACCGATGCGCGCGCACGTGTGCGAACGGCAAGGGGGTGCGCCGTGACCGTTCGCCGCGCCAAGCCCCTGCCCTTGCCCGCGATCGCCGCGTGGAGCGAGTTCGATCCGCCGGCGCAAATCCTGGTGACGTTCTGTCCCAAGTGCGGGAACGTCTCGAATGCGGTCCGCACGCATCAGCGGCACTTCGTGACCGATCGCCGCTGCGAGTTCTGTCCGAGCGGCCGCGCGCCCGTCGTGCACGTCGTGCGCTACGAGCGCATGGCGCCGCCTGTGCGCCGCGCCAAGCGCCGTCATCTTCGACCCCGCGTCCGCAAGTGAAAGGCTAGGCAATGAGCTCAACCCATGGCGTCGCTCCGTTCCCGCTCTACTGGCCCTTGCAGTACAAGCGCACGGAGGCGCACGCGCGGCGCGACGCCAAGTTTCAATTGGACTTCGCGTCGAGCCGCAATGACCTGATCGCCGAGGTGCGGCTGCTCGGCGGCCGCGATCTGCTCATCTCGACCAACGTCCCGCTCCGTCGCGACGGCTTGGCCTACGTGCCCAATCGCGAGCCCGAAGATCCGGGCGTCGCGGTCTACTTCGCGCGCCGCGCCGGTCGTGACGGCCCCTTCACGCCGTACGTCATCGCCTGCGATCAGTTTCGGCGGCTGCGTTGGAACCTGCGGGCGATCGGCGCGACGCTCGAAGCCCTGCGCGCCATCGAGCGGCACGCCACGACCTCGATGCTCGAGCAAGCCTTTTCGGGCTTCGCGCAGCTTCCGCCGCCGGCCGCCGCGAAACCCTGGCGCGAGGTGCTCGGCATCCCGCCCGGCCTGCGCGATCTCGAAGCCCTGCGCGCGCGCCTTCGCGAGCTCGCGCGGCTGCATCATCCCGACGTCGGAGGCGATTCGCGCCGCATGGTCGAGATTACCGACGCCTACGAGCGGGGCCTGCAAGAGCTCGGAGGCGCGCCGTGAAGACGATCGCCGAGATCCGCCTCGAGCTCGACGCGCTCTCGCTCGAGCTCTGCGACGCCGTCGACGACCGCGGGTTGACGCTCGACGAGAGCCGACACCTTCTCGTCGCTTCGTCGCAGTGCGCCACCGCGGCGATCATCGTGGGCGCGGTGCTCGAGCGGCTCATCGCGCGCGACGTCGCGGCGCTGTCCGAGCTCTGCCGCTGCGGTCACGACAAGGGCGAGCACCTGGTGCTCGCGAATACTCCCGGCGGCGCCTGCGAGCACGTCGCCGAGATGGCGAGCGACGCGGGCGCGCAGCTTGTCGACCCTTGCTCGTGTCCGCGTTTTGAGTCGAGGGTTCGCAGGCTGCCGGCCCGCGACACGATCCCGACGCGCGACGACGCGGCCACCCTGCAGCCGGCGGCGATGCCGCCACACCCCGCGGAGCCTTGAGCGGTGGCCTCCGATCCGCGCCCCGGCTACCTCTGGCAACGTGCCGTCGACCGGCGGGCGCGCGGCTACCTCCGGGGCACCAACCGCAGCGCGAAGGCGCGCATGGTTCTCGCGGATCTCTTGCGCCGGTGCGGCTACGACGTGGGGTTGGTTGCCATCCATGCCTGGACGCGTGCACGCCAGGGCGAGGCGTACCTGTGGGCGATCGCATTTCTCAGCGGTCGCGAAGACTTGCCGCCGCCGATCTTCCTGCGGCGCAAAAGTTGGAGGGATGACCCATGACGGTGCACGAGGGATCGATCTGCTTCTGCGGGCACCGCAAGGACGCCCATTTCACTCGAAGGGGGAAGGCCAAACCGAAACACGGTTGCGATGGCAACGCCGGCGACCGGCTCAAGTGCTTGTGCCGTGGATTCTTGGTCGCGCGCGCGCCGCGGGGCGCCGTCGAGGATGACACGCCGAGGGATCGATCGTGAGCCTCACCGGCGAACCCCGCAAGATGGTGGAACGCATCGCGGGCGCGCTGCACTTCGCGCCGGCGAAGGCGACGCGCGCCGCGCTGCGCGAGTATCCCGACGGCAACGATCGGAGTCTTCGGCGCGACCGGGATCTCTTGGCGCAAGAGGTGCTCGAGCTTCGCGCGGCCCTAATTGACGCCGCTCACGATCTGTTCGTGCTCGCCGGTGCCGAGCACCACGCGCGCGAGCTCGCCATGAATTTCGGCGACCTCAAGGCCGCGCTCGACGAGGCGCGCAAGGCGCGGACCGTGTGCAAGGGATGCGGCTGCACCGACAGCAACGCGTGCCCGGGCGGTTGCTCCTGGGCTACGCGCGATCTCTGCAGTCGATGCAAGGCGCGGCGCGAAGGAAAAAAAAACGGATGAGGCCCCACGCCGCTCGCCGCGTCGAGGTGCTCGCCCAGGACGTCGGCGATCGCATGTTCACGGTGTGGCTGGACAAAAACGGCCGTCCCGGCGCGCGCGGCATCGTGGACGATCCCTTTGCCTCCTGGAAGGACGTGATCGACCGGCTGCTCCAGCTGCGCGCCCATGGGGCACGGCGCGCGCGCGTGCGGATCGTGAGTCTGTCGCTGCGCCTGACATCCGCGCAGCGTCGCGCGATCGCGGAGATCGAGCGCGCCGGAATGCGCTTGACCTTCGAGGCGCTCGAGCTCGGGCGAGGCCTGCGACCATGACGCGTCTCGGTATTGCGCGCACCAGCGGCCGAAGGGGCAAGTGCGTCTGCTCTTGGCCGCCGCCGAAGACGGTACATGCGTCCTTTTTCTTCCAGGGCGATGGCGAGTTTCGATCGGGACGGCTCGATCGCGTCGAGCGTTGCGACGGGCGGGGCGTTCAGCGCTGCCAAGGGTGCGACGGCGAAGGCCAATGCATTTGCGTTTGCGGGGGACAGCGTCCGTGCGCCGGCTGCGATGCGTGCGGGCAAAAGGCGGAGTCACACTAAATGGGAACCTCCACCAAAAAAAGTCTCTCTCTCGGTCCGGCCGTAGCACGTTCCAATGGGATAGGCTGGGCTGTCGTGCGTGTTCGTAGTGACGATTCGTGGACAGAGATCGTCTGCACTGGGCTCACGCAAGAGGGGGCCGAGGCGATGGCCAAGAGAATCAATTCGATAGGGAGGGGACAATGAGCCGAACCGCTTTGTTTTTGAGCTTTCTCGGGTGGATCTTCTTCGGCTATTTCGCCGTTCGCTGGCTGGCCGGCTGCGGCGGCTCCGAGTTTCTGGTCGGCATTTTTCCCGACGCCGGCGACGTGCCGGACGCGCCGCCGCTCCTGTACCCTACGGCTCCTGCCGAAGCCGAGGCGAGCGGGCCGACAACGGGGGAAGCAGGAAGAGAACCCCCCGCCGACTCCGGGGGGTTCTCGGTAGCGCCCGCCGCCGACGCCGGCGGTGACGAGCTCGCGGCGCCGCTCGACGTCACCAGCCCGGCCCCCGCGGACGCCAGCACCTGCGATCAGAGCAGCTGCATTTCGAGTTGTCAGGTGCTGCTCGAGCACACCTGCTGCCGCGGTCCGGATCCGTGGAGTGCCTGCGGTTGCCGCGGCACCACGTCGGGAGTTTGTCAATGACAAGCGAACGGGCCTGCAGGGCGTGCGGCCGCGCGATCGGCTTGACGCCGAGCGGGCACCTCCGCGCGCACGCGTGCCCGCACGGCGTGTGCTGCGTGCCGAGCTACCGCGCGCGCCGCGGTGGCGACAAGGGCAAAACTTGTCCGCAATGCAAACTGGCCGAGCGCCAGCTGCGGTTGCTGCTCGGATGACGCGTCGAGCCGCCCGCGCGTTCGTGGCGTGGCCGCGGCATCCGGTCACCGGCCGCCAGTTTCGCGTTTCCGCCCGGACCGATCGCGAGCTCGCGGCTTACCTGCATCGGATTGACGGACTTCGAGAGCAGCTGCGCCTCGGCATGGTCGGCGCGGCCGACGTCGATCGCGCGCTGCGCCGGGTGGTGCATGGCGCGGTGACGCTCGAGCGCGCGGCCCGCGCGTACACGGAGCGTCCCAACCTCTCTTCGAACACCCGCCGACGGGTGCGAAGCTTTCTCTCGAGCGCAGGCGCCGAGCTCGCGCCGCTCGAGCTCGACGCGCTCGACGCCGCCCGATGCCAGCAGTGGATCGATCGGCGCCTGGCGCGTCGCCACGCGATGAGCACGATCGGCACGGCTTGGCGCACGCTGCGCGCAGTCGCGCGCTACGCTGCGGCGCGCGGGTGGATCGGCGCGGCGCCGTGGGGCGCGTGGCGTCCGGTGCTGCGCGGCGGAGCGAGGCCGGTCCGCGAAGCGCTGCGCACGGTCGACGAGCTCGCGCGCCTGTTGGGCGCGGCGGCGGCGCTCGACGAGGCGCGTGCGCCGGGCTTCGGCGAAGTGGCGCCGAAGATCGCCGCGGTCGCGCTGCTCGGCCTGCGCCGCGGCGAGCTCGCCGGTCTGCGGTGGAGCGATCTCGCGTGGGCTAGCTTCATGGTCACGATCGCGCGCCAGTACGTCGACGGGGCGATCAAGGGCCGGACCGTGTGCACGTTGCACGCCCCTGCCCTCTTTCCCTTTCTGGCCGCGCACCGCGATCGGCTCATTGCCGACGATCTCTTTCTGCCCGACGGGCCGATCTTTCCTCAGCGCCGCTCGAGCGCGCCGGGACGCGCGCGCGCGTACACGCAGGGCGAGTGCTTGACGATACTCGCTCTTCGTTCAGCAGTGCGCGCGGCGGGACTGCCCAACCCTTCCCGCTGGTCGACGCACTCGCTCAGGGATAGCTTCGTGACCCTTGAGTCCCAATCGAAAGAGCACGCCGGCGACCTTGCGTCTCTGGCGGATCGAAGTCGCCACGCGTCGCTCGCGTCGCTCTCGCGCTACTTGCGCACTCGCAGCCGCGAGCCCGCACCGCCGGGGTTCAGCTTACCGGACCGCATCCCGGCGGCGCGGGCCGCTCTTGCCGGCCCCCAACCGAAAAAACACCGCCCAGGCAAGGGGGGCCTTGCTGGGCGGTAGAAACCAGGCCTTGCCGTGCACCGATTTCGGTCCCCTTTCCGACGAGGGACAACCCACGAGATAACGACTCGTCGTGGCGTGGTCAAGAGAGCATGAGCCCGGCTCATCCGCTGGGCCGGCGGTTCTTTACCCCCCATTTTCGGCTCCTGCCGCTCGTCAACGAGTTGCCGCTGTCGGCCGGGGCTCGCGTCACGCTCACGCGCTGCCTGCGGCGCGCGCAAAAGACCGGAAACGGAGACGCTCTCGAAGGGGAAGCGCTTTTTTGGACCACGCCGCAAACGCTCGCGCAAGAGACCGGGCTCTCGCTTCCGACGCAGCGCCGGCGGCTCAAGGAGTTGCGCGCCGCGGGGTTTCTTCGCTGGCGTCTGGTCGACCAGGGCAAGGCCTTGCCGAACGGAGCCCCGGCGGAAGTTTCGTCGACGGTGTTCTACGTCCAGGTTCGGGCGCTCGAGACGTCGCTCCGCGTTGGCACAGAGCTCGCTAGCGTGGGCCTTCGCGAAGGGGGGGGGGTTGATCAATTTGATCAACCGGGGGTGATCAATCTGATCAACCCCCCCCCTCCCTCTCA